>JADMIO011000838.1_pt1 | contig 14514 bp, 10 predicted proteins | sample 8958161 | NCBI WGS metagenome assembly JADMIO01 (sample SAMN16585339, study PRJNA669376) | soil metagenome | isolation source: Crop rotation soil | place: USA: Cullars Rotation, Alabama | collected 2011 | reverse complement strand
CGACTTCAAGTCACGTGAATTCCAAGCTTCGGATCCCACTGTGCTGGAAAGGACGCGGTCCGCCGACGGGCAGAGTTCGCGCAGCGGGCAGCGCTCGCACTTGGGCCTGAGCGCGGTGCAGATCGCGCGGCCGTGCTCGATGAGTTGGTGCGAAAAGCGGATCCAGCGCTCGGGCGGGAGGATCCGCGCGAGGTCGCGTTCGATCTTCACCGGATCGCTTTCGCGCGTGAGGCCGAGCCGCTTTGAAATGCGGCCGACGTGGGTGTCGACGACGACGCCCGAGGCGACGCCGAAGCCCGTCCCGAGGACGACATTGGCCGTTTTCCTCGCCACGCCCGGCAGCGTGAGAAGATCGTCGAAGCTTCGCGGCACGTCGCCGCCGTGATGTTCGAGCAGCCTCCGCGCCATGCCCTTCAGCGATTTCGCCTTGTTGCGGAAGAAGCCCGTCGACTTGACGATCTCCTCGACGCGCGCAAGCGGCGTTCGGTCGAGCGCCGCCGCGTCGGGGCATTCGCGAAACAATTCCTTCGTCACGATGTTGACGCGCGCGTCGGTGCATTGCGCCGAGAGGATCGTCGCGGTCAAAAGTTCGAACGGGTTCCGATGATCGAGGCTGCACTGGGCCGACGGATACTCGCGGTCGAGGACGTCGAGGATTTGCGCGACGCGATCGCGTTCGACGTCCGCGCGCCGCGCACGGCTCGGCCGCGGCGCGGGTTTCGCGGCCTTCGATGCGGTGTTTTTCTTCACGGCGTCGGCGCTTCGCGACGTCAGAGCGGACGGCCTCGGATCAGCTCCAAGAACTCGGCGCGCGTTTTCGGATCGGTGCGGAAGAGTCCGAGCATCGCGCTGGTCGTCGCCGACGAGTTCTGCTTTTCGACGCCGCGCATCATCATGCAGAGGTGATGCGCTTCGATGATGACGCCGACGCCCTGCGGTTTGAGCGCCGCTTCCAAGGCCTCGGCGATCTGATGCGTCATCCGCTCCTGCACTTGCAGCCGTCGCGCGAACGCATCGACGAGGCGCGGAATCTTGGAAAGGCCGATGATGCGGCCGTTCGGCACGTAGGCGACGTGCGCCTTGCCGAAGAACGGCAGCAGGTGGTGCTCGCATAGGCTGTAGAGCTCGATGTCGCGCACCACGATCATCTCGGACGAGGTTTCGGTGAAGACGGCCTGATTCACGAGGCGCTCGAGGTTCACGCGATAGCCCGACGTCAAGAACTTCAGCGAGCGGGCGACACGTCCCGGCGTCTTCGCGAGGCCTTCGCGCGCGGGATCTTCGCCCAAGAGCTTGAGCTGCGCTTCGACGTGCGCCGCCAACTGCAGTTCGTCGTTCGAATCGCTCATGGCGCAGGCTCCGGGCCGTCGTACTCGACGACGTTGTTCTCGCTTTCGCGGACGCGCACGAGGTGCAACGCGCCGTCCGGCAGGTCCGGAGCGAGCACGTCCCAAATGCGGCGCGCGACGTTTTCCGTCGTCGGGATGAGTCCCGCGAGGAACGGCACGTCATGGTTCAGGCTGCGGCGATCGGCGACGTCGATCACGCGTCGTTGAATGACGTCCTTCAGATCGCGCAGATTGATGAACATGCCCGTGTTCGGATCCGGTTCGCCTTTGACTACGACTTCCACCTCGTAGTCGTGGCCGTGACCATGCGGATTGCTGCACGCGCCGAAGACGCGAAGATTTTCGTCGTCCGAGAAGGCGGGGTTGAAGAGGCGATGGCTCGCGCTGAACCGCGCGCGCCGACTCACGTACATCATCGGGCGCGAGCTTATCAACAAGCGAAGACCGCCGATGGGCGTCGGCGTAGGCCGGACGAATCGGCATTTCGTCTTCATTGATGCCGACGCGCCGCGCGGCGCCCGTGCGCATCGGCGGTCCCGCGGTTTGTTCACACGACCAAGTTGACCATCTTGCCCGGCACGAAGATCACCTTCTTGATCGGCTTGCCGTCGAGCGCGCGCGCGACTTTCTCGGAAGCGCGCACGACCGCCTCGACGGCCGCTTGATCGGCGTCCTTCGGAACTTCGATCCGCTCTTTCACTTTTCCGTTGACGCAGACCGGCAACTCGACCGTCGCGTCGACGAGCTGCGCCGGATCGAACGTCGGCCACGCTTCATAAGCGAGCGACTCGGCGTGGCCGAGGCGCGACCACAGCTCTTCGGCGAGATGCGGCGCGAACGGCGCCATCAATAGCGTGAGCCGCTCGACGGCCGACTGCGGACGCGGATTCAACGGAATGAGTTCGTTGACGAGAATCATCATCGCGGAGATCGCGGTGTTGAACGACATCGCTTCGAGGTCCTGCGTCACCTTCGCGATCGTGCGATGGACAAGCTTCTCGATTGCGGGCGAAACGGCGACGTCATGCAACGTGGGCGAGAGCGCGTTCGTTTCGTCGTCTACGACGAGGCGATGCGCGCGCTGGAGAAAGCGATAGACGCCTTCGACGCCGTTCGTCTGCCATGGCTTCACGGCGTCGAGCGGACCCATGAACAACTCGTAGAGGCGAAGCGCGTCGGCGCCGTATTCGGCGACGACGTCGTCGGGGTTGACGACGTTGAGGCGCGACTTCGACATCTTCTCCACTTGCGTCGTCGCGGACGCGCCCGTCGACTTCACGCGCCATGCGCCGTCCTTTTCTTCGACGTCATGCGGCGCCCAATATTTGCCGGCCGCGTCTTTGTAGGAATAGGCGAGAATCATTCCCTGATTGAAGAGCTTCTTGAACGGCTCCTTTGTCGAGACGAGTCCGCAATCGAAAAGCACTTTGTGCCAGAAGCGCGCGTAGAGGAGATGCAGCACCGCATGTTCGACGCCGCCGACATAGAGGTCGACGGGCATCCAATACTGTTCTTTATCCGCATCCCACGCGGCCTTGTCATTCCGCGGGTCGAGGAAGCGCAGGTAGTACCAGCACGAGCCGGCCCATTGCGGCATCGTGTTCGTTTCGCGTTCGGCGGGTTTGCCGTTGCGCGGATCGACGGCCTTCAGCCATTCTTTCGCGCGCGCGAGCGGCGGGCGACCGTCGGGCGCGGGACGGAAATCGTCGAGCGCCGGCAGTTCGACGGGCAGCGCGTCGATAGGCAACGGCGCCGCTTGTCCGTCTTCGCCGATGACGACGGGAAACGGTTCGCCCCAATAACGCTGGCGCGAAAACAGCCAGTCGCGGAGGCGATAGGTCGTCATCGACTTGCCGACGCCGCGCTTCACGAGTTCGGCCGTGATCGCGCGCTTGCATTCGGCGGTCGCAAGTCCGTCATATGCGGCCGAGTTGCACGCGACGCCGTCGTCGCCGAAGGGGAGTTGCGGTTCCGCCGACGCGGCCGACGCCTTCACCACGCACTTAATCGGCAATGAGTATTTCGTCGCGAATTTGTAATCGCGTTCATCATGTCCCGGTACGGCCATGATCGCGCCGTGGCCATAGCCCATGAGCACGTAGTCGGCGATCCAGATCGGCGTCTTCGCGCCGCTGAGAGGATGGACGGCATATGCGCCGGTGAAGCATCCGGAGACTTCTTTTTCTTCCGCGCCCGATCGTTCACGATCGGATTTTTGCGCCGCGGCGGCGACATAGGACGCGACGGCGGATTTCTGCGCGGGAGTCGTGATTGACGCGACGAGCGGATGCTCCGGAGCGAGCACGCAGAACGTCGAACCCATCAGCGTGTCGGGGCGCGTCGTGAATACGGTGAATGAACGGGTCGGTTGATCGGCGACGTCGAAGCGAATCTCCGCGCCTTCGGAGCGGCCGATCCATTCGCGCTGCATCGCCTTTACGGCTTCGGGCCAATCGACGTCGTCGAGGTCGGTCAGCAGCCGTTCCGCATACGCGGTGATCTTCAGCATCCACTGCTTCATCAACCGCCGTTCGACCGGATCGCCCGTCTCGACGTACTTGCCGTCCTTCACTTCCTCATTGGCGAGCACCGTGCCCTGCGCGGGGCACCAGTTGACGGGAATCTCGGCGCGATAGGCGAGGCCGCGCTCATGCAGCTTGAGGAAAATCCACTGCGTCCAACGGTAGTAGTCGGTCGACGCGGTGTTGATCTCGCGATCCCAGTCGTACGAGAAGCCGAGTCGTTTGATTTGGCGGCGGAAGTTGTCGATGTTGCGCTTCGTGATGATCGCGGGATGAATGCCCTCGCGCACCGCCGAGCGTTCGGCCGGAAGTCCGAACGCGTCCCATCCCATCGGATGCAGCACGTTGAAGCCGCGCATGCGTCGCCATCGCGCAAGCACGTCCGTCGCCGTGTAGCCCTCGGGATGTCCGACATGCAGCCCCGCGCCCGACGGATACGGAAACATGTCGAGCACGTAGTACTTCGGCTTCGCGCTCCGGTCGGGCGTCTTGAACGTCTTCCGCTCGTCCCAAAACCGCTGCCATTTCGGCTCGATCCGCTCCGGTTCGTAACCCATCGTCGCGTGACTCCGTGATCGGCGGCGAAGCTAACAAGGTGGAGACGATCTCTTCACTGAGACGTCTTGCATCGAAGCCGTGCAACGCCGCGTCGCGCGCATTCGCGTCGCTTCAGGAGCGTCGGTGTCCGCTATGATCCGGCCCGGTCTTCGGAGCTTGACGGCGAGGCGACGACGCTATGACGACTCACGTTCCGTTCTTTTTGGGCGTCGCCGGAAAAATGAGCTTTCCGGGTTATGACGACGCCGTCTCCGATCCAGAACAACTTTCCGTCGTCGCCACGGAATTGCGCGCGCGTGTGTTCGCAATTCTCGACTGGCTTAGGTCGCGTCCATGTCCCGCTCCGGCTTGCGGCGCGCTCGACCCGCTCTCGGGCGGCTTCGACCCGCAACGCACGTGCGGTCGCTACGGCGCGACGGATGCGCCGGCGCCGTGCTGGTCGCCGCTCGGATTGGAGCGCACGCCGATCGTCGTCCTGTCTATGCTGGCGCCCGGCATCGATACGCTCGTGGCCGAAGCCGCGCTCGACTATGCGACGGAGCGTCACGCGAACGTGACCGTGCGCGCGCCGTTGCCTTTTCCGATCGCGAACGACGCTGCGGCGTCGAGCTTCGTCCGCGTCGATGACCCGAAGGGAAACGCCGCGCGCCAAGAGCGGCTCGCGCGCCTCGTCGCGCGATTGCGCGCGCAGCCGGGCTTTCTTGAGGAGCGCGATGTTTTCTGCGTGCGGCTCGCCGAGGAGCTTGAAGTCGCGGATCCCGCCGCCGATCCCTCGGCGGTCGACGACGAGAAGCGACGTCGTCGCCGCTTGCGATATCGCGCCGCGGGCGAATCCATCGCGTTGACGAGCCATCTTCTGCTCGCGGCGTACGATGAGACGGCGGAACCGCCCGCCGCGCTTGATTCATCGAACCTCTTTGTAGCGAGCACCCTCACGGCGGTCGAAGCGAAGCGTCGCGGCGCGACCTTCGGCCTCCTCGCGACGACGACCAATCTGACCGGCGCCGATAATGGCCCGGTCTTGCACTTGCCCCTCGACCTGAAAAGCGACGGAACGCATCCGGTCGGTCGACCGTTGCGTCTTTTGCACCCGTATGACGTGCAGCCCGGGCCGCCGGAACACCTGACGTTTGCCGATCGAATGCGCGGCTTGCTCTTGCTCAGCCCTTTGAAGCGCAAAGAGTCGACGATGCACGTTGCGAGCGTGCAGGACGACGATCCGGAATGGCAGCGCGTCGGCGACGAACTGTTTCGCCGCGTCGCCTCGCGGCTGGAGGCGTTCAACGCGCTCGTCGTCAATGAGTCGGAAAAAAAGGAGTTGCGTAGCCTTTGCACGCCGAAAGAGTCCGAACAAGAGGCGGTCGAGCGCTGCGGATCTGGAGACGCCGCGGTACGGAAACTGGGCGAGTCGGTGTCGGCAACCGATTTCCTATTCATGCGCCACTTCGCGCCGCTCGCCGCCGTTCGTCGTCGAGCGGCGAATAGCGCCGAGAAGAAAGAGGGCCTCCGCACAACGCTCATGCGGCGGCTCGTGTGGCTGATCTTCTTCGCCGCGTCGGCGCTCGGCGTCTATGAGCACTGGACGACGAACGATGCGCCGGCGCAAGGCGGCGCCGCCGCGCGTGCCGCGGACGCCGTCAATGACGAGCACGCGGCGCTGTTCGCGTCCGGCGCGGGTCTCGCCGCAACGGGGATCCTCGTCTTCGCGCTCGGATGCGTCGTCGCGTCGGGCATTCTTTACTGGCGCTATCGCCGTTCCGACGCGGAAAGCGATCGCTTCGACCACCGCGCAATCGCCGAGGGATTGCGCGTTCAATTCTATTGGAGCGCCTGCGGATTGCGCGCCGCCGCCGGCGCCGAGTACCTGCAGCGCCATCGCGGCGAGTTGAGTTGGATTCGGCAGGCGCTCACGGCGCTTGCATATCCGACGGACCGCCCGGCAACCGCCTTTCGAAACGCCGGCCGTGAGGTGCAAGCGCGCCTGCTCGAAATGACGCGCCTCATGTGGGTCCGGAAGCAGCGGCGCTACGTGCATGACACGGCGGCCAAGAACGAAGCGGCGGCGCATCGCTGGCACGCGCGCGGGTGGCTGTTGGCGGCGGCGGGGCTGCTCAACGTCGTCGGCAAGCTTTTGGTCGAGGCGAGTCCCGCGTTGCATGGCGCGATGGAGCATCATGCGTTCGCAATAGGCCGCGCTGTCCTCGGCTCGGGCGTGATCGTCTTGGCGTACGTGTTCCTTCGGTCGCTTCTGACCGGCGGCGGACATGCGGGCGCGGCGCATGACGAACCGTCGGCCGCGCGGCCATTTGCTTATTGGATCGTCGCGCGCCCGCTTCTTTGGGGTTGGGCGCTTGTCCTCGGCGCCGCGGCGTTCTTGGCGGCGAACGTACTCGCTCCGTTGACGGCGCCATGGCTCACGACGCACGCGCTGTGGATCATTACGACAGGCACTCTGCTTCTCGGCGGCGCATTGTGCCTTGCATGGACCGAGCGCAACTTTCACGGCGAACATGCGCGGCAGAAGCGCGCGCTGGAGGCGCTCTATGCGTCGGCCGACCGCCGGCTTGAGCGACTTATTCGGAGTTACGCGGCGGAGACGGACGACGGATCGGCGGCGCGAACATTGGCGGAGATTCAACGCGTGCTCTACGAACTCGGCTGCGAAGCGCTGGCGGAGAATGCCGAGTGGTTGATCCTCCACCGCACGCGGCCGCTCGAACCGTTCATGGCCGGATGACGAGCATGTCGCAAGATTCGCTTGATCCGCGCGTGCGAGGAATGCCCGTCATCGTCGTCGGCGACGCACTGGACGGGCCGCGCATGAGGTTCCGTCCCATCCCGGCGGGGCGTTTTCGAATGGGGAGCCGGGGTTCCGAAGTCGACGAAGAGCCGGAGCGCTTGGTTGAAGTGCCGAGTCTTGACGGCTCTCCCGATACGCCGGCGTTTTGGATCGGCGAAACGCCTGTGACGCAGCGCCAATTCGCGTGTTGGACGTCGACGGAGGACTACGCCGCGTGGATCGACCACGGGAAGGCGATGGTGGATGACGGAAAACCGCATGCAAACTATTTCAAGAATGAACTCGATCGTCCTGCTGAAAGAGTGACGTGGTTCGAGGCTCGCGCCTATGGCAGTTGGCTCGAACGTCATTGGCTTTCGCCGGAGAACTTCGCGTCGAGGCTCACCCTGCCGAAGGGCCGGAGTCTCGGCGCCGATCTTCCCGCCGAAGCGCATTGGGAGTATGCGAGCCGCGCGGGAACGACGACGGAATACTGGTCGGGCGACGGCGAAGCGGCGCTGCGCGAAGTCGGTTGGTACGCAGGCAACAGTGAAATGCGGACGCACGACGTGCGCGAGAAACCGGCGAATCCGTGGGGCTTGTTCGACGTTCACGGGAACGTCTGGGAATGGTGCCTCGACCAGTACGACGAAGCGGCTTATCGCACGGTCATCGACGGCGATTCGGCTGGGTCGTCAGGTGCGGCGGAGGAACGAGATGACCGCGAGGCCGACCGCGTGTTGCGCGGCGGCTCGTGGGACTACTCGGCCCGGCTTTGCCGGTCCGCGCTCCGCGACGTGGGGGGGCCCGGGAACCGGAGCAGGTTTCTGGGCTTTCGCGTGTGCTTGCTCCCCGGTCCGGCGGGAAAAAGCGGAGGGCGCGGAGCGCCCTCCGGCGTGGGAGTGGAGCCGCGCGCATGAAGAAGTCGTTCAAGCCGACCTCGGGCTGGCTTCGTGCCGCGGCGGATGCGGATTTTGCGTTGGACTTGCCGAACGACGGTGGCCCGATGTTTTTTCGTCGCGTGCCGCCGGGCGAGTTTCGCATGGGAAGCCGCGGCAACGATATTGATGAAGAGCCGCAGCACCTCGTGCGCGTGCCGCACTCGTATTTTCTCGCGAGCTTTCCGGTCACGCAGCGCCAATTCGCGGCGTGGACGAAGGCGGAGAAGGTAAAGCACAAGAACAGGTTCGCGGGAAGTCCGCTCTTACCGGCGGAGAGCATGGCTTGGAATGAGGCTCGGCGTTTCTGCGCGTGGCTTTCAAGCCTCAGAATTCTGCCGAACGGCTGGACGGCGTCATTGCCGACGGAATGCGAATGGGAGTACGCGTGTCGTGCCGGGACGACGACAAAGCACTTTTCGGGCGACGGCGAAGCGGCGCTGCGCGAAGTCGGCTGGTACAACGGCAACAGCGACGAGCGCACGCACGACGTGGGTGAGAAGCCGGCGAATCCTTGGGGCTTGTTCGACACGCACGGCAATGTCTGGGAATGGTGTCTCGATCTATACGACGTTGGGCGGTATCGCAAACGGGTCGATGGCGGCGTGGACGACGCGCGCTCGCACTTAGATTTCGAGAGCGAGGCCGACCGCGTGTTGCGCGGCGGCTCGCGGTTCGGCTCGGCCCGGAACTGCCGGTCCGCGATCCGCATCGGGGGGTGGCCCGAGGACCGGTTCGGGGATCAGGGCTTTCGTGTGTGCTTGCTCCCCGGTCCGGCAGGCGCAGAAGGAAGGCGCGGAGCGCCCTCCGACGCGGGAGCGGAAGCGCGCGCATGAAGAAGTCGTTCAAACCGACTTCAGGTTGGCGCCGCGCGGCGGCCGAAGCGGACTTGACGTTGGACTTGCCGAACGACGGCGGTCCAATGTTCTTCCGGCGCGTGCCGGCGGGTGCGTTTCGCATGGGCACTCGAGGCGACTACCTTGATGAAGAACCGCAGCACCGAGTCCGCATGCTGAGCGCCTATCTCATCGGCAGTTTTCCCGTGACGCAGAGACAGTTTGCGGCGTGGACGAAGGCGAAGAACGTGCAGCACAAGAACGCGTTCGCAGATGGCACGCTCTTGCCAGCGGAGAACATGGATTGGAACGAGGTCCGGCGTTTCTGCGCATGGCTTTCAAACCTCGGAATTCTTCCGCAAGGCTGGACGGCGTCGTTGCCGACCGAGTGCGAGTGGGAGTATGCATGCCGTGCCGGGACGACGACGGAGTATTGGTCGGGCGACGGCGAAGCGGCACTGCGCGAAGTCGGCTGGTATGTCGGCAATAGCGAAAACTGCACGCACGACGTCGGAGAAAAACCGGCGAATCCTTGGGGCTTGTTCGACGTGCACGGCAATGTCTGGGAGTGGTGTCTCGATCTTTGGGACAGCGAGAGTTATCGCAACCACATCGACGGCGCCGACGACGACTCCCGCTCGGGGTTGAATTTTGAGAGCGAGGCCGGCCGCGTGATGCGCGGCGGTTCGTGGGACAACTCGGCCCGGTTCTGCCGGTCCGCGATCCGCTACTTGAGTTGGCCCGGGGACGACCGGAACAGGTCTCTGGGCTTTCGCGTGTGCTTGCTCCCCGGTCCGGCGGGTATCGAAGGAGGGCGCGGAGCGCCCTTCGACGCGGGAGCGGAGGCGCGCGGAGACGACTCGCCGCAAGGAGGGACGACGCGGCGCGAGTCGTCGGAGCGCGCCGGAGCGGCGGAGAAGCGGCGCGCGCAACATCGGGTGACGCCGCCGGCTTTGCCCCAAAAACAAAATCCAATGGAGGGCCACGTCCCGTGACCATCGACCCGCGAGTCATTAACAGCGTCGGCGAAGTCCCGAATTGGGACTCTTTCGGTCGAGACGTCCGCAAGATCGTGCTCGGCACATTGGAAGATCGAGAAAAGAAAGGCGACGACCCAAAGCCTCGATTGTCGATTACTGCCCTCCCCGCGGACCTTGCGACACGCTATCCGCAACTCACGCACTTGCACCTGTGGGGAATCGACGGATTGCGCGCGCTTCCGCCGCTTCCGCCGAAGCTGCAATGCCTCGACGTCAGAAAGTGCGCGGAGCTTGTCGACATTCCACCGCTGGCGGCATCGATTGACGCGCTCGTGGTGGAAGAATGTCCTCGAATTCTCCGATTGGCATCGCCCAAAACCGGCCTATCGCATTTGCGCGAAATGAGCCTACGTGGGTCGACGAAGATCGCGAGCGCTGATCTGCGGTCGCTCATCGCGGGCGCGCCGAAGCTTGAGATTCTTGACGCTTCAGGTTGCGCCGAGTTCACGAGCGTCGATGCGTGGCCGGCGACGCTCCTCGATTTGCGCCTCAACGACTGCGCGGCTTTGGAGGCCATACCGACATGGCCGCCGCATCTACGACGACTGGAACTTCGAAAGACGCCGCTGGAGGAGCTCGAGAACTTTCCGAACGCGTTGGACTACGTCGATCTCGGCGGGATGAACCGACTCACCAAATTGCCGGAGCATATCGGGAAGCCGCGAACGCTTTTCCTCTACGGGTCGGCGTTGCTCATGCCGCCGGCCTCGGAACACGGCGCCGCTGCGGACGAGAACGTGGCCGAGCGGACGCGCGCCTTCTTCGACGACGTCGAACTGACCGGCCCGGGAGACGTCAGACGCTGCAAAGTGCTCGTTCTTGGCAATGGGTCGTCAGGCAAGACGTGCCTCTCATTGAACTTGGTCGGGGACGATCCGCATCGCACACGAAGGGATTACGTGCCGCAGGAACGGCGATTGGCCTCCACGCACGGCGTGCAATTCCACGATTGGAGGAATATCAGCGCAAAGCTGGGCTCGAAGATGAAGCCGGTCCACGTCCCCGTTTGGGACTTCGGCGGACAGGAGATTTACCACAACACGCATCGACTGTTCCTCAGCGCGGGAACGGTCTTCGTCGTACTTTGGGATCCGGATCAGGACGGGATGCGGCCGGAACGCGACGCGTCCGGCTATGCGGACCGTTGGCGCCCCCTTTCGTATTGGATCGACTACGTCGAGCAAGCGTGTCGACCGGGTCGGGCCGAGATCGCGATCGTCATTCCGCGTCGAGCCGAGCGCGACGAAACCGTAAGAGCGCGGCTGAAGCAGCAAATCGGCGAGGAGCGGTTTCAGCGTTACGGGAGGTGCTTCTTCATCGATTCGCTTGAGCAAGTCGGCGAGTTGAACGCACTCCAAGAAGAACTGAAACGAATGGTCGGACGCGTCGTCGAAGCGCAGGGATGCACGGTTCCGATGTATTGGGAGATCGCGCAGGACATGGTCGCCGAGTGGGCGAAGCGATCACAGCAAGATCACGCTTTTGCGGCACGGCAACGTCAAATGCCCTTTCGGCGATTTGCCGAATTGCTTGAAGCTGCGATTAAGGACCGAATCAGCAACGTCGATCAACCGTCTTGCAAGCTTCTCAAGGATGTGGTGCGCGATGGCCGGTTCAAGCTCGACGACGACCGCGTACGGCGGACGCTCTCGTTCTTGTCGCGCAGCGGATGGGTCTACTGGAATCGCGATCTCTTTGAGCAACGGGTCATCATTGGTCAGAAGTGGGCGCTCGACGGCCTCTACACCATTTTGGAACGCACGAAGAATGACGACCAAAGCGTCATCTACTTGAGGCTGCTCCATCGCGGCGGCCGGTTCACGATGGACGACCTTGAGCGTTGGGGCTGGGCGCATGACGTCCCCGACGCCGCCGAACGCGAACTCCTGATCACATTCATGCAGCGCATCGGCCTTTGCTTCGCGCTTGTGAGCCGCGAGGCGTCGCTATGGTCGAAGCCCGTCTATTTGAGTCTTGCGCATCTTGCCGGGCGGCCTGAGGAATGGAGACGTGAGCTAAACGCCGCGCGCGCCGACTTGGGAGAAACACGGCAGCCGTCGACGCGATCCTTCCGGCACGACTTCCTGCATCAAGGGCACTGGGACCGCCTATTGACGATTTTCGGGCGGCGGTTCGGAACCGACGCAGAATACGCTCGCGACGGTTTGCTGTGCCGCACGAAGAAGAGGCAGGTCGTGATGATCCTCTTCGATCTCGACGACCGCGGCTTCGGCGGGTCGATCACCGTCGACGTCGTCGGACCGGAATCGATCGAGCTGAAGGATGAACTCTTCAAGGCGATCGAGAAGTCGATCCTTGGAGACATCGAGCGGACGTCGACCGCCGACGATCCTGCCGCAATCGCGGGCGATCCCGTCGGCACGATCAAAGTGTTTTTGTCCTATGCGTGGCAGCCGAAGCCGAACAATTTCAGTGAGCGGGACATCCCGGCCGGGTATGAAGATCCGGTAAATGCAATCGAGGCGGCGCTCAAACGCGAGCGGCCGAAAGTCGAATCGATTCGGGACAAAAGCGCGATCGGCGCCGGCGACTCGATCATGGAGCACAACGACCTTATTCGGAAGACGGATAGGGTCATAGTCGTACACAGCGACAAGTATTGGCGTTCGCCGTTCTGTATGCATGAGTTCGTGACGTTCTGCGAGAGCTTCATGTGGCGAAATGACGCCGCTCAGACGGTTTTGACGCTCGTTTCTCACATCCAAACGGATTTCAACGGGCCGGGACGAATCAGTCGCGGACCCTTGAAGGACGGACATGCGCTCGAATCGCTGAAGAAGTACTGGGAGCAATTCGACGTTGTCGGGATGCATCCGATGCTTAGGCGCTTCATCACCGGCGAACAGCTGAAGACCGAAGTGAAACGGCTGCTCGAAAAAACGATTCCGGAACTGAGCGCTCGCGCGGAACTCGAAGTCGCATGGAAACCGGGTAGCGAGGACGAAGCGTTGCGAAAGATCAAAAAGCGAATCCTCGGTTCATGACGCAGTTCGCCGAGTTCTTCCTCGCCTATATCTACTCCAACACCGACAACATTCGGTGAACCTGCACTACCTCGACCGCCTTCGCCTCAAAAAGCGCGGCGAAGACGAAAAGCGGAAGTGATCCGCGATTGGCGCGTGACTCAACCTGCGGCCGATTCCAATCGCTGCGCCGTGCATTCATCGGGCGTCACGTAGTTGAGGCCGCAGCCGTCGCCCAAGCCGAGCCGGCAATGGGACGCGGTCATCCACGCGGCCGTTTCGGCGCTCAGCTCGGCCTCATCGAAGTTTCCGGTTCCGTCGCGAGTCAACGGATACACGAGCGACGCGCCGTTCGGCTTCTCAATCAACGGAGGCGCGTCAAAGAACCACGCTTCGTCGAAGCCGTTGAAGCGGTCGGCGACTTGCGGAAGGTCGACGCCGCGCACCACCAAACTGTCGCCGAGCGTCGCGCACGCCGAAAACTGTTTCGCGATCCCGTAAAAGGCGGCGATGGTGCGAACATTCGGATCGCTGTCAATGCACGCGATCAGCACGAATGCAAAGCGCGTGAGTTCATCCGGATGGTCCGCGACGAGCGAACCGACGCTCAAATCCAGCCAACCGAAGCGAAATCCGTGCGCCGATCTCATCGCGCGGTCGCGACATCACGCCGGCTCGTAAGCCAGCGCCGCCTTCACCGCGTGATCGAGCGCCTTCTGATCGAGCGTCGCGACGTGCTGCTCGATTTTGAAGCCGAAGTCTTTGCCTGACGCTCTGGCGAGCGCTTCGAGCGCCTGCGCGCGGACGACGCGCTCTTTGTCTTCGAGCGCCTTCTTCAAATGTCTTTGCGCGGCGACGGTGCCTACGATGCCGAGCGCCACGCACGTCGTCCCGCGGATTTGAATTTCTTTGTCGGCGAGGAGCGGCGTCAGATGTTCGAGCGCGGACGCGCCGCCGACGCGCGCGACGGCTTCGATCGCCGCGAGCCGCACCATCCATTGATGCGTCGACGCGAGGAACGGCGTGATGAGCGCGAGCACCGACGCGTCGCGGAGGAGCGCCAACCCTTCGACCGCTTTCGCGCGCACCCACGGACGGTCGCTCGCGAGCGCTTGCGTCAAAAACTCCTTCGCCTCTTCGCCGCCGATGAGTCCGATCGAGCGCGCCGCTTCGCCGCGGATGTCGTCCGCGACGACGTCGTCGAACAAAACGCGTTGAAGCACGGGCATCGCCGCGTCGTCGCCGATCGCGCCGAGCGTTTCGCACGCGGAGCGGCGCAGGCGATCGTCTTCGCCGACGCGGCCGGCCCAGCGCGCCATCAACGGAATGCAGCGCACGTCGCGAAGACGGCGAAACGCTTCGACGACGGCCTTCTTCACCTCGACGTTCTCGCCGTCCTTCGTTTCGAGCAGCGCTTCCACGCCCGCGTCGTCGCCGAACTGGCCGATCGCCGCGGCTTTCCAGCACATTGGGATCCTAAGCTTAGAATTCCACGTGGACAAGTTGTC
>JADMIO011718066.1_pt1 | contig 14515 bp, 11 predicted proteins | sample 8958161 | NCBI WGS metagenome assembly JADMIO01 (sample SAMN16585339, study PRJNA669376) | soil metagenome | isolation source: Crop rotation soil | place: USA: Cullars Rotation, Alabama | collected 2011 | reverse complement strand
GACAACTTGTCCACGTGGAATTCTAAGCTTAGGATCCCAATGTGCTGGAAAGATCAGAGATGCCAGGCTTCATCTCTGACACATAGAGAACGTCGTGTCCTTCTTGCCGCAGTCGAGTGACAATTTGCTTTTCTACGCTCTCATCAATCAGGAGATTCATGCCACCAACTCAGGAACAGGATAAACCACATCGGCTTTCAAGGCTTGAGCGGCAAAACCAATGGCGGCTAATACCGCATCCTTCGTCAAGCGTGGATGGGCGTCAAGTATCTGCTCAATCGTCTCTCCGGCGGCAAGCTTTTCCAAAATCAATTCGACGGTGATGCGGGTGCCCGCAATCACAGGCTTGCCCATCATCACAGCGGGGTCTGATTGAATAAGGGATGCTTCCATCTTTAATCCTCCTATGTCCTTATATATTTTGCCCGCTCGCCGTGACGCTTGATCTGGTCGAGATGCGCGTTTGTAACTTTGATCGCCAAGCCGAATCCTTTCCGCCGCTCAATCAGCCTTCGTCCCAGAAACGCTCGCTCAGGTACTTGTCGGCGCTGTCGGGAAAGACGGTCACGATGACGCCTGATTCCAGTTGGCTCGCCAGCCTGAGCGACGCCGCCAGCGCCGCGCCCGCCGAGATGCCGATCAGCAAGCCCTCTTCTCGGCCGAGCCGCCGCGCGAAGTCGTGCGCCGTTTCGGTGCTGATCTCGTATTCGGCGTCGGCTATCGTCGCGTCGTAGATGCCCGGAACAATCGCCGTCGCCATGTGCTTCAAGCCTTCGAGCCCGTGAAACGGCGAGTCGGGTTGAAACGAGATACATTGAATCTGCGGGTTCAATTCTTTCAAGCGGCGGCTCGTACCAACGAAGGTGCCGCTGGTGCCGAGGCCGGCGACAAAATGCGTCACGCGCCCGCCGGTCTGTTCCCAGATTTCCAGCGCCGTCGTTTCGTAATGCGCCCGCCAGTTGGCCGGGTTGTTGTATTGATCGGGATAAAAATAGAGGTCGGGATTTTCGGCGTACAATCGGCGGGCTTCGCGTATCGCTCCGTCCGAGCCTTCGAGCGGGCTGGTCAAGACCAGCTCGACGCCGTAGGTGCGGAGGATTTTTTTGCGCTCGTCGCTGGCGTTCTGCGGCAGGGCGAGTTTGACGCGGTAGCCGCGCGCCGCGCCAATCCAGCCGTAAGCGATGCCGGTATTGCCGCTCGTCGCGTCGAGGATGATCTTGTCCGGTGTGAGCTGCCCCGTGCGCTCGCCTTCAAGGATCATGCTGAGCGCGGGGCGATCTTTGACCGAGCCGCCGGGGTTGAACCATTCGGCCTTCGCATAAATCTCGACGCCGCCCGCCGACGCCGTCAGATTGCGCATCTTGATCAGCGGCGTGTTGCCGACCAGTTCCCAAGGCTCCAGCGCGCCGCTCATCCGCCGTGTGAAGGCTTCACCGATTCGCATAGCGTGTCTCGCATCCATCAAACGCAATTCGAGCATAGCTTGCGAAAGTGACAAGTGACAAGTGACCCTTGCCACTTCTATCACTTCTGTCACTTCTGTCACGCGCGCGGGCGTTACTGTCTCAACATTTCTGCGCCCTTTCAAGACAGTGCTGTATGAAATTCATCGCGCCTGCCAGAATGAGGCGCGCGAAGTGGCTTCATCAAAAGCCGGATTCGCGCCGCAAGTCGCCGCCGAATAAGTCCGCCTCGTCACATCAAGGCAACCTCTCTAATCGGCATAAAGGTTGCTCATTAATACTGGAATTCCAACCAAAGGAGAGTTGAGCATGGCATATCGAGACCGAAGCACGAGCCCGGCTCGCAACGACTGGGAGCGCGACGAGCGCGACCGCTATCGTAACGACCGAGGCTATGGTGAAGACTATCGCGGCTATACGCGCGGTTATAACCTCAACCGCGAGCCGAACTATGCGACTGAAACGAACCGGGGCTACACCGGCTATGGCACGCGCGATTACGAGAACTACGGGCGCGGGTCGGCGGGTAGCTGGTCATCAAGCAACACAGATCGCTACGAAACGACGCGCGGTTACGAGCAAGCCGGGCCGCAGCGTTCGCACCTGCGCTGCCGCGACATCATGACGCGCAACGTCGTTAGCTGCCGGCGCGACACACCAATCAGCGAAGTCGCTCGCCTCATGCGCGAGCAGGATACGGGCGCGATTCCTGTGCTGGACGAAAACGGTAAGCTCGCCGGTATCGTCACCGACCGCGATCTGGTCGTGCGCGGCCTGACTGCGGATAAGCCCGAACCCGAACAGCGCGCCGAAGACTGCATGAGCGACGACGTTTACACAGCAAATCAGAATGATCGCGTCGTCGAAGTGCTCAACGAGATGGGCGATCATCAGGTGCGCCGCATCCCGGTCGTCGATAGCCGCGACCGGCTGGTCGGCATCATCTCGACCGCAGACATCGCCGTGCAGACCAACAAAGACCGCGAGCTGGCCGACACCTTGCAGCAGATCAGCCAGCCCTCGTCATGGCTTGGCCGCCTGACCAATTTGTTCAACTGGTAGCCGTAACCCGAATCACTTTGTATGGGGGGAAAACAGATATGAGCAGAAGTAAAACCGGAATGGACAGAGAGCAACGCAACGACGTGACGCAGCCCGACGACTCGCCGCGTCCAGATAACGCGGATGCGCCGTATGGAGCCAGCAGCTACGCGACGGGCCGCGAGAGCCAGCGCGAATTCCCGCGCCGCTCGTCATCGACGCGCTGGCGCGACCGCATCGATTACAACCGCAGCGAAGATGACCGGCTGAACCTCGACAACCCGCGCTCTTCGCAACCTTATGATCGTTACCGATCAAGAGACATGTACAGCAACACGAGCCGCGACTATCGCGACGTGGCGAGCGGGCGCATGGGGTCGTCGCGCAGCAATCAAGGCTATGGGCAGGAATATGGGCGTTACGGCAATCGCGGCGACGAAGGCCGCTATAACTCGCGCCAGTCCTACCGCGAAGAAGGCTATGGCCGCCACACCTACGACGACCTGGCGTCGGGCCGCGCCGACCACGAAGACTTTCAGGGCTATGGCCGCGAAAACTTCCGAGGCTATGGCCGTGATAATTTTCCGGGCTATCGCCGCCACGAGGTGACGCCGAGTGATGACCGCGGCGATTATCGCCGCGACTACCGCAGCGAGCGGCGCGATTACGACGAGCCATACAACCGCCAGGCGACCGGCGGGCGTTACGAAGCGGAGGCCGATTATCCCTATTCGAGTTACGACCGCAATTTCACCGGCCCGACTGGCTGGACGGATCGCGGTTACGAATCGGGCCGCGATTATCGCCGCGACGAACACGCCTGGGGCAGAGGGCGCAGCACCCTGCGGTGCAGCGAGATCATGACGAAGAACGTCACGACCTGCGGCCCCGACACAGTCATCCGTGACGTTGCAGACCTGATGGAAGACGATAACATCGGCTCGATCCCTGTGCTCGACAACGGGCGACTGGTCGGCATGGTCACTGACCGCGACATTGTCTGTCGCGTCATCGCCGAAGGGCTCGACTCTCGCACGGTCAAGGCGCGTGAAGTGATGAGCGAAGACATCATCACCTGCGCGCCGGACGACGCAGTGATTGACGCCATTCGCAAGATGGGCGAGCACCAGATTCGCCGCATCCCGGTCTGCGACCTGAACGGGCGGCTGCGCGGCATCATCTCGCTTGGCGACGTGGCGCTGGAAGCCGAGCGCGATCAAGACCTCGCCAACGCACTCGAACAGATTTCGCAGCCGACGCCGCACCAATCGCGGCGCGTGTGACGGTAGAGAGGCTGGGGGCTAGAGGCTAACGACGAGCGTGGGACCAGTGGCCCGATGCTTTGACTAACCTCTAGTCTCTGGTCTCTGCCGTTCATCCTGAATTGAGGAAGCGACTGATGGCCTTAGACGTTGAAAAGTACCGCAAGCGACTCATTGAAGAACGTGACCGGTTGAACAAAGAGATTCCGCCGGTCTCTGAAATCGCCGAGCCGACGCCTGACCTGCCGGAAATTACGGCGGCGGATGCGCCGATGATGGGCGAAATCAAAGATGTGCAGGACGAGATCATTGATCGAAAGACCCACAGGCTGCGGCAAGTGCTGGCCGCGCTGCAAAGCATTGACGACGGCACCTATGGTATCTGCACCAACTGCGGCAAACCGATAGACCCGCGCCGGCTGGATGCCGACCCGGCAGCCATGACATGCATGGAATGTCTCAGCGCCGAAGAAAAGAACTTCAAAGCTCCGACCCTGTGAGCGCGGCAGGCAGGCAGAGCGGAACTCTATACGAGCAGCAGTTGATGACCGGTTCAGTTAATTGCTAAGCTATCGAGTGCGTTTCGGGGGAGCTGCGCACGGGGCGCGGCTGAGAGTCCTATTGTGGAGACCCCTTGAACCTGATGCGGATAATGCCGCCGAAGGAAGAAACTTGAGAAAAGCAAAAGGCAAAAAGCAACAGGCAAAAGGCAAACGTGAAGGAGCCGGATTAATCGGTCGCTTCTGCCGATCTATTTAATCCCCTTCCTCATTTTTGCTTTTTGCCTGTTGCTTTTTGCCTTTTGCCTTCTTTCTGTTTCTCGCTCGGCAACGAGGTGAAACATGAGCAACACAAACGAACCGGCACACAACGCCAGCAACTTTCAATTCCCCAATTCCACACGCATCTACGTCGAAGGCTCGCGCGCCGATCTGCGCGTGCCGCTGCGCGAGATCAAGCTCAACCTGACGCGCGGCATCAATGGCGCGGTCGAAGAGAACTCGCCCGTGCGCGTCTATGACACGAGCGGCCCGTGGGGCGATCCCGATGCTAAATGCAATGTGCATGACGGAGTGCCGGCGCTGCGCCGCCAGTGGATCGTCGAGCGCGGCGATGTCGAAGAGTACGAAGGCCGCGCCGTCAAGCCCGAAGATGACGGCTACCTGACGGAAGGGGCGCGCGAATACGCTCGCAAGAATGATCGCTTTGAAGCCTACCCAGGCTTGCGCCGCCCGCCCTTGCGCGCCCGCGCCGGGCAAGCCGTCACGCAGATGCATTACGCGAAACGCGGCCAGATCACGCCGGAGATGGAATATATCGCCATTCGCGAAAACCTGGGCAGGCAGGCCGCTTTTGAAGCGCAGCAGAAAGACCGCAGCGCGCTCAGCTTCCAACACGCGGGCGCAGCGTTTGGTGCGGCGCTGCCGCGTGTCGTCACGCCGGAGTTCGTGCGCGACGAAGTGGCGCGCGGTCGCGCCATCATTCCGGCCAACATCAACCACCCCGAAAGCGAGCCGATGATCATCGGGCGTAATTTTCTGGTCAAGATCAACGCCAACATCGGCAACTCGGCGGTCGCTTCTTCGATAGAAGATGAAGTCGAGAAGATGCGCTGGGCGATCAAGTGGGGCGCGGACACGGTGATGGACTTATCGACGGGCCGCAACATTCACGAGACGCGCGAGTGGATCATACGCAACGCGCCAGTGCCCATCGGCACGGTGCCGATCTATCAGGCGCTGGAGAAAGTGACGGGTAAGGCCGAAGACTTGACGTGGGAAATCTACCGCGACACGTTGATCGAGCAGGCCGAGCAAGGCGTCGATTACTTCACGATCCACGCAGGCGTGCGCTTGCCTTACATCCCGCTGACGGCCAGACGCACGACCGGCATCGTCTCGCGCGGCGGCTCGATCATGGCGAAGTGGTGCCTGGCGCATCATCAGGAGAGTTTCCTCTACACGCACTTCCGCGAGATATGCGAGATCATGCGCGCCTACGACGTATCGTTCAGCTTGGGCGATGGGCTGCGTCCCGGCTCGATTGCCGACGCGAACGACGAGGCGCAGTTCGCCGAGCTTGAGACGCTGGGCGAGTTGACGAAGATCGCCTGGGAGATGGATTGTCAGGTGATGATCGAAGGGCCGGGCCACGTGCCGATGCACTTGATCAAAGAGAACGTAGATCGTCAATTGGAAGTCTGCGGCGAAGCGCCGTTCTACACGCTAGGGCCGCTGGTGACAGACATCGCGCCGGGCTACGATCACATTACGTCGGCGATAGGAGCGGCGATGATCGGCTGGTTCGGCACGGCGATGTTGTGTTACGTGACGCCGAAAGAGCACCTCGGCCTGCCCGACCGTCAGGACGTGAAGGACGGCGTGATCGCTTACAAGATCGCAGCGCACGCGGCTGATCTGGCTAAGGGCCATCCGGGCGCGCAGCTACAGGACAACGCGCTGTCGAAAGCGCGCTTCGAGTTCCGCTGGGAGGATCAATTCAATCTAGCGCTCGACCCTGAGCTGGCGCGCGAGTTTCACGACGAGACGTTGCCGCAGGAAGGCGCAAAGCTGGCGCACTTCTGCTCGATGTGCGGCCCGCACTTCTGCTCGATGAAGATCACGCAGGAGGTGCGTGATTACGCAGCGCAGAAGCAGATGGACGAGCTGGTGGCGTTAGAATCCGGCCTGCGCGAGAAGGCCGCAGAGTTCAAGCAGGCCGGCGCAGAAATTTACACGAAAGCATAAAAGAATAGACAGGAAGGACAGGACAGCTAGAGACGAATGCTCTTCTTTTGATCTTGTCAATTCTGTCCTTCCTGTCTATTTTCTTTGCAGATGATGAAGGCGACGGCGATTAAACGAATTGAAGAACTGAGTGAGCAAATCGCGCGCGAGTTCCAGCCTGAAAAGATCATCCTGTTCGGCTCTTATGCTTACGGTCATCCATCTAACGAATCGGATATTGATCTTCTGATCATCATGCCGTTTGAAGGCAGACAATCCGAACAGGCCATCCTCATTTTAAACTACTTGAGTGCGCTTGCGCCGATTGATCTGCTAGTGCGCAGGCCAGAAGAAGTCGAAGAACGTTTAGCGATGGGCGATTCGTTCATGCGCGAAATCATCGAACGCGGCAGAGTAATGTATGAAACCCATCACGCTTGAGTGGATAGACAAAGCCGAAGGCGATTGGGTTACTGCGCAACGAGAGATGCGTGCTCGAAAGCTGCCTAACTTTGATGCCACCTGTTTCCATGCACAACAGTGCGCGGAAAAGTATCTCAAAGCTCGTCTCGAAGAAGCCGGTATTCCGTTCGGCAAAACGCATAATCTGATCGCACTTCTCACATTAGTCCTTGCAGTTGAACCCGCATGGATGATCTTGCAGCCACGTTTGAATGCGCTCAGCGTTTATGCAGTTACGTATCGTTATCCCGGCACTTCGGCAAGCAAGGCAGACGCAAACGATGCGATAAAGGCTTGCCGCGAAGTTCGTCGTCAGGTTCGCCTGGGATTTGGCCTGTCGGTGTAATTCTTTAGCGATTTCTAAATAAAGAATAATGTTGATTCGCTGATGCTATAAGATAGTAACGACAGAAGCTACGCACACATCATAATTGAATTTGCAATTAGCATTATTCAATTAGGGTGTAATCTCATTGAATTAGAGCTAAGCAAGATTGAATTAGCACGATTTGTAATTCTATAAGATCGTATCGCTAGTTAATTAGATAGTATCGCTATTCAATCAGCATAACTCGTAATTTTATCCACTCATATCATTATTTAATTAATAGCTTACGCTATCGAATCTATAGTCGCAGCGATAGCCTATGTGGGGCGGCGTAACGATGCCGGAGGCTTGTTAATTTCATATGCTGGCGGGCAATTACAAAAACGAGGGTCGCCTTTCAAATTGCTCATCTTTATGGTTGTATCAGATCGCGTTTGAGTTTATGATACCACCGCTCTACGTGGTTCAAGCCACAAATTCTCAAAAGGAGACAGCTAATGGCAAAAGACGAATCGAAGCGGGTTTCTCGCAGCACCCTCACAGAAGACGAGGCCGCTTTCAATGCTCTGCAAAAAATCGTCGGCTATAAACCGGCTAACCCTAACTTTGACGTTGCGGCGATTACGCAAGCCTTCGAGATCATGCGTAATTTACAGGCCGCCGAAGATCAGGCAGCGGCGGCGCTCGCTACCGCACGCGATGCCGCTGCCAGTCAGGAGTGGGCCGTGCATAATCTCATGCTCGGCGCGAAGGATTCCGTTCGTGCGCAGTTCGGCAAAGACTCGACGCAAGTGCAGGAAATCGGCCTCAAGCGGGTTTCGGATTATAAATCGCGCGGGCCGAAAACGAAGAAGGCTTCGCAGTAGAATGATGGCCGGGTTACTACGTTCCCTTTTGATTGTTTCAGCTATATCTTCCCCATTTAATCTGTTCCGGCCGGCGGTCTTCGCGTGAGCGGGATTGTAAGGCTACGGCGAATGCCGAAACGTCAGACGTTTTCAGTCATTCGTTGAACTTGCGATATGGCGGCGCTGCCAGAAGGGCGAGTGTGGCCAGCGCCGCTCCTCGCCGTAATACGCTCGTCGCGTCTCAATGTAGCTTGCGTACTCTTGCGTCAGCGCCGCTCGGTATCGCTCAAGCCCTGAGCGCCGGCCTTTGAAATAATCCAAAATTGCGTAAGAAGCCAGCAGGCCGGAACGCAGCGCCTTGAAGATGCCTTGCGAGGACAGCGGGTCGAAAGTCGTCGCCGCGTCGCCTACCGCCAGCCAGTCTTCGCCTACCGGATGATCCAGCCGGTGCGAGTACGCCGCTTGCACCGCCGGGCGCGTCAGCGGCTCCGCTTGTCGCAAGCGACCGCGCAGGTGACGAGTCTTGCACATGCACTCGAACCATCGCGCCGGAATTTTCAAGCCGTGCCGCTTCACGATGTCGGCGTCGCTCATGCAGGCGGCGACGATGCGTGCGTCGGGTAGTAGCGCCGAATACCACCAGCCTTCCTCACACGCCTCGACGAGCGTGGTGCTGTCGGTCAGGCTCGCCTCATCCGCCAGTTTGAAGAAGACGTAGACGCCGACCAACTGATCAAGCAGCACTTTCCGCGCGCCTTGCTGCCGCGCGAAGACGGCTCGCCTGCCGGTCGCGTCAACGACGAACGTTGCCGATAGTCGGCTGACCGTTTCGCCTTTACTCCGTATGGTCAGACGCCACTGACCGTCGCCGGCTTTGTGCGAGCCTAGCAAGATGGATGCGGTATACAAACGGATGCCGCGTTTGGCCGCTTCGTGGGCCAGCATCGCGTCGAAGGTTTGGCGGTTCAAATGCCAGCCGCGATTATGCGTGTGATAGATGAACTCGTTATCTGCCAGTTCGTCGCTGCCCCAGGCCGAGCACGTCCCGTGAGTCGCCAGATGATTGTCGCGCGTGAACCGCTCCCAGACGCCTAGCTGCTGGAGCAGGGGCTGAGCGATGGGCACGAGCGTTTCACCGATGCGCGGGCGATCATACTGCGAGGCTTCGACGATGGCGATGGACAAGGCGGGATGATGTTGAATCAGCGATAGGGCCGTCGCCGTGCCCGCCGGCCCACCGCCGAGTATGATGACATCGAACGCGAGTGCTTCAGCCGTCTCTTGCAAGGCGTCACGATAATGCTCAGGAAATAGAGGTGTCGTCCTGGGAGCGCGGGCATCTTGCCCGCTATCTCACTCATGCGAACCGCTGCGGGCCGTGTTGCCCGCGCTCCCAGGCATGCGGGCGAGACGCCCGCGCTCCCAGGATGTTGCTAACTACCTGTGTTGTCGCTTTCGACCAGGATGTACTGAGGTTCCTGATTTTCAGGCGTCGCGTTGGGGTTGAACAGCATGAAGCCGAGTTCTTTCCACGCCGTCACCATCTTGAGGTCGCCTTGATGACTCTGCGGGATGCCCTGCGCCCATGTGACTTGACCCTTCAGCGTTGTCACTTGCATCGGGCGATGCGCCGGCCACCAGTAGGTATTCTGCACTACTTTTTGCGCCGGGTCGTTCGTGCTGTCGAGATATATCTTATTCCAGTCTTCATAAGTGATGTTGATGGCCTGCGTCGAGCATTCGTTGAAATCCGATTGCCAGGGCACGCCGCTATATTTGGTAATGTCGCCCGGCTCAAGCCCGGCTTTCAGGTCGCTCTTTAAGCTCAGCGGCTGCGGATCAGGCCCGAACGGCGCTGGACTTGAGCCGCGCAGGACGGCCAGCGCCAGGTTCGGGTTGAGATGAATCCGGTACGCGCTGGAATAGATCGCCGGGTTGCGCATGATCCAACTGGCTTCGCCGCCCGGACAGAACGAGCCGCCCAGCAGGCCGCTCAACACGCCGCGATCCAGATCGCTGCCGGTCAATGACGACTGCTCAGGGTTGGGCGCGGGAATGCCCTCGTCTTTCTCGTTGATGAACTTGCCCTCGGCCCATTGCTTGAGCAGAAATAGCTGCGTGTCCGTGAGGCGCAGAAATTTCGACGGCGACGTGTTCGACAGCGGGTTGTCGCCACACAAAAACGGCATGAGTACTGGACGATAGTTCGGACTCGATGGATCAATCGCGCGTAACCAGAGGTTCTCTTCGCCGGGCTTTCGCAACACGTCCCACAACCGCAACCGCCACTGGCGGCGCTTCTCTCTCATGCCGGGGTCTTCGCCTTCAAACGGCGGGACGCTGAGCAGATCGGGATCAAAGTTCCCTTCCATCCCCGGCGTCGTGTCGTGCGGGTCGCCGCCTGTGAAGGCGTCGAAGTCCATCACATATTGATAGTTGTTCGGACGCTCTAAGATCGGCCAGATGTCGCGCCAGAAGTAAGGGTAATAGTCGGGATTGTACTGCGCTTGCTTGCGCCACAGGGCGAGCGCCTTCGTATCGGTCGGATCGGGTGGCGGATGCGTGCCATCGAATGGCGGCAGACCGTAAAGATAAACGTTATAGCCGAACTGGCGGACGGAGAGATCATAAACCAGATCATCCATCGTGATGATGTCGGTGATCTGCGGCGCGAAACGTGGATAACCGACGATCACCCAGGCGGTCGCGTCAACGTTGGCATAAAGAAATTTCGGCGGCTTGGCAGGATCGAGCGGTCTGCCGTCTTCGCTCAGGATTTTGTAGCGTATGCGCGCCTGCACGGGGCCGTCCGATGTGTCATCGAACCAGCCATCGTTGTTGGCGTAGTTCGTAATCACGGGATTGCCAAAGCCGGTCTTGTAAGTGCCGGAGTTCCCATAACCACCGAGCACGATCAGCCGGTTGTGATAGTTTTGCTGAGTCACTTTCAATTCGCCAAGCGTCGTGATCGAGTTCGGCGCGAGCGGCGGCGGAAAGGTCTGCGTGTAACCGGGGTTCTGATCTTTGGCAAAGTGCGCGGTGCGTTGATCGGGCTTCTCGTAAGAGACGGTCTGCGGCCCCGGATCAATGATGAGTTGCAAGCGCGCGTCGTCGCCTTTAACGTCGGCGTTGCGTAACGGATGATCTTTGGCGTAACCGTGCTCGCCCGCCGTCTGCTGAAATTCGTACCACGACGCTTTTTTATTGGCGAGGTAGACCGTCCATTCGATGTCGGTGACTTCGCCGACGATCAGTTGTCCGTTCTTCGGATTGGTCGTTTGAATCTTCTGGCCGATCTGCACTTCCTGGCCCTGACCGGACTTATCGTTGTCGTCATAAGCGTAGACGCGGAAACGCGCGGCCTGTCGCTTGATGCGCCGTTGCCCGTCCTTGAAGCTGCTGATCGGTTGCTCTTGACCGTCGGGCGTGAGCACGGCGTTACCATCCTGATCGCACTCGATGGGCAATTGCCCGACCTGTTCCGGGGCGAGATAGAATTCGTCGGGGCTGTCGCCGAGTCGGGCAATGCCGATGGCCGGATGAATCTTGAATTTCATTGCGGGCCTCCTGAAGTAAGTGGTGCTTGTTGAACGACGGCTCAATCTTTGAAGTTTAACGAGACGGCATCCAGCCATAATGCGTTCGGCTTCGGCTGGCCGTTGATGTCTAAAACGACGAGGTTGACGTGAAAATCGGTCTCGCCTTTAGCGGTCAGCTTACGGATGGTGTCCGTCACGTCGATGCGAAAGTTGCCCGGCGTCTTGCGATGACGCGGCCTGAGGTCGTACCTGCGGCGCGTCTTTGGCGGCACATCGCAGTGGCCCGGCCCGCCGATGCATTCGCCGGAGAAGGTCGCAATCTGCGTGACGAAATGATCGTTGCCGCGCGTCGGCGTGTTGATGCTGGCGTCCGGTTCGTTGAGAAAGACGCGGATGAAGGCTCCCGCAGAGGTCGAATACTGCACCTTGTGCAGGCGGACTTCGGCGCGGCTGTGCCGGGCAAGAACAGCCGGGGGAACGTTCGCCTTAGCCGACTTGAAGCGGGTGATCGGTATCCGGCTGTCGGTTTCAAACAGCGCCGAGGATTTCATATATTCGTAGCCGAGATCACTGATCGTCAAAACGTCTTCGACCTGTAGCGTCCACGGCGCGAGCACGTCGGTCGGGTCATCAGGATCGGCCCCCGGATGTAGCCTCTGCCACTCGGCCCATAGGCGATCAACGTTAGAATGATGTCCCCAGAAGATCATGTCGCGCGCCGTCGTCCCTGCCGAGACCATATCGCCGTAAGGCGGCTCTTTGGGAAACTGCGAGCCGTAATTCGGGTTCGCGCCGCCTGAGAAGTTGTGTATCAGGTTATGTATGTTTTCGAGCGCGCCGAAGAAATGATTGTTGGTCGGGCCGCTGCCGAAGGTGAAGAAGTTATCGATTTGCAAAATGTGTTCTACGTCTTCGGGCGTCGGGTATGCCTCAAAGATGATGTTTTCGTCGCCGCCCGGCCAGCGGTTGCGCTGCCACAGCGGATTCGTGTTTTGCAGCTCGGACATAATCAAATCGTCCGTGTCGGTGCCGGTAAAAGCGATGCCGGCGTGAATGTAAAGTCGATTACCTGAATTGAAGAGCTGGCCTTTGACCGATTGAAGCTTCTGCAAGGTATCGGCGGGAACCTTGCCCTTGAGGCGCTGCAAGGTCTGGTCATCGACAAAGCAGCGGTAGGCTTTCGGGATGCTGGCGTTGTCGGTCTTCTTCAACGCGCCCGGATTATTCGGGTCGATGGATTCATCGTGAATCGACTTGAGCACGTCGTCACGGTAGAGCGTCCAGTCCCAGTAAGGCAGCGTGATGGTCGGGTCGATGTCCTGCAACTGCTGCTCGAAGTTGTAGAGGTAGAGCCGGTGCCATGAAAGGAACTGCTCCCAGCCGTGCTGGCAGTTGTTGGAGTGGATGTCGGCCCAGAACCGGAAGCTACGCTGGTCATACTGATGAAAGGTGTCGTAGCAGCGCATAATTCGGATGGCGCGGCGCAGCGCGTCCAGCTCGCCCGCCGTCAGGCATTCGATGTTTTTACGAGCTTTGATCTTGCCCGCCTGATCACGAAACTCATTGATGGATTTGGTAGAGAGCGGGTGCTCTTCGTGCCCTTGCGCGCGGGCGAGCTTGAGCGATTCGGTGACAGAAACCGTCGAGCCGTGCAGAGCGACCGGCGCGGCTTCGTCAGTCGCCGGGCAGCCGTCATCAATCCATTGCTGAATGAAGAGAATGTCAGAGCTCGACACGCGCTGGCCGCCCCACATCAGCGGAGGGAATTGCGTGCCGTCGAATGGGAATACGCCTTTCAGCCCTTTGATCAGGCCGGACGCCGCGCCGCGACCGGGCATGCGCGATGCCGCCGGCCCGGCGTGAGATGACGGCCCGCAGCAGGAGTCATGCACCACGCCGCTGTCTGCTGCCGCCGCCGACTCATCGTTAGCCGCAGGGGTCGGCTCATCATTCATAGCGGATTCGCAACACGACCCATGCGCGGATTTGGCGGGCATATTCTGCTCGCAGAAGTCCGCTTCCCCGGTCGGCGCGATCATGCGTATGCCGTAGATCGTCACGTTGAGGAACTGATCCAGCGGCAGCTCCCAGAAGCGGCGATAGCCCTGATAGCTGGGAACATTAGCGCCCTGCGCTTGATTCAATATATCCTTGACACGTTGATAGCGCGTCGGCTGCGGCGAGTCGTTTCTCTGCTCTTCGTTTGCCATGTTGAGAATCACCTTATCGAGGGAAGAAACAAGAAGCTATCACAAATTTTTGTTTTCCTGAATACTATAAATTTCAAACTGAGATCAAAGGGAGGAAATCAATCAATGGGTGAGCCTCGCATCGTCTCGCTGATCGCCAGCGCCACCGAGATCGTCTGCGCCCTCGGCTTCACGGATCAACTCGTAGGCCGCTCGCACGAATGCGATTACCCGCCAGCCGTCAAAAGCCTGCCGCAATTGACCCGTCCAAAGTTCAGCATCGAAGGCACCAGCGAGGACATAGATCGCCGCGTCAAGGCCGGCGCACAGCAAGCCTTGAGCGTCTATGACGTGGACGCCGCGGCGCTCGAAGCATTGCGCCCGACGCACATCATCACGCAGACGCAGTGCGAAGTCTGCGCCGTCAGCCTCAAAGACGTTGAAGCCGCGGTCTGCCAGATGGTCAGCACGCGCCCGCTCGTCGTCTCGCTTGAGCCGAACGCGCTGGCCGACGTGTGGAGCGATATCCGTCGCGTCGCCGAAGCTCTCGACGCGACCGAGCGCGCCGAAGCTCTGATCGCGACATTGCAGCAGCGCATGGAAAACATCCGCCGTCGCGCCGAAGTAATGGTTAGTCGGCCTACGGTCGCTTGCGTT
>JADMIO012771147.1_pt1 | contig 14516 bp, 14 predicted proteins | sample 8958161 | NCBI WGS metagenome assembly JADMIO01 (sample SAMN16585339, study PRJNA669376) | soil metagenome | isolation source: Crop rotation soil | place: USA: Cullars Rotation, Alabama | collected 2011 | reverse complement strand
CGCGACAACTTGTCCACGTGGAATTCTAAGCTTAGGATCCCAATGTGCTGGAAAGGTCAAGTTCCACGACGGCTCGCCCCTGACCTCGGCCGACGTGCTGGCGAGCTGGTCGCGCATCATCCATCCGCCCGAGGGCGTGTCGAGCGCGCGGCAGTCCTATTTCGTGATGGTCGACAAGGTCGAGGCGCCAGATCCCAAGACCATCGTGTTCAAGCTCAAGTTCCCTTCGGGCGCGTTCGTGCCCGCGCTCGCCGATCCGTTCGCCTACATCTACAAGAAGGAGATCCTCGACAAGGATCAGCACTGGTACGAGAAGAACATCATGGGCTCGGGCCCGTTCAAGTTCGTCTCGTACGAGATCGGCCAGTCGATCAAGGGCGAGCGCAATCCCGACTACTATCACAAGGGCCAGCCGTATCTCGACGGTTTCACGGCGATCTTCGCCGCCAAGCAGGCGGTGCGCGTCGATGCGATCCGCGCCGACCGCGCCGCCACCGAGTTCCGCGGCTTGCCGCCGTCGGCGCGCGACCAGCTGGTCAAGGAGCTGGGCGACAAGATCACGGTGCAGACCAGTGACTGGAACTGCGTCAACCTGGTGACGCCGAACCACAAGAAGAAGCCGTTCGACGACGTGCGCGTGCGCCGGGCGTTGGCGCTCGCGGTCGACAGCTGGAAGGGCGCCACGCCGCTGTCCAAGATCGCCAACGTGCACACGGTCGGCGGCGTCGTGTTCCCCGGCTCGCCGCTGGCGGCGACCAAGGAGGAGCTCGAGAAGTTCCCGGGTTACGGGACGGACATCGCCAAGGCGCGCGAGGAGGCCAAGAAGCTGCTCAAGGAAGCCGGCGCCGAGGGGCTCAAGTTCGAGCTGATGAACCGCAACGTCGACCAGCCCTACAAGTACGTCGCGACCTGGCTGATCGACGAATGGAGCAAGGTCGGCCTCAAGGTCGAGCAGAAGGTGCTGCCGACCGGGCCGTTCTACGACGGTCTGCGCAACGGCACGTTCGACGTCACGCTCGACTTCAACTGCCAGGCGGTCGTCAACCCGGTGCTCGACGTCGCCAAGTTCCTGCCCCACACGGTCTATCCGGAGAATTACGGGCAGTACGAGGACAAGAAGGCGATCGAGCTGTACGACGTGCTGTTGCATGCGCCCGACGAAGCCGCGCAGAAAAAGGCGATGCGCGCCTACGAGAAGTGGGTGATCGACGACCAGGCGCACATGTTCGTCACGCCGTGGTGGGAGCGCATCATCGCGCACCGCTCTTACATGAAGGGCTGGAAGATCGGTCCCAGCCACTATCTGAACCAGGATCTGGCCAATGTCTGGCTGGATAAGTAGCCGCTAGGAGAGGTCGCCGACCGTCCGATGCACAGGTATCTCATCAGCCGGTTCCTGTACGTGATCCCGACCCTGTTGGGCGCGGCGGTGCTGGTGTTCGCCCTGATGCGATTGATCCCGGGCGACATCTGCGTCGTCCGCCTGGCCTCGGGCGGCGGCACCTTCAACGCCCACGCGGTCGCGACCTGCCACGCCGAGCTCGGGCTCGACCGCTCGGTGTTCATCCAGTTCGTCGACTTCTTCTGGGGCATCTTCCGGTTCGACTTCGGCCTGTCGATGTGGTCGGGCAAGCCGGTCAGCGAGGAGATCCTCGCCCGGCTGCCGATCTCGCTCGAGATCGCGCTGCTCGCCACCGCGGTCGCGATCGCGATCTCGATCCCGCTCGGCACGATCTCCGCGCTGCGCCAGAACACCTGGATCGACTTCGTGGTGCGCACGGTCGCGATCGCCGGCATCGCGACGCCGTCGTTCTGGCTCGGCATCCTGGTCATTCTGGTGATCCTCGACCTCACCAACGCGATCACGGGCACGCCCTGGATGCCGCCGATCGACTACGTGCCCCTGTGGATCGATCCGGTGCGCAACCTCCAGATGGCGTTCTGGCCGGCTATCACGGTCGGCTACCGCTACGCCGCGGTGACGATGCGCATGACTCGCTCGGCCATGCTCGAGGTGCTGCGCGAGGACTACATCCGCACGGCGCGGGCGAAGGGCCTGGTGCACCAGGTCATCGTCAACCGGCACGCGCTCAAGAATGCGCTGTTGCCGGTCATCACCCTGATCGGCATCGAGTTCGCCTTCCTGATTGGCGGCCTGGTGGTCACCGAGCAGGTCTTCAACCTCAACGGCATCGGCCGCCTGTTCGTGCTCGCGGTCCAGAACCAGGACTACACGCTGACCCAGGCGCTGGTGATGCTGACCGTCATCGTGTTCGTGCTGTGCAACCTCGCGGTCGACCTGTGCTACGCCTGGCTCGATCCGCGCATCCGTTACGCCTGAGGTTCGGGTCCATGTCCACCTTGTTGTCGACCGAGCGTGGCGTGCCGCCGGGAACTCTCCCCGGCGCCGACGACGACGTGCTGGAGCAGCGCGTCTCGTGGGTCAAGCGGTCGCTCGAGTTCTGCCGCCGCCAGCCGATGGGCACGCTCGGCCTCGTGCTCGTAATCGTCATGTTCATTGCCGGGCTGTTCGCCGAGGGGCTGTCGCCCTATTCGCCGACCGCCAACGACTTCGCGGCGATGACCGAGCCGCCGAGCTGGGAGCATCTGCTCGGCACCGACCAGTTCGGCCGCGATCTGCTGTCGCGGATCATCTACGGTGCGCGCACCGCGATCATCGTCGGCTTCTCGTGCGCCGTGATCGGCGGCTTCGCCGGGCTGGTCCTGGGTGTCGCCAGCGCGTATTTCGGCGGCACGCTCGACATGATCCTGCAGCGCATCTTCGACGTCCTGATGGCTTTCCCGCTGATCATCCTGGCGCTCGCCGTGGTCGCGATCTTCGGCACGGGCGTCCACAACGTCATCGCTGCGATCACGGTGCCGCTGGTGCCGCGCTGTGCGCGCGTCGTCCGTTCGAGCGCGCTGTCGATCCGCGAGGTGCCCTACGTCGACGCCGCGCGCGCCTGCGGCTTCGGCCACTGGCGCATCATCCTGCGCCACATGGTGCCGAACGTGATGGCGCCGTTCCTGATCCTGCTGACTGCGTTCGTCGGCCAGGCGATCCTCGCCGAGGCCTCCCTGTCCTATCTCGGCCTGGGTGTGCAAGAACCGACGCCGGCCTGGGGCCTGATGCTGCAGGGCGGCGCCGAGGAATACGCCTCGACCGCGCCCTGGATCGCGGTGTTCCCCGGCCTGGCGATCGCCCTGACGGTGTTCGGCATCAGCCTGTTCGGCGATGCCCTGCGCGACGTCCTCGATCCCAAGATGCGGGACCGCTGAGTCCCAGCGGGCCTAGAAGATCGTATACGCGCCGTCGATCACGAAATGGTCGCCGGTGTGGTAGCGGCTGGCGTCGCTCGCCAGGTAGCAGGCGATGCCGGCGAAATCGTCGCCATCGCCCCAGCGGCGCATCGGGATGCGGGGTAGCACCGCACCGGCGAATTTTTCGTCCGCGATCTTGCCGGCGGTCATCTCGGTCTCGATCCAGCCGGGCAGGATCGAGTTGGCGGTGACGCCGTGGCGCGCCATCTCGACCGCGAGCGAGCGCATCAGCGCCAGCAGAGCGCCTTTGGACGCCGCGTAGGCCTGGGCGCGCGCCGGCCCGTGGACCGCCGCCGTGCTCGCGACGGCGATCAGCCGGCCGCCGGCGTCGCCGGCCTTGGCGCGCTCGACCATGTGCCGGCTGGCCGCCCGCAGGGTGAAGAACGCGCCGTCGAGATTGACCGACATGACCCGGCGCCAGTCCGCGGTCGTGAGCTCGGGGAAGGGCGCGCGCGTCGGGCCCACGCCGGCGTTGGCGAAGCAGGCGTCGACCCGGCCCAGGGTCGCGACGACCTCGGCGAAGCAGCGGTCCACCGCGGCCTCGTCGGCGACGTCGCAGCGCTGGGCCAGCACCCGTTTGCCATGAGCCTTCAGCTGGGCCTCGGCCTTGGCGAGTTTTTGAGGGTTGCCGCCCCAGATCGCCACGTCGGCGCCGGCCCTGGCCAAGCCCTCGGCCATGCCCAGGCCGATGCCGCCATTCCCGCCGGTCACCAGGGCGACCTTGCCGGTCAAATCGAAGGGGGGTTGGGGCATTTTCTGGCCTTTCACGAAGGGGCTGTCCCGAGGCGGCAGAATAGCTATTTATAAGGCCCCGAACCGAGGAGCGATTGTGGCGAACGATACGACAGCGGATTCTGGCGTCGTGGAAACGCGCGATTTCATCCGCGACATCGTCCAGGCCGACGTCGAGGCGAAGCGCACGCCCGAGGTGGTGACGCGCTTTCCGCCCGAGCCCAACGGCTATCTGCATATCGGCCACGCGAAGTCGATCGTGCTCAATTTCGGCGTCGCCCAGGAATTCGGGGGCCGCTGCCACCTGCGCTTCGACGACACCAACCCGACCAAGGAGGAGCAGGAGTACATCGACGCCATCGAGCGCGACGTGCGCTGGCTCGGCTTCGACTGGGGCAATCATCTCTACCACGCCTCGGACTATTTCGAGACGCTGTACGGCTGGGCCGAGCACCTGATCCAGGCCGGCAAGGCCTACATCGACGACCAGAGCGCCGACCAGATCCGCGAGATGCGCGGCACCCTGACGGAGCCGGGCAGGAACAGCCCGTTCCGCGACCGCCCCGTGGCCGAGAACCTCGACCTGTTCCGCCGCATGCGCGCGGGCGAGTTTCCCAACGGCGCCCGCGTGCTGCGCGCCAAGATCGACATGGCGTCGGGCAACATCAACCTGCGCGACCCGGTGCTCTACCGCATCCTGCACACAGCGCACCCGCGCACCGGCACGGCGTGGTGCATCTATCCCAACTACGATTTCGCCCACGGCCAGTCGGACGCCATCGAGGGGGTGACGCACTCGATCTGCACCCTCGAGTTCGAGGATCACCGGCCGCTCTACGACTGGCTGATCGAGAATCTCCCGGTGCCGTCGCGGCCGCGCCAGTACGAGTTCGCCCGGCTCAATCTCGGCTACACGGTGCTGTCCAAGCGCGTGCTCACCACCCTGGTGCGCGACGGGCACGTCTCGGGCTGGGACGATCCCCGCATGCCGACGATCGCCGGCATCCGCCGGCGCGGCGTGCCGGCGGCCGCGCTGCGCGAGTTCGTACGCCGGGTCGGGGTCGCGCGCGCCTACTCGATCGTCGACTACGCGATGTTCGAGGCGCCGATCCGCGAGCTCCTGAACAAGAGCGCGCCGCGCCGCATGGCGGTACTGCGGCCGCTCAAGATCGTGATCGAGAACTACCCGGAGGATCAGGTCGAGCAGCTCGAGGCGGTCAACAATCCCGAGGACCCCACGGCCGGCAGCCGCCTGATCCCGTTCCGTCGCGAGCTCTACGTCGAGCAGGACGATTTCATGGAGACGCCGCCGAAAAAATTCTTTCGGCTGTCGCCGGGCAAGGAGGTGCGGCTGCGCTACGCCTACTTCGTGACCTGCCGCGAGGTCGTGAAGGATGCGGCGGGCAAGGTCGTCGAGCTGCGCTGCACCTACGATCCGGCGAGCCGCGGCGGCAACTCGCCCGACGGCCGCAAGGTCCAGGCGACCTTGCACTGGGTCACGGTCGCGGACTCGGCCGCCGCGGAGGTCCGGCTGTACAACCAGCTGTTCACGCGGCCCGACCCGGGCGCCAACGGCGACGTGTTCGCCGACATCAATCCCGACTCGCTCGAGCGCCTGACCGACGCGCGCGTCGAGCCGATGCTTGCCGGCGCCCCGATCGGCGAGGCGGTGCAGTTCGAGCGCCAGGGCTATTTCTGCCTCGACACCGACTCGGCCTCCGGGAGGCTGGTGTTCAACCGCACCGTCGGCCTGCGCGACACCTGGGCCAAGGTGAAGGCGGCGGGCTGACCAGCCCTGCACGCTCTCTCACCCCGTCATTGCGAGCGTTGCGAAGCATCGGCCGGAGCCGCTTGCACCGGCCGTGGATTGCTTCGTCGCTGCGCTCCTCGCAATGACGAGAGAGCGCCGGACCGTGTTCCCGACCGCGTCAGCGCCGGGCGCGGGCCCGGATGCGCGCGCGGTGGATATAGAGATAGAGCGCGAAGTGGTCGTAGCCGGTCATCGGGGTCAGGCGCAGGGCCTCGTCGCCGGGGACCAGGCGCATCTCGCTGCCTTCGCCCAGCCGCATGGTCGCGACGTCGGCCTCCTGGATCGGCACCTCGTAGAAGGTGCGCAGGCACACCCCGGCGCCGGCGAACTCGAAGTCGAAGCGGAAGCGGGTGAACACGCGCGCCGCGCCGACGTCGAAGCCGATCTCCTCGCGCAGCTCGCGGCGCAGGGCCGCGTCCTCGCTCTCGCCCGGATCGATGCCGCCGCCGAACAGCGCCCACGCGCCGGGATACCAGATGTGCGGAATATCGTCGCGGTGCTGCAGCAGGAAGCGTTGGTCCGGCGTCACCAGGATCGCGGCGACGGCGTCGGACGGAACCAGTGGGCCGGACGAGGGTGGGGCGGACGTCATGGACGGCGCGACGGTAGCAGGCGCGCGATCGCGGCGCGACCCTCCCTCGCTTGACGGCCTCGCGACCCGCCGCGCAAGCTGGTGTCGACGGTCCACGCACGCGGACGAACCGCGGTCATTCGGGCAATTGTTGGGGGAAACGGCACATGCGGCAGAGATGGCGGTCGGCTGCGCTCGGCGCGGCGTTGGTGATGGGGCTCGCGGGCGCGGCGGCGGCCCAGGACGTGATCAAGGTCGGCGGCATCGGGCCGCTGTCGGGCGGCGGCACCGCCTGGGGCTTGGCGGCCCAGCGCGGCATCGAGATGGCGCAGGAAGACCTCAATGCGGCCGGCGGCGTCAAGGTCGGCGGCAAGGCCTACAAGTACGAGCTGGTGATGTACGACGACCAGTACACCGGCAACGGCGGCAAAGCCGCGGCCGAGCGTCTGGTCAACCAGGACAAGGTCAGCTTCATCATCGGCCCGGTCGGCTCGCCGCCGGCGCTCGGCGTCATCAGCGTCACCAACCCGGCGAAGGTGCTCGCGCTGACCGACGGCTATGCGCCGCAGATCCTGAAGAACGACACCAAGGATCCCTTCAACTTCCGGATCTACAACACCAACCTCGAGTTCGGGCCGCCGATCATCAAGTGGCTCAAGGAGAACCGCCCGCAGATCAAGAAGATCGGCATCATGGCGCCCAACGACGCGGTCGGGCAGTCGGTCGCCGGTCCGCTGGCGGAGGACTACCGCAAGCAGGGCATCGAGGCGGTGATCGACTATTTCGAGCGCGGCGCCAAGGAGTTCACGCCGCTGATCCTGCGCATGATGGCGCAGCACAAGATCGACGCCTTCGAGTTCGACGGCAACAGCCCCGGTGATTGCGGCCTGATGCTCAAGCAGATCCGCCAGGCCGGCTTCAAGGGCCCGGTGATGCAGGTCGGTGGCCCGGCGATCGACGAGGTGATGGAGATCGCCGGCCCGGCCGCCGAGGGCTACATGTCCTACGACATCTACGACTGGGATACGCCGTTCGGCAAGAAGTTGCGCGCCGCCTACGAGAAGAAGTACGGCAAGGGCATCATCAACGCCTTCGTGCCGTTCTTCTATCACACGCAACTATTGCTCAACGAGGCGATCAAGCGCGCCGACTCGCTGGACACCACCAAGGTGCGCGACGCGCTCGAGAAGACCGACGGCTTCGACGCCGGCGTGTTCTCCGCGCCGATCAGGTGGAGCGGCAAGGAGCTCTACGGCGTCAACCACCAGATGCTGAACCCGTACTACTTCTCCGAGGTCAAGGGCGGGAAGATCGTCAAGCTGGCGACGTTCAAGTAGCCAGCCGGCGGCCGTGACGGACGGCGGCGCGGCGCGCCGTCGTCCGTTGCGCTATCGGGCATCCGATGTTCTTCAACATCACCATCCTGGGCCAGGTCGTCGTCAACGGCATCAGCCTGAGCGCGATCTACATCCTGGTCGCGCTGGGCTTCACCTTGCTGTTCGGCATCATGCGCGTGGTCAACTTCGCCCACGGCGAGTTCGCCATGCTGGGCGCCTTCATGCTCTACCACCTGATGACCGGCCTGCATCTGCCGTGGCTGATCGCGCTGCCGCTCGGCGCGGTGATCGTCGCGGCGGCGTCGCTGGTGCTCGAGTGGGCGGTGTTCCGCTGGTTCTACAACCGCATGTTCGAGAGCATGATCGGGCTGCTCGGCCTCAACATGATGATGATGTTCGGCGGCGTGCTGATCTGGGACGTCTACGAGCGCAACATTCCCGCCGCATTCAACGACACCTGGATCCTCGGCGACCTCATCCTGCCGGTCGACCGGCTGGTCGTCTGCTGTATCGCGCTCGCGACCCTGGCGGGCTTCTATGTGTTCATCCGCTTCACCCGCGCCGGCCTGGCGATGCGCGCCGCCGCCCAGGACAGCGAGATCGCCGAGGCGCAGGGCGTCGACACGCGGCGCACCTACAAGGTCGCGTTCTTCGTCGCGATCCTGCTCGCCGCGCTCGCCGGCGCGCTGTGGGGCCAGATCTACGCGGTCTCCCCGCTGATGGGCGAGCGGCCGCTCATGATGGCGTTCATCGTCGTGATCCTGGGCGGCATGGGCTCGATCCCGGGCGCGGCGCTCGGCGGCGTGCTGCTCGGCATGACCGAGAGCTTCGTCGGCACGTTCTACGGCGCCGCGGCGGCGGCCTTCCTGTCGTTCGGGGTCGTGATCGCGCTCCTGATCGTGCGGCCGTGGGGCATCCTCGGTACGCCGGAGACCTGAGCATGGGAACCTTGAGCATCTCCCTCTCCCCCCCCGGGGAGAGGGCGGGGTGAGGGGCTGGTGCCGCGCGACGCGCAATCCGTCTTCCTAATAGACCCCCTCACCCCAACCCTCTCCCCGGGGGGGAGAGGGAGGTTCGTGCCATGACGCGACGGCGCGTTCTGTACATTCTCGGGGTCGTCGTGCTGCTCGGCTGGCCGTGGCTGACCGACGACAAGTTCCTGCACCATATCGGCGTGCTGCTGTGCATCACCGGAATCGCCGCGGCGTCGCTGCACCTGATCATCCGCACCGGCCACGTCAGCCTGGCGCACGCGGCGTTCATGGGCGTCGGCGCCTACGGCTCGACCCTGGCGATGATGAACCTGCATCTGCCGTGGATCGCCGGTCTGGTGATCGGCACCGCGCTGGCGACCGTGCTGGCCGCCATCGTCGGGCCGATCCTGCTGCGCCTGACCGGAAAATACTTCGTGCTCGTCACCTTTCTGTTCGGCGAGATCGTCCGCATGGCGATCGTCGAGCAGTCGAGCTGGACCGGCGGCTCGAACGGCATCTTCAACGTGCCGCCGCCGGCCGAGTTTTTGCTGTCCAACCGCGCCTACTACTATTTCGCGCTGGCCTTCGCGGTCATCTGCATCGGCCTGTGCGCGCGCATCCTGACCTCGGAGTACGGCCGCGCGATCAATGCCATCCGCGAGGGCGAGCGATTGGCCGAGTGCTCGGGCGTGCCGGTCATCCGGGTCAAGGTCACGGTGTTCGTGATCGCCTGCGCGATGGCCGGCGTCGCCGGCGTCCTGCAGGCACACTTCATCCGTTATGTCGGCCCCGAAGGATTTTCGATCGTCCAGTCGCTCAATCTCGTGGTCATGAACGTGATCGGCGGCATGGGCAGCCTGCTGGGCGCATTGCTCGGCACCGTGTTCATGGTGACCCTGCCCGAGCTGCTGCGCGGCTACGTCAACTGGCAGCAGATCATGTTCGGCGCATTGCTGTTCGCCACCATGGCATTCCTGCCCGGCGGCATCGTCGAGCTGGCGCGCCGCGTCGGCGCGCTGCTGCGCGGGCGCAAGCCGGGAGCCGCGACATGACCACGCTGCTGGCGGTCTCGGGGCTTTCGAAACGCTTCGGCGGCCTGCAGGCGGTCGCCGACATCGGTTTTACGGTCGCCGAGGGCGAGATCCTCGGCATCATCGGCCCGAACGGCGCCGGCAAGACCACGGTCGTCAACCTGATCTCCGGCGTCATCAAGCCGAGCGGCGGCACGGTCACGATGGCCGCGCGCGACGTCACCGGCCTGGCGCCCCACGTGCTGGTCGAGACCGGGCTGGTGCGCACCTTCCAGGCGACCACGGTGTTCGCCAACCAGACGGTGCGCGAGAACCTGCTGCGCGGCGCCTTCCGCCAGCTCTATCCCGGCCTGCTCGCGACCCTGCTGAACAGCGCATCGGCGCGCAGCGCTCGGGAGCGCGCCGACAAGCATGTCGACGAGGTGCTGCACTGGCTCGATTTGACGCGGGTCCAGCACCAGATCGCCAGCGCGATGCCGTACGGCTATCAGAAAGTGCTCGGCATGGCGATCGGGCTGGCGGCGCGGCCGCGCCTGATCATGCTCGACGAGCCGGCGGCCGGGCTGTCCGCCGAGGAGACCGATCACGTACGCGACACCATCCGGCTGGTGCGCGAGCGCGGCATCGCGGTCGTGGTGATCGACCACAACATGCGCTTCATCGCCGATCTGTGCGATCGCGTGCTCGTGATGGCGCAGGGCCGCGAGCTCGCCCATGGCACGCCGCAGGACGTGCTGCGCAATGACGCGGTGATCGAAGCCTATCTCGGCAAGGCCTATGCCCAAGCTCGCCATTGAACAGCTGAAGGTCACCTACGGGCCGATCGTCGGCACCGAGGGCGTCGGCTTCATGCTCGAAGCCGGTGAGACCCTGGCGCTGGTCGGCGCCAATGGCGCCGGCAAGTCGAGCACCCTCAAGGCGGTGCTCGGGATGGCGAGCTACGCCGAGGGCCGGATCACGCTCGACGGCGCCGACCTCAAGGGCCTGAAGCCGTCGCAGGTGGTGCGCCTGGGCGTCGGCTACTCGCCGGAGGGGCGGCGCGTGTTCCCGCAGCTCTCGGTGCTCGACAACCTCAAGGTCGGCGCCATCAGCCGGGCGCCGGCCGAGCTGCCCGAGCGCCTGGTGCGCATCTACGACTATTTCCCGCGGCTCAAGGAGCGCGCGGGCCAGCGCGCCGGCTCGCTGTCGGGCGGCGAGCAGCAGATGCTCGCGATCGGCCGCGCGCTGATGTCCAAGCCGTCGGTGCTGATGCTCGACGAGCCGTCGCTCGGCTTGGCGCCGGTGATCGTCGAGCGCATCGGCGAGATCCTGCAGGACATCCAGAAGACCGAAGGGCTGGCGGTGCTGCTCGCCGAGCAGAACGCCAACTGGGCGCTGTCGCTGGCGCGTCGCGCCGTCATCCTCGAGCTCGGCAAGGTGCGCCAGACCGGCGACGCCGCCCGGCTGCTCGACGACCCCGAGGTCCGCAAGGCCTACCTGGGCATCTAGCACCGGTGGGGATGAGGGGGATGGCGCGCTGCGCGCGCCTGCAGCGCGAAGCGCTGTCCATTCACCTGACGGTGCCGCACGGCAGCGCTTCAGATGATACGCGCTGCGCGCGCTGCATCCCCCCAATCCCCAGCCATCTCCCAAATCCCCCTTTTTGCCTTCCTTCTAATCGCGACCGCTACACCAGCACGCGCTGGTCGCGGTAGGTCTTGCCGCCGCGCGCGTGTGTGATCGATCCGCCGCGGGGTTCGAGGACGGGCAGGGCGGCCAGCGCGTTCACGACGTGATGCAGGGTCGGCAGGTCCGACCAGCTGGCCGCGTGGAAGCACACCGTGCCGGTGCCGGTCTGGCGCCGCTCGATGTGGCAATCGGGATCGGCGGCCGGCGTGAGCGTGACCTGGCACAGCTCGGTCTCGCCCCATGCGCCGGTGCGCGGCGTGTATTTCAGCATCAGGGTGCCGTCCGACGCCGCGGCTTGGGGCGCCGGCGCCGCGTCGCGCAGCTGCGACACCGCGAGATCGAGAAAGCGAAACCCCATCCAGCCCGCGGTGCAGATCTGGGCGCCGTTCCAGCGGCGCGGCTCGGCGATCTCGGCGTAGAGCTTCGGATGCCCGATCTCGTCGCGCCCGGTGATGATCGGATCGGCGAGATTCTCCCAGACGACGGCCAGGAACTTGCCGGTGGCGCGGTCGCGGCGACCGGTGAACGTCGCCGGCCAGCCGACCCAGATCATCGTGTAGCCACGCCCCGCGAGCCAGTCGATGTCGGTCATGTGGTGGACGTCGACCGTGACCACCGGCTCGCTGGCGAGCGTGAACCCCTCCGGCAGGTGCCGTTCGAGCGCCGCTGCATCGGTCAGAAAGCTCGCGGAGACCGAGAGGCGGCGTGGGCTGCGCGTCGGGTCGACCGCGATGCCGTCCGGCACCTGGCGCGGCCCGGGCGCCGGCCCGAAATGCGTCGGCATCCGATAGATGCGCCCGGCCTCGAAGCGATAGGTCATCGATGGTCTCCGTGGGGTTCTTTGACAATCATGTCAAAATTGACAACGCTGTCAAGAATGACGACTCTGGCGCCATGGTCGGCACGCGCCAGTTCGACGAGGACGCGCTGCTGGAGGTCGCGCTGAGGACCTTCTGGCAGAACGGGTTCGCCGCGACCTCGATGATCGACGTGGCCACCGCCACGGGGGTCCAGCGCGGCAGCCTCTACAACGCCTATGGCGACAAGGAGCAGCTGTTCCTGCTCGCCTACGAGCGCTATTCGCGGCGCTTTCTCGAGTCGGTCCGGCAGGCGCTGGCGAACCCCGATCCCGCCGCCGCGCTCACCGCCTTGTTCAAGCAGATCGTCGCGAGCATGGTCGACGGCGCCCCGTCGCGCGGCTGCCTGACGACCAAGACGGTGATCGAGCTGCCGCTCCCCGGGGCGGCGATCGAGGCCCGGCTCAAGCAGCTGCTCGACGATTTCACCGCGCTGATCCGCGACGCGCTGTCGACCCCCGCCGCGCGCCGACAGCTCAGCTGCGATCCGGTCGCCGCGGCGGAGCTCGTGGTCACCTTCACGCGCGGCCTGGCGGTGATGGAGCGCGCCTACCGCAATCCCCGGCAGCTGGACAAGATGGCGCGGCAGTTCGTGCAGATCCTGGTGCCGGACGCCCCACGCCGCCGCAGCCCCCGATCGCGCACCGGGTCGCGATGATGCTAGCCTAGGCGGCGTGTCATCGGGATAGGGAGGGACGAGTGGCGACCTACAGCTACGATCACGTGCATTTGCGCAGCCGCAATCCGGAAGAGACCGCGCTGTGGTACGAGCGGATGTTCGGGGCCGAGGTCAAGCGCTCGACGCAGTCCGACGGCAAGAAGCGCGTCGACCTCGACCTCGGCGGCATGACGGTGTTCATCGCGCCGATCGTCAACCAGACCGGCACCGCCCAGCCGCCCGCCTCGCCCTATCTCGGGCTCGAGCACATCGGGCTGCGGGTCGAGGGCATCGACGCCGCGGTCGCCGAGCTCAAGGCCAAGGGCGCCGAGTTCACCATGGAGCCGACCACCATCCGGCCGGGCGTGCGTATCGCCTTCCTGAAGGGCCCCGAAAACGTCTCGATCGAGATCCTGGACCGCAACGCGAAATGACGGCCGCCTAGCGCCAGAACGGCGTTTCGCTCTCCTCGGCCGCGGTCGCGCGGTCGATCCCGATGTCGCGCAGCATGCGGTCGTTCAAGCTCGCCAGCACGGCGCGGCTGCGCGACCGCTCACGCCATAATGACAGTTGCGCGACGGTTTCGCGGACGCGCCGGTCGAGATGCTGGCGCTGAACGCCGAAAATCAGGGAAATCAAGGCCATGGGTCACCTCTCAGGGACCTAAATGGCCTCCCGAGGACTTGCCGACAAACGATCTCTTCTCATAGAATGGCTTAGGAAAACTAAGGCAAAAGCCATGGCGCGACGCCTGCCGCCGCTGGGTGCCCTGCGGGCCTTCGAGGCGGCCGCCCGGCACGTCTCGTTCAGCCGCGCGGCCGAGGAGCTCGCCGTCACGCCGGCGGCGATCAGCCACCAGGTGAAGCAGCTCGAGGTCTGGCTCGGCGTCCCGCTGTTCCGGCGCCTGACCCGCGCCCTGCGCCTGACCGACGAGGGCCAGGCGCTCCTGCCGGCGCTCGGCCAGGCGTTCGACCGGCTCGCCCTGGCGGTGGAAAGAGTCTCGGCCGGCAACGCCACAGGCACGCTGACGGTCAGCGCACTGACGACCTTCGTGCTCAACTGGCTGGTGCCGCGCCTGCCGCGCTTCCAGGCCGCCCATCCCGAGCTCGACGTCCGGCTCAGCACCAACAGCGCGCTGGTCGACTTCGCGCGCGACGACGTCGATGTTGCCGTGCGCTACGGGACCGGGCGCTGGCCCGGCGTGCGCGCCGACAAGCTGTTCGACGACATCCTGACGCCGTTGTGCGGCCCCGCCTTCAAGGACCGCCTGCGCGCGCCGGCCGACCTGATCGGCGTGCCGCTGCTGCAGTCGGGCGACACCAACCCCGAATGGGCGCTGTGGTTCGAGGCCGCCGGCGTCACCCATCCGAACCCCGCCCGCGGGCCGAGCTTCGACTCGACCCGGATCGCGGTCGACGCCGCGATCGACGGGCTCGGCGTGGCGATCGGCGGCACGCGCCTGTTCGCCGACAGTCTTGCCCAGGGGCGGCTGTTCCAGCCGTTCGCGCTGGCGGTGCCGAGCGGCAAGGCCTACTGGCTCGTCAGCCCCGGGGAAAG
>JADMIO011660999.1_pt1 | contig 14516 bp, 13 predicted proteins | sample 8958161 | NCBI WGS metagenome assembly JADMIO01 (sample SAMN16585339, study PRJNA669376) | soil metagenome | isolation source: Crop rotation soil | place: USA: Cullars Rotation, Alabama | collected 2011 | reverse complement strand
GCCCGCCGTTGCCGATGAGCCCCCCTTTGGCGTTTCACCGCAGCCGTAAGCGGCGCCGAGCGCGCACCAACTCACCGCGAGCAAGCAGAACCGCCAACGGGACTCTCGAAGGGCGCGGCCAATCACGCCGCGAATTTATCACCACCGCCGTCGCCCACGGCCTACCGCACCAACAAAAACCCCAGAAAGCTGCCAGGAACCACCCAGCAGACGGCGCTGACGAACGGCTCCTCAGGCAAGCATCTCTGAAAAGATCCCCTTCGGCAGTGACGCCTCGCCAAAGTTGTCGGTGGGGGCTCCACCCGACTTGGTGACGCCCGCCGCCGTGAGCAGCGTGTTGAGCATCTTGTTGATGCCGGAAATCGACGCATCTCCGGCCGTACCGTCCTGCTTGCCGCCTGGCATTTGGCCGTTGCCGACCTGAACGAACTGCCCGTTCTTGAAGAAACCATTGGCCGTTCCGGCCAGCACCCACGGCACGTTGCTAAAGGAGTGAGCGCCGGTCGCGCACTGGTTCGTCCAGATGGCAACGCCCTGGTCCAAAAGCGGTCCCGTCGGCGTGTCGTACGCCGTCAGCAGGTCGAGCAGATACTTGAAGTGACGCGCGAACAGGCGATCACAGGCGTGGTGGAGATCTTCACCGTTGTTCACGGCGCGGTGCGAGGCGTCGTGAAACTTGAAGGTCTGGCCGTTCATGGTGAACTGGTGATCGTCGATGCGATCGCCAATCTTCAGTACGGCCACGCGGCTGTAGTCTGCGGCGGCCGAGAACGCCATCAGCTCCATGTTCAGCTTGATGCGCTGTTCGTAGGAAGCCTGATCGTACGGCTTCGCGTCGATCGTCTTCATGCTGGCGACGTCGGCGTCGGGGATGGTCAGCGTCGTGGTCGTGGTCTTGACCTCGATGTCGCGTATTGCCGTCAGGTGTTGGTCGAGCCGCGTACGGTCGCTCGCGCTCAGATCGGTGCGCGCGAGCAGTGCCTGGATTTGCGGCCGCAAGAGGTCGTTGATGCTCTTGCTGCGCGCCGCGCGAAGCTTCTCGGCTTCGACCTCGGCAGGGTTGGTGGCGGTGGTTCCGACCGCGCCAATGATGGTTTGGTAGGCCTTGTAGGGCGAGTCGATGTACGCGCGCGGCTGATTCGGGGCGACGTACGAGACGTACCCGGGGATGTCGAAGCCGGTGCCGCCAGGCGAGAACATGCCGGCATGCAGCACGAGCGGGTCGCGCCCCGGAGGATTTTTCGCTTTGGCGATGGCCGTGTCGACCGATAGCCCGGTCGCCAGACAGTTGGTGCTCCCGCCCGTGATCTTCGCGGCGGTGAGGATTTGAGCGTCCGCAGCCGAGTGCGAGCAACCGGTGGAGCCGTAGGGCAGGTTCACGCCTTTGACGACCAGCAGTCGCTCCGCGTGGTCGGAGAGCTCACCCATCGTGCGGGTGGGCTTGTCGGCGAGCAGGCTCGCGCTGGTGAGCGGACCGAACGAGCTCGGCCAGAAGCGCTCTTTCTCTGCGCTGCCCGACAACGTCGTGCCGGCTTGCACCACGCCGTTGTCGTTCACGACCAGGATCACGAACGGCGAGCGCATCGCAGCTTGCGCGGCTGCCTCTCGGGGCATGAACGCATCGAGCAGCGGCAGCCCCAGCATCAAACCGCCGGCGCCACGCAGCACCAAGCGGCGATTCATCTTCAGCGCATGTGAAATGTCGTTCTTCATGGCGTGGCTCGGGTCACGGAAGACGGTTGAGGAAGGCGTCGCTGGTCACCAGGGTCAGCTCCAGCTCACGCAGCGAAACCCGCCCCGCGCGGGATAGCCGGGCGTAGTAGTCGACCATCGGCTGCTCTTCGGGTGCCAAGAGCCGGCCGTGCAGGTACGTCATCATCTTTCGCACGTAGCAGTCGTGCGTTTGCTTGGCTTCGGCCAGCAGGTGCGAGAGCTCGACGCCGTTCGAGAAGCTCTTGAGCTCACCGTCGAGCGTGTAGCTGTCGGCGGCGTTCACGGGCTTGCCGTGGTCCAAAGTCCGGTACTTGCCGATCGCGTCGTAGTTCTCGAATGCGTAGCCCAGGGGATTGAACAACGCCGAATGGCAGGCCTGGCCGCAGGTACCCTTGCCGGTCGTGGCCTCGACGCGCTCCCGGTTGCTCATGTTCGGCTGCAGCTCGATCAGCACGGTGGCTTTCGGATCCGGCGGCGGCAACTCCACACACAAGATGCGTTGCGCGATGAACACGCCACGATGAATGATGTCAGGGTCTTCGCCGGTGATGTACGACGACAGGAACCCCGGCTGCGTGAGCAGACCCGAGCGCTGATTCGGGTCGAGGTCCACCTTGGTCAGCGTGTCGCTCTGGAAGGTGCCGCTAACGCCGTACAGGGGAGCGAGCGGCGCGCTCACGAAGCCGACGGGGGACGTGTAGAAGTCTTTGACCCCGCGGCCCTCGGCGAAGATAAAGTCCAGAAACTTCAGCACTTCGTGGCGCATGGCGCTCGGTGTGCTCGAGGTAAAGTCGGGGAAGATCGCCGGGTCGCGCGTGATGCCGTCGTAGGTTCCGAGGCGAAAGACCTGCAGCTGAAAGTTGCTGAGGCCGACCGTGCCGCGCGGACCGTCCATCAGCCGCTGCGCCGCCGCGGCCACCTTGTCCGCGCCGCGTAGCTGCCCCGCAGCCGCCGCGGCGAACAGCTCGTCGTCAGGCATGCTGTTGGTGAGCGCGAGCGCGAGCTTGGCGGCGACCTCGTAGTCGTCCAACGCAACCTGAGTTGCGCCGGCGGCGGCCGAGCCGAGCTCCGTTCTGTACAGAAAGTGCGGAGACTGCAGCAGCGCCTGAATCACGAGGCTGGCGCCAGCGTTGAAAGGATCGAGAGCCGGGTACAGCGTCGGCCCCTGATTGAACAGCGCCAAATGCTGGGTGACTTCCTCGTCCGTCAGCGGTCGCCGAAACGCCCGCTGTCCGAAAGAAGTGATGAAAGCGCGCGCGCGCCCGGCGCTGTCGGAGGGAGCTCCTGCTGGCATGAGCCGGGCCAACGCCGCGGCGTCGGCCGTCACCTGCTCCGCTAGCTTTTCTGCCGCGATGGCCAATTCTTTTCGCAGCATCTCGCCGACGAACAAGGCGTCAGCTTGATCGTCGAAACCGACCAGCGCGTCTCCGGACACACCCTTGTCGATCTCCGAGATGTCGCTCAGCTTCAGCAGGTCACGAATCGTGTTCGACCACTGCTGACGACTGAGACGCGCCAAGCGAGGCGTCGCCACCAGCGTTGATGCTGGCGGCGATGTGGGCACCGCGTACGGGTCACCACCCTGAGCAGTCCCAGCGCTGCCGCTCGCTCCGGGGCCACCCAACCCAGGCCCGGCTCCAGGCGCTTGGCTGGATGAATTGCCCGGCGACGGATCCGCGATGATGCCCGTGCATGACGACAGCACGAGAGCGCCGGTCAGGAACCACGACGGTGCTCGAGCCAGGCGAGGAACGGACACACGTCGGTCGCGTGCGGCAGCAGCCATATCCGTTATTGCCTCGACGCTTCGAGTTTTGGTGGGCTCGCGCAACGAATTCTTAAGTAAAAACGCTTGCTTTGGCGCAGTCACCCAGTGCGCAATGGCACGTGGCACGCGTTTCCGTCACACGAACGACAGCTAACGTCGTCGCCGTAAGAACAGATACGCAAGAGCTGCGAATCCCAACCCCGGCATGCTCCCAGGCGAGCGCTTCGCTAGGCCGCAGGTGAGCGCTCCGGCATCGGGAGCTGCGCCGGGGATCGCGCCGTCTGCGCCAGCGCTCGCGCTGCTCGCTCCGCTTGCAGGCATGCCCGCTCCGCTTGCGGGCACGCCCGCGCCGCCCGCGGCGCCGTTGGAACCACCACCTGCGCCGCTACCGGCATCGGCCTTCGTGCCACCTGTCGCTGCCTGGCCCGGCATCGCGCCAGCGGGCCCACGCGCGTCGTCCGCAGTGAGCGACAGCACGGCGAAGCCGTCGATAAAGCTCACGTTCTCGCTGGCGTGCGTCGAGCGATTCTTGGGCGACGCCCAAGAGCCCGTGAGCCAGCCCGCCGGCAGCGTGGCGCCTTCGAACTCTTCGCGCCACGCGAGCTTGAACTCGCCGTTCTGGTATTCGGAGAACTGAACCCAGTCCACGTATTGATGCACCGGCAAGCTCGCCGGGTTGAAGTTGCCGCCGAAGGAGGCGTCCCCCGGCCACAGATTCAAGTGGATTTGCATGCCATTTTGGCCGGCATTTTCCGCAAAAGCTTGGGCGGTAGCGCCGGTCTCGCGCCGGATCTCCTGGCCGTCGACGCGCCACACGATGGCCTCGGGCGTCCATTCGTAAACGTAGTCGTGGAACACCCCGCACAGGTCGAGCGCGAGCGCGTGCCGCTGGCTGTGGTTGGCGGAGGGCTTGCCGTAAATCGGATTGGTCTCCAGCCGACAATCCGCGCCGAGCTTCTCGAAGTCCAGCTCGTTCCAAAACGTGCCGGTCTGCTCGGAACCGTCCTTCCAGAGAAAGAACGAGCTCACCACGCCGTCACCCGCGGCAAACCGCAGCCGAGTTTCGACGCGCCCGTACGAATATGCGGTCGCGGTATACAGCTCGGCGCTGCTCACGGCGTGGGCCAGCTGCGGAGCCAGGTTCGCCGCCAGGAAACAAACCGCCGCCACGAGAAATTGCTTCATGAATCGTCAACCCGCACGTGCTGACGGTGCTGGGGCGCGGTCGAGTGTAGTGAGCGCGCGCCAAGCGGCTTCGCATTTCTTGGGGAAGCTCCTGAGCTCTTCTGACGGCGGCGCAGTCAGCTGGCGCCGTCGTCGACAGCGGGCTACCTTCGACCTGCGTGGCCAACTCTGGCGCTCGGGCACTGCACCAAGACTTCTTGCCCCCAGGCGAGGGGCACGCCTTCGTGTGGAAGTACTCGGATCCGCTTGGAGGCCGCCGCCCGCGACACTTCCACGCCGAGCCGGAAATCAACCTGGTAGTGCGCGGCGCCGCCACGTTCGGCGTCGGAGAGCGCACCATCCATGTGAGCCAGGGCGAGCTGGTTGCGTTCCCAGCCGGGCAAGACCACGCGCTGCTCGAGGCCTCTCCAGACCTCTACTTGTATGCACTCGGGCTTGCCTCGGGCTTCTCGGCCGAAGTGTTGAGCGGGGAGCCGCCCGTCCCCACGCACGTCAAGCTGGGCGATGCCGAGCTGGCTACCGTGGTCAGCAAAGCTGCAGACATCGTCGATCGCCCGGGGTCCGAGCAGCTCGGCGCCGAGCTGTGGCAGCGAATCCACGAAATTTCCCGGCAGGCTGCGGCTCGCGACGGCCGCGCGCCCCATGTGCTGACTCGGCGAACGCTGCAACTGCTCGCCGCCGCGCCCGAGCTTGGCTTGGAGAGCCTGTCGCGCCGGCTCCGCGCCCACCCAACCGAGGTGAGTCGCCACTTTCACCGCGATATGGGCATGACCTTCGTGCGCTACCGCACGCGCTGCCGCGTCCTGCGCTTCATCGAGCTGGCAGGCTCCGGGCAAGAGCAGCTGCTGGCGGCTGCCAGCGCGGCGGGCTTCGGCTCGTATTCGCAGTGCCATCGCGCCTTCCAAGCCGAGCTGGGTTGCGCGCCCAGCCTGTATTTGCGCTCGGGTTTGCGAGAGAGCATGCAGCTCGCCTACGTCGGCTAGGTCCTCGATAAAGATCGCGCCTGACGGAATTCCCGCCCCAGCGACACTGCCGGGGGGTGGAGGGAATGCGGATGGAACGCAGCCGAGGTTTTCGCTGGCACCGCTCGGGCCTGAGCTTCGCCATCGTGCTTGTTTTGGGCTGCGGCGCAACCCGGAGCGGCATGACGGACGCCGCGGGTCACCCGGGTGCGGGCGCGACCGTCGGAGCTGGTGCGGCTCCGAGCGACGGCGGCAGCGCGGTTACGCCGCAGGGCGGCACGAGCCAAGGCGCTGGCATCGACCTAAACGGTAGCCCCAAGTACTTTCGCTTCGTTCGCCTGACGAACGCGCAGTGGGGCGCCACGGTGCAACAGCTACTGAAGTTGCCCGAGCCGTCCGAGCTCGAAAAGAACTTCGAAGCGCCGCTCCGGGGGCAGACCGATTTTTCGAACAACGAGCTCTTGCTCGACGTAAATCAGCGCCATTGGTCCGACTTTCAGAGCGCGGCCGAAACGCTGGCGGAGCAAGTGACAGCGTCTGATGAAGCGCTCGCCAAGGTTTACGCTGGTACGGACGCCGTGGGTTTCATCGAAAGTGTCGGGCGGCGCGCCTACCGCCGGCCGCTCACGGCCGACGAGGTCAGCGCCTACCGCACGCTGTTCACGGCTGGCAGCGCCATGTCTGGCAGCAAGAGCAGCTTTGCCAAGGGAGCGGCGCTGGTCCTTCGCGGGCTCTTGCAGTCGCCGCATTTTCTGTACCGAACCGAGCTCGGAAAAGTCGGCGAGCCACTCAACGGCTACGAAGCGGCCGCCAAACTATCGCTGTGGCTGCGTGGGTCCGCGCCCGATGACCCCCTGCTGGACACCGCGGAATCGCTGACGAGCGTCGATGCTCTCGCCGCGCAGGCTACCGAAATGCTGGCCGAGGCTGCTCCCACGATGCGAGCGTTTCACGGCGAGCTGCTGCACTTCGAGCGCTACGCGCAGATCAGCAAGGTCGGTGTGCCAAGCTTCGACCCCTCAATCACGAGCGAGCTCGAAGAGAGCTCGTATCGCTTCTTCGACCGTATTTTCAGCCAGCGCGAAGGGCTGCGCGACATTCTGACATCCACGCGCGGCTTCATGGGTCCGGGCATGGCGGCACTGTACGGGCTACCGGGCCCCGGCAGCGGCTTCGTGGAAGCCGAGCTCGATGCCACGCGCGTCGGCTTCTTCTCGCAGCTGCCCTTCCTGGTCCTCCATTCCGTCAACGTCGAGCCTGATTCGATGCATCGCGGCCTGAGCCTAGCGGTCGACGTCTTGTGCTCGCCGCTCGGGCCTCCGTCCGAAGGCGTTCCGCCCATACCGGAGCGGCACGAGGGACAGACCCGCCGTCAATACATCGAATCGCTGACCGAGGCTTGCGGCGCCGCCTGCCACAACGAAGTCATGAACCCGCTCGGGTTTGCCTTCGAGCACTTCGACGGCATGGGTCAATACCGCGACACCGAAGCCGGTGGCCTGCGCGTCGACAGCAGCGGCTCCTACACCTTCAGCGAAGGCAAAGTAGACTTTGCCGACCACGCGGAGCTCATGCAAGCGATGGCCAACAGCACCAACGCGCACGCCTGCTACGCGAAGAAGCTCGCTAGCTTCGGCCTGCAGCGTGACATCACGACCAAGGATTGGCTTTGGCTCGAGAAGCTCGCCAACGTGAGCCGTAACGCGGGCTCGACCCAAGAGCTCATGCTCGCGCTGATCCAGAGCGACGCCTTTCGCGTCCACGGAGGTGCGCCGTGAAAGCGCGACGAGCGCCGGTGAACCGCCGGGCGTTTCTGCGCGCGGGCGCGGTTGCGATCGGCTTGCCCTTCTTGGAGGGCCTGCCGGAGCGTTCGGCTTGGGCAGCGGACAATCCGCCTATTTTCAGCTTGTTCATCGTCGCCGCCAACGGCGTCGTGCCGGGCAATTTCATGCCCGACAGCCCGGGCGCGCTGACCTCGGCAACGCTCGCGGCCATGACCGACAAGGCGACCAGCGTGCTGGCGCCGCACGCCGAAAATTTGCTGCTGATCAAGGGGCTCAACTTTCCCCAGTCGAGTGCTTTCGGGTGCAGTCACGCCGAGGGCCTGTGCCAATCGCTCACGGCAGCCCCCCCGGCTACGCGCGGCAACACAGCCTACGCGGCGAGCCTGTCCGTCGACACGCTGATCGCGAGCACCGTGAACCCTGAAGGTGTCGAGCCTCTCGCCCTCTACGCCGGCGCCAAGGGTTACATCGCCGAGCGGATCTCTTTCAAAGCAGGCGGCGCGGGTCAAATCCGTGCGGCTGAGGTCAACCCTTACGTTTTGTACGCCAAGCTGGTTGGCCTGATCGACGGCGCGGGCCCCGGTACCGGCGTCGATCCGCTGGCCGCCGAGCTGATGGCCAGCCGCAAGAGCGTCAACGACTTGGTGCGCGCAGAGCTCAAAGCATTGCAAGGTCGTTCCGAGCTCAGTCGGGATGATCAGCTGCGCCTCCAGCAGCATTTCGACGCCATTCGCGACACCGAGGTCACGCTGGGCGAAATGGGTCGGGCCTGCAGCCGAGACGGCTTGGCGACCTCGGCCCTCGACGCTCTGCGGAGCGGCTTCGCCTTCAAACTGGACGGCATGATCGAAGACGTGGTGAAGCTGCACCTCGAGCTCATCGCATTGGCGTTTGCCTGCAATTTCAACCGCGTTGCCACACTGCAACACGGGGACGGCACCGACGGCACCAAATACAACGTGCCCTCGAACGCCGACCTCGGCTGGCCCTTTCACCAGCTCAGCCACCGCCTGCAATCCGACTCCGCAGTGGGCGTAAACCCCACGGCAGAGCGGGCCCACGCAGAGATCGACGTCCTGCGCATGCGAACGCTGCTGCATGGCTTGGATCACTTCAAGGCGCGCGGCTTGCTCGACAAATCACTGGTCATGTGGACCAACCAGATCGCCGACGGTCCGTCCCACTCCTTCAGGAACGTGCCGCACATCATCGTCGGCAGCGGCGGTGGCTACCTGAAGCAAGGTGCCTACGTAGACGCCGGCAACGTGACGACCAACCTGCTCTTCAACACCCTGATCAACGCGGCAGTGCGCGACACTCAGCCTTGGACCGGCAACTTTGGCGCGGGCATGGGCGAAGGCGAGCTGAGCGTCATCGTCGCCTAGCCGCACGCTTTCGATCAATACGTCAGGAATACGGCGTCGGGACCGCCGACGAAGCTGCTGGCGATCTCGGCGTCGGTCAGCGCTGCCGCGTACACCCGAAATTCGTGAAACACGGCGCTCAGCTCCGGATCGTGGTCGTACTGGCTGCGCCCGAGCCAACAATTGACGTCGTTGATGGAGGAAAGTGAGCTCGACCAAGCCAGCGCGCCGGCTTTCTTACCGTCGATGTACAGGCGCAGCTCGTTGTCCGTATCGCTCACCACCACAACGACCTGCGCCAACGACATCGGCAGAGGTACGGCACCCACCAGATCTTGCTCCTGACCCGAGGCGTTGCCGGTGAGCGAGAAACCAACCGTCGCGTGGCCGCCCGAGCCAGCCGGCGTCAGCATCAGGTAGGTCTTGCCCAAGCCCGGGTTGTTCTCCGGACTGGCATTGTTCGAGTCACCAAAGTCGAAAACGCGCTGCCAGGCAGTCCCGCCACCCCACGTCACCCACGCCTCGAGCGTGGCGTTGCTCAACGACGACAGCAAGCGATTGGGAAGATCGACGTAAGCGCCCGATGTGCCTCCCCCGAACAGCACGACGCCCTTGCCCGACAGCTTCGACAGAGAGCCATTCTTGAGGACGCCATGCGCCGTCCCCACCCGATCGGTGACGGCGGTACCGCTACCCTCGAAGTCGTAGCGATGAACCAACTTGTCGACCAGCGCCTGACAGCTTGCCTGGGACGCCGTCGCGACATCAGGCACGCCGCACCCGCAAGCGCCGGGCGCGAGCTTGTCGGGATCGGCCGGGCAATCATCCTGTTCGGGTGCGTTGCCTCCGTCACCGCCTGCGCTTGGCTCGCCACCGGCACCGGCACCGGCTCCGCCTGCTTCGACGCCGGCGCCACCCGAAGCGCCAGCTCCGCCGGCCTCGACCGCGCCTGCGGCAGCGCTACCCGCGCTTCGCCCAGCCATGGCCGAGGTGCCGCCGCGGCTGGACGCACCGCCGACCCCAGCGTGCCCAGCGCTGACATGACCGGACGCGCCGTCCGTTGGTGAGCGCTCGGTCGTGTCCAGCAGGCTCGCGTCGTACACGGAGCAGGCGCAAACGAGCAACCCGCCCAGCGAAGCGCGACGGTGCCATGGACGACGCCGATCCGTCGCCACTAGAGATGGTAGTGCGTGGCGCCGACGAAACCGTCAACGAAACCAGGAGACATGGCCTTTTTCCCATGCAGCCGTCGAGCGCTGGGCGCCGCAGTCGCCTCCTGCGGCTCGCCTGCGTCAGCGGCGCTGCCGTCGAAGCCTTCGTCGTCGAGCGCCTGCTCCGGCCACGGCAACGCAAGCCTCCGACGCAGCAGGTAGTCGTTCAAGAATGGGTCCTTTTCAGCCCATTTTTGCATACGCGCAAAGGCGCGGGAGAAAGAGCGACGCGCGGTCGGCTCGGACACGTTCAGAGCCAGGGCGACCTGCGCCACCGTCATGCCTTCGATGAACCGGTACACGAAGGTTGTGCGTTCGCGCTCGGCCAGCCTGCGCAGCAGAGCGACGAAGCGCACGAACGCGAGATTCGAGGCCGGCTGCTCGCGCCCCGCGACGTTGAGCTCCGCCGGATCGGCGATCAGAGAGACGCGCGCGCGGCGACGTCGACGCCGTCGCTCGTACTTGACGGTGTTGAAGGTGATGGCAAGCACGAAGGGTCGCAGCGCGTGCGGATCACGCAGCGTGCTCACGCGCCGAAACAGGCACGAGAACACCTCCTGCAGCACGTCCTCCAGCTCGTCAGGACCAAGGGCGTGGCGCAGCACCCCACCGACCAGCGGCGAAAAGCGTTGCCACGCGGTCCGAAAAGCCTCAGGGCGACCTGCAGTCAGGCCTGTGACCAACTCGGCGTCTGACACGTCTAAACGCATCGGCTCCACGATTGCTAGGAGTCGCGACGCTCGCCAAACGACTCAAAAACCGCTTCAAAAAAGCGTTTTTTTCTGGCGCCGGACCGCGAAACTCCATGTTTAGAGCTCACATGAGAGGCGGTGGCACGAGCGCGCGAAATCCGTCGCGCTTCGTGAAAAATCGTCCTCAGCAGTCCATACCCGCGGTGAGGCTGACCTTCGCGCCACGTAAATAACTGAGCAGAAACTCGTCGCGCGCCGCCCACGCCCCCAAGCTCTCGCGCGCTCGAGAAAGCCGCCGCTTGGCCGTGGGCTCGGAGACCTTCAGGGCCTCGGCGACCTCGGTCACGGTCATCCCATGGCCAAAGCGCAGCAAGAGCGAGGCGCGTTCTTGCTCGCTCAGCCGGTGCAGCAAGCGCTTCAGCTTGATCACGGCGTAGCTGGTGGCCGGACCGTCGCCGACCGCGGTGAGCGCGGTGAAACGCAGCTCCGAAGTCCGGTTGCGACGCTTTCTGCGCCGCTGCTCTTGCCGCAGCATGTGCAGAGCGATCCCCACGACGAAAGGCCGCACGGAGTTGGCATCCCGCAGGCTGCGGGCGCTGCGAAACAGGGCCAAGAACACGTCTTGCACGACGTCTTCGACGTCCGCCTGGGGGCCGAGGCCACGGCGCAGGATGGAATGGACCATCGGGTGGTACCGCCGAAAGGCCCGCGCGAGGGCGTCTGGATGGCCTTCCACCAGTGCCCGCCCGAGCTCCTTGTCGAGCGCCGCACCGCTGACGGACCCCGCTGCCATTGAAGATTCGAGCAACGCCTAGCTCCTGATGTGGCTGTGGCATCCGGCGCGGCTTCCCGCCGACAATTTCGATGCCGGGCTGGGCCCTGCTAGCTAGAGCCCACTGGCGCTTTTCTGGCCGCGCTGTGGCGCGTGGCGGGGCTTTCCGTCATTCGAACTTGCCGCCCCGCACTTGGGTTACACTGAGAGTAGCTTGAGCAGTCTCTTTGACCGGCGCTACTTCGACTACAACCGTCCACGTCGATGACGTCACTGTCCGCCTTCCTTGAACGCCTACTCGGCTGGCGCTCGGGCGCAAGCTTGCTCGGTTTCGCGCTCGCGCTGCTGCCTCGCAGCGCGGCAGCACAGACGCTGCCCATCGAGTTGGCGTGGCAAGCGCCGCCAGAGTGCCCCACCAAAGAAGCCGTGCTGTCGCGCGCGCGTTCGCTCTTGGGCACCAAGGCCACCAAGGTCGACATGGTTCGCGCCGAAGGCACGATTCGCAAGAGCGACGAGCGCTACGAGCTCACGCTGTTGATCAACGAGAGCGGGCAAATCGGCGAACGCCGAGTGTGGGCACGGCAGTGCGAGGAGCTGAGTGGCGCCGCCGCGATTTCGCTGGTGCTGCTACTCACGTCGGGTCACGACAACGCAGCGTCGAGCAGCGACGTCGCGCGGCCCGGCGGCGACGCGACGTCGCCAACGTCGACTGCGCCGCAAACCGATCCCACGCCACCGGAAACCACACCGCTGCCGCCAAGCGACTCACCTCACCCGAGCGACGGCCACCGCAGCTGGCGCCTGCTCGTTTCTGCGCCGCTGCTCGCCTTCGCTGTCGGGCCCCTGCCGAAGCCGTCAATCGGGCTCGGCGCTGGCGTTGGCGTGCAGGGGCGAGCCTGGTCGGTGCGGCTCGTGGGGCAGTGGTACACCAGCCAGACCGTGCCGGCGCCGTTGCAGCCCTACGGTGCGGACGTGAAGCGCCTTGCAGCGGGGCTGTGGGGTTGCTGGGACCTCCAGCGCAGCGGGTGGAGCTTCTCCCCCTGTCTGCGCGGCACACTCACACACATGAGCGCCACCGGCTACGGCCCCTTCCTGCAGCCCGCGACCCAAACGCAAACCTGGTTTGGCGTGGGTGTCGGGGCGATCGGCCGGCTTCAGGCCACGGAAAATCTGGCGCTGACGGTAGGCGCAGGTGTTCAAGTGGAGCTGAGCCGCCCCGTTATCTTGCTGAAAACATTGGGAACCGTGCAGCAGCTAGCGCCATTGTCGGCCATAGTTCAGCTTGGCCCGGAGTGGATTTTTTGACGGAAGCGGTGGAGGCTCGCCACTGTCTCAGAGAATGGGCGAAGGCAACTCCGCCGCTCCTGACCTGCTCAACGCAGGCTCACCCCCCCAGACGTCGCGAGAGATTCCCCCTTTCGCGGTCGTCTACGAGGAGTATTTCGATTTGGTCTGGTCTGCCGTGCGACAGCTTGGCGCAAGCAATGAAGCCATCGACGACCTCGTTCAAGAGGTGTTCGTGGTCATTCATGCCCGCCTGAGCACGGTGCAGCAGATCGAGTCGCTGCGCAGCTGGGTCTACGGCGTCGCTCGGCGCACCATGAGCACCTACCGCCGCTCGCGCCGCTCGCGCAACGCCTCCGGCGCCGAGTACGCCGAGGTCGCGAGTTGGATCGAGCCGCTACCACCAACGCCGCACGACATGTCCGTGCTGGCCGATCGACGCCGTCTGCTGCTCAAGCTGCTCGGCGAGCTGGACGAGACGAAGCGAGAAGTCTTTTCGCTCTCCGAAATCGAGGGCTTCACGGCGCCCGAGATCGCCGAAGCGCTCGAGATACCGGTGAACACCGTTTACTCACGGTTGCGCGCGGCGCGCCAAACGTTCGAACAAGCGTTGGCGCGTCACAAAGCGGGTCAGAAGGGGTCCGACTGAATGTCCGAGCTGAGTCCTGAAGCACGTGAGTTGGTGGATGACGGCTTGTCCGTCCTCCGGCCGTCCTCGCGAGATCGCGCCCGCGTCGCCACCGCGCTCGCAGCGCGCCTGGGTACCGCCGCGTTGCTGTTGCCCCACGCAGCCGGCGCCGCTCCCAAGCCCTTGCCGGTTTGGCCCAAGCTAGCGACGCTCACGGCCGGCGTGAGCGCGGGTATCGCGGCCATTGGCGCCACGTACTGGCTCACTCAAACCGCCCCTGCCCCCGCCGAAGCTCCGGTGAAGCCAGCGGCCATCGTGGCTCCCGCGGTCACGCACGCGCCTGCACCGGCCAGCAGCGTCGAAAGCGACGACGTGCCGCCGGACGCGCTCGCGCCCGAGCCGCCCGTCACGTCCCCACGCAAAGCGGTCGCGGTAGATCCGTTGGCGGAAGAGGTCGTGATCCTCTCGAAGGCCACGAGCGCGCTGCGCGCGGGCAATCCGGCCGAGGGCCTGCGCTTGCTCGAAGAGCACCAACGCAAGTTCCCCAAGGGTCGTCTCGCCGAAGAGCGACGCGCCGCGCGTATTCAGGCGTTGTGCGCGCTCGGCAAGCTGTCCGCAGCCGAGGCCGAGCTGGCGCGCCTGGCGCAGTCTTCGCCGCGCTCGCCGCACTTGGCTCGCGCCCAGCGCGCCTGCGGCATCAAGCCGTGAGTTGACGGCGGGCAGCGCCGCCGTCAACGGGGCGCAACGCGGGATACTGCGCGTGCAGCGCGCGGTACTTGGAAGGCGGCGTGCCGTACACTTTCACGAACTGATTGGTGAAGTGGCTCTGATCGTAGAAGCCGGTCCGGTTCGCGATTTCGGACATGCTAAGCTCGGTGGTCACCAAGAAATGACACGCCGCGTTCAGGCGTACGTTGGCCAAGTACGCGCGCGGTGTGGAGTGGAACCGCTTGCGAAACTGCCGATTGAATTGGCTCACCGACAACGCGGCTTTTTGCGCCAGCAGCGTAGTTCCGAGCGGGCTCGCGTAGTCGTTCAGCATCATCTCGAGCACGGATGACCACGACAGCAGGCGCTCGTTGTTGCTGGTCATCTTCTCTTTCCAGCACATTGGGATCCTAAGCTTAGAATTCCACGTGGACAAGTTGTCGCG
>JADMIO010647592.1_pt1 | contig 14516 bp, 15 predicted proteins | sample 8958161 | NCBI WGS metagenome assembly JADMIO01 (sample SAMN16585339, study PRJNA669376) | soil metagenome | isolation source: Crop rotation soil | place: USA: Cullars Rotation, Alabama | collected 2011 | reverse complement strand
CGGTTGTTCTCCTCATTGCCTGCGCGAATCTAACGACCATGCTTCTGGCGAGGGCGGGAGCGCGCGAACGAGAATTTGCTATTCGCGTTGCGCTGGGAGCGGGGCCGGGGCGATTGTTGCGGCAGACATTATCCGAAAGCGTTCTCCTGGCATTGTTAGGCGGCGTGGGCGGAATGTGTCTCGGGATTTGGGCGCTCGATTTTCTCCGAGGCGTCGGTTCGCAAACAGTCCCGCGAATCGCCGAAGCGAATTTGGATTGGCGCGTTTTGATGATCACGGTGCTGGTTTCAATCGGGACTGGCGTTCTCTTCGGAATTATCCCGGCGCTTTCAAGTGTGAAACCGCAGTTGACCGAGGCGTTAAAAGAAGGCGGCAGGGGATCAACGACTGGGGTTCGACGTAATCGCCTACGCAACGCATTGGTCGTTGCTGAAGTGGCCTTAGCGCTAGTCCTATTAGTGAGCGCGAGTCTGTTGCTTAAGAGCTTTGTTCGACTGCAAAATGTTAACCCCGGTTTTGATCCAGCAAACGTTCTCACCGCCGAAATTTCGTTGCCTCTGGCAAAGTACGCGCGTGGCAAACCGGTCTCCGATTTTTATGCCGAAATGATTCGACGCGTCCAAGGTTTGCCTGGAGTCGAGGCTGCTGGTTTGACCACCATTCTTCCGCTGAGCGGAAACAATAGTGACAGCTCTTTCGCAATTGAAGGCCGTGATCCAATGAAGGAAGCGGCCTACCCAGACGAAGAATTGCGTACCGTTACGTCCGATTATTTCCGCGCGCTGAAAGTCCCATTATTCAATGGCCGATTCTTTGACGAACGAGATAACGCCGACGCCCCCGAGGTGGTAATCATCAATCAGGCCTTTGCGAAAAAATGGTTTCCAAATGCGGATCCGGTTGGAAAACGCATCACGTTCAGTGATCCCCGAAAACCAGACACTAAATGGACTGCGATCGTTGGAGTCGTAGGGGATATACGCCATCGCGGTCTCGATCTTGATCCGAAGCCGGAATATTACTTGCCGCACGCTCAAAATACTTACCGCGGGATGATCCTAACGATTCGGAGCAAGCAAGATCCGCGTTTGCTGGCTGAGAGCGTTCGGCGTGAGATTCGACAAATGGATCCCGAGATTCCGGCGGCCAATGTTCGGACGTTAGAGAACGTAGCCTCGGATTCGATTGCGCCGCGACGTCTTTCGGTGGTGCTTTTGAATGCGTTTGCAATCATCGCGTTGATACTTTCGTCAGTGGGAATTTATGGTGTGATGTCGTTTCTTGTTGTGCAGCGGACACATGAGATTGGAGTCCGAATGGCGTTGGGAGCGCAGCGGCGAGATGTGTTGATGTTGATTCTGGGTCGGGCAGGAAAGCTGGTACTGCTCGGCGCTGGGATCGGATTGATCTTGGCGACGCTTGGTGGTCGCGCACTCGGGACCATGCTTTATCAGGTTGGCACTTTTGATCTGCCTACCTTTGCGGGTGTTACTTTTGCCCTGGCTATTGTTGCTTTGCTTGCCAGTTACGTTCCGGCATTGCGAGCTACTCGCGCAGACCCGATCATTGCGCTGGACCGCGGTTAAACGATTAGTCTGCGAACTTGACCGAACGAATAACCTCGTCACGAATTTACTTATGCCCACACCACTGATTGAACTCAAACATATTGAACGCTTCTATCCACTCGCAAAGGGACAATTCTTTTATGTTCTGCGCGACGTCAATCTAACGATCGATGAAGGCGATTTTGTTTCCATTATGGGACCGTCCGGTGCCGGAAAATCGTCGCTCTTGCACGTGCTTGGGATGCATGATCACGCATGGAGTGGCGAATATTATTTGCAGGAACAAGCAGTCCACCAGTTAAAGCCCAAAGCCCGAGCTACTTTACGTAATGAACAGATAGGTTTCGTTTTTCAGCAATACCATCTGCTGGATGATCTAACGGTTTATGAAAATCTCGATATTCCACTTTCCTATCGACATCTAAACAAGTCGGATCGCGCGGCTAAGGTGGCCGACACCTTGGATCGTTTTCACATTGTCGGGAAAAAAGATCTTTATCCGCGCCAGCTTTCCGGTGGGCAACAGCAGCTGGTTGGCGTTGCGCGGGCGATCATTTCAAATCCAAAATTAATTCTGGCGGATGAACCGACCGGTAACCTGCATTCGTCGCAAGGGAAAGAGATCATGGAGTTGTTCAAGAAACTGAATTCAGAAGGAACGACGATTATTCAAGTCACGCATTCCGATGTGAACGCTGCTTATGGTAATCGGGTTATTCAGCTTCGAGACGGATTCATCGTGAACGATTGACGCAAAGGTATTGGTTAGAAAGGAACTGTTATGCTCGCTGATTTGAAATATGCGACTCGAATGTTGCTAAAGAACCCGATGTTTTCGGTGGTCGCTTTAGCAACGTTGGCTTTGGGCATTGGAGCTAACAGCGCGATTTTCAGCGTAGTCGATGCCATTCTGCTCAGACCGCTTCCATTTCCTGATCATAATCGGATCGTGATGATTTGGGGAGATTACACTAACGATAGCAAGCCCACGCGGAACGTTCATTCGTTTCCAGATTTCGTAGATTTACGAGATCAAAGCCAAAGCTTTTCCGGAATGGCAGCATATACGCGAACGGCGGGTGCGCTGGCCGTAGCTGAGGACGCGCAGTATGTCGAAGGAAACGCAATTACTCCTGAGGTTTTTGATGTGCTCGGGGTCCAGCCGTTTCTTGGGCGCGCGTTTACCCAAGAAGACGCGAAGGATCAAGGGGAACGAGTTCTGGTTTTGACCTATCCCTTTTGGAAACGGGCTTTTGGAGGCGACCCAGCGGTTGTCGGAAAAGAAGTAACGTTATCTGCGCGCACCTATCGGGTGATCGGGGTGATGCCGACGGGTTGGAAATTCCCAATAGAAGATGCGCACATCGATTACCTTCTTCCATTGCAATATGTGGTTCCTTCTACTGCGTTGGCCAATCGCGGATCGCATTTCTTAAGCGTTGTCGGTCATCTGAAGCCGGGATCAATACCGCGCCAGGCGCAAGCCGAACTAAGCGCTATCGCTGGACGCCTCTCGAAACAGTATCCCGATTCAAACATGAACTTTGTTTCGGTGCATCTGGTAACACTCCATTCTGATGCGGTTGGAGATGTTCGGGCTGGGCTTTTCATTCTTCTCGGGGCGGTAATTCTCGTCTTGTTAATCGCATGCGCTAACGTAGCTAACCTTCTCTTGGCTAGGGCAGCTTCCCGCACACGGGAGATCGCGATTCGGACCGCGTTGGGCGCGGCCAGAAGTCGCATCATTCGACAATTGCTTTGCGAGAGTGTCGTTCTCGCTTTTTTAGGCGGCTTCATCGGATTGATGTTAGCGGCGTGGTGTCTTGACTTGCTAGGTTCGGCTGGCCTGCAAGGACTTCCGCATATCGCCCAAGTTAAGATCAATCCTCAGGTTTGCCTCTTTACCTTTGTTATTGCGGCGGGCAGCACTATTTTGTTTGGTCTAATTCCGGCGCTCCAGATTTCCAGGCCGAGTGTAACGGAGTCGCTTCAGCAAGGTTCGAAAGGATCCACTGGAGGTTTGCATACGAATAAAGTTCGAAGCTTTCTGGTGGTTTCACAAGTTTCATTATCGCTTCTGCTGCTCTTGGGTGCGGGGTTGCTGATCAAGAGTTTCTTCAATCTTCAAGCAATCAATCCGGGTTTCGATCCTGAACGATTAATGACGATGGAGTTAACCCTTCCCCGGGCTCGTTATCCGGACGAGTTGCAACAAGTCCGAACTCTCGATTCGATCATGCAAAAGATTGCCGCCATTCATGGCATCGAAGCGATTGGCGGTGCTAACCCATTACCTTTGGGTGGGAATAGTACCGGTAGATCATTTATGGTCAGTGGCGCGGCGCCGCTCCCGCGAGGAAATCATCCCGGTGCGAGCTTTCTGATTGTGAAGCCTGATTACTTTCAAGCGATGCGGATCCCCGTTTTGCGTGGCCGCGCTTTTAATAAAAGCGACACCAAAGAATCGCCGTTGGTAGTTATGATTAACGATTCGTTTGCTCGCACCCATTTTGCCGGACGCGATCCAATCGGCCAACAGGTATTGATAGATCAGGCAGAAGGAAAAGTGTCGAGCTGTGAAGTGATCGGGGTTGTGGGTGATTCACGGCAAGATTCGTTAGCGAATCCGGCTGAACCAGAGATGTATGTGCCGTTGGAACAGGAACCGGCCCGAAGTCTCGGGATCGTGATGCGCGTGGCGTCGACTGGCCTTATTGGCTTACAAACGGAGGTGAAAAGGGCAATCCACGAAATCGACAGAGAGTTGTTCGTTCCGACAATCGAACCAATGCAGACTTTCGTGTCTAGTCAGCTAGCGCAACCGCGTTTCAATATGCTGTTGTTAACGGTGTTTGCGGGTGTGGCGATGATATTAGCGGCGATCGGCATCTACGGCGTAATCGCTTATAACGTTACTCAGCGTACCCGTGAGATTGGAATTCGGATGGCATTAGGAGCGCAACGGACGGATATGCTGCAGATGATTCTTCGTCAAAGTATGACGTTAGTCGCGATTGGGTTTGTGGTTGGATTTTTGGTTTCGCTCGCTTCGATGCGTGTGTTAACGACGTTGCTATACGGCGTTACGACTACCGATGTATCAACTTATGCATTCGTAGTTGTGTTGTTAGGTGGCGCGGCCTTGTGCGCGAGTTATTTTCCGGCGCGCCGGGCGATGAAAGTCGATCCGATGGTTGCGCTGCGATATGAGTAACCGCTTCGCCGGCTTTGCTCGACGTTCTCTTAGGGTGCTTCGCACTGTTTCAATGGTGGTTACGATCATTGGCGGATCGTTGTTTGCAGTCGCCAAAACAGGGGCAGCGATCGTCGAGGAAGCGTTCGAAAAGAAATACACGGTTAATTCCGATGCGACTCTCAGTATCCGGAACCTCAACGGAGCGGTTCGCATCTACGGCGGAACCGGGTCGGAGATTGTTATCAGAGCTAACAAAAGAGCATTTAGCGTCGAGCGACTGAAGGAAATGGCAATTGAATCGAAAGGTTCACCGGAAGGCGTCGAGGTGGAATCGATAGTGCCTCTTAAGAAAGGCTTTGAGCTGGCGGACCGTTCAGGAACGATTGATTACGCAATCGTTGTTCCGAGCGAGGTTCGAATTACTAGGTTAGAACTGGAAATCGGCGAAGTTTGGATCGAGGGACTTCGTGTTGGGAATGTGACCGCACGAGTCGGCGAAGGTTGGTTGGTAACGAAAAATTGTTTCAGCGCAATGGACCTAACCCTCCGAAACGGTCGACTCCAGGCCATCTATGATTTTTGGGAAGCGACGCCTTTTCAAGCGAAACTAACCAGTCCAGAGGGAGATATCCGGGTCTATTTTTCCCCTGAAGCTACGATTAGTATTTCAGCTCGAACTTCTTCGGGGCGTATTTTGAATTGGCTGGACAAAGCGGAGAATGATCCAAGAAAGCCGCTTCGGACTTTAGATTTTTCATTTGGCGCAACGCCCTCGGCCAAATTCGAGATGGAGAGTAAGAGCGGGGACATCCGAATTCAGAAGGCGTGGTAATTTTCACAGAAAAATTATTGTCGGACACAGTGTGGTTCGAGCAAGATGGTGCATGCCCTCATTCGACATTGTTTCGGAGTTAGATGCACAGGAAATTGATAACGCGATAAACCAGGCACGAAAGGAATTGGCAACCCGTTTCGATTTCAAAGGTAGCGTTGCTGAGATCGTCGCTGAAAAAGACAAAATCGTCCTGACTGCTGAAGACGCCTCGCGACTAAAAGGATTGCGGGAAATACTTTTCGGAAAGTTCGGTAAACGCGGAGTTGACCTGCGTAACATTGAGCAGGTGGATCCCGCCATTTCGTCACTCGGTCACGCAAGACAAGAATTAAAGATTCAGAACGGTTTGGAGGGGGATAAAGCGAAGGAAATCATTAAAGCGATCAAGTCGGAAAACTTTAAAGTGCAAAGTCAATTGCAGGACCGGCAAATTCGCGTCACCGGAAAAAAGAGAGACGATTTGCAAGCGGTGATTCAGTTTGTGAAGAGCCGCGATTTTGGGGTAACGACCGCATTCAAGAACTTCCGGGACTAGAAGAATTCAACCACCCTGAAGGGGCGGCATGATTGAGATTTCGTCGTTTGGCTTGAGGACGTAATCGCGTCGCACGAACTCCAATCCAGCCGAGACCAGAATGCTCTTATCCCAATCGCGTAGACCTGGTTCTTGCGAATAAAGACTATCGAGCAGAGTTGCAACAGTAGTGTCGGCGGGAATCTGGATTTCTGTCTCGGAAACGCCCATCACTTCACGAATCCGCGAAAAAAATTGGACCCGGACTTTCATGCTTTTGTTTCCGCGATGAGGTCGTGGCGCAACACACCGATGTAGCGAAGGTTGCGATATCGCTCCATGTAATCGAGTCCATATCCAATCACAAACTCATCTGCGATTTTGAATCCAATGTAATCGGCTTTGATCGGTCGCGATGTGGTCTTGGTTTTTTCCAGCAAGACGCAGGTGCGAACAGTTAAGGGCTTAGCTGCGGTGATTGTGTTGCAGACCGCAGCCAATGTCATTCCGCTGTCGAGAATATCATCAAGGATCAAGACGTGGCGGCTTTCGAGATCGCGCAGATTGATCTGTCCAACGACTGGTGCATTGCTCGGCTTTGTTCCTCCATGGTAGCTAGCTACGTTTAGGCAATCGAGGCGTAGAGGAATTGGAATGCGTCGAAGGAGATCGGCAGCGAAGATGAGGCTACCGTTGAGAATGGCGATAACGGTCAGTTCGCGCTCTTGGTAATCGCGCGTAATCGTGGCCGCGAGTTCATCGAGACGCTGGTGGATCGCACCTTCGTCAAAAAGTATTCGTTCGAGATCGCCCTGCATTATTGAGTCGATGATGAACGATCCGTTTACGTTCAGGTAAGGTAAAGCGGAAAACGGTCGAATTCGGAAATGGATTGCGCTTATTAGTGTTATGCGGATTCATCAGGAATCGATCGGCGTCCGAACGAAAGGCAAAGGGACGTTCGAAATTACGGACCAAATCCAGGCTATCGTACAGAAGGCGAAGATTGCGGTGGGAACGGTGACAATATTTGTCCAACACACCAGCTGCAGTCTCATCATTATGGAGAACGCAGATCCAACTGCGCGTCACGACTTGGAAGCTTATTTCGACCGGTTAGTTCCGGAGAATGCTTCTTACTTCGAGCACGACGCCGAAGGTCCGGACGATATGCCTTCGCATATTAGGATGGTTTTGACCCGAACCAGCGAAGTCATTCCGATTTCAAATGGCCGGATGCAACTTGGAACCTGGCAGGGTATTTTTCTGTTCGAACATCGGAGAGCACCGCATCAGCGCAAGATCTTGGTGACAACGATCGGTGAATGATTGTCGAGGCCAGCTAATCGTAGATTGCACTCACCAAGCGTAAGGATTTTTTGGTAGGCAAAACCGATTGTTCCATTTGGTTCATTACGTAGGCAAAAGAGATTCCATTTTCCGGATCGGCGAAAGCATGGCTTCCGCCTGCGCCGGGATGACCGAACGCGAGTGAAGATGGACCGAAGAGACGATTTGATGTTTCTGGCGAATCTTTCATGAACCCGGCAGAGAACGCAGTTGGAATTTGAAAGACGCGATCTATTCCGGAGGTAAGCGTTGTTGCCATTTGCGAGATCGTTTCCTGATTGAAAAACCGTTTTCCATCGAGCTCACCGTCGTTCGCTAGCATTGCGTAGAATTTTGCCAGTGACGTCGCACTGCCGATACCGCCAAACGAAACAAAGGATAACGCGCGGATATCCGGGTCGTTCATGCCGCTGACTGAACCCAGACCGCGCGGTGATGAAAAGACCTTCCGCGCTAACGTTCCTAAAGTGGAAAGATCGCTGTAAAATTGTTTGGGCTCAGGTGTTCCACCAGCCTTGGCTGCATACATCGTCGCAACACGTGCATTCTCGGACCTGGGTAATCCGATCCAGATATCGAGTTGCATCGGATCCGCGAAAAATCTTCGCCAATATTCTGCGATGCTTATTCCAGCAATGCGGCGCATTAATTCTTCGAGAAGAAATCCGAAGGTGCGCGCGTGATAACCATGTGCGGTTCCTGGGTTCCAGAGCGGTGTTTGGTTCTCAATTGCCGCGATTACGGCGGAGTAATTCAGTAGATCGACAGGTGTATCTAGAGCGCAAAGGCCAGCTTGATGTGAGAGCAGTTGGCTAATGGTGATGTCGCTTTTGTTAGATTGGGCAAACTTGGGCCAGAACTCAGCAACACGGCGACTAAGCGCAATGTTCTGTTCCTGTAACAAGTGCAGAAGACAAGCGCTACCGAGACCTTTAGTCGCCGACCAAAACAGAACAATCGTGTCAGCCGTCCACGGCGATTCGTGTTTCGTATCTCGAAATCCGCCGTGAAGTTCAAGGATTGATTCGCCGTTTCTCCAAACCGAAACAGCGGCACCAAGCTCCCCGAATCGGGTAAAGTTTTCTTCAAATAATTTAGTGAGGTGCGTGAGCTGCACCGGGCGAGCTTAAACTACGGAACGCCGAATTGAAAATAATCGGCGGGAGATACTGCGGTCAGAACTCGCCACGCAGCGATTTGAGATCGGGATCTCGCTTGGCCAGCTCGCGGAAGGTGCTGTCCATTTGAAAACTAATCCGAAGATTTTCATGTGCGTCATCGACGTTGCCCAAGAGCGCGTCATAACAACCCATGTTGTAGTAGTAGATAGGCTCTTTTAGCAGCGCGACCGGACCAGTGGTTAGAATCTTTTTCGCTTCAGCCGTTTTTCCCAATTGGTGCAAACAAAACCCAGCATGAAGAAAACCGGCGCCAGCTTCGGGTGCTGCTCGACATAGTTTGCGGCTAACGCGAAGAGCAGTAAGCCATTTTTTTTCCCGCATGAGATGATGAAGACGGAGTTGCAATACTTCGGGCCGATTTTGAAACCGGAGATGAATTGCGTCTAACTCCGCAAGAGATTCGCGGGTCATTCCCAGTTCTGCATAACCGCAGGCTGCTTGCACGTGCTTCTCGAATTGCACGGACCCCTGCTTAGCAATTAGGGTGCCCGGCCCGAAAACGCTGTCGTGCGACCTACTTTGCCAAGAGATTTTCGAGCTCGGAAAGGCGTCGATCGAACAAACGTAAAGTGCTCTGAATTGGCGCTGGCGTCTTCATATCAACACCTGCCGCTTCTAACGTTTCCAAAGGAAATTTGAAGCCGCCCGACTTAAGAAAACCGAGATACGCTTCTACGCTACCTGGGACTTTAGCGAGGACACGTTCGGCTAGGGCGACGGCTGCAGAAATACCGGTGGCGTATTTATAAACGTAAAAGGCGCTGTAAAAATGCGGAATGCGTAAACACTCAAGATCGAGTTCTTCATCCAACACGACGTCTTTGCCGAAATATGCTTGGAGTAGGCTGTGGTATTCCGATCGGAAAACATCAAGGGTCAACGCGTCGCCTCTTTCTTCGATGGCGTGAATTACTTTCTCGAATTCAGCAAACATGGTCTGACGAAATAATGTTCCGCGGAGATCATCGATTTGACGATTGATGATGTAGGCCCGCATTTTCGGATCAGTTGTGTTTTCGAGGAGATGATGCGTGAGCAATTCCTCGTTAAACGTTGATGCGACTTCTGCGAGAAAGATCGGGTAATCGTAATCTTGAAAACTCTGCGAACGTTGCGAAAACCAGGTATGCATCGAGTGGCCGGCTTCGTGAGCTAACGTGTAAACGTCCGAAAAGACGTCATTCTTGTAGTTCATTAAAATGTATGGGGGCGCGCTGAAACTTCCGGAGGAAAACGCGCCGCTGCGTTTGCCTTTAGTTTCATAACGATCGCACCAGCGTCCATGTAAGCCTTCTGAAAGTGGAGTGGTGTATTCAGTTCCTAACGGAGCGACTGCCGCGAGGACATTGTCGATGGCTTCGTCGAATGTGATATTTGATTCGATTTCCGAGACCAAGGGAACATAGGTGTCGTATTGGTGTAATTCGTCTACACCAAGAACACGTCGTCGCAGTTCGTAATAGCGGAAGAGTGGAGCGAGATTTTCGCGAACGGTTGAAATGAGATTATCGTAGACCGTGACTGGCACATCGTCGCGGAAGAGCGAAGCTTCGAGTGCTGACGGATAATTCCGGGCGCGCGCCCGAAAGACGTCTGCTTTAACTGAGTAGGCCAGTGAGGAAGCTAAAGTAAATTGGTGGTCCCGGAATTCTTGATAGAACTGATGAAACGCTTGTTTGCGGACCTCTCGATTCCGTTTCACCAAGAATGAGCTGTAGGAACTCTGGGTAAGCGGTTTTCCTTCGCCATGCTCATCCGTCAACGTTCCGAACTTCATGTCGACGTCGGTGAGCTGAGAAAACAAATCGTCGTATCCATCTAGTGAGGAACTCCCGAGAGCCAGTAGGCGTTCTTCGGGTTCAGATAAGACGTGCGGTTTCATCCGCCTGATTTTTTTCAGGGCGGTATTCCATTCATTCAGTGTGTTAGCCTGAAGGAACTTATCGAATTTATCGTCGGGGATCGCTTGGATCTCGGGCCCGATGAACGACGAGACTTCGCTGACCTTTGTGATCAGGTTTTGCAGCTGTCCCATTCGGCCAAGGTATTCGGCATTGGCGCCGTCCTCGGATAACTGAAGTGACGCATAGTGGTAAACCCGTTCGATTGCTTGATCGAGTGATTTTTCGAAATTCAGACAGCCAGCCAATGCATCTGGCGAATCAACCAAGCGTCCCTTCCATTCAGTGATTTTGGGATAGGTTTTTTGAATCCAATTGAGTTCCTCGGTCCATTTATCTGGATTTCCAAAAAGGTGGGTCAAATCCCATTTGTCCGAGTCAGGCAAATCAGTGCGGGTTAATATCTTGGATTCAGTCATTTTTGTTCAATCAGATTACTCATAGCCGGATGTCTTGCTATTAATCGCATCGCTTTTCCTAGCAATTTATTTCCCGGCGGAATTCTATGCCATGGAGAAGCACCTGAAGGATGGGGTAATGGAATCAGATCGAAGGAGACATGATCACGTCGACCGTTGAACGATCGGCCGATGACTTCATTCAATTTTTCGCATTCGATGAATTGAGCGATCGCTAGCTTTCCGACTGGAATTAATAGAGTCGGTCGCAAGAGTCTGATTTCTTCGTTCATCCAAGACGCACAATTTGTGATTTCGATGGGGGCAGGAACACGGTCGCCGCCGGCTCCTGTTTTGCCGGGAAAACAACGGCAAACTGCTGCAAAGTAAATTTTCGAGCGCACTTCGGATTCATTTAGGCCACAAAATTTTTCAAACCATCCGAAGAGAGTGCGTCCGGCAGTCCACGCGAACGGCTTTCCGAGCAAGGGTTCTTTTGTGCCGGGCGCCTGCCCAATTAACATTACACGGCTTACAATTGCGCCGCCGGAAACCGGTGGCGGATGCATTCGCGGACAACGCCGGCAAAGACGCAATCGAGCTACATGATCATCGAGGAGTCGTTGTCCTCTCATCGACGGAACAACGAGAAAATAAGAGTGAGCAAAATGCTTACGATGATGCAGGTGACAATCGGGAAGTAGAAAACGGAGCTACCTCGCTCTAATCGAATGTCGCCCGGCAACCGGCCAAGCCAGCTGGAGCCGAATCCGCTCCAGAGCGCGATCCCGAGGACGGTGATTAGTCCACCGAACAGGACAAGCAGTTTCCCGAATTCGCGCACGCTCAAACCTAGCCTAGGGGATTCGAATGAGCGAAATCTGAAATTTGCACTTAAGCCCGGGCACGCAGAAAATTGGAAAAATCAATGGCCGTCCAATTTAGAGATTACTACGAGACGCTTGGGGTATCGAAGACCGCGAGCGATGACGAAATTCGGAAAGCGTTTCGCAAGCTGGCGCGCAAATACCATCCCGACGTCAACAAAGACAAAGAAGCGTCCGAAGAGAAATTTAAACAGCTCAACGAAGCTTACGAAGTTCTCGGGGATCCGGAAAAACGGAAGCGATATGATGAACTCGGGGCAAATTGGAATCAGCAAGGTGGATTTCAACCGCCACCCGGATGGGGACCACAACAGCAGCCTGGAGGTTTTTATCGTTATCCAAGCGGGGGCGATGGTGGAGTCGAGTTTGAATTCGGTGGAACCGGGTTCAGCGATTTCTTTGAAGCGTTTTTCGGAGGCGGTCGACGCGGTGGATTCGGTGGTGGTGATTTTGGTCGATCGGCCGGAGCGGAGCGCGGAAGTGATGTCGAGGCTGACATCATGGTCACGCTTGAGGAAGCGCTTCATGGATCTAAGAGAACAGTCTCTTTGCGCCGCAGCGGATCCAACAAGGTCGAGAAATACCAGGTTAAGATCCCAAAAGGAGTGCACGAAGGCCAACGCATCCGATTGGCGGGGCAAGGTGAAGCCGGTGCTGGTGGCGGGAAAAGCGGTGATCTTTTCCTGCGGGTTCGCCTTGCGCGTCATCCTGAGTTTACCGTTGAAGGAAGCGATCTGATTCACGAAGAACGGGTTCAGCCCTGGCAGGCTGCACTTGGAAGTGAACTCGAAGTCCCAACCCTCGAGCGCACGGTGCGGTTGAAAGTCCCTGCCGGAACTCAATCTGGACAGCGGTTCCGTTTACGCGGTCATGGCCTTCCTTCCGCAAATGGTGAGCGAGGCGATTTGTTCGTCCTTCTCCAGATTCAAATTCCGAAAAAATTGACGGAACGCGAGCGTGAGCTTTGGAATCAACTCGCCGAGATTTATCAACCGTAGTAAAAGCGCGTTAATGAAAATTTCGCTCGGGACGGATCACGCCGGTTTTCGCTACAAAGAAAAGGTCAAACAACTCCTCGGCCAGCTCGGTCATGAGGTCGTTGATTTTGGGACGAACAGCGAGGAATCCGTCGATTACCCATTATTTATTCGGCCAGCAGCAGAAGCTGTTGCCCGAGGTGAATGCGATCGGGGAATTGTCTTCGGTGGTTCAGGAAATGGGGAAGCGATGGCAGCTAATAAGGTGCGTGGCGTCCGTTGCGCCCTTTGTTGGAATGAAGAAGTAGCGCGTCTTTCCCGACAGCATAACGATGCAAACGTGCTTTCGCTCGGGCAACGCGTAATCCCTGAGGATACCGCGATGGCGATTGTGAAGGTTTGGTTAACGACTGATTTCGAAGGCGGCCGTCATGTTAAACGAATCGCGGAATTGGAGCCCAACAGTTAGTTAGAGACAACGATCAAGCGCAACGGCGATAACGAAAATCGCGCTGACGATTGCGTTGCTTTGGAAAAATGCGCGATTGACTCCGATTAAGTCGAGCTTTTGCGCACTGCGATGCTCATAGAAGAGTGCCACCGCAACTAAAGGCATGGCCGCGTAATAGATTCTCCCCAAGTGCGCCGTTACTCCAAACAAGACTAGCGCAATCAACATCAGAAGGTGAAGCCCGTTGGCCAATCGTAAGCTCCGTTTTACGCCTAACCTAACCACAATAGAATGCAGTCCTTCCCTGCGATCAAACTCCACGTCTTGGGTCGCATAGATGATGTCGAATCCCGCTACCCAACAAATTACACCGGCGCCGAGAATGAGCGGAGCGAGAGACAGGTGTCCGGTTTGCGCAATCCAAGCTCCAGCTGGTGCGGCTGCCAATGCAAGCCCCAGAAAGAAATGGGTCGCGCTAGTGAATCGTTTCGTCAGCGAATAGAAGAAGATGATCAACAAAGCAACCGGAGCGAGGTAACCAGTCATCTTATTGATCGCAGCGCTCGCCAACAGAAATCCCAACGCGCAAATGGCGAGACAGACGGACGCGACTGACTTGTTAATCAGTCTGTGCCGTCCTTCTGTTCGCGGATTTCGTTGATCAATCGACCAATCACTTAATCGATTAAAAAGCATTGCCGCTGTTCGGGCGAGGACCATGCAGACAAGAACCAACATTAATGTTCGTAAGCTTGGACGGCCATCAGCTGCGACGAGGAGTGCTCCAAGCGCAAACGGAAGCGCAAAGATTGTGTGCGAAAAACGGATCAACTCCAGAAATCGAGCAATCGTGCTGCGTTGCGGCGATTCATCGCTCGTTCCGGTTGTCATCGGCGTTACCTGACCAATCATTATCGAGCAGCTGTTCAATACGAGCTCTGGCTCGGGCAAGGATCGGAGTTCCATGTGCAAAGAACATTCGTTCGAACGAATAAGCGAGCAGCTTGTGGAGAGATTTATGTAACTGCTTGGAGTTTGTGCAGTATTTCGCCGGAAGGAGAGTGAACCCGTAGGGCTCGAAATTGATTAGCGCATCTCCGACAATCATGGTCCCGCCGTGATCACTCGAGTGGAGCGCGATTTCGCCGTCTGGTCCGCCATCGAGAGTGATGACGGAGAGTGAGCCGGCCAGCTGCTGACCGTCTTTCCAGCACATTGGGATCCTAAGCTTAGAATTCCACGTGGACAAGTTGTCGCG
>JADMIO010897407.1_pt1 | contig 14517 bp, 11 predicted proteins | sample 8958161 | NCBI WGS metagenome assembly JADMIO01 (sample SAMN16585339, study PRJNA669376) | soil metagenome | isolation source: Crop rotation soil | place: USA: Cullars Rotation, Alabama | collected 2011 | reverse complement strand
CCGTGCTCCAAAGGAGCGCCGCCGCCAGCACGAAGAGAATCGGCGGCACCCCGCCCTCCCCTCTGGACGCCGCTTCCCTCCCCCTCACGCGCCCCCCACGAGTTTCCCCGCCGCGTAGCCGGCCCAGACCAACAGCAGCCCGAGCAGGTTCGATGCGACGACGTTGAGCGCGGCGAAGCCCACACGCCCCTCGCGCAGCAGCGTGAAGGTCTGCAAGCCGTAGGACGAGAAGGTCGTGAAGCCGCCGAGCAGCCCGACGAAGACCGCGGCGCGCGCGGTCTCGGAGAATGCCTGGCGCTCCTGCATTAAATGGAAAAGGAGGCCGGCGGCAAAGCAGCCCAGGAGGTTGACGGCGAGCGTGCCCGCGGGGAACGCCTCGCCGTAGCGCCGGGAGACTACGCCCGAGAGCCAGTAGCGGCAGAGCGTGCCCGCGAGCCCCGCGAACCCGACGAGCAGGATTCTCAGCATCGGCCAATTTAAGCATTAACGCGCCGCTTTGAAAACCTGCGCGCCACGCACCGCGCGCCCGTCGTACAGCCTTGCGTCCCGTGCTAACATCTAAGTTGACGGCGCGCGAACAAGGGCGCGCGCCGTGCGGTTTTGACCCCTTCAGAGAAGGACTTTAGATGAAAGACTTTCAGTCGCGGAATCAACGTTTCGAGCAGCAGGAGGGCTGGCAACAGCAGCCCGGCGCGTGGGGCAGCTACGGCGTCGAGTCGGCGGCGCGCGCCTCAGTCTCCGAGCGGATGGGCTTCGTCCGCAAGGTCTACGCGCTCTTCTTCGCGGCGACGCTCTTCGCCATCGGCGGCGTCGCGGTGGGCCTGTCGTTTCCCCCTCTGCTCAGGTTCGCCTTCCAGCACCCGTGGGTCATGTTCTTCGCCATGCTCGGCGGCGTCGTGGGCGCGCAGGCTCTCCGCCACGTGCGCGGCCTGAATCTGCTCGCGCTCTTCGGCTTCACGACGCTGACGGGCGTCGTCATCTCGCCGCTCATCGCGGTGATCTTGCAGGTCAACCCCGGTTCCATCCTGGCGGCAGGACTGCTGACGGTCGGCATCTTCGGCGGGCTGACGGCCTACGTCTTCGTGTCGAAGAAGGACTTCAGCTTCATGCGCGGGATGGTGTGGACGGGCCTGATCGTGGTCATCCTGGCGGGCGTCGTCAACATCTTCCTCGCCTCCTCGGCGCTCGGGTTCGCCGTGGCGGCGGCGACGCTGCTGCTCTTCTCGGGCTTCGTGCTCTATGACACGTCGAACATCATCCGGCGCTATCCCACCAACGAGTACATTGCCGGCGCGCTCGACCTCTACCTCGACGCTTTCAACATCTTCCTCGCGCTCCTGCGGATACTTAATTCCGGCCGGCGCTAAGAAAACTTTAACCACAGAGACACAGAGGCACAGCTAAGTGAGTTTAGCTGTGCCTCTGTGTCTCTGTGGTTAGATTTAAAAGTCGAACTTAATCGCCAACTGCAACTGGCGCGGCGTCGCGAAGGTCGTCGTGCCGGAGGCGGGCGAGGAGAAGGTGCGCGGCGTACCGAAGGCCGTGACGAAGGGCGGCGCCGTCAGCGTGCTCCCCGCCAAGTTGAAGGCCGTCGTGTTGACCGTCACCACGTTCGCGCGGTTGAAGAGGTTGAAGGCTTCGAGGATGAGCCGCACCCGCATCGACTCCGTGAACGGGATGTTGCGCGTGACGCGCGCGTCGAACTGGTAGACCGAGGGCGTCGTGAACTGGTTGCGCTCGGTGCCCGGCAGACGGTCGTTCGAGCGGTTGCCGTCGTTGTTCGGGTCGTTGCCGACGAGGGCCGAGTAAGGGCTCCCCGACTGCATCTGCACGATGCCTGAGAGCGTCCAGTCGCTGAAGAGGACGCGCGCGAACGGGTTGTCGCTCCACTTAATCTTGCCGATGTCGTAGATGGGGCTGAAGACGAAGCGGTGGCGCAGGTCTGTGTCCGAGCGCGCGTAGTCGAGGCCCGGGTTGATCTGGTTCTGCACGATCTTCGCGTCGTCGGCGCCGACGACGACCGTCGTCTGGTCGGGCCGGTCGTCCTTCGCCTTCGAGTAGGTGTAGGCGGCGATGAACTGGAAGCCGCGCGTGAAGCGCTGCGTCGCCTGGAAGGCCAGGCCGTTGTAGAGCGAGCGCGAGGCGCTCTCGAAGACGCTGATGCGGTTGTAGGAGGCGCCGGTCGCGCGCGAGATGGGGCGCGCCACGGGGAAGCGCTGGAAGGTGTAGGTGGTGCCGTCCGGCCCCGTCGCGTTGAAGTTGACGGGCGCGGCGAGGTTCACGTCGCGCGTGCGCGTCAGGTGGACGCCTTTGTAGAAGAGGTAGGTGGCCGAAAGGCTCAGCCCCTTCGTCAACTCGCGCTCGACGCCGAGCCGCCCCTGCTCGACGTAGGGCTGCACGTAGTCGGGCGCGAAGTAGTAGAGGTTCGGGTTGGCCGAGCCGACCGCGGGCACGGCCGTCAGGATGCTCGGGTAGCGAAGGCCCAGGGTCGTCAACTGCGCGGCCGTCAGGTTGACGCCCGTCACGTTGATGCCGTTCTGCGAGTGGGCCGTCCCCAAAACGATGGCCGGCGTGCGCGCGTAGAAGAGGCCGAAGCCGCCGCGAATGACGGTCTTCTCATCCGGCGAGTAAGAGAAGCCAGTGCGCGGCGCGAGATTGTTCTTGTCGCGCGGGCAGTTGCCGGTGTTGATGCCGTTGTTGAGAAGCAGCGGGTCGGGGTTCGTCACCGGCGGGCAGGCCAGCGCCTCGTAGTCGTAGCGCACGCCGAGGTTCAAAGTGAGCTTCGGCGTCACGCGCACGTCGTCCTGCACGTAGAAGGCGTACTCGGAGAGGTCCGGCTCGGTCGTCCCGCCCGTCGTGTTCGCGCCCGCGAAGTTCTGCGTGTAGGCCGACGGCGTGTTGGCGGCGAAGGCCGCGTAGGAGGGGAAGGTGTAGGAGCCGCTGAAGAGCCCTGGGAAGAAGTTCAGGACGCGGTCGAAGTTGAAATCGAGGCCGAACTTGTAGTTGCTCCGGCCCCGTACGAGCGAGACGTTGTCGATGAGTTGGAAGCGCTTGATGGTCGTCTCGCGCGGGCTGAAGTTGTTGCGGCCGATGTTGAGGCTGCCCGAGCCGGTGTTGATGACGGCCTCGGGCTGGTCGCTGTTGGCCTGGCCCGGCTCCTTGTCGCGCGCGACCTGGAAGCGAAACTCGTTGACGATGGTCTTGGTCAGCACCGACGAGAGGCTGCCGCTGAAAGTGTCGCTCTTGACGATGCTGTCGCCCGAGTGCTCCTCGGCCGAGAGCGGCCCGTTGTTCTCGTTGTTCTGCCCCGTAAAGCCCTGATGGTTGTAGCGCAAGGACAGTTGGTTGCTCTGGTTGAGCGAGATGTCCGTCTTGCCGAGGAATACGTCCTGATTGCGGCCGACCTGATAGGTATTGAGCTTCGGCAAGAGTATGGCCTGTGCCGCCGCGGGCGCGGACGCGAGGTTCGGCACGTCCAAAACCTGCGGGATGTCTGAGCGCTGGCCGTCGTAGGTGAAGAAGAAGAACGCCTTGTTTTTGGCGATGGGGCCGCCGAGGCGTCCGCCGAACTGGTTGATGCGCGAGGCGGGGCGCTTGTTCGGCTGGCCGCGCCGGAACTGGTTGGCCTTCGTCACGGGGTCGTTGGCGTTCAGAGACTCGTCGCGCAGGTACTCGAAGAGGCCGCCGTGGAACTCGTTCGTGCCCGACTTGGTGACGACGTTGATGACGGCGCCGCCCGCGCGCCCGAACTCGGCCGAGAAGCCGTTCTGGTTGACCTGAAACTCCTGCACAGACTCTTCCGAGAACTGGTAGGGCGGGCGCACGCCGCCGCGCCCGAGCGCCTGCCCGAAGAAGGTGTTGTTGTTATCGACGCCGTCCACTTGCAGGCTGTTTAAAGTGCCGCGCTGGCCGCCGACCGAGAGGTCGCCGCCGCGCGGGTCGCGGATGACGCCGGGCGTGAGCGTGGAGAAGTCCTGGAAGTTGCGGCCGTTGATGGGAAGGTTCTGGATGGCGCGCTCGTTGACGGTGGTCGAGATCGAGGTGCGCGTCGTCTCGATGGTCGGCGGCTCCGCCGAGATGAGCACCGTCTCCTTGACGCCGCCCGCCGCGAGGTTCAGGTCGAGCGCGATCTTGCTGCCGACGGTCACCTGCACGGCGCTGGTGCCGACCTTGTTGAAGCCGCCCGCCGTCGCCTCGACCGAGTAGGTGCCGGGCGGGAGCAGGACGATGCGGTAGTTGCCGTCGCCGTCGGTGTTGGCGGTACGCTCGAAGCCGGTCGCCTCGTTTTTGGCGGTGACGGTGGCGTTGGGGACGACCGCGCCGTTGGGGTCGAGCACGCGCCCCTCGATGTCGCCGGTCGTCGCCTGCGACTGCGCGCGGGCGTTAAGAGCCGAGAAGGCGAGGCACAGGCACAGCACGGCCAGCCGCGCGAGAACAGGGGGGATTCTCTTCGACATGGATTTCCTCTTTCTTAATGTTCGTGTGATTCCGGATGCGACCCGACCCGCTTGCTATGAAGCCGTGATAGTAAGGGGTCGCGCCGGGGCGGTCAAGGCGGTGCGGCGCAGAGAAAAGGGTTGACAGCGAAATTGTATGGTGTATAGTAACAACATACAATTCAAGGGGCGGGGAGGACGGCCATGTTCATCACCATCGACGAGGCGGACGCGCGGCCCATCTACGTGCAGGTGGCCGAGGAGATCAAGGCGCTCATCGCGCGCGGCGATTTGGCCGAGGGGGCGCAGCTCCCGCCCGTGCGCCAGTTGGCGTCCGACCTCGGCGTCAACTTGAACACGGTGGCGACGGCCTACCGCGAGCTGCAAGGCGAGGGGCTGCTCTCCATCCGGCACGGGGCGGGCGCGGTCGTCGCGTCGCGCACCGCGCAAGCCAGGAGCGAGGAGGAGTTGCGCAAGCCTTTGCGCACCGCGCTGACGGGGCTGGTACTGGCCGGCCTCCCACGCGTGGAGATCATGAACCTGGTGCAGAGCGAGTTGCGTGCTCTGCTGAAAGGGGCGAAGTGAGATGGGCGACGATCAATCTGCTGCAATCGGGTTGGGCGTAGCGGAGGTTTTGGTGCTGGCGGTTTTCGCGTGGATGCCGGTGATGAGGGGCGAGCGCGCCTTCTTCGGCGTGCGCGTGGACGAGGCGACCTACCGCGGCGAGGGGCGGTGCGCCCTGCGCCGCTACTGGCAGACGCTCTGCGGCGTCTTCCTCCTGACGGGCGTGCTCGGCTACTACCTTTCGATGAGCCTGGGCAAGCCCGTCTTCTCGGCCCTGGCGACCCTGGGGGCGACGGCCGCGGCGTTCCTCGTCTACGGCCTCTACGCGCGGCAGATGCGACCGTTCGCGATCTTAGGCGGCGGGACGCGCTTCGCCTCCTCGGTGCGGACGCGGCGGCTGGGCGACTACACGCATCTCTGGGTCGAGGCTTGCGCCGTGCTGCTCACGCTGGCCTCGTTCGCGGTGCTCGTCTACTTCTACCCGCGGCTGCCCGAGATGCTGCCCACGCACTGGAACGCCTCGGGCGTGGCGGACGACTGGTCGCGCAAGTCGCTCTCGTCGGTCTTCTTCCTGCCCGCGCTCGGCGTCTACCTGCAAGTGGTCTTCCTCGTGCTCAAGCGCGACCTCGTGCAGGCGAAGATGACGCTGCCGGCGACGAACACGGAGGAGTACCTGCGCGGCAAGGAGAAGTTTCTGGCGGCGAACATACACCTGATCGACCTGGTGCGCGCCGTCATCGCCGCGCTCTTCTTCGCCATCTCGTGGCTGACCGTCTGCACCTCGCTGCCGGAGTTCAAGCGCTTCGAGACGGCCGCGTTCGCCGGCCTCCTGTCATCGGTCGGCGTGCTGCTGGTCGGGGTGGCCTACTTCCTGTGGCGGATGGTGGCCGTCAACCGCGGACTGGACGAGCTGACGGGCGACGATTACGTCCAGAGGGCGACGGAGGAGGAGCACTGGCGGCACGGCGGGCTGACCTACTACAACCCCGAAGACCCGGCGCTCGTCGTCGAGAAGCTGACGGGCATCGGCTACACGCTCAACCTCGCGAACCCGGCGGTCTGGTACCGGGTGGCGCTGATGTCCGGGATACCGCTCTTCGTGGTGTGGGCGCTCTTCAGCCTGTGACGCGAGGGCGCGGGCGCAGGGCGTCGTAGAGACGGCGCAGCCCCGAAGTCTGCAACAGGCTCATCACGCCCATGTAGCCGTAGCCGAAGCAGAAGAGCGAGAGGAAAGGGATGGTGCCCCACATCCCCATGTGCGCGGCGTAGGCGATGGCGAGCAGGAAGTAGGCGGCGAAGCCCAGCTCGAAGACGGGGAGCCAGCCGCGGCCGCGCTTGTACTTCTTCCGCTTCCAGGTGGCGTCGTCGCCGCCCTCGACCCTGTACTTCGGCGTGCGCACGAACTCGGTCTTGATACGCAGCAAGGCTTCGAGCACGGCGCGCGCGTTGGAGAAGGCCAGCCCGATGCCGAGCCCCATCACGAGCGGCAGGTGGAGGAGCCGCCGGCGCGAGCGGCGGCCGTCCAGATACCAGATGGCCGTGCCGTAGAAGAGCACGACCGACGCGGTCGAGAAGAAGAGCAGAGGCAAGTCCAGCAGCATCAAATGCTGGAAGCCCTGGTTGTAGCGGACGAGCAGCAGGGGAAACTGCAAGAGGCTCGTCAGAATCATCAAGGGGTAGCTGACGTTCCCCGTCAGGCGGAAGAACATCTCAAGCTTCACGCGCGCCGGGAGACTTGAACGAAGTATCCGCGGGTAGAGTTTTAAGGCGACCTCGGTCACGCCCTTCGCCCAGCGGCGCTGCTGCGCCTTGAAGGCATTAATTTCAACGGGCACCTCGGACGGCGCGTCCTCGTCCAGAAGGTAAACGAAACGCCACCCCATCAACTGCGCGCGGAACGAGAGATCTGTATCTTCCGTCAGCGTGTCGTGTTGCCACCCGCCCGAAAGCTCTATCGCCCTGCGCCGCCAGAGGCCCGCCGTCCCGTTGAAGTTAAAGAAGCCGCCCGTGCGATTCCTGACCGTCTGCTCGACGACGAAATGCCCGTCGAGGAGGATGGTTTGCAATCGCGTCAGAAGGTTGTAGGAGCCGTTGATGTGCGACCAGCGCATCTGCGCGCACCCGACGAGCGGGTCGGTGAAGAAGTGGACGAGCTTGCGCAGGCAGTCGGGGCGCGGCACGAAATCGGCGTCGAAGATGGCGGCCAGTTCGCCCTTCGCCGTCTTTAAACCGTTCTCCAGCGCGCCGGCCTTGAAACCCGTGCGGTCTACGCGGTGGATGTACGCGATGTCGAAGCCTTCGGCGCGGTAGCGCTCGACGGCGCGCGCCGCGGTCTCGCGCGTCTCGTCGGTCGAGTCGTCGAGCACCTGTATCTCAAGACGGTCGCGCGGGTAGTCGATGCGGGTCACGGCGGCGAGCAGCCGCTCGACAACGTAGACCTCGTTGAAGAGCGGGAGTTGCACGGTGACGCGGGGCAACTCCCCTTCGGCGTAGAGCGCCTTCGGCCGCGGCTCGACCTTCCGATAGCGCCAGAAGTCCACGACCTGCTTGATGCGGTAGGCGCCGTAGAGCGAGAGCAGGAAGAGAACGGCGAAGTAGAGAGAGAGCACCGTCCAGTCGAAAGCGTCGAGGCGGTAGAGCGGGCTGATGTTCTCAGCCGTCTTGGCGACGGCCTCCTCGATGTACTTGCGGAAAAGGGTGTCCGTGGCGGGCGGTGTCTGAAGCAGGGCGGCGAATGTCATCTTCTCTCTTCTCGTGCCGGCACGGCGCAGGCACCGGAGGCCCGCGCAAACGACGAACGGCGCGCCCGAACCAGCCGCGCCGCCCGCTTGGATGCACGGATTGTAGCCGAAGGTACGCCGGCAACGAAAGGATGAACGCGGAACGCTGAACGCTGAACTGTCAGACGGCTCGCCTACAGTTCAGCGTTCCGCGTTCCTACTTCATCGTTCCCTTACGGATTCTGGCCGTAGCCACCGCCGCCGGGTTGACCGTAACCGCCACCACCGCCGGGCTGGCCGTAGCCGCCGCCGCCCGGGGTGCCGTAACTGCCGGGGCCGCCGGCCTGCGGCGGCGGGGGCGGGGGCACGCCGGGGCCGCCCTTGCGCTTCTCGAAGAGGGCGACGCCGAGCAGGCCGCCGACCGCCGAGAAGATGACCGCGGTGATGCCGTACATGAAGGCGTTGATGATAGCGCGGCCGATGCCGAGACCCTGGGCCGCCATCATATCGCGCATCTGCGCGGCCTGGCTCGGGTCGGCGTTCTGCATGATGCTGGACATCATCGACATCATCGCCGTCCCGAAGATGAGCTGGAGCGGGATGCCGACGACGAAGATGAGCACGACGCCGATGGCACCGGCGATGGCACCGACGATGGCGCCGTCGGCCGGCGTGACCGGGTTCGGCGACGCCTTGATGTACATGTTCGCGGCGATGAGCCCGCCGACGAGCGCCCAGATGCAGCAGCAGGTGTTCACCGCCGGGATGGCCGACAGGATACCCACGATCACGCCGCCGATTATTGCCGGCTTAAGTTTGTCGTTCATGTCCGTCTACACCTTCAGTTGGGAGAAGATTGGAAAGCTTCGGTTGAGAGTTGCGTTTGCGGCCGAAGAGATGCCTGCGCGGCGTCAGCGCCAGATCGACGCCGCCCGGCACGAAGTAGAAGGCGACGGCGAACCCCAGGAGCGACGCCGTCAGGAAGCGCGACGCGTGCGTGTTCTCCCACACCTGGAAGAACCCGAGCGCGAAATCGACCGTGGTCGGCACGGCCGCCGCGAGCAGCCACCCGCGCGCCGGCAAGTCTCTGCGCACAAGCGGCCGCGCGAGCGGGTAAACGAGCGCGCCCACGAGTGCCCCCGCGTAGAGACCGAAGCAGCGCGCACACACGGCCAGCTTGAAGCCGAAGAGATGGAACGACCGCTCGTCCATCTGGTGACACAACAGCGCGAACGAGCCGTACAAAGTTTCGGCGGCCGCCTGAAGCCCGCTCGCCTTCAACAGCGGCGCCCCGACGATCAGCGCCACGAGCCCCGCCGCCAACCCTAACGCCGCCGCCCAACCCCTCCGCGCGCGCCGCCACCTCCGCGCCGACTCTTCGTCATGCGCCAACTGCGGGAAGTATTCAGAGATGGGCTCAGGCATCGGGAAGTTTTGATTTTAGATTTGCTATTTAAAGAACGGTCGCCGGGTGCCGACGGTTCGAATCAAAAATCTAAAATCGCAAATCTAAAATCTAATGACCGTGTCGGGGCCGCCTTCGACGTGGACGGTATCGACGAAGCGTATGTGGCGCGACTCGGTCGTCATGACGAGCGAGTGCGTGCGCCGCCCCGACCCGAAGAAGCGGACGCCGCGCAGGAGCGAGCCGTCGGTGACGCCGCTCGCGACGAAGATAATCTTCTTGCCCGGCGCGAGGTCGTTCGTGTCGTAGACCTTGTTCGGGTCGTTGATGCCCATCTCTTTGAGCCGGCTGAGCACCGTCTCGGCCGGCGGCACCTTCGACTTGTCCACGTCCAGCCGCTCGGGGTCGAAGACGAGCCGCGCCTGTATCTCGCCGTTGAGACACTTCATCGCCGCCGCCGTCAGGACGCCCTCGGGCGCACCGCCGATGCCCATCAACGCGTGGATGTTCGTGCCGGCCACGGCCGCCGAGATGCCGGCCGAGAGGTCGCCATCGCCGATGAGGCGGATGCGCGCGCCGGCCGAGCGCACGTCGGCGATGAGTTTGCGGTGGCGCGAGCGGTCGAGAACCATGACGGTCAGGTCTTCGATGTCGCGGCTGAGTTTGCGCGCGATGGCCTTGAGGTTGTCTTTGACCGTCGCGTCGATGTCGATAGCGCCGCGGCACGAGGGGCCGACGACGATCTTGTCCATGTAGATGTCGGGCGCGTTCAAGAGCCCGCCGCGCTCGGAGGCGGCCAGCACCGCGATGGCGTTGTTGGCACCCAGGGCGCAGAGGTTCGTGCCTTCGAGCGGGTCTACGGCGATGTCCACCTCGGGAAAGTCTTCGGGGTCTACGTCCTCGTGGTAGCCCTCGCCGACCTCTTCGCCGATGAAGAGCATGGGCGCCTCGTCGCGCTCGCCCTCACCGATGACGATGCGGCCGCGCATCGGCACCCCGTCCATCTTCTCGCGCATCGCCTCGACGGCGACGTGGTCGGAGAACTTGCGGTCGCCCTGCCCCATCGTCCGCGCCGAGGCGATGGCCGCCGCCTCGCACACGCTCAGGAAATCGAGGGACAAATTGACGCTGTTAAGCTCCTGCGGCATTCAAAAAGACTCCCGGGACTAAAGGCTGAAACCGCCGTGAAATGAACTCTTGGGCGCTTGGAAAGGCACCTGAATACTACCAGAGAGCGCGGGGAAATAATAGGGGAAAGAAGTAGACAGAAGTTCAGTAGTCGGTAGCCAGTAGGCCGCGAAACGCCGCGGGCGTCTGTAGGTAGAACCGACACGGAGCCCCTGCAAGGGGCGGACAGAATAGAGCCCGGGGTGCCAACCCCGGGTTAAGATGCGGTATATCAACCGGAGCCCCGGAGGGGCGACAGACGTTCCGTGAGCACGCCTCTCGTGATCGACCTCTGCCGCCCCTCCGGGGCTCCGCATCTTTATGCGGCCTGTTACCCGGGGCTGTCGCCCCGGGCTCTATTCTGCCGCCGCCTTCGGCGGCTCAGACTACTTCTTAATCTCCGGGCGCAGATTTAAATTCCGAATCAGACGGTGCAGATAATTCGGGTGGACGCCGAGGAGGCGGGCGGCTTCGGTGAAGCTCCCCGCTGACTGTTCGAGGGCGCGGAGGATGAGTTGGCGCTTGGCCTCGCGCAGGGCGTCGTGGTAGCGGGTGACGGGCGGCGCGGTGTCGGCGCCGGGCGCCGAAGGGTCTGGGGCGGCGTCGAGCACCGTCTCCGGCAAATCTTCGGGCAGCACGCGGTCGGTCGAGCCGAGGACGACGGCGCGCTCGACGGCGTTCTCAAGCTCGCGGATGTTGCCCGGCCAGTCGTACGCGACGAGGCACGCCCGCGCCTCCGGCGAGAGCCCCGTCACCTTGCGCTTGAACTTCGCGGCGTACTTCGAGACGAAATAGCTCGCCAGGAGCGGGATGTCCTCGCGCCGCTCGCGCAGGGGAGGCATCTCGAAGGAGACGACGTTGAGGCGGTAGTACAAGTCCTGCCGGAACCCGCCCGTCCTGACCGCCTCCTCCAAATCCCGGTTCGTCGCCGCGACGACGCGCACGTCCACGCGGATGGTGCGCGTGCCGCCGACGCGCTCGAACTCGCGCTCCTGTAGCACCCGCAAAAGCTTCGCTTGAAGCGTGGCCGGCATCTCGCCGACCTCGTCGAGGAAGAGCGTGCCGCCGTCGGCCACTTCGAGCTTGCCCTTCTTCTGCGCCATCGCACCGGTGAAGGCCCCGCGCTCGTGGCCGAACAGCTCCGACTCAAGCAGCGTCTCGGTGAGCGCCGCGCAGTTGATGGCGACGAAGGGGCGCTCGCGGCGCGGGCTGTTCTGGTGCAGCGCGCGCGCGGCCAACTCCTTGCCCGTGCCCGACTCGCCGCGCACGAGCACCGTCGTGTCGGCCGGCGCGACGCGCGCGATGACCTGGTAGACCTTCTTCACGGCCGCGCTCTCGCCGACCATCCCGTGCTCGACGCTGCTCTCGGCGCGCAGGAGGTCGTTCTCGCTTTCCAACTGCTCGACGTGGCGCGCGTTGTTGAGCGCGACGGCCGCGATGCGGCAGATGACGGTGACGAGTTGCAGGTGGTCTTCGTCGAAGTGCGTCGAGGGGTCTGCGGCGGTCAGGTAGACGGCGCCGAGCGCGCGGCCGTAGAGCATGAGCGGCGCGCACAAAAGCGAGCTGAGGCGCGCGGCCCTGAGACTCTCCACCGAGTTGAAGCCGCCCTCGATGAGGGCGCCCGCGAGCACGGCCGTTCCCTCTTCCAGAACCTGCCGCAGGATGGTGCGACTCACCTCGACCGTGCGCGAGGCGTCGCCCTCGCGGTCGAGGCCAAACTCGGAGACGACGCGGCCGTCTTCGCCGACGAGCAGGATGGCGCCGCGTTCGGCGGGCACGGCCTCGAAGACCAGACGGAGCAGCTCGCGTTGTAGCTCCGAGGTCTCGCGCACAGAGTTGACCGAGGTGCTGACGCGCACGAGGAGCGCGAGGTCGCGCACGATGCCGGCGAGCGCGTCTTCGGCCGGCGCCCCCTCCTGACTCTCCTCCGGCGGGCGCAGGTAACGTGCCTCCTCTGCCTTCAGGCGCACGGTCGAGTGCGCCTCCATGCGTCGGTCGCTGAGCGTGACGGGGTTCGAGGTCAGGCCCTCCGGCTCGCTCTCGCCGGAGAGGAAGACGAAGCACGACTCGCCGACCGTCACGCGGTCGCCCTCCGCGAGTGTGTGCTCGCGGACGGGCCGCCCGTTGACGAAGGTGCCGTTGAGGCTTTCGAGGTCTTTGAGCAGGAGGCGTTCGCCCGCGCGCTCGACGCGGCAGTGTCGGCGCGAGAGCAGAGAGTCTGCGAGCCGGACGAGGTTCGTCGAATCGCGCCCGACGGACAGAGCCTCTTCGCCCAGCTCGAAGGCCGAGCCCTTCAAAGGCCCCGCGATGAAGACGACTCTCGGGTTCATGATGCGGAAGGGACAAATATCATTTCGCCGTTCAAAAGTCACTATATCTTCCGCGCGCGCCGCACTGCCTAACCCATCGGATAGCCGGCTATCTTTTCGGATAGCCCGCACGCACGCCCGCGGCAGAGTTCGACGCGGGCGGCACAAACTCGAATTTGCCCTTAAGCCAAAGACTTTCAGACGTTTTGACGACCGCAGGCGTGGGAGGCGGGTCGCGGCACGGCGATTGTCATGTGTCTGAACGCGGAGGCGGTGCCGAGAGGGTTCCAAGTAAAAGCCGGCGGGTCTCTTGCCCCAAAGAATTAGGACACAGGAGGAAAAGATCATGAGAAAGAGTATGTGCGTGGGCGCGTTGGCGCTGAGTTTCCTGGTCTCGCTGGCGACGCTGCCGGCGGCGGCCAAATCGGTGGACGGCATGAGGGCGCAGGTGCCGTTCGACTTCCACGTCGGCGACCGCCTCGTCCCCGCCGGCGACTACACCGTCAAGTCGATCAGCGCCGACGAGCAGTTGCTGCGCATCAGCGGCGACAACGGCAGCGCCGCCACGACGACCAACTACGGCAAGGAGCGCGGCAACGGCGAAGGGCGCGCGCGGCTCGTCTTCCACAAGTACGGCGACCAGTACTTCCTCGCAGCCATCTGGGGCGCCGACAGCAACGGGCGCACGCTCTCCGAGACGAAGCGCGAGCGCAACCTCCGCAAGGAACTGCGCACGGCGCGCGTTGGCGGCGCCGCCGAGATGGAGACGGTCACCATCAACGCGCGCTGAACACTCCCGGGGCCGAAGGCGACTCCCCTTCCCCTTCGGCCCCGACCTTGAAGCTCAATCACCCGCCCAACTTTGAGCTTCAGCACGGGGCGGCGGCCCCACCCCTTCCGGTGCCGCCGCCCCGAAAGCTTTCGAGGGCAGTAGGCAGTTCGGGAAGAAAGGCAGCCTGTTGCCGTTCGCGGGTGCGTCTAGCCAAGAGGCGTCGAACACAGAGACACAGAGGCACAGAGACACAGCTTGCTAGTTAATAATTCAACAAGCTGTGTCTCTGTGCCTCTGTGTCTCTGTGTTGAAATTGCCCCCGCTACCGGCCCGGCCGCGAACAACAACAACTGCCTACTGCTCTCAATCTGCGGCGACGGCGTCGCGCGACTCGGAGGGTCTGTAGGGAGGGAGGGACTTGCGGGCGGGCTTCTCGCCCTTGAGGCCGAGCGCCCAGTCGGCCTGCATGAGGGTGTGTATGTCGCGCGTGCCCTCGTAGATGACGGCGGCCTTGCAGTTGCGCAGGTAGCGCTCGACGGGGTAGTCGTTCGAGTAGCCGTTCGCGCCGTGCACCTCTATCGCCATCGAGGCGGCCTTCTCGCTGCGGACGGTCGCCTGCCACTTCGCGAGCGAGGTGGCGCGCCCGTTCGGCCGCCCCTCGTTCTTGAGCCAGCCGGCCTTCAACCAGAGCAGGTGCGACATCTGGTAGTCGGCCTCCATCTCGGCGATCTTCTGCTTGACGAGCTGGTGGTTGGCGATCTTCGTCCCGAACGTCTCGCGCTCAAGCGCGTAAGAGATTGAGGCGTCGCGCGAGGCGCGGATGACGCCGGTCGCGCCGGCCGCGACGGTGTAACGCCCCTGCTCCAAAGCGAACATCGCGATTTTAAAACCTTCGCCCTCCTCGCCCAGCATGTTCTCGGCGGGCACGCGCACGTCCTGGAGGGAGAAGTAGCCGGTGTTGCCCGCGCGGATGCCGAGCTTGCCGTGAATCGTCCCCGAGGAGAAGCCGGGCATCCCACGCTCGACGATGAAGCAGGACATCCCCGAGTGGTCGCGCTGCCGACGCTTCTCCTCGTCCGTCCAGCAGAAGAAGAGGAAGTTGTCGGCCACGTCCGCGAGCGAAATCCACATCTTCTCGCCGTTC
>JADMIO011429312.1_pt1 | contig 14519 bp, 15 predicted proteins | sample 8958161 | NCBI WGS metagenome assembly JADMIO01 (sample SAMN16585339, study PRJNA669376) | soil metagenome | isolation source: Crop rotation soil | place: USA: Cullars Rotation, Alabama | collected 2011 | reverse complement strand
CCGCGACAACTTGTCCACGTGGAATTCTAAGCTTAGGATCCCAATGTGCTGGAAATCCTAGAAGCTGATCCGGCGGAAGCCCTCCGCGTAGCGGAGGCCGGCGCGGCGACCGTCCTGCTCGGCTCGCTGGCGCAGGAACTCGCGGAACGGCTCGCCGGTGTCCCCGAGCTGGCTGCGGTGGCGGAACAGCGCGTCGATCTTGCGTTCGAGGTGGGCCGAGATGTCGATCCACACGTTCGGCTCGAGCGTCCCCGAGAGAAACGCAGCCTGCACGTGATGCACGGTGAGCCCGTCGGCGATCTGGTCGGCGAAGTAGTGCGGCAAACCGGCGGCGGGCGCGATCGCGTCGAGCGTCGCCCAGCCGGTCACGCGGTGGTCGCGGTGGTTGAAGTAGCTGTCGCCGAAGAACACCGCGGTGGGGTCGGGGCAGAGCACGACTTCGGGCTTGAGCTCGCGCACCACGCGACAGATCTCGGCGCGGAGCCCGCGGTCGTCCTCGAGGTCACCGTCGCCGTGGCCGAGATGGCGGTGGCCGCGCAGCCCGAGGTGCTCGACCGCCTCCGCGGTCTCGGCGATGCGCTGCTCGGCGAGCGCCTCGGGATCGACCGCGGGATCGCTCGTCCCTTTGTCGCCACGCGTCGTGACGAGCAGCCAGACCTCGGCACCCTCCTCGGCCCAGCGCGCGAGCGTGCCGCCGGCCGAGACCTCGGGGTCGTCGGGATGGGCGTAGACCGCGAGCGCGGACCGCGGCGTGACGTCGAGCACCGCGCCCGGATCGCCGCCCGTCACCAGTCGAGCTTGATCGTCTCGCGCATCGCGGCCTCGAACGCGGCGTCGTCCATCGCGCCGCGGGCCGCCATCACCATCTGGGCGTCGTCACCGACCGGGTAGCGGAACGCGGGCTCCTCGGCCTCGACGATGTCGGCGATCGTCTGCGCCACCACCTCCGGGCCCGGCGCCTCGCCGCCGCGCAACTGCTCCGCGGCTTGCTCCCACTGGCGCTGCAGCTCGTCGTAGGGCGGGGTGTCCATGCCGACGCGGTACACGTTGCCGGAGAACGCGGTCTGGAAGTAGCCGGGCTCGACGACCGCGACCTTGATGCCGAAGTGGCCGACCTCCCGCATCAGCGCCTCGCTCAGCCCCTCGAGCGCGAACTTCGTGCCCGAGTACATGCCGTCGAGCGGCGGCGCGACCCGACCGGCCACCGACGACACGTTGACGATCGTGCCGCTGCCCCGCTCGCGCATCTGCGGGAGCACCGCCTGGATCATGCGCAGCGCGCCGAAGAAGTTCGTCTCGAAGAGCGCCCGGCCCTCCTCGATCGGGAGGCGCTCGACCGGGCCGACCATCCCGACGCCGGCGTTGTTGACGAGGACGTCGACCCGCCCGGCGGCCGCGATCGCGGCGCGGACCGAGTCGTCCGACGTGACGTCCAGCGCCAGGCGCTCGGTGACGTCCAGGTCCTCGAGCGTCTCGCGGCGGCGGGCGGTGGCGATCACCTCGTGGCCCCGCTTCGTGACCTCGACCGCGGCGTCGCGTCCGAATCCGGTCGAACATCCGGTGATCAGCACCCGCATCGCTCGCTCCTCTCGTCGGGGAGGCGCAGGCTACCCGGCCTCGTCGTTCTCGGGCCCTGCCGGCTGCGGCGCCGATCCTGCCTGCTGCGGCGCGCCAGCGGCGCGGCTGGCCGCGACCGCGTCGAGCACGAGCGCGTCGAACGCCGCGATCGCCCGGCCGATGTCGACGTCGTCGACGTCCTTGTGCGTGACGAGCCGGATCGTCTCCGGGTCGATCGTGCCGGCGCGCACGCCGTGCTGGTCGAGCACCGACAGGAACGGCGGCGGGAGCCGGTCGGCGCGCGCACAGACGATGTTGGTGCGCACCGCGCCCGGGTCGACCGATCCCGGGAACCGCTCCGCCAGCGCGACCGCGAGCCGCTGGGCGCGGGCGTGGTCCTCGGCGAGCCGTTCGCTCATGTCCTCGATCGCGACGATCGCGCCGGCGGCGAGCATCCCCGCCTGGCGCCAGCCACCGCCGAGCCGGGCCCGCTGCGACCGGGCCTCGTCGATCACGGCCTGGCGCCCGCAGAGCAGCGAGCCGACCGGCGCGCCGAGCCCCTTCGACACGCAGAACATGACCGTGTCGGGCGGCGCCGCCAGCGCATGGACGGACGTGTCGAGCGCGACCGCGGCGTTGAACAGGCGGGCCCCGTCGCAGTGGAGCGGCAGCGCATGGGCGGCGGCGGCCCAGGCGAGGTCCGCGACCTCCGCCGCCGGCGCCGGGCGGCCGCTCGCCGGCATGTGCGTGTTCTCCATCGTCACCAGCGAGACCGGCGGGAAGTGGTGGCGCGTCGCCTCGAGCGCGTCGGTGACGGCACGCAAGGACACGATCCCGTCGTCGTCAGGGAGGGCGCGGACCTGGACGCCCGCGTTCGTCGCCGCCGCCGCGCCTTCGTAGCGGAACACGTGCGCCCGGGCCGGCACGAGGATCTCGGTGCCCGGCCGCGACAGCACCTTGATCGCGAGCTGGTTGGCGAGCGTCCCGCTCGCCGTGAAGAGCGCGGCCTCCTTGCCGAGCAGGTCGGCCGCGAGCGCCTCGAGCCGGTTGACGGTCGGGTCCTCCCGGTAGACGTCGTCGCCGACCGGAGCGCGCGCCATCGCGATGCGCATCTCCTGGGTCGGTGTGGTGACGGTGTCGGACCGCAGGTCCACGCGTCCGTCGGGCGAGGGCATCGCGTACCTCCCTCCGCGTCTACCGGCGCTTGCGCAGCGGACGCATCAGCCCCTCCTGGATGACCGTCGTCACGAGCGCTCCGTCGCTCGTGAAGATCGACCCCTCCGCGATCCCACGCGCACCCGAAGCCGACTGGCTGCGCTGGTGGTACAGCAGCCACTCGTCGGCCCGGAACGGCCGGTGGAACCACATCGCGTGGTCGAGGCTCGCGACCTGGAACTCGTCCTCGAGAAACGAGTTGCCGTGCGGGAGCATCGCGGTGTCGAGGATCGTCAGGTCGGATGCGTAGACGACGACGCAGACGTGCAGCAGCGGGTCGTCCGGGAGCATCCCGTTCGCCTTGATCCAGACGTCCTGGCGGGCCGGTCGCGGCCCCGGGTCCATCCAGCTCGGCAGCTCGGTGGGGCGCTGGTCGATCGGCCGTTCGCGCTCCAGCCACTCCGCGAACTCGGGCGAGAACCGGGTCCGCACCGGCTCGAGCCGCTCCTTGAACGTCGGCAGTGACTCCGGGGCGACCACCGACGGCATCGGGTCGTGGTGCTCCGGCCCCTGCTCGTACGCGTGGAACGAGGCCGCGAGGTTGAAGATCGCCCGCCCGTGCTGGATGGCCACGACCCGGCGGGTGGTGAAGCTCTTCCCGTCGCGGATGCGGTCGACCTCGTAGATGATCGGGACGGTCGGGTCGCCGGGACGCAGGAAGTAGGCGTGCAGGGAGTGCACCGGGCGCTCGTCGTCGACCGTACGGCCCGCGGCCACGAGCGCCTGCCCCGCGACCTGGCCGCCGAAGACGCGCTGGCGGTCCTCCTGCGGCGAGACGCCGCGGAAGAGGTTGACCTCGAGCGGCTCGAGGTCGAGCAGCGCGATCAGGTTGTCGAGCGCCGTGCCCATCGTCGTCCGAACCTAGTCGTGGTCAGCCGAAGAACGCGGTGGCGACGTCGTAGAGCGCCGAGTCGACCAGCTTGAGCTCCTTGACGGCCTCTTCGATCGGCACGCGCACGATGTCACCGCACTGCAGGGCGACCATCGTGCCGAACGCGCTTTCGTGCGCGGCGTCGATGGCGGCGATGCCGAACCGGGTCGCGAGCACCCGGTCGAACGCGGTCGGCGTCCCGCCCCGGAGCACGTGGCCGAGGATCGTCACCCGGGTGTCGAAGCCGGTGCGGTCCTTGATCTCCGCGGTCACCCGGTTGGCCACCCCGCCGAGCTGAACGTGGCCGAAGTCGTCGGTCTCGCCGGACTGCAGCGTCATCGTCCCCTCGGCCGGCGTGGCGCCCTCGGCCACGACCACGATCGAGAAATTGGCGCCCTTCCGGTGGCGGTGGGTGATGCGTTCGCACACCTCGGCGATGTCGAACGGCAACTCCGGGATGAGGATGATGTCGGCGCCGCCGGCGAGGCCGGAGTGGAGCGCGATCCAGCCGGCGTGGCGGCCCATGACCTCGACGACCATGACCCGGTCGTGCGACTCGGCCGTCGTGTGCAGCCGGTCGATGGCGTCGGTCGCGATCTGGACCGCGGTGTCGAACCCGAACGTCACCTCGGTCGCAGAGAGATCGTTGTCGATCGTCTTCGGCACCCCGATGACGGATGCGCCCTCGGCACCGAGCTTGGCCGCGACGCCGAGCGTGTCCTCCCCGCCGATCGCGATCAGCGCGTCGATCCGCTCCCGCCGCAACGTGTCGAGTGCGCGCTGCGCCCCGTCGTCGCTCTTGAACGGGTTGGTGCGGCTCGACCCCAGGATGGTGCCGCCGCGCGGGAGGATCCCCCGCGTCGACGCCACCGTGAGGTCGACCATCTCGGTCTCGACCACGCCCCGCCAGCCGTGGCGGAACCCGACGAGGTTGTGCCCGTACACACCCTCGCCCTTGCGCACGACGGCCCGGATCACCGCGTTGAGCCCGGGGCAGTCGCCGCCGCCGGTGAGCACACCCACTCGCATGGACCCATCCTGCCGTAGCGCATCCGGCCGGCGGTAGCCTCGGCCGCGTGAAGGCTCGGAGAAAGGTCGAGGAAGCGGCGCGGTGGCGCCTCGCGGTGGGTGAACCGCTCCTCGCCGGGGGCTTCACCTGGATCGCGTTCCCCCGCCCGCAGGTCTCGCTCCTCTTCCTCGCGCGCCGGCCACACCTCGTGGGCCTGACCGACCGTCGCCTCTTCATCTGGGCGCGCCCACACGAGGTCCGCCCGGCCGACGACCAGGACCTGGTGCTCGACGCGCCCTTTGCCGAAGTGACGCTGGAAGGGATGAAGACCGCCGCACCGATGCTCCAGCTGCGTATCCGGTCGTCGTCGGGTCGCCGCCTCGTCCTCGAGTTCCGTCCGGGCGACCGCCGGCTCGGGCACCGCATCGCCGAGGCCCTCGGCGGACCACCCGCGGCCGGGGTCACGGCAGCCGCGGCCGCGGCGGAGGAGCCCCTCGTCGCCAACGACGGCGGCTGAGCGTCACCTCTCCGTCATGGACGTCGTCCTCAGCATCGACGCGGGCACGACCGGCATCCGCACCCTCGCCATCGACGAGCACTGCCGCGTGGTGCGCAGCTCCTACCGGGAGTTCACGCAACACTTCCCACAACCCGGTTGGGTCGAGCACGACGCCGGCGAGATCTGGGACGCGACCCTCGCGACGCTCAGCGACGTGGCCCGGGAGACCGCGGATGCGGGCGAGACCGTCGCCTGCATCGGGATCACGAACCAGCGTGAGACGGTCGTCGTCTGGGACCGGCGTTCGGGCGCGCCGCTCTACCGGGCGCTCGTGTGGCAGGACCGGCGCACCGCCGCGGACTGCGACGCGCTGAAGGCCGCGGGCCGCGAGCCGCTGATCCGCGAGCGGACCGGCCTCGTGCTCGACCCCTACTTCTCCGCGACGAAGCTCGCGTGGCTGCTCCGCGAGGGTGCCATCACCGCCGGCCCCGACCTGATGTTCGGGACCGTCGACTCGTGGCTGCTGTACCGGCTCACCGGCGGAGCGGTGCACGCGACCGACGCGTCGAACGCGTCCCGCACGTTGCTGTACGACCTCGGCGCGCTCGCCTGGTCCGACGAGCTGTGCGACCTCTTCGGCGTGCCCGCGTCGTGCCTGCCGGAGGTGCAGCCGAGCAGCGGGCGCTTCGGCGTCACCGATCCCGGGTCGGCGGCCGGGCTCGCCGTCCCGGTCAGCGGCATCGCCGGCGACCAGCAGGCCGCGCTCTTCGGGCAGGCGTGCTTCGAGCCGGGCATGGCGAAGAACACGTACGGCACCGGCTCGTTCGTGCTCGTCAACGTGGGCGCGACCCGCCCCGATCCGGTCGAGGGCCTGCTCACGACGGTGGCGTGGCAGCTCGACGACGGCGGCACGACGCGCACGACCTACGCGATGGAGGGCGCCATCTTCGTCACCGGCGCGGCCGTCCAGTGGCTGCGCGACGGCATCGGGATCATCGAGCAGGCCGCCGAGACCGGGCCGCTCGCCGAGAGCGTCCCCGACACGGGAGGCGTGGTCTTCGTCCCCGCGTTCACCGGCCTCGGCTCGCCCTACTGGGACCCGTACGCCCGCGGCACGATCCTCGGCCTCACGCGCGGCACCGGCCGCGCGCACCTCGCCCGGGCCGTCGTCGAGTCGATGGCGTACCAGACGCGTGACGTCGTCGACGCGGTGACCGCGTCCGCCGGGATCGCGCTGTCGGAGCTGCGAGTCGACGGCGGCGCGAGCGTGATGGACCTGCTCTGCCAGTTCCAGGCCGACCTGCTCGGCGTGACCGTCCGCCGGCCCGGGGTCCAGGAGACGACCGCGCTCGGCGCCGCCTACCTGGCCGGGATCGCGGAGGGCGTGTGGGACGGGCCCGGCGCGGCCGCGGCGGCGTGGACCGAGGAGGCGAGCTACTCCCCCGCGATGCCGCCCGAGTTCGTCGACGCCGGGCTCGAGTCCTGGCACCGCGCGGTGGAACGGTCGCGAGACTGGGCCCGCGAGGACTGACGCGTCAGGAGGCGAGCTGGGTGATCACCGCGGGCTCGGCGACGAGCTCGGGGTGGTCGACCTGCTCCTTCTTCTTCGTCGCGTAGGTGTCGCTGTACTCGTAGCCGCTGAGCTCGCGGATCTCGAACATCAGCTCGTCCGTGATCTGGCGCAGCACCATCTTCTCGTCGCCGCGCTCGGCGTAGTGCTCGACCGGGACCGGCGTGCCGAAGCGGACGGAGACCGTCCGGAAGAAGCGCGGCAGCTTCTTGTCGGTCGGCTGGCACTCGTCGGTGCCGACCATCCCCACGGGCACGATGGGCGCGCCGGTCTTCAGCGCCAGTCGGGCGACGCCGGTGTGGCCGCGGTGCAGGTAGCCGTCACGCGTCCGGGTGCCCTCGGGGTAGATGCCGAACACTCCACCGCGCTCGAGCACGTCGGTGGCGGCGGCGAGCGCGCCCTCCGACGCGGAGCCGCCCTCGCGGCGGATCGGGATCTGGCCGACGGCGCGGAAGAACCACGCGGTCTTCGGGTCGTCGAAGTACTCGGCTTTGGCCACGAACGTCACCCGGCGCCGCAGGACGAGCGGGAGGAAGATCGAGTCGAGGAACGACCGGTGGTTCGCGGCGAGGATCACGGGGCCCTGCTTCGGGATCACGTCGCGACCCTCGACGCGCACGCGGTAGACCACGAGCAGGATCGGGGTGAGGATCGCCTTCAGGAGCCAGTAGGCCACGGATTCCCCTTCGGCCCCGCCACCGACGACGGGGTCAGCAACACTACGCGCCGGGCCCGTGAACCCGAAGTGACCGGGCACGTGGTGGCTACGCCGCGTCGAGCGTGACCGGCTCGGGCGCGGCGACCCGGGCGGCCGCCGCCGCGGCCCGGTCGGCGGCCGCGATGCGCCACGCCAGCCGGTCGACCGCGGCCCGGGCCTCGGCGGTGGCCGCGAGGTGGGTGCGGACGTTGGCGACGGCGCCGTCGTTGCCGAGGGATCGGTAGGTCGAGCGGAGACGGGTCAGCAGCCGGGTCATGGGGCGACCTCCGGGTCGTGCTGTTCGGGGGGTGCGCTCATCGTGACGGACGCGGGTTTCGCACCCCCGTCCGGCGCGTGTCCTCCATACGAAGCCCGGCTGACGATCGGCTGAACGCGCACTCAGCGGGCGCTCAACTTGTTGACCGTGCGGTCAAGGCGCTCGTAGCGTGCCCCCGATGACCAGGAAGCTGACGCAGCGTGGCCGCGACCGGCGGCTGCAGCTGCTGCGCGAGTCGGCCCGCCTGTTCTCGGAGCAGGGGTACCACACGACGTCCGTCGCGGACATCGTCGCCAGCCTGCACGTCGGCAAGGGCGTCTTCTACTGGTACTTCCCGAGCAAGGACGAGCTGTTCGTCGAGATCCTCCGCAGCGCGCACCAGGACCTGCGCCGCCGCCAGCAGGCCGCGATCGGTGACGAGCCCGACCCCGTCGCCCGCCTCGAGCGCGGCATTCGGTCGTCGATGGCGTGGTTCCACGAGCACCGCAACTCGTTCAGCCTCTTCCAGTTCGCCGCGTCCGAGGAGCGGTTCAACGCCGTGCTGCGCCAGAACCAGGAGGTCGCGATCGCCGACACGGTGCGGCACATCAAGGACGGGATCGTCGAGGGCCGCATCGCCGACCAGGACCCCGAGGTCCTCGCGCAGGCCGTGGTCGGCGTGACCGAACGCCTCGCGCAGGCCTACCTCTTGGAACGCGACGAGCCAGTCGACCGGGTCGCGGACGCCGCCGTCGCCTTCTGCCTGGGTGGGCTGACGAGCTAGCCGAGCTTGGGCAGGGCCCTGCGGATGCCGCGGATGGCCTGGCCGATCCGCTGCTCGTTCTCCACGAGGGCGAAGCGGACGAACCCCTCGCCGCCGGGGCCGAACCCGACGCCGGGCGAGACCGCGACCTTGCCCTCCTGCACGAGCATCTTGGCGAACTCGAGGCTGCCGAGCTCCTCGTAGGCCTCGGGCAGCCTCGCCCAGACGAACATCGTCCCCCGGGGCTTCTCGATGTGCCATCCGATGCGGTCGAGGCCGTCGACGAGCGTGTCGCGCCGGCGGGTGTAGATCTCGAGCACCTCGCGCGGATAATCGGACGCCTCGTTCATCGCGACGATCGATGCGATCTGGATCGGCTGGAACGTCCCGTAGTCGAGATAGCTCTTCAACCGCGCGAGCGCGGCGACGACCTCGGGGTTGCCGAGCAGGAAGCCGACGCGCCAGCCGGCCATCGAGAAGCTCTTGGTCAGGCTGTAGATCTCGACCGCGACGTCGCGCGCGCCGGGAACCTCGAGCAGCGACGGCGGCTGGTACCCGTCGAAGCCGAGCTCCGCATACGCGAAGTCGTGCACGAGCAGGACGTCGTGGTCGCGGGCGAAGTCGACCATGCGAGCCATGAACTCGAGGTCGACGCACTCCCCCGTCGGGTTGTGCGGGAACGACATGACGACGACCCGCGGCCGCGGCCACGCCTGCTCCCAGGCCGCGTGGAGGTTGGCGAAGAAGTCCTGGTCGGGGCCGAGGCGGACGTAGTGCACGCCGGCGCCGGCGAGGATCGGACCCCAGATGTGGATCGGGTACGACGGGCTCGGCACCAGCGCCGTGTCCCCCGGGCCGAGCAGCACCCACATCAGGTGGGAGAACCCCTCCTTGGCCCCGATGGTCACGCAGGCCTCGGTCTCGGGGTCGAGCTGGACCCCGAAGCGGCGCCGGTAGAGATCGGTGATCGCCAGCCGGAGCCGGGGCACGCCCCGGGTCGCGGAGTAGCGGTGGTTGCGCGGGTTGCGGGCCGCCTCGGCCAGCTTCTCCACCGCCACGTCGGGCGACGGGATGTCCGGGTTGCCGAACCCGAGGTCGATCACGTCGACGTCGGCCCGCCGGGCCTGCATCTTCAGGGCGTCGATCTCGGCGAACGCGTACGGCGGCAGGGCGTGGATGCGCCGGAACTCCATGCCGCGAGGCTAATGCCGCGTGGCCCCGATCCCGGGGTCAATCTCGGCCGGGTCGCCGGCGGGCGAACGCACTCCGGTCCCACCCGCGGCGTTCAGAGGTCCGTGCACCACCGTGACGGTGTTGAACGGAGCTTTGAAGGCTCCCAACCGCTCGCGACCTGGGCCGCGCGCCGTCGTGAGTCAGCCGCAGTCCGGAGGGGTGCAGACGTCTACCGAGTCGTGGGCCTGCCAGACGCGCACGTAGTCCCATTCGACGGTGCGCTTGGGGAAGAGGGAGGAGTTGAACAGGTTGGGGTGGAGCGGGCGGACCCCGTGCTTGGTCCAGTCGAACTCGTACTCGTTGTTGCCGAACGCCAGGTTCAGGATGAGGTGGTTGTAGGTGTCGGCCACGTCCGCGCCGGGCGGCGACGTCCAGCGGCGTTCACCGTCGAGATAGAGGACGTAGCGATCGGGCGTCCACCAGAGCCCGACGGTGTGGTAGCCGGCGGACAGATCGACGCCGTTCTCGAGCGAGCACTCGGAGGCCTTCTCGGAGGTCGCCGGGATCGGCAGGTGCTGGCGACACGGGACGCCGTCCTTCGAGAGGCCGATGTCGCCGTCGTCGTTCTCGGTGCTGCGGCTGCTGCCGTTCCCCCACCAGTACGCGGTCCGGAACGTGCGTGACTGCCGGTCGAAGCCCTCGAGCACGTCGATCTCGTAGCCCCAGCCGCCCCAGTCGCGCAGCCACAGCGCGGGCCAGAGGGCCAGGCCCTTCGGCATCTTCACGCGGGTCTCGACGTAGCCGTACCTGAACCCGAAGCTCTTCGAGTTGTTCAGCATCCCCGACGTGAACTGGTACGGCGTGGCCGACTCGGCCTTGTTGTTGGCCGACGTCGAGTTGTTAGCGCCCCGGCGGTACAGCGACGGGCAGTCCGCCGGCGGGTACAGCCGGCTCAGCGTGCGCACCGTGTAGTGCCGGTTCGGCACCTCCTGACGCTTGAGACTCTGGCGGAGCACGCCGACCGACGAATGGCCGTCGTCGTCGGTGGTGAGGACCGAGTTCCCGGGCTCGTACCACTGCAGCTCGCCGTTGCTCTCGAGCGTCTTGTCGCCCGTCCGCATCCCGTTGTCCCACTTCGACGCGGTGTACGCAGGGTCGTCGAACTCGTCGTGGAACAGGAGGTCCCAGGGCTCGGTGCCGATCACGTCCGCCGGCGGGAGGAACGTGTTGGTGCCGGACGGCGAGGCGGGAGCCTCCGGTTGGGGCGCGGTCGGGACCGTGCCGTTCTTGCACGTGTCGGCGGGGATCTGTGTGGGCGGCGGTGTCGGTGACGGGGTCACCACGACCGGGCCGTCGGCGAGGGTCGCGACCGCGGCTGCGAGCATCCCGGGCGCGCCGGCGTTGAGCACGAACGACTCGGTGGGCTCGACACGCGCGTCGGCCTTGGTCGCGACGCGCACGACCACCGGACCACGCGTCCCGGCGCGGATCGCGATCGACGTGCGCTTGGGCACGTAGTCGGCCGGTGCCCGCGCGGTGAAGTCGCGCGTGACGGCGTCGACGACGATCGGCTGGTAGAAGCGCTGGCGGAGCCGCGCCTTGAACGTGGCGACCAACCCCTCGCGCGTCTTCGTCGGGCTGAAGGCGAGGACCGGCGTCTCATCGTTCTGGATCTCGACCTTGCGCACGTGGTTCCCGAGCTCGGCGCCGACCACGTTCTCGAGCCGCACCCGGAAGAGCTCGTGATCCTCGAGCACGCCGTCACCACGGATGGGCACGGTGATCGTCTGCGTCGTCGTGCCGGGTGGGAACGTCAGCGTGCCGCTGGTGGCGGTGTAGTCGACGCCCGCCGTCGCCGAGTTGTCGATCGTCTCGTAGTCGACCTGCACCGGCGTGGTCAGAGCCGGTTCGAGCATCACCGTGGTGCTGACCGCGGTCTCGCCCGCGTCGCCCTCGACGACGGAGACGAGCCCGGCCGGGTGTGAGACGGAGGCGCCGCCCTCCGCGCTGCCGGCGCCACTCATGGCGACCACCACGGCCGCGCCCGCGGCGAGGAGGACGGCTGCGACCCCCAGCTTGCCCAGCTGCGCCCTCATCGCCCCTCGTGCCCGGCCGCAGGGACGGCTCGTCCCCTGCCCGAATCCTCCCGAATTCCACACACTAGGTCGAGCGACCCAACTTCCGCCATACCGGCCTTCTCTCCTCATATCCTCCAAGGCTCCGGGCGGAGACACGAGCAGACCGGCGGGACCGCACTCAGGCGCGGACCCGGACCTGCCGAGTGGTGGCAGGGGCAGCGAGCCGGGAGAACCAGGGATGACGAGCAGCGAGCGGCCGCCGGTCGGGCCGGGCACGCGTGGCTTCTTCGCGCTCGCGCTCAGCCTGCTGCTGGTGGGCGCGGCCGCGGCCTGCGGCGGCGACGCGGGCGCCGAGCGCGACTCCCGGACCCCCGGATCGACCGCCGCCCCGGGCGATCGCGGGCCCCGCCTCACCGACTTCGAATCCGGCCTGCCCGACGGCACCGACTCCGCCGCGGTGGAGGTCACGACCGAAGCCGCGCACTCCGGTTCCCGCGGACTCGAGGTGCGTGCGCGCGGCGGTGACGCCTACCTGCGCTGGGACCCCGAGGCCCTCGGGGGCGAGCGGCCGTACTGGAGCTTCCGGGCCTGGATGCGGATCGTCGACTGGACCCCCGGCGAGAGCGTCGACCTCTTCACCGTCCGCAACCGCGAGGTGACCGACAACTTCGACCTGTTCGTGGCCTCGCCCAACCGCGACCTGATGTGGGACCTCTACCGCGGGGACAACGCCAAGACGGCCGTCCCGGTCACGCCCGGCCAGTGGTACTTCGTGGAGGCCCGGGGCTCGTTCGCGTCCCCGACCTTCACCGCCGACGTCCGCATCGACGGCGTCCCCCAGCCGTCGCTGGCGTCGCCGGGGCACCGCCCGAGCGCCGTGGCCGAGTTCGTCCTGGGCTCGATCGGGACCGCGAAGACCAACACCACGCAGTTCGACGACGTCGCGATCCAACTCGCCGACGCGCCGCTCGACTTCCTCGGCCTTCCCGCTCTCCCGGGCCGAGCCGTCGCCGGCCCGGCCGCGTCCACGGGGGCCCGGCCGTGACCACCGTCCCCGGCACCCCGCGCCCCGATCCTCGCGAAATCTCCGCAACTGGACGTAGAAGTCAGAGGGGTCGAGAACGGTACAATCACCCGGTGTCCGGCGCCCTGAATCACAACGGGTGGGCCGCGCCTCCGCTCTCGGAGCTCATCGTCCGCACCCGGACCGGCGCCGCCTCTCCCCGCTCCGACGCGGGTGACGGCGCGCCCGCCAACGGGTCGCGGCTCGTCGCCGACCTGCTCGCGGTCCGGGGCGCAGCCGGCCGGTTCCTCGTCCCCGCCACTCCCCGCACGACCGCAGCCCGTTCCCTCCTCTCGTACAACCGCCTGCGGCCCCTGCGGGTCCGCACCGTCAGGGCCGGGATCGGCTGGGCGCTGCGCCTGGGCGCGGGCGGCTTCCTCTCGGAGCCGCGCCGGATCACGGCCGGCCCCGACGCCGCCGTCCTGCTCGACCACCTCGCGAACGTCCTCGACGAGCCGCGGGTCGTCTTCGCCGCCACCGAGAAGGGCGGCTCCGGTTTCGTCACCCCGGTGCTGCAGCTGTTCAGCCCGGACGGCCGCTCGGTCGGCTTCGCCAAGATCGGATGGGACCCCGTGACCGCGGCGATGATCCGGGCCGAGGCCGACGGGCTGCGGCTCGCGGCCGCGGCGCGACTCGAGTCGGTGGCGGTGCCCGAGGTCCGCTGGTGCGGCGAGTGGGAGGACCTCTGGCTCCTCGTCACCGCGCCGATGCCCGCCGACGCGCGCCGCCTACGCGCCGCGGAGCTGCCGCCGCTGGCGCCGCTGCGCGACGTCGCCGCGCTCGACGGCCCCCCGGTGCGCCGGCAGGTGCTCGACGCGCCCTACTGGGACGGAGCCGAGGCGACCGCCCGCATCGGGAGCGACGCCGGCCGGCCGGACCTGGGCAACGAGCTGGCGCGCGTCGCGGGCGAGCACGGCGAGGCCGAGATCACGTTCGGGCGCTGGCACGGCGACTGGGTCGAGTGGAACCTGGCGTACGCCGGCGACCGCCTCTACGCCTGGGACTGGGCGTACAGCGCGGCGGACGTGCCGTTCGGCTTCGACCTGCTGCAGTTCTTCCACCTCCGCCACCGCGTGCTGCGCGAGGAGGCCCCAGACGTCGCGCTCGCCCACGCCGCCGCCGATGCCCGGCCCGGCCTGCGCGAGCTCGGGATCCCGGACGACGAGGCCGGCGCGGTCATCGCGCTGCACCGCATCGAGGTCCTGCTCCGCGAGGAGCGTGCCCGCCAGGCGCGGACGGAGGTGGCGACGTGAGCACGCCGACCGTCGACACCGCCCCCGGCGCCGGCTCGCGGGCCACGAACGGCGACGGGCAGCACCACGTCCGCGCCGTCGCCCGCGGCGGGGCGCTGAACCTGATCGGCTCGATCGTCTACGGCATCGGCAACTTCGTGCTGCTGGCGGTGCTGACCCGCGAGCTGGGGGCGGAGCAGGCCGGTCCCGCCATCGTCGCCATCGCGGTCTTCATGATCATGAGCCGCTTCGCCGAGCTCGGCGGCAGCACCGGCCTGGTCCGCACGATCAGCCGCGACCGGGCGCTCGGACGGTTCGAGCGCATCCGCCCGACGGTGATCGCGGCGGTGGTCCCGGTATTCGCCCTCGGCGTCGTGTTCGGCATCACGCTCTGGCTGCTGGCCCCGGCGCTGTCCGACCTCTTTGGCGCGGGCGAGGACACCACCGAGATCACCCACCTGCTCCGGCTGCTCGCGCCGTTTTTCCAGCACAGTGGGATCCGAAGCTTGGAATTCACGTGACTTGAAGTCGCGGCC
>JADMIO010945843.1_pt1 | contig 14520 bp, 13 predicted proteins | sample 8958161 | NCBI WGS metagenome assembly JADMIO01 (sample SAMN16585339, study PRJNA669376) | soil metagenome | isolation source: Crop rotation soil | place: USA: Cullars Rotation, Alabama | collected 2011 | reverse complement strand
CGCGACAACTTGTCCACGTGGAATTCTAAGCTTAGGATCCCAATGTGCTGGAAAGGCTGCGCGATTTCTACGCGATGGACCATGCGATGGTCTTCTCGACCGGCTACCAGGCCAATCTCGGGATCATCTCCACCATCGCCGGCAAGGGCGACTATATCGTCCTCGACATCGACAGCCACGCGTCGATCTATGACGGCTGCGCGATGGGCAATGCCGAGATCGTGCCCTTCCGTCACAATGACGTGACCGCGCTCGAGAAGCGCCTCGCCCGGATTCCGGCCGAGGCCGGCAAGCTGGTCGTGCTCGAAGGCGTCTATTCGATGCTCGGCGACATCGCGCCGCTGAAGGAGATGGTCGCGGTTTCGAAGGCGGCGGGGGCGATGGTGCTGGTCGACGAGGCCCATTCGATGGGCTTCATCGGCCCCAACGGCCGCGGCGTCGCCGAGGCGCAAGGGGTGATCGACGAGGTCGATTTCATCATCGGCACCTTCTCCAAGAGCGTCGGCACGGTCGGCGGCTTCTGCGTCTCCAACCATCCCAAGTTCGAGATATTGCGCCTGGTCTGCCGGCCCTATGTCTTCACCGCCTCGCTGCCGCCGAGCGTCGTCGCCACCGCCGCGACCTCGATCCGCAAGCTGATGCACGCCTCGGCCAAGCGCGCCCATCTCTGGGAGAATTCGAAGCGGCTCCACGCCGGCCTGAAGGCGCTCGGCTTCACGCTCGGCACCGAGGCGCCGCAATCGGCGATCATCGCGGTGATCATGCCGAACCTCGAAATGGGGGCGGCGATGTGGGAGGCCCTGCTCGGCGAAGGCCTCTACGTGAACCTCGCCCGGCCGCCGGCCACGCCGGCCAACATGACCCTGCTGCGCTGCTCGCTCTGCGCCGAGCATAGCGACGAGGAGGTCGGCCGGATCCTCGCCATGTTCGAGAATGCGGGCAAGGCCACCGGCGTCATCTAGGGTCCGGACCCCAGCCTCGCCGCAAGGGGCGCGAACATGGTTAAGTGCGCCGAATCGAGGCAGGAACGGCGGCGGATAGCCGCCTTTATGCTTCCAACGCCGCGCCCGCTGCCGTAGATTCCGCATATGGCGGAGGCGGCAGCGGAAGCCGGGGCCGAGGGGAGCCCCTCGACGTGGCGCGCAATGTGGGTGAGCGCCGGCGCGCTGCTGGCGACGCTCGCCTTGATCGCGCTGATCGTCATCATCACCTGGTCGAACCGCGCCCGCGACGCCGCGATCGGCTGGGAGCGGCGCAGCGCCGAGATCACCATCCTCACCCGCAATATCGACGCCACCATCGCCCGCTCCGAGGCCGCGCTCGGCCGCTTCGTGCTCGACTGGCGGCGCCAGACCGCGAGCGCTTATTACAGCGAATGGCGCTCGGCCGGCTGGCAGATCGGGCAATTGGAGCGGCTGACCCGCGACGATCCGGTCCAGATTCGAAACGTCCGCGCCCTGCGCGTCCTCTATCAGCGCCGCGGCGCGGAGCTCGCACCCGCCGCCACCGCCGCCGCCGGCCAGCGCGGCGCCGGCGCCTTCGGCCTGCTCTACCAGGCCTCCTCCTCGCCGACGCTGCCGGCGCTCCGCGCCGAGCTCGAGAAGATCGCCGGCACCGAGCGGGCCAATCTCGACGCGCGCATGGCCGAGACCCAGGGCCTCGTCAGCCGCGCCGACCGCTATACCGACTGGCTGGGCTGGCTCGCCGTCCTGATCGGCCTCGGCGCGCTCGGCCTCGCCTTGCTTGCCTGGCGCGCCTTCACCGAGGGCATCGCGGCGCGGCGCGAGGCGGAAGCGCAGGCCCTGCGCGCGTTCGACCTCGAACAGGCGGTGCAGACCCGCACCAGCGAGCTTTCCGAGGCCAATGCGGCGCTGAAGGAGGAGGCCGCCGAGCGCGCCGCCGCCGAGGCGCAGCTCCGCCAGGTCCAGAAGATGGAGGCGGTCGGGCAATTGACCGGCGGCATCGCCCACGATTTCAACAATATGCTCGCGGTCGTCGTCGGCGGCCTCGACCTCGCCAGGCGCAAGCTGCACGGGCCGCGCCGCGAGGTCGAGTTCCATCTCGATAATGCGATGGAAGGCGCGACCCGCGCCGCCGCCTTGACCCGCCGGCTGCTCGCCTTCGCGCGGGCCGAGCCGCTGCTGCCGGACGCGGTCGCGCCCGCCGAATTGGTCGAGAACATCCTCGAGCTGGTCGACCGCGCGATCGGCGAACGGATCGTCGTCCACACCCGCTTCGCCAGCCAGCCCTGGCACGTCTGGGCCGACCCGACCCAGCTGGAAAACGCGATCCTGAACCTCGCGGTCAACGCCCGCGATGCGATGGACGGGGCCGGCGAGATGAGCCTCGAGGTCGACAATGTCGCGCTCGCCGAGGCCGAGATCGCCAATCTGCCGGCGGGCGACTATGTCCGCATCCAGGTCGCCGACTCCGGGACCGGGATCGCGCCGGAGCATCTCGACCGGGTGTTCGAGCCGTTCTTCACGACCAAGGCGGTGGGCAAGGGCACCGGCCTCGGGCTCAGCCAGATCTTCGCCTTCGCGCGCCAGTCGGGCGGCGACGTCGCCATCGAATCCGAGCTCGGCCGCGGCACCAAGGTATCGCTCTTCCTGCCGCGCTCGCTGGCCGCGGCCGAGACTGCGGCCGGGCGCGTCTCGCCCCGGACCATGCACCTCGCCGAGCCGCCGCTCGCCATTCCCGGGGGCGCCATCCTGGTCGTCGAGGACGATCCGCGCGTCAGCCATTCGACCGTCTATCTGCTCGAGGAGCTCGGCTATCGTCCCCAGGCGGCGGCGAGCGGGCGCGAGGCGCTCGACATCCTCGCCCGCGATCCGGACATCGTGCTGGTCCTCACCGACGTGATGATGCCGGAAATGACCGGCACCGAGCTCGCCGCCGAAGTCGCCCGCCGCCATCCCGAGATCGCGCTGCTGTTCGTGACCGGCTATGTCGGCGAGGCCGGCGACGCCGGCGATCTTGCCGGCCGGGCCATATTGAGGAAGCCCTATACGGTCGACGCGCTCGCCGCGGCGGTCGCGGCCGCCTTGGCCGAGGCGCGCGCCCGGCCGCTCAGCGAATCGCCCCGCGCAGCAGCAGGCGGGGCAGGAGAATGAGCCCGCCGAGGATCGGCCAGCGCCGCTGCCAGGGCCTGACGACGATCCGCGTCCCGGCGTGGCGGTTGATCTTCCAGGCGAGATAGTCGGCGCCGCCGGCAAAGGTGGTCGACGCCTTGGCGAGGCGGGCAAGCGAGAGCCATTTGCCGCGCCGCCGGAACCGTCGCCACGCTTTGGCCGCGTCCGGCGCGGGCGAGACCGCCGCCGCGGCGGCGAAGCGGGCGTAGCGCTCCGGGTCCGCCTCCACCACCGCTTCCGGCCGGCCCCGCCCCTCGGCCCGAAGCTCGCTCGCATAAGTGAGCGCGAAGCCGCGCCGCCAGACGTCGAGCGGGCCGGCGCCGGCTTCCGCCATGGGCAGCGCATAGGCGAGGAGGGTCGGGGCCGCCGCCGCCACCGCGCCGACCGCGGCCGCGCGCGCCGCTTCGTCCGCGGCCCAGACCAGCCGCGAGGGCTGGGCGAACCGCGCCCAGACCGAGACGTCGGGCGCCTCGGGGCCGGCCAGCCGCGCGAAATCCGCCTCGCTCAGCACCGCATATTTGGCGACGAGCCCCTCATGCGCGAACGGGAAGACGTTCGGCGGCAGCAGGCTGTTGGCGAGCTTCAGCCAGAGCGAGCGATAGGCGTCGCGATAGTCGGAGACGATCAGGTAGAAATCGAGCATCAGGCCTTCGAGCTCGCGCTGGCGCAGGCACGAGCCGTAGAACAGCACCGCCCGCGCGGCGCCGGGATGGAGCGCGGCGATCGCCGCGGCCAGCGCGGCCACCCGCGGATCGACCGGCTCGGCCAGCTCGGCCCGCACCAATTCCCTCAGCCCGTCCGCCATCGCCGGACCGATTAGCAGCTTGTGCGGGAGGACGTCAGTCCATCTCGGCGGCGAGCAGGGTGACGCCAGCATAGCGGACGTCGGCCGGATCGAAGTCCGGCTCGAGTCCGAAGCCCTCGTCCGCGACCGCCGCCTCGCGCAGGCCGGCGAGGTTGAAGCTGGCGAGCCGCCGCTCCCTGGGCCTGCGCCCGTCATGCTCCAGCGTCACCGCGTCGACGTACAAGGCATCGTGCTTCGTATAGAGGATGTGCGGCGCGAGGCGGACGGCGGCGCGATTGTAGGTGGCGTGGAGGCAGCGGCGCCGGGCGATCGCCTCGAGCACTATTCTACTCGAACTCATCCTGTCCGCTTGGCCCAGGGACGCGCGATGTTCAAGCTGTTTTGTGCACCGCAGCATCGGCGCGAAGATCATCCCTCGCGTGCAGCCCTTTCTCCATCGCGAAATTGTGGATCGCGACTCCGGCAAGCTCGAAGTCCCGCCGCCCGACCAGCGCGAAGCCGTGCTTGAGGAAGAAGCGGCGCGCCGGCTCGCTTGCTTCGACATAGAGCCGGCCGAGTCCTTGCGTCCGCGCCGCGGCCTCGATCTCCGCATAAAGCGCGGCCGCGACCCCTGTCCCCGCCGCATCGGGCCGGCAGAAGAGATGATCGATATGGCCGTCCGCCTCGAGATCGCCATAAGCGAGCGGGACGTCGTCCTCGTCGACCGCGACCAGCAGCAGCCGGCCGTCGGCCCCGCGCGCCACGAACCGCGCCGGATCGGGCACGGAGGGCGCCCAGGCCTCGACCTGCGCCGCCGAATAATGGCGCCCGGCGATCCCGTGGACCGCGGCGTGGAAGATCGCGGCGAGCGCCGGCGCGTCCTCGGGGCGGAAGGGCCGGACCTTCACCCGCCCCCGCCTTCGGCGCTACGCCGCGAGGCGCAGGAAGGGCATCGGCGCGGTCGGCCGCAGCACGATCGGGCGGCCATCGCCGGTTTCGAACATCTCGCCGTCGAGGATGATGTTCGAGCGATTGCCCTCGATGCGGATCTCGTCGCCGCGCTCGATGCGGACGCCGCGCAGCCCCGGCCGGCCGAACCGGCCGCGGATCGCGGCGGCGAGCGCGCCGAGGATCGAGCGAAGGTCCCGCTCGACGACGAGCAGCTGCATCGCGCCGCCGCCGCGGCCGCCGACCTTGCCGTTCAGCAGAAGGCGCTCGAGCGTCGTCACCATCAGCAGGGCGAAGCGGCCCTGCATCACCCCGCGCCTGGTCACGGTCACCTTGACCGGCGCCCATTCGACGGGGAGCAGGCGCGAGCGCCGGCCGACGATCAGCGAAACCAGGCCCATCATCAGGGTCAGGCCGTGCGCCGCCCAATTGGGCAGGCCGAGCGGGTAGATCTTCCGCCGGCAGTAGAGGATCGAATCGGCGAGCGCCGCGCCGCCGAGGAACATGCCGAGCACCGGCCGGGCATTGTGCTCGGCGCCCCCCCGGCCGCCCGAGAGGGAGATCAGCTCGCGCGAGACGATGTGCGGCACCATGTCCGTGCGGACCAATTCGAGCACCCGCTCGAGCGCCTCGATCGGGTCGCCGGCGGCGCCGAGGTCGTAGGCGATCAGATTGGTCCGGCCGTTGGGCAGGACCGCGACCGGCGGCGGGTTCGGCCCGAAATGGCCGCCATGATGGAGCTCGGTCAGCGCCGCCTGGACGGTGCCGTCGCCGCCGTTGATCACCAGGACCTTGGGCCGCACCCGCGCGATCGTCTTCAGCGCGCAGGCGATCTGGCTCTCGCTCTCCACCTCATAGTGGAAGATGTCCTTGTGGCGGTCGCAAAAGTCGCGGAGGTCATCCGCTCACCCGCCGCCGGGATGGATGGAGAGGCCGTAGCGATAGTTGAGGATCACGTTCACCCCGAGCACGCCCTGGCCGACATTGACCGCGACGTCGTCGAAGCTCGGCCGCAGGTGGAGCAAGGAGACATGGGGGTTGCGCGAGAAGCCGCCGCCGTCGTTCCAGTCGCGCGACGCATTGTCGCCGTTGACATCGTGCCGCACCGCGACCGCGTAGCGCCCCGGATGCGGGACGGCGATGCAGACCCGCATCGGGCCCGAGGGCGTCACCGGCACATTGACCTTACGCATCGTCTCGCCATGCTGGAGGAAGGTGTCCGGATTGCCGTAGAGCGCGACCCGGATATTGCCGGTGCGCTGGCGGAAGCTCTGGACGTTGACGAGGATCGACGGGTGGCCGGCGCGGCAGACGGCGGCGTCCGCGCCGAGCACGTCCGCCTGCGCGGCACAGGGGAAGGCGGCGAGCGACGCCGCGACCAATCCCGCCTTGGCAACAAATTTCCACATGACCGCTCTACTCCTGGGTCTAGGTGCCATCCGCGGACGGACCTCTGATCGTACCTTGCCCCCATTGGCGCTCCAGATCGTGCAGGCTTGCGGCCAAAATGTGGTCGCCGCGCGTCGAAACGGTGGGATGGGCGCCGCGCGGCCGGCCGGCCCCGGCTTTTCCGATTCCCCGATGACCGGGGGGCGCGCAGCTTCTATAGGCCGGGCAGGATGCACCCGCTCAAGCAGATCGACCGCTATCTGGCGAAGCTGATCTTCGTCCCCCTGCTCGGCACGCTCTGCCTGGCGGCGATGCTGCTGCTCATGGACCGCATGCTGCGCCTGTTCGATTTCGTGGTCAGCGAAGGCGGGCCGGTCACGATCGTCTGGCGGATGCTCGCCAATCTGATCCCCGAATATCTCGGCCTCGCCGTGCCGGTCGGGCTGACGCTCGGCATCCTGCTCGCCTTCCGCAAGCTCGCCTTGTCCTCGGAGCTCGACACTTTGCGCGCCGTCGGGCTCGGCTACGGGCGGCTGCTGCGCGTCCCCTATCTCTATGCGCTGGTCCTGCTCTGCGCCAATTTCTGGATCGTCGGCTTCCTCCAGCCCAAGGCGCAATATGCCTATCAGGAGCTGCGCTTCGAATTGAGCTCGGGGACGCTCGGCGCCTCGATCAAGGTCGGCGAGTTCACCCATCTCGGCCGCGGCCTGACGCTGCGCGTCGAGCGCAGCGAAAATCACGGCACCGACCTTTACGGCGTGTTCCTGCGGATCGCGAGCCGCAACGGCCGCACCATCGCCGCCGCCGCCGACCGCGGCACCTTCCTCGCCACCGACGATCCCAACGTGATCCTCTTTCGGCTGACCAACGGCCGGCTGGTCAACGACCAGCCCGATTACCGCACGCCGCGCGTGCTGAGCTTCCGCCAGCACGATCTGCCGATCAACATGCCGGCGGTCGAGAATTTCCGCGGCCGCGGCGACGGCACCAAGGAGCTGACCATCTTCGAGCTCTACCGGCTCGGCAGCGACCCGGCGGTGCCCGAGGCGCGGCGCAACGCGATCCGCGCCAATTTCCATTTCCGGATGGTCGAGGTGGCGATGATGCTGCTCGTGCCCCTGCTCGCGGTGGCGCTCGCGGTGCCGCCCAAGCGGAGCACGTCGGGGCTCGGCATCTTCGTCGCGATCATCTTCGTCGTGGTCTACCACAAGGTGAACCAATATGCCGAGCAGATGGGCGCGCTCAGCCGCTTCGATCCGACGATCGCGCTGTGGGCGCCCTTCCTCGTGTTCGGGGGGTCGATCGTCTGGATGTACTACACGCTCGCCCACAAGCCGGGCGGGCAGCCGATCGGCGCGCTCGAGCGGCTGTTCGCGCGGGTCGCGAAGCTGGTCGGCAGGCTGATCCGCCGGCGCGACCGGCGGGCGGCGGCGACGGCATGATCAACCTGCAATTCTTCCCGTCGCGCCGGATCGCGATCTACATGACGCGCCTGTTCATCGTGCGCAGCCTGGCGGTTCTCGTCGCTCTGGTCGGCATCCTCCTGATGCTCGATCTGCTCGGCAAGACCGGCCAGATCCTCGCCCATCCGGGCAATGGCGATGCCGAATTGTGGCGCTATGTCGGGCTGCGCCTGCCCCAGCTCATCGCCCGCTTCCTGCCCTTCGCGGTGCTGCTCGGCACGCTCATCACCTTCGCCGGCCTCAGCCAGAACAGCGAGATCATCTCGATGAAGGCGGCGGGCATTTCCGCCCACCAGATCATCGCGCCCCTGGTGCTCGCGTCGGCCTTCGTCGCGCTCATCCATTTCGGCTTCACCGAGCGCTTCGTCACCCGCGCCAATGCGGCGCTCACCGCCTGGGACAATGCCAATTATGGCGACGTCCCCCCCGAGACCGGCATCCAGAGCAACGTCGCCCTGGTCCATGGCGACGATCTCATCTTCGCCGATCGGGTGAGCGGCGAAGGCGAAGGCGTGCACCTCGCCGGGGTGACGCTCTACGACCGGACCGGCGGCGTGCTGCGGCGCATCCTCACCGCCCGGACCGGCGCGGCGGCGCCGGGCGGCGGCTGGGTCCTGCACGACGCGAGCCTGTTCTCGCTCGACAACGGGACGCTCCAGCATCTGCCGGCGATCCGGCTCGGCGCCGATATCATGCCGGACGAGTTCACGCTGGCGCGGGTCGTCCCCGACGAGCAGGATTTCTTCCGGCTGCGCCGGTCGATCGCCCAGCTCGCCGCCGCCAACCGCGCCACCGATGCGCTCGAAGCGAGCCTGTGGCACAAGATCGCGGGACCGTTCTCGACCATGCTGATGCCGTTGCTCGCCGCCGTCGCCGCCTTCGGCCTGGCCCGCTCCGGCCAGCTGATGGTGCGCGCGGTAATCGGCATGGCGCTCGGCTTCGCCTATTTCGTCGCCGACAATTTCGCGATCGCGATGGGCAATCTCGGCGCCTACCCGCCCTTCCTCGCCGCCTGGGGACCGTTCCTGCTTTTCCTCCTCGTCGGCGAGGCGGTGCTGATCCGGACGGAGGAGTGAAGCGCCCGCGGGGTTGACAGCCACGCCCGCCGCGCTTCTAATTCCTGCCATGGGGATTGCGATCACCCCATGAGGCGACAGCCGAAGCATCGCGTCCTACCTCGAGAAAGGACGCCGCATGCCCGCGATCAACAATATTTCCGCCGACAAGCTGCTTCGCCTGATCGGCACGCCCGCCTGCCCGACCCTCATCGACGTGAGACCGTCGGGCGATCTCGTCCCCGGCGCGATCCGCCGTCCGCCCGAAGCCGTCGAAAGCTGGGCGGCGGCGCTCGGCGCGGCCCATGCGATCATCATCTGCCGCGATGGCGCCGAGACCAGCGCCGGCGTCGCCGCCTGGCTGCGCCAGGCCGGGGTCGGCGCGGAGCTGCTCGAGGGCGGCGCCGAGGGCTGGGCCGCCGCCGGCCTGCCGATGGTCCGCGAGACGGTGCTTCCGCCCCGCGACGAGGCCGGGCGCACCCGCTGGGTCACCCGCGCCCGGCCCAAGGTCGACCGGATCGCCTGCCCCTGGCTGATCCGCCGCTTCGTCGATCCCGCCGCGATCATCCTGTTCGTCGCGCCGACCGACGTGGCCGGCGTCGGCGCGCGCCTGGACGCAGCCCCGTTCGACGTCGACGGCGCCTATTGGAGCCATCGCGGCGACCTGTGCACCTTCGACACGATGCTCGACGAGCTCGGGCTCGCCGGCTTCGAGGCGCTGACGCGGCTCGCCCCGATCGTGCGGGGCGCCGACACCGCGCGGCCCGAGCTGGCGCCGCAGGCGGCCGGCTTGCTCGCCGTCTCGCTCGGCCTCTCGCGCCTCCATGCCGACGACGAAGCGCAGCTCGAGGCCGGCATGCTGCTCTACGACGCCTTCTACCGCTGGTGCAGGGACGCGGTCGAGGAGACCCACGACTGGGTCTCGCACAAGCCCCGCGCCACGGTCCGCGCCTAGCCCCGCCCCTCGAACGCGAAGGAGCGCGGCGATGCGCGACGAACTGGAGAGCCGCCTCTGGCTCGCCCATCACGACGCCTTCGGCGAATGGCTGAGGGCCTGCTTTTCCTTCCCGCGCGCAAGGCGGAAGGGGCCGACCCTCCTCCTGTCGGGGCGCGACGTCGCCCGGCTGATGGACCAGCGCGCCTGGCGCGAGGCGGTGGCGCTCGGCTTCCGCGCCGCCGCCGAAGGGCGCGCCGCCTCGCCGATGCCGATGGCGATCGAGGCCGCGAACGGCGCCTTCCATGCCAAGGGCGCGCGCCTCGCGCTCGATCGGCCCTATGTCGCGGTCAAGCTCAACGGCAATTTCCCGGCCAACCCGGCCGAGCGAGGGCTGCCCACCATCCAGGGCGCGATCCTGCTTTGCGACGGCGAGAGCGGCGAATTGCTCGCGATCATGGATTCGATCGAGGTGACCTTGCGGCGGACCGCCGCCGCGAGCGCGCTCGCCGCGACCTTCCTCGCGCGGCCGGACTCGTCGAGCCTGTTCGTCGCGGGCTGCGGCGCGCAGGGCCGCGCCCATCTGGAGGCGCTCGCCGAAATACTGTCGCTGACGCGCTGCCTCGCCTGGGATCGCGCGCCGGGCAAGGCGGCCGCCTTCGCCGCCGCCGCTTCACGGCCCAGCCTCCGCGTCGAGGCGGCGGAGACGCCGGCCGCGGCAGCCGAATGCGACGTCATCGCGACCTGCACCACCTCGTCCGCGGCCTTTCTCGACGAGACGATGGCGAGGCCCGGCGCCTTCATCGCCGCGGTCGGCGCGGACAGCCCGCACAAGAGCGAGATCGCGCCTTCGCTGATGGCCAAGGCGCTGATCGTCGCCGACGTGCTCGAGCAATGCGCGGCCATGGGCGACGTTCGCCTTGCGCTGGCCTCCGGTCTGCTCGCGCCCGGCGACGTCCATGCCGAGCTTCACGAGCTGGTCGCCGGCCGGAAATGCGGACGGACCTCGGACGCGCAGATCACCTTGTTCGATTCGACCGGGACCGCGCTGCAGGACGTCGCCGCCGCGGCGATGATCTACGAGCGTGCGAAGGCCATGCCGGGCCTTGCCTCGATCGCGCTCGGGGCGGCGTCGTGAGCGGCGCCCGGCACGCCATCACCCTCGCCGAGGCGACCCGCGTCTGGGCGAGGGTCGCGGCGCTCAGCTTCGGCGGGCCGGCCGGCCAGATCGCGGTGATGCACCGCATCCTGGTCGACGAGAGACGCTGGATCTCCGAGGCGCGATTCCTGCACGCGCTCAATTATTGCATGCTGCTGCCGGGGCCCGAGGCGCAGCAGCTCGCAATCTATATCGGCTGGCTGCTGCACCGGACCAAAGGCGGGCTGATCGCCGGCATCCTGTTCGTGCTGCCGGGCTTCGCCGCGATCATGATCCTTTCCTGGCTCTATGCCTTGCTCGGCAATGTCGCCGCGGTCGCGGCCTTCTTCTTCGGGCTCAAGGCGGCGGTGCTCGCGATCGTGCTGGAGGCGGTGCGGCGGATCGGCCGGCGCGCGCTGGTCAGCAATGTCATGCGCGCGATCGCGGCATCCGCCTTCGTCGCGATCTTCTTCCTGTCGGTGCCGTTCCCGGCGATCGTGCTCGCCGCGGGCCTCACCGGCTATGCGGGAAGCCGGCTCGGCTGGCACGCCTTCGCCGCGCCGACCGGCGGGCACGGGCATGCGTCCGCCGCCGCCGCCACGGCGCTCGGCGACGACGTGCCAGATCATGCCCGACCCAATCTCGCCTGGTCGCTGCGCATCTCCCTCGTCCTGCTGGTCCTGTGGCTGGCGCCCGTCGCCGCCTTGTTCGCCACATTGGGGCCGGACAATGCGTTCAGCCGGATCGCGCTCTTCTTCTCGCAGATGGCGGTGGTGACGTTCGGCGGCGCCTATGCGGTGCTCGCCTATGTCGCGCAGGAGGCGGTCGACAAGTTCCACTGGCTGCGCCCTGGCGAGATGCTGGACGGGCTCGGCATGGCCGAAACCACGCCCGGCCCGCTCATCATGGTCACCCAGTTCGTCGGCTTCATGGGCGCCTTCCGACAGGCGACGGGGCTCAATCCGCTGGTGGCGGGGACGCTCGGCGGCATCCTCACCACCTGGGTGACCTTCGTCCCCTGCTTCCTCTGGATCTTCCTCGGCGCCCCCTTCATCGAGCGGCTGCGCGGCAACGCCTCGCTCTCCGCGGCGCTCGCGACGGTCACCGCGGCGATCGTCGGCGTGATCCTCAATCTCGCCTTGTGGTTCGCGCTGCATAGCTTGTTCCGCGAGACGGTCCGCGTCGCACGCGGCCCGCTCGCCTTCGACCTTCCGATCCCCGCCAGCGTCAACCTGCCGGCGCTGCTGCTCACCGCGGCGGCATTGACCGCGATCTTCCGGTTCAAGGTCGGAGCGATGCCGGTGCTTGCGCTCTGCGCGCTGGCCGGCGTCGGATATTGGTTGCTGCCCGGCTGAAATCCGGCATGAAGCGAGCATGGAGGAGGACCGGCAAGCGGCGCCCGAGCCCGCCGTCACCCGCGCCGACGTCGCGCGCGGCGCCGGGCTTGCCGGCCTCTCGCGGATGGGGGCGCTGATCGAGGCGCTGGCGCAGCCGCTCTACACCTGGCTGTTCGGGATCGCGGCCTACGGCCTCTACGTCGTGCTCTGGGGCGCAATCAGCCTCGCGACCAACATCGTCCACCTCTCGATGCCGCTCGCATTGCAGCGCATGGTGCCGGCACAGGAGGAGGAAGCGGCGCACGGCGCGGTCAGGCTCGCCTTGACGATCGCGCTCGTCCCTTCCGCGCTGATCGCGCTCGTCGTCGCGCTCAATGCCTCCTGGGTCGCCGGCTTCGTCTCTGCGGCGCCCGAGGATGCGGCCCGCCTGCCGCGGGCGATCGCGCTCTTCGCCTGGGCCCTCCCTTTGTGGACCTTCGTCGAGGTCGCGACCGCCGCCGCCCGCGCGCGCCGCGCCTTCGGCCCGGAGATACGCCTGCGCATCTTCTGGGAGCAGGTCGCGCGCATCCTCTTCGCGCTCGGCTTCTTCGCGCTCGGCGCCGGCTCGCTCGGGCTGATCGCGGCGCATCTCTGCTCGCTGGCGATGACCGCCTTGCTCTCCATCCGGCTGCTCGGCCGCTATTACGACCTCGGCCTGCTGCTGCGCGCGCCGCTGCCCGCCGGGCTGGTCCGCGACCTCCTCGTCACCGGGCTCGGCCTGCTCCCCTCGAACCTCGCGCGCCGCGCCCTGATCGACGGGCCGCCGGTCGTCCTCAACCTGATGCTGCCCGGCGCGCGCGGCGCCGCGGCGGCGGGCCTGTTCGAGATCGCCCGCAAGATCTCGACCGTGCCCCTGATCGTCCGCCAGGCCTTCCAATATGTGCTCGGGCCGCTCTCCTCGGCCCAGGCCCATGTCGACCGGGCCCAGGTGGCGCCGCTCTACCATTTCGCGAGCCGGGTCTCGGCCGCCCTGGTCACGCCGCTCGCCGGCCTCCTCATCTTCGCCGGGGTCGACGTGCTCAGCCTCTATCGGCCCGAGGCGCAGACCGCCTTGCCCCTGCTCTTCATCCTGGTCGGCGCGCGGGCGGTCGAGGCGATCGTCGGCCCGGCCTCGGCGATCGTCGAGATGATCGGCCACCGGCTGCTGCCGTTGCTCAACAGCCTGATCGCGGTCGCCTTGTGGATCGGGCTCGCCTGGTGGCTGATCCCGCGCTTCGGCCCGCTCGGCATGGCGATCGCGGTCGGCGCGGCGACCGTCGCCTCGACCTATGCCGCGACCCTGCAATTGCAGCTCAGCGACGGCCTCAACCCGTTCGACCGCAAGCTCTTCCAGGCGCTCGCGATCGCGCTTGCCGGCATCTTCCTGATGGCGGTCGCCGAGCGCCTGCTCCACGGCCCCGTCCGTTTCGCCGCCTGCGCCGGGCTCTGGGCCGCCACCTCCTGGCTGACCCTGCGCTACGGCCTCACGCAGGGCGACCGGCTCGCTTTGGGCGGGCTGTCGCGGCGGCTGCGGCTGGTGTAGACCGCGCCCATGGCGTTCGCGGAGCTCAACGGTTTCTTCCCCCCCGACTTCGCCGTCGACGGGCGTTTTTCCGCCGCGGTCGGAACGCCGCCGCCGGGCATGCCGCGCTTTCCCCCCGTCGAGATCCAGGACGCGCGGGCGCTGCAGTCGAAGGCGGCGGCGTCGGAAGCGGCCTTTTTCGAAGCGCACGGCTTCGTCCTGCTGCCGCATGCGAGCCAGGTGCGCGATTGGGACAAGGACGTCGCCACGCTCTATCTCGCCGAGATCCAGAGCTTGATCCGCACGCGGCTGCTGCCGGGCCGCCGCATCGAGATCCAGCAGGGCCCCACTTTGGTCCGGCGCGGCTGCGGCACCGGCACGCCTTTCTATGCCGAGGGCGTGCACCAGGATCATGGCCTGGACGCCGGCGATTACGAGGCGAACATCCTGGCCTTCGCCGGCGCCGATGCCGCGCGCAGGTGGCGCGGCCGCTTCGCCCGCGACGACGTCGCCGGCTTCATGGCGATCGACTTCTGGCGCACCACCAACATGGCCGGCCCGCTGCGCCACATGCCGCTCGCCTTGTGCGACCCGGCCAGCGTCGCGCCGGAGGACGTGATCCCCACCGCGCTGACCGGGATCGCGCCCGAGGGGCGGGAGACCCGTCACCTGTCGCTGCGCTACAATCCGGCGCAGCGCTGGTACCATTATCCGCTGATGACGGTGGACGAGCTGCTCGCCTTCAAGATCTTCGAATGCCGTAAGGACGGCGCGCGCGGCGTGGCGAGCTGCTTCCACTCG
>JADMIO010941464.1_pt1 | contig 14520 bp, 11 predicted proteins | sample 8958161 | NCBI WGS metagenome assembly JADMIO01 (sample SAMN16585339, study PRJNA669376) | soil metagenome | isolation source: Crop rotation soil | place: USA: Cullars Rotation, Alabama | collected 2011 | reverse complement strand
CCTCGAATTCGAAGTCCTGTATAACCAATACCAACGCCAGCGTCTGACGTCGCCACAACTGATGGGGTGTTTTCTAATAAATAAGGAATATCTTTTCCGTAATCATTGTGTTTGATATCCGCAGCAGTGAGATTGTCATGAGTAACTGGTGCATGATCAGTTGCTCGATTAGCGATGACACTGATCTCATCCATTTGAATATTTCGTGCAATGTGCAGGGTAAGATCAATGCTTCCTTTTAAATCAATTTTTTTTCTTCGAATGCCATAAGGAGTGATCAATACCAATTCGTATGGTCCTGGTTTCAGGTTTTCAAAACGGAATACACCCTGAACTGTGCAAACTTGTTCGGTTGAATAGTCTTTGCCGGTCAATTTGGCATTTGCATAAGCATAGGGAACTTCATCATCATCGAGTCCTCTTCCCAGGATATAATATTGACTCATCAACGGAAAAGTCAATGAAAGGAAAAGGATAGGAAGAAAAATCCGGCTAATACAGTGAGCACGGATGGATAGGGTGGCGTTGCGTAAAATAAATTTCATTGGTTACTGCTTTTCCTTTCCGGCATTACCCGGACAGGTTCGAAGGGTTTGATCTCAGCCTGGTATTTAAGGCACCCCTTGAGTACTGAATGGCAACAAATGTAAGCCCTTTTTGTTTCTCGCACAGTGCTGCTTTGGCTCGGTTTCCTCTGCCTATATTTGACCCGAATTCAAAACGCAATGAAATACAATTTGATTGTTATCGGCAGTGGACCAGGAGGTTATGTGGCTGCCATCCGCGCAGCCCAGTTAGGCCTTAAGACCGCCATTATTGAGAAAGAGTCCCTGGGTGGAATTTGCCTCAATTGGGGTTGCATTCCAACCAAAGCCCTATTGAAAAGCGCAGAAGTCTTCGAATACCTTAATCACGCTGCTGAATATGGCTTTAATGCCAGGGATATTTCAGCAGATCTTTCTTCAGTTGTCAAGAGAAGTCGTGGTGTTGCCGATAGCATGAGCAAAGGTGTCCAGTTCCTGATGAAGAAGAATAAGATCGATGTCATCATGGGAACAGGTAAACTTGCTCGCGGAAAGAAAGTGGAAGTCACTGATGATAAAGGTGCACTGACTACCTATGAAGCAGATCACATTATCATCGCCACTGGTGCAAGAGCAAAAGCATTACCCAATATTCCGATCGATGGACAAAAAGTAATCGAGTACCGTAAAGCCATGGTTCCTGAAAAACTTCCTAAATCCATGGTAGTAATCGGCGCTGGTGCAATCGGTGTTGAATTCGCATACTTCTATCATTCCCTCGGTACCAAAGTCACCATTATCGAATTCCTGGAACAAGGCCTCGTGCCACGCGAAGATCCTGAAGTGATCAAAGAGCTCACTCGTCAATTCAAGAAAAGTGGTATTGAAGTTCTGGGAAATACTGCAGTAGAAAAAGTTGATACATCCGGAAAGACTATAAAAGTTACCGCCAAGGATCGCAAGACCGGAAATGTGATTGAAGTGGAATGTGATGTCGTTCTCTCGGCTGCAGGAGTTCAATCTAATCTTGAAAATATCGGGTTGGAAACTTTAGGCATCAAAACCGATAAGGGAAAGATCGTTGTCAATGAATGGTATGAAACCAATGTACCAGGCATTTATGCGATCGGTGACATTACCGACGGACCGGCTTTAGCGCACGTAGCATCAGCAGAAGGAATTACTTGTGTTGAAAAAATCGCAGGCCATCATCCACAACCGATTGATTACGGAAATATCCCTTCCTGCACATATTGCCAGCCAGAAATTGCTTCGGTTGGTCTGACCGAAGCAGAAGCGAAAGCAAAAGGCTATGAATTGAAAGTTGGAAAATTTCCTTTCACTGCGAGTGGTAAAGCGAAAGCAGCAGGACATCCGGAAGGTTTTGTCAAACTCATCTTCGATGCTAAATATGGTGAACTCCTGGGTGCGCACATGATCGGCCATGGTGTAACAGATATGATTGCGGAAATTGTTGTGGCACGCAAGCTGGAAACGACAGGCATTGAGATCATCAAGTCAATACACCCGCATCCCACAATGAGTGAAGCTGTTATGGAAGCGGCAGCCGCTGCTTACGGCGAAGTGATTCACATTTAATTGTTTTTGAATTAAGAATATGAAGCCGCATCGCCCGCTTATCCTGGTGACCAATGACGACGGTATGTTTGCCCCTGGCATCAAACGTTTGGTTGAGATCACGAGTGAAATGGGTGAAGTCATCGTAGTTGCTCCTAATTCCCCTCAATCTGCGAAAGGTCATGCTGTTACATTAGCTGATCCTATTCGATTGAATCGCGTAAAAGTTTTTGGTGACATTGAAGCATACGAATGTTCGGGCACACCAGTAGATTGTGTGAAGCTTGCCAAAAACATTCTTTTGAAAAGAAGAAAGATTGATCTCTGCGTCTCCGGAATCAATCATGGTTCTAACGCATCAATCAATATTATTTATTCCGGCACCATGTCGGCAGCGATGGAAGCGTCCATTGAAGGCATCGATTCGATTGGTTTTAGCCTGGAAGATTATTCTATCGAAGCCAATTTTGATCCCTGCACCCCTTGGGTCAAACAAATCATTGAGCATGTACTTGCTCATGGACTTGGAGAAACCAAATTGCTCAACATCAATATTCCGCATCCAAGTCTTGGCCCTATTCAAGGTATGAAGATCTGTCGTCAATCAGAGGGACGGTGGGAAGAAGAATTCGTGGAAGGTGAAGATCCACGCGGACAAAAATTTTATTGGCTCACAGGCAATTTTGCAAGCCGCGACACCGGACCGGGTACTGATATCAGTGCATTGCGCGAAGGATACATTTCCATCGTTCCATCTTCACATGACCTTACGCATCATAGAGCGATTCCGGGATTGAAATCGCTGGAAGAAGTAAACCCAACTACATGACTTCATTTATTAAACAAGATTCCGTCTGGACAGGATTAGTGATCGGATTGATAGTACCCATTGTTGTATATGGCATCCTCTTCCTGGTCTATACTTTTCTCGATTCCGTGGGCGTATTCAGTGATGTTGGTTTTGCTGATGATTTTCGCACACGCACTTTAGGTTTGATTTCCATTTGCGCGAATCTTATTCTTATGCAAACGTTTCGCAAGTCGTACCGGAATGAAACCATACGAGGTATTCTTATTGCCAGCATGATCCTGGTGATTGCCTGGTTTCTCAAATTCGGGATCAAAATCCTTCACTTTTGAAATACTTTGTCCTGGCCGGCGAGGCAAGTGGCGATCTGCAGGCGGCACTACTGTGCGAAGCTATTCGCAACCATGATACCTCTGCAGCCTTAGTCGGGTGGGGCGGTGAAGCGATGGAAGCGCAAGGTGTCAAAGTGTTGAAACACTATCGCGACCTCGCTTACATGGGTTTCGTTGAAGTAGTCAAACATTTACCAACCATCTATCAGAACTTCAGGACCTGTCGCAAGCAAATCCTAGAGTTCAATCCGGATTGTGTTATACTGGTTGATTATCCTGGTTTTAATCTTCGCATGGCCACATGGATTGCGAAGCAAAAAATTCCTGTCTACTACTACATCTCTCCGCAGCTTTGGGCGTGGCATACTTCTCGTGTGCACAAAATCAAAAAAGCTGTACGAAGAATGTTTGTCATTCTTCCTTTTGAAAAGGAGTTTTATAAAAACTTCGGAATGGATGTGACTTACATCGGTCATCCACTCGCTGTTGAGTTGAGCAAAGTGCCTCCTTCGGTGAATGTTTCAAAGGAATCCATTGCATTGCTGCCGGGAAGTCGAAAACACGAAGTGGAAAAATTATTGCCGGTGATGACTGAAGTAGCTTCCCGGCTGCAGAATGAAAAATTTATCGTGGCAGCAGTTTCGCATTTGCCCCTTGATCTTTATCAATCCTTTATAGGCCCATTTCCAAATATTAGCATTGAAACAGATGCTATGCGTGGCGTTTTGCAAAAATGCAAAGCTGCCATCGTTACTTCAGGAACTGCAACACTCGAAACTGCTTTAATGGGAGTGCCTGAAGTGGTAGTGTATAAAGGCAGTCCTGTTTCTTACCAGATCGCAAAAAGGCTGATCAAAGTGCCATACATTTCTTTGGTCAATCTTATAGCCGACAAGCGACTGGTCCCAGAACTGATCCAGCAGGAATGTAATGCGGATAATGTATTGAACCACCTGAAAGAAATCCTGGAGCCTAACACAGCACAAGAAATGAAAGCAGGTTTTGCTCAAATAAAATCCTTGTTGGTTTCAGGTGGTGGGGCGTCTACGGCAGCAAAAGAAATAATTTCCGATCTTCAACAATTCAGAACTTCACATTGACATGGGTTGGTTTAAGTCAGATAAAAGGAATGAAGATTACAAGGCATGCGCAAGTGCGCTGCAATGGCAATATAAAGAAGAGGACAAAGGACTCTTAGCCTGGTTGCTCGATTTTAAATTATTCAAACTGGGTGGCGGAAAGAAAGTAATGCCAGTGGTCATTAAGCAAGATGACGACCTGGGTTTTACCTGCATGTTTGATTATAAGTACACGGTATCAACCGGTAAAAGCTCTCACACTTACACGCAGACCGTTTTTTTTAAATATTCCAAGGCCATTGCTCTTCCTCAATTCCTGATGGTACCGGAGAAATGGTATCACCGCGTAGGGATCTATTTCGGAATGCAGGATATTGATTTTATGAACTATCCCGAATTCAGCCAGAATTATTTATTGCAGGGAAAAGATGAAGATTACATCCGGTATCATTTCAATAACCCGGAGATGATGCGTTTTTTCGGCTTGCAGGATTTCTACAGCATGGAAGGTATGAACTACCTGTTGGTGCTGTATGTGAACAATAAAACATTACCTAAGGAACAAATGGTGCAATTAGCCCGCATTGGCAACACGCTGCATAATTATTTTAAAGGGAAAACGCCCAGTATTGAATTGCCTGCAGAAAATGAATTGGATCTGCCAAAAGATTAAGCTGACGCCGCTACTTTTTTGGCCACTGCTTCCGGCATACTGCCTTCAATGATCTCCTTGACTTCTTCCAATGTCAATTCAGCAGCAAGTTCAGGTGAAATCCGTTTACCGTCTACTTTAGGAATAGCGATTGATTTCTTGCCTTTACGAATGAAAGGTCCCCAACGCCCGTTCTCAATGGCAATCTTTTCTTTCTCCCATTGCTGAATGAAACGATTCGCTTCCTTTTCCATCTTGGCTGCAATCAACGTATGCATTTCGGGCTCCGTCAAATGATCAGGATCGTATTTCTTAGGAATGTTGATGAATACCCCTTCGTATTTCAGGTATGGACCAAATCTTCCTTTACCTCTTGAAACCGGTTTGCCTTTATAGGTTGTGACAGGACGATCTTCATGCAACTTAGCTTCGATGAGTTCATGCACGCGCTTTTCAGTGATCGCAATCGGATCATCTTCCTTTGGAATAGAAATGAAACCGTCACCATATTTAATGTATGGACCGAAACGACCTGCACCAATCGAAACTTCCTTGCCTTTATAATTCTTCAGTGAACGTGCTAATTTGAAAAGGTCAAGCGCTTCGTCCAGCGTGATGGTTTCGATGGATTGACCAGGAGCAAGATTGGCGAAACGTGGTTTTTCATCCTCACCCATTTCTTCACGGTCCCCTATTTGAACCACCGGTCCGAATCGTGTCATTTGTGTTAATACAGTCAAACCAGTCTCCGGATCCTTGCCCAAATCACGACGGCCTTTCACACGTCCTGCAGTATCAAGTGTTTCCTCAACAGTTTGATGGAATGGCCCATAAAATGATTCGATCATCTTATTCCACACTAACTGTCCATCGGCGATGACGTCAAATTGCTTTTCAATATCGGCCGTGAAGTTGTAATCCATCACCTGTTTGAAATTCTCGTTGAGGAAATCTGTCACCAGCATCCCCATATCAGTCGGTACCAAGCGATTTGAAATGGCACCCGTCATTTCTGTTTTGGTTTCTTCTGAAACTTTCTTGTTGGAAAGTGTGATAACTGAATAAGCTCTTTCTACACCTGGACGATTTCCGCGCACTACATAACCGCGGTTATCCTCCATGATCTTGCTGATCGTCGGAGCATATGTTGAAGGACGACCAATACCAAGTTCTTCCAGTTTCTTTACCAATCCCGCTTCAGTATATCGTGCTGGTGGTTTGCTATAGCGTTCAGTTCCGGTCATTACATCCAATGCAACAACCTGTCCTTCTTTTAAAGGAGGAAGGATTGTTGAATCTTCGTCTTCTGGTTCATCATCCTGGTTTTCAATATACAATTTGAGGAAGCCGTCGAATTTGATGACCTCACCTTTCGCTACCATATACTCCTTTGGATGTGCTGAAACGGCTACATTCACTGTAGTGCGCTCCAATTTTGCATCGGCCATTTGAGATGCAACTGCACGCTTCCAGATCAACTCATACACGCGCTGCATGTCGCGATCGCCATCATCGATTGATTCCTTTTCAGGATAAGATGGACGGATAGCTTCGTGTGCCTCTTGTGCATTAGCTACTTTCGAACTGTATTGACGTGGCTGCACATATTCTTTTCCAAAGTCCTTTTGAATCTGGGCCAGGATAGCGCTTTGTGCGGTCTCGCTCAGGTTGACGCTATCGGTACGCATGTAGCTGATATAACCCTGCTCATATAATTTTTGAGCGGCAGACATCGTGCGCTTAACATTGAAGCCCAGCTTACGACTGGCTTCTTGTTGTAACGTCGACGTAGTAAAAGGTGGGGCAGGCTTTCTCGTCGCAGGCTTGACATCAATGCTGTCGATAGTAAAAATGGCATCAACACATTTCTCGATCCATTTTTTAGCAGCGGGTTTGGTGTCGATCTTATCTGGTAGTTCCGCTTTCAGATCATACACTTTGTCCTTATCATCTTTGACTTTGAAGAGGGCTTGTATTTTATAAAAAGCCTCTGCATTGAATGCATTGATTTCGCGTTCACGTTCTGCTACTAATTTCACAGCAACAGATTGAACACGGCCGGCGGAAAGTTTGCCTTTTATTTTTCTCCAAAGTGTTTCAGATAATTCGAAACCCACGAGACGATCGAGTACACGTCTTGCTTGTTGTGCATTGACGAGGTTGAGATCGAGTGTACGGGGTTCTTTGATGGCTTCCTGGATGGCACTTTTCGTGATTTCCCGGAATGCAATTCGTTTCGTGATTTTCGGATCAAGCCCTAATACATTACATAAGTGCCACGATATGGCTTCTCCTTCGCGGTCCTCGTCCGTCGCGAGCCAGATCTCATCAGCACTTTTTGCTGCTTCTTTGAGGTCCTTTACTGTTTTGACTTTTTCGGGAGAAATAATATACTTCGGGGTGAAGCCATTTTCTATGTCGATGGCCTTGTTTCCTTTCTCCAAATCGCGGATGTGGCCGAAGCTCGACTTTACCTTAAAGTCCTTTCCGAGGAACTTTTCGATGGTCTTGGCCTTCGCCGGGGACTCTACAATCATCAGGTTCTTAGCCTATAGACAAAATTGTGGGTGTTCTTTGCCCCTCACGGGAGGGCGCAAAAGTAAAAGATTTTGATATCTAGCGTAGAAAGGATACGTTAAGAGTCGTATTCGCGGCCGGCTGATGAAGCGGTGTTAACGAGGATTTAACAACAAATTGGCAATGTTGTTTACGATTTCTGCCCCCTGCCCCCTATTAGGGGGAAATGAAATAATGATTTCGGAACATCGAAGATTCACTCACTACTCACTACTCACTACTCCCGATCTTAATTGTCAAACAAATTATCATAAGAACTCTTCTTTCCTTCCTCCCTTGGAAGAGCTTCTTTGCGGGGAGCATTGATATCTAATTTGTCTTCTGCTTTGGCACCACCCATCAGCATCAAAGTGCTGTTCTTTTCCCACTCTTCCAGCATTTGCATTCCCTGGTCTTCAAACATTCCATTTTGCAGATCAACAGAATCCATAAAGCTGCTTGACATTTCCATGAATCGTTCCATTTCACCCACCTTCATCGCCACATCGTCTGCAATGACTTCGAGTGCCTGGTCAAACATTGCACGCTTGTCCGTATTACCTGAAATGATGCTCATCGCAGATTTCATGGCACTATGACTGGCACGGATAGCTTTGCGTTCTTCTTCTTTGAGTTTCACCTGGTCCTTGGTGTCTTCCAAAAGTATTTCTGAATTGGAATACATCTTGGTCAGTACACGATACAGGATGGACATTTTATTTTCCAATACAGCATATTTCTCATTGGATTCTTTGAGACGGGCTGCTTTCCGGCTGGACAACAACATTTGTTTTTCAACACCTTGTTCTCTCGCTTTCTGAGCAAGTTTCATGTTGTATTCGATCTCGGTTGAATTCTCTTCTTGTATAGTTTTGAGTTTACGCATTTGACCCCGCAATGCACCAATTTGCTCACCCATCTTCTTGAGATTATCTTCCAGGTCTTCCACATAATTCTTCAGGATGCCGATCGGATCAATCGTGATGAACACGCTGGTGATCTTCCGCATAATACTCTTGTACATGTAGCCAACGAGTGTTCTCACTTTCGGATCCAACACCATATATATGATAGCTCCGAGTACCAATAAGGTCACCACGAGGCCTAACAGGGACGATGCAAATGCAGCGATTTGGGGAAGGAATTTCACCAATACATATCCCAGTCCTGCGAGGACAGCAAGCATGAAGAATAATCCCGTCTTGCCTTCAGGTCTTCCCCAAAAGGATTTTGATTTTGGTAATGATCCGCTAAAATCTTGTGCCGGCGTAGCCATACTTCTTCTGATTATAGGTTTTGTTGAATAGCAGCCATGTCCTGCTCGATGGCCGCAACAAATAGCTGGTATGTACTTTCAAATTTAGTTTTCGTTTGTTCAATCGAGGCTTTTGCATCCGCAGCTTCATCGTCGGACTTAGCTATGCGTTCCTGGAATTCAGCGATCTGCTTTTCCAGTTTCGCGATCATTCGCTTATTCTCCTCGATCTGTAATTGTAGCTTTTGTAACTCCTCTTTCTTGGAATCAACGCGCTGCTGCACCTGGTTAGTGAGTGCCTGGTCAAATTGTTTCTTCTCGTCGCCGAGGACTGTGAGATAGTGGCGGCCGGACTGCAGGAGCGAATCCTTGGTCACCCCCATAGTGGAAGCGGTAGCAAATGCGGACTTAAGAGAGGTAATAGTATCCAGGTTGAGGCTCGACAACGAGTCAATGGACTGTTTGAACTTGAGGTAATCAAATCCCGGTTGAGACGACTTGATCATCGCGTTCTCAAGGAAATCAATACTCTTCTGGTCTGCGCTGTTTCCCAGCTTCAGGAGCTGTGATATCTTCATAAAAGAAATCGAAATATGATCTCAAATATAGACTAAGTGCCGTATAGCGGCCAAATTAATTGGGGAGTAGGCCTGGTCGGCTAGTTTTTAGACGAAACCTCACTCTTAACCGTTGTTGGTCTTCGGGATCAACAACCAACGCGAATCAAATAGCGTAAATCTTACATAGGGAAATCGTAGGATTCCTACATCAGTTTCCTACTGGATGTTGGTCCCGAAGACCAACATCGGCTAAGAAGACTAATATCGGCTAAGTGGAAATGAATTAGCGTTAAAGATGTATCGACACATCTTTAGAATACGGATACCTCATCAGGAAATCCAGCGCCACATCAAACGATAGATCCTCATACACGATCTTATACAACGTCTCGATGATAGGCAACCTGATCTTTTCAGTCTTTGCCAGCAGGTAAGCAATCTTCAAACTCCTCACACCTTCAGCCAATTCATCCGAAGATTCCATGACCTCTTTCAAAGACTTGCCTTCTCCGAGCTGAAAACCGAAATTGAAATTTCGACTGCTCGAGCTTGTTGCGGTAGCAATCAGATCACCGATGCCTGCTGTTCCAAGAAAAGCCGATTTATCTGCTCCTAACAATCCACCGAAGTAAGCAATCTCATGTAATCCACGGGTAATGAAAAGTCCCTGTACATTTTTACCTAATCCCTTTCCACGCAAATAGCCTGAACCCAGAGCAATAATGTTCTTAAATGCGCCGGCAAATTCTGCTCCTACTATATCCGATGAACCGAAGACAAACATCTTCTTGCTGGCCAATAATTCAATGCCGATCTCAATGACTTCATCATACTCACTAGCGATAACCGTTGCAGTAGGTTGACCCTCCAGGATCTCCTTGCTAAGATTAGGGCCGGATAGACATCCTACACGCAGCACATTACTTTCTTCTCCAATCACCCTGGACATCGTGCAGATATCATGGCGATTCAGTTTACCGCTAAAAGACATGATGTTTTTGACGCGCGTAGTATCCAGCCCTTTAGTACCATGAATCAGAATGTGCCGTGGTGACATCAAAGGTCCAAACGTCTTCATCATCGTCCTGAAATCATCAGAAGGGATCACCGGAAATATAACTTCACAGGTTTCCGTCAATAGCGTAGGGACAGTGACCGCTTTTATTCTAGGTGAAAGCTGAACGCTTATTAATGAATGTTCCTCATTGATCTTCCTGACAACTTCAGGATCGCGGGCATATAGCAGCACTTCATTCCCCACAGCTAACAATTGTGCAACGGTGATACCGAAACTTCCGGCACCAATCACACCAACGGGTCCCCGTTTATGTCCGTTTGCACTAGCCATAAAAAATTCAAATTTTCAATGGAAGAAACCTGGTTTCTACTATCGTAAATCCTAAATCGTAAATCAGTTCTTCTTCTTCGTGCCTGTAGCAGGCTGATTTTTTCTTGCATCAGCAAGGCGCTGTTGATCTTTCATCGCCTGCTCAAGTCGAGCCTGGAAGCCACCTTCTTTCTTGGGCTTGGCTTTATTCTTCATCAATCCTTCCAGAACTTTGTCTTCATCAAAGAGCAATCGCTTCGCACCTACCGTTTGGGCAATGTTCAATAAGTTAGAATACAACAGGTACAACGTCAAACCGGATGCATAACTATTGAAGAACACAAGGAACATTAATGGCATCACATACTGCATATACTTCAATGCCGGGTTCATATTCGACATGTCCATGTTCTGCATGTTGTAATAAGTGTATGCAATTGTACTCGCAGCCCACAATAAGGTCAACAAACTAATATGCGATCCAAACATCGGGATTGTCGTAGGCAGGTTGACAAACACATCATAAGAAGATAAGTCAGTAGCCCAAAGAAATGAAGCCTGCCGGAATTCAATAGCAGCCGGAAAGAAACGATACAAGGCAAACCACACTGGCATCTGTAGCACGACGGGGAAACAACCTCCTAATGGATTCACTCCATACTCCCGATATACTTTCATCGTTTCCATCTGCTGTTTCTGCATGTCATCCTTGTACTTCTCTTTCAGTCCGGCGAGTTGCGGCTTGAGCACTGACATCTTCACCTGGCTTTGCAGCATCTTATAGGATAAGGGAAACAAAGCGAGTTTCACCAATAAAGTCAATACGAGGATGACAATACCTTCACTTCCAATGAAACTTAAAAGGAAATTAAATATCGGTCGTATAACCCAGCGATTGATCGTTCCAAATACACTGCGGCCAAACGGAATGACATCTTCGAGGTTGACATGATAATGACGGAGATTGTCAAAATCATTAGGACCGATATACATCTTCATAGATGCATCGATGTTATTACCTTTAAAAGGAATGCCGACTACGCCTGATGTTGTTTTCAGATTATCTGATTTATCATCCAACACAGTTGTACTAAACAGGCCGCCCTGGAAAGATTCGTCGGACATAATAGCACTTGTAAAAAACTGGTTCGAATGGGCAAACCATTTGATAGGCTGCTCACTCACGTTTTCCTGTGCACTCTTGCGGCAATTGCAATAATCAACCGACTCTGTGTTTTCTTTGAAATACACAGTTGACATGGACCGCTCAAACGTGGCGTTCTTTTCGATCTTGTCTAGTTGATCGATCCATGTGAATTTAGCAGCATTGGATGTATTGAAAGTGCCGGGACCAGTCTCTACTTTGAAATTGTATTTTACTTCATACGGATTGTTCGTGAGTTCGTATACCTGTATGATTTTTTCTCCGGATCCACCAGTTGCAGTAAACGTGACTTTAGTTCCTTCAATTACAGGGGTAAAATTCAGATCGGCTGTATGAAGATCGCCGCGCACCGATGGAAGTGAAAAGTCCCAAACATTGGCAGGATCTTCGAGGAGCCGCAGTGGAATTTTATTCTCCTTATGGTCACTGTCAACAATGATCTTCTTGTAATTCTTCAGTTCGACACTAGTGATCTTTCCTCCTTTAGAATCGAAATCAATAATGAAAAAGTCGTTTGCCAGGTTTACTTTTTGATTGGTGCCCGTGGCAGCGGTAGCGAAGTCACCATATTTGGCTGTAAGGGTGGCGGAATCGAGTTGTGTGGTATCCTGTTGCGCCTGGATCTTGAGGCCGGCCAGGGAATCTTTCACAATTTCCAACCGGTTGAGGCTGTCCTGGCGGTGTTGCATTTGGGCCTGCTGCTCCTTGGAAGGGGAGTTGACAAAGGTCCAGACGACTAAAAGCACGAAAATAAGGCCAAAGCCAATGATCTGATTACGCTCCATTTATAGCAATTCCGGTGTAAAAAAGGGACTGCAAAGGTAGACGGTTCTGGATATGTGCCAAATATCTTTCTACGAGGGGAGAATTTGGATACGACCAAACTCGCACGGAGACCACGGAGTTCACGGAGATGGCTCTTCCCGTTTATCCAGAACCAATCTTGTAACTCCATCCATTAGCCTGAGAACGTTGAAATTTACTATAAGCCCAACTTCGAGCTCAGTAAATCGCATATAGGTCAAGGTAGTTTTCTTAAAGACCGGAGTTACAGATTCAACCGATTTAACTTCAAGTAAAACTGCTTTCTCAATAATTACATCTGCGCGAAAACCTAAATTCATATCTTCCCCTTCATAGAAGACTTTGATTCCTTGCTGTCTTTTAAAAGCAAGGCCTGCTCTTGCTAATTCAAAGCAAATTGCTTTTTCATACACAGATTCCAGCAGCCCGGGGCCAAGAATCCTATGAACTTTAATGCAAATCCCAAGTATCTGGGAAGTCAGATCAGAATGTTTCACTGGTGAAAAAATTTGAAGTTGTATTAAATATAACACACTTCAATAAAAATCCAAAATAAAAGGCTGGTAATTCCCGCACGGGGTTCACGGAGTTAACGGAGATGGAATTACGTAAATGCCCTCCGTGGACTCCGTGGTCTCCGTGCGAGTTAGCGTAATGTTTTATACATCGCCAATCCTCGTGCCCGGCGGTATCACCACCGACTTCTTCAACACCACAATCCCATCTACTATCGCATATGTTTCGGTTTCCACATCCTTCAGATGCGTCGCACCTTTTATGACGACATTATTACCAATGCGGCAATTAATATCCAGGATCGCATTCTCTATATGACAATCCTCGCCGATACCCATCGCGATCACTTTGCTGGAAAGAATGTCTTCGAGATTTTCATATGCATCCATTCCCATCATGATCGTATTGCGAACCACTGATCCTCTGCCGACACGCGATCGAATGCCGATGATCGACTGACTGACTTCTTTCGCATTGACAATACAACCATCACCTACCAACACATTAGTGCACATGGTACCTAATATCTTAGTCGGCGACAACATGCGCGACCTGGTGAAGACCGGATTTTTTGAATCATACAAATTGAATCGCGGCAATGGCATTGCTAATTCAAGGTTCGCTTCAAAGAAAGAACGAATCGTACCAATGTCAGTCCAATATCCATCATACGCAAAACTGTGCACTTTATAAAACTTATTGATGGCAAAAGGAATGATCCCTTTTCCAAAATCATGTTCTGAAGGACTGAGTGCGAATAATTGTTTCAGCGTCTCTTTTTTGAAAAGATAAATACCCATGGAAGCCAGGTAATTCTTTTTCTCCTTCGAATATTTTTCCGGCATATCGGAAGTCCACTCAGGCAAAATATCTGCTGAAGGCTTTTCAATGAATCGTTCAATCTCCAGGTTTTGATTCACCTTCATGATGCCAAACCCAGTAGCATCTTCTGCATTCACTGGAATGGTAGCAATGGTGAGCTCAGAATTTTTTTCAATATGCTGGTTTAAAAATGATTCCAGGTTCATCCTATATAACTGATCTCCGGATAAAATGAGCACATAGTTGTAATCATAATCATCCAGCCGTACCATAACTTGTCTCACCGCATCTGCCGTACCTTGAAACCAATCCTTATTTGAAGGAGTCTGTTCTGCAGCCAGGATGTCTACAAAACCCTGGCTGAAGGCATCGAAGTGGTAGCAATTCTTGATGTGCCGGTTGAGTGATGCGCTGTTGAATTGTGTCAGGACGAAAATCCGGTTGTATCCCGAGTTGAGGCAATTCGAGATCGGGATATCGATCAGGCGATATTTACCAGCCAGTGGTACGGCGGGTTTGGAACGACGGGCAGTCAGTGGATA
>JADMIO011121740.1_pt1 | contig 14523 bp, 11 predicted proteins | sample 8958161 | NCBI WGS metagenome assembly JADMIO01 (sample SAMN16585339, study PRJNA669376) | soil metagenome | isolation source: Crop rotation soil | place: USA: Cullars Rotation, Alabama | collected 2011 | reverse complement strand
CCGGAGGACCTCTCCGACCCCTTCGACACCGAACCCGCCATCGAAGAGCCCAAAGACGAAGTTTCCCTCCCTCGCCCCACCGAACCTGACTCCATCCGCCTCTCCCGCCTGCGCGAAAAAGCCAAATCCCTCCCCGCCTCCCCCGGCGTTTACCTCATGAAAGACGCCCGCGGCGTCGTCATCTACGTCGGCAAGTCCCGTTCCCTCCGCGACCGCGTTGGCTCTTACTTTGTCCCCTCCACCGACCTGGGCTTTCACGGCAAACAACTCCTTCTCGAATACGTCGCCGACTTCGACACCCTCCCCTGCGATTCTGAAGTCGAAGCCCTCCTCACCGAAAACCGCCTCATCAAAGACATTCAGCCCCGCTTCAACGCCCGGCTCCTCGATGATAAAACCTACCCCTATCTTGAAATCACCACGCGTGACGATTATCCCGGCGTCTACATCACCCGCCAGCCCTCCAACTCCGGCACCAAACTCTACGGCCCCTTCACCAGCAGCCACGCCCTTAAAGAAGCTGTCCAGCACCTCCAGCGCGTCTTCAAGTTCCGCACCTGCCACCTCGAAATCCTCGAAGAAGATGATCGCAAACGCTTCTTCCGCCCCTGCCTCCTCTACGCCATCCGCCAATGCACCGCCCCCTGCGCCGACAAAATCTCCAGGGAAGCCTACCGCCAGGACATCGACCGCCTCAAACGCTTCCTCGATTCCAAAGGGGGGGGAGGGGGCGGCGCCGAAGTGCTGCGCGACATGCTCGCTGACATGGACGCCGCCTCTAAAAATCTCCAGTTCGAAAAGGCCGCCGCCCTGCGCGATCAAATTAAAGCCCTCCGCGCCCTCTCTGAACGCTCGCACGTCTCTGCCGATAAAGCCATCCAATCCGAAGTCTTCTTCCAGGACCACCGCACCGGCCTCAAAAGCCTGCAGGAACTCCTCGAGCTTCCTGAACCTATCCGCAGCATCGAAGGTATCGACATCGCCCACTTCCAGGGCGAAGCCACCGTTGGTTCCCTCGTCTGCTTCATCGATGGCCGACCTTTCAAAAACGGCTACCGCCGCTTCCGTATCAAAACCGTCACCGGCGTCGACGATTACAAATCCATCCAAGAAGTCGTCTCCCGCCGCTACCGTGACGCTGGCGTCAATCAGGAACTCTATCCCGACGTCATCCTCATCGACGGCGGCCTCGGCCAACTTCATGCCGCTCAGGCCGCCTTCGCCGAAATGGATGTACGCCCCCCGATGGTGATCTCCCTCGCCAAGCGCGAGGAAGAAATCTACATCCAGGCCCGCGCCGCCCCCGTCAAACTCTCCCGCACCAATGCCGCCCTTAAACTCCTTCAGCATATCCGCGACGAAGCCCACCGCTTCGGCCAAAGCTACCACCACCTCCTTATCTCCAAAAAACGCTTCGAATCCGAACTCGCCGCAGGTAAGCGCCCACCGGCAAAACCCCGCAAGAAAAAAATAAACCCCGCCGTCCCCTCCAGCGAACACCAAAACCCACAGCTTCCGTGCCCCGACCCCGACTTCAAAATCCTCACCGTTGACCAGATCAAAGATCTCACCGGCAAGCCCGCCGACCGCCCCCAGGACCGCGGCCCCCAACCCACGGAGCCGGGCGACGCCATCAGCCCAACACTCACCTAAAGTTCCTGCAAGCGACGCCTTCCTAGCGCCTAACCCTATTTCCCTCCGCCTCTTCGCGCCTTATGTTCATTTCGTCAGAAGCTATTATAAGAAACCTCCCGCTTATCGACTCAATAATATAGGTGTTTATTACCTTTGCTTATCACTGATTAGGCGGTATTATCGAAAAGATACGCCCGGTAGTACCCCTTATATCCTATTGACCGAAAGCTTCCGTACGCCTGGAAGCTATCTGAAAGCATCCGTGCACCCCCTCCGCGCAACTTGGGTGAACACCTTTGTGGCATGAACAATTCAAGCGGCGATATGTTATCAATTTACCAACGCGTCCTGACCGTCTGTCACGCGTGAAGGCTGAACTTGCGCGAATGGGTATACCATTTGATACTTTTGACGGCATCCACGGCAAAGACAACCCGTTCGCCGTCTGGTTCTACCGCTCGATCCTCAAGCAAACCGCGGCAGTCACGCCCGGCCTCATGGGATGCTATCTTTCACACGCCATGGTTTGGGCACAAACGGCGCTGGACAGGCGCATTTCTGACGCCGAATTCGTTCTTATCATGGAAGACGACCTCGTCTGGCATACAGAAGCCCAAAACCAGCTCATTGCATCTCTCCTCGCCCGCGTCCCCAGCCGCGCAAACATGATCAAATTCAGCATCTGCGACTTTAGCGGCGAGTTATCAATCCTCGAACAACGCGGGCAAGTAAAGAAGGTGGCCGAGGGCGTTTATCTGCAAACCAACATGCTTGGCGGAACTTTGATGTATGCCGTGCGAAAGTCCGTGCTGCCCCCTTTGCTTGAATTTATCAACCCCGGAAACTTCGACAACACCATCGTGCCCGAGACCTATCTGCTTCTTCCATATACTCAAGGCATTGCAAACCGACACTCAAAAAATTTCCATTTTGGCCTCTGCTATCAAGGAGATAGCGTTTCGGATGTTACCAATTAGCTGCCATTGCCCTACCTTGCAGCAACGCGAATCTTGAAATAGGCGGCTCGGATTTTGGCGGCGGCTTCTCCAGCCGCGCTCCTGCCGGCGTCTGACTCTACCGCCCGTTAAAACCCCAAAATGCCCCTTCGCACTGATTCTTCATTTTTTACTTGCCAATATCGCGATTATGATGAAAGATGAACCCGGATCACAGGGCTTGCCTCTCTCTATTCCTCGACCTTCACGCCCTCATTTTGAAAGCGTTCGCACCTCTCTCTTCGCCCCACAAATGCGCACCCTTATGCCCCGTCTGCCGTAGGAGCACCCATGACTTGCATCTCTTCCACCCATAGAACTCTCCTCCTCAGCACTGCTGTCGCTCTTATCGCCTTTCCTGCCCTCGTCCGCGCCGACTACCACCTCGAACGCATCGCCTCCGGCCTCGCACAGCCCACCTTCCTCGCCCAGGCCCCCGGCGACCCCGCCAACATTGTCTACTATTCCACCCGCATCACCGCCGCCACCGGTACCGGGGCCGGCTTTGGCACCAACAGCATGGGCAGTATCTACCGCTACGATATGAACACCCGCTTTTCCGTCCCCGTCATGAACCTCAGCTATCGCAGCATGTCCGGTGATGAAGGCCTCGTTGGCTTCGCTTTCAGCCCCGACTTCAATATCCCCGGAGCGCCCGGATACCAAAAACTCTATGTCTCCAGCTCTCAGGCCGGCAGCACACCCGTTGACCGTATTGAAGAATATCTCCTTAACGGCCCCGGCGGCACCGTCATCATGGACCAGCTCAACCACCCCATCGTCAACCGCCTTATCCTCCAGGATACCCACGTTAAATCCGATCCCAACCACACCATCGACTGGATCGGCTTCGACCCCCGCGCCGCTTCCATGCCCGTCGGCTCGCCCGAACGCAACTACCTGTTTATCTCCAATGGCGACGGCGACATCGGCGGGGCTGCGCAAAACCGCCCGGAACAAAAACCCAACGACGTCCGCGGCAAATTGCTCCGCATCGACGTCGACGCCTCCCACCCCGATGCCTACCCCACCGGCGACAATGGCGCCCTCACGCGAAATTATGCCATTCCCGCCACCAACCCCATCCCCCTCTACAACGCTGCCCACCCTTCCGCCCCTCTTGCCAGCGTCACCATCAATTACACCACTGCCCCCACCAGCGTCACCTACGGCACATCGGGCACCCTCGCCCAGGAGATCTTTGCCACAGGTGTGCGCAATGCCTTCCGCGTCAGCATTGACCGCCAGACCGGCGATATCTGGAGCGCCGATGTCGGCGAAAATGCCCGCGAAGAAATCAACTTCCTTAAAGCCGATACCTACAACGGCAGCACGCCCCCGGCCGATTTCGGATACGCCCAGCGCGAAGGCACCATTCCCACCAACAGCGGTCTTGCCGTCGCCGGCTCCTCTGGCGCCACAACTCTCCAATGGAACCTCGTCGGTGGCGGCTCCATTACCCTCAACAGCACCAACCCCATCCGCGAAGGCGACCATAGCGTCAGTAACACCACCGACCACCCCGCCACCGCACGCAGCGCCTACATCGGCGGCTACGTCTACCGTGGCCCCATCGCGGAACTTCAGGGCAAATATTTCTATGCCGACTATGTGAACAGCAATGTCTTCATGCTCTCTGATTTCGACCGCAATATGCTCCTCGCCGACTATAGCGGAACTAACTTCAACCAGGATCCCATCACGCACCTCGCCAGCCTCGGCACCCGCACCACCGTCGCCACCAGCAGCGACAACTCTCTCTGGAATACTCTGATCATCGACCCCACCAATCCCAACTATAAATCTACCCTCGGCGCACAGTTCGGATTGGGCCGCATTGTCTCCTTCGCCGAAGACAACCTCGGCAACCTCTACCTCATCGACATGGGCGGCAATCGCGGCGACAACTCCTTCTCCCAGGACTACCCCAACGCCGGTACTGGCGAAATCTTCATGCTCGTTCCCGGACCCGCTTTTGTCCCCGAACCCGCTTCTCTCTTCCTCCTCTCCCTTGCCACCGGCACCCTGCTGCTGCGCCGCCATCGCCACTAACCCGGCGTGGAAACGCCCGGCAAAACACCCGCGCGCGTAAGTTGCCCTTCTTACGGCTTCTAAATGACCGGCATGCCCACCATCACTTTAAATTGCATGCCGCATCAACTTCCCGCCCGCTCCAATCGCTTCCTGATCTCTGCCGCCGGCATCGCCCCCACCATCCGATCCACCTCCCGCCCCCCTTTAAACACTAGCAGCGTCGGAATGCTCTCCACCCGAAACCGCGCCGGAGTCTCCTGGTTTTCGTCAATGTTCATCTTCATCACCCGCACGCGCCCCGCCATTTCCTGCGCCAGCTTCTCCACTACCGGCGCAATCATCCGGCAAGGCGGGCACCACGGCGCCCAGAAATCCACCAGCACAGGCAGCGCCGCCCTTTCCACCTCTGCCGGAAACAGCGTGTCCGTCACTTCCATTACACCGCCCTGACTTGGCAGCGGCTTCTTGCACCGCCCGCACACCGGCGCCATGCCATGCTCAACCTTCTCCTGCGAAATCCGATTCTTCGCCCCGCATGCGGGACATGCCACCACATCCATCGTCGTCATCACGTTCTCCCGCTGGAATGTTCCCCCCTGAATAAACCGCAAACCCCGCGCCGCTCCACCCATCCTCCTGTATCTTCAATCTCATCCAGAAACAACCAGACGGATACAGCCTTCAGCTTTGCGATTAAACTCGGCAGGTATCCCCGCCCTAAATCTGCCAATCCAGAGGCATCTCCTGCTTAAACTCCCGCGGCGGCCTATTCCGATACTGCAACTCCGGATTCTTCATGCTTACCCGTGTATACGCTGGCACGCTCTGCGTAATGAACACATTCCCGTTGATCGTCGCCCCCTTCCCGATCACCGTCTCCCCTCCCAGAATCGTCGCCCCGGAATACACCGTCACATCCTCTTCCAGCGTCGGATGCCGCTTCGCCCCTTTCAAAATCTGCCCCCCCCGCGTCGAAAGCGCCCCCAGCGTCACCCCTTGGTACAATTTCACCCGCTGCCCGATAAGCGTCGTCTCGCCAATCACAACGCCCGTCCCATGGTCAATGAAAAAATAATCCCCAATCGTCGCGCCCGGATGTATATCGATTCCCGTCAGGTTGTGAGCATACTCCGTCATGATCCGCGGAATCAGCGGCACCTCCGCCCTGTGCAGCTCATGCGCAATTCGGTACACGCTGATTGCGAACAGCCCCGGATACGAAAAAATAATCTCATCCGTGTCCGATGCCGCCGGATCTCCCTCAAATGCCGCCTGCACATCCGTCCCCAGCGTCGCCCGCAGCCCCGGCAAGGAACCCAGAAACTCCTGCACAATCGCCTCCGCCGTCGTGTCGCAGCTCGGGCACTCCGTCCCCCGCCGCATTGCCTGGTGCCGGATCGCGTTGTTCACCTGCTCGTACAGTTTGTCATGAATCACCGTAATCAACTCGCCCACATGATAATCCAGCGTGCGCGTCGATAGATTCTGCTTCCCAAAATACCCCGGAAACAGCAGCTCCCGTATCAGCCTGATCAATTCAATGACGCTCTCGCGATTCGGCAAATGTCCACCGCTCTTCACCCCTCCTGCCCCTCCCTGCCCCTCATCGATATGCCGCGTCCGCGGATTCTCTTGGTAACTCGCCACTATCGCCTGCACCAGTAACCTGAAATTCGTCCCATCATTTCCCATGCCGGCTCCCATGAAGTGCTATGCCCCGGGTCTCTTCAACTCTGCAACCGCCTCTTCCAGATTCAACGTCCCCTCGTACAGCGCCCGCCCCACAATAATTCCCGCGATCGCCAGTGACTTCAGCGCCGTGATATCCTTCAGCGTTGTCACACCCCCGGAGTGCACCACTGGCACCTTCTTGCACACCTTCAGTAGCCGCACGGTCGCCTGCACATTGGGCCCCTGCAGCATGCCATCGCGCGCAATGTCCGTATAAATAATCGCCGCCAGCGGCAGATTATCCACGTCCCGGGCCACATCAATCGCCTTCGGACTCTCCTTTGTCGACTGCGTCCATCCATGCGTCCGCACCAGCCCATCCTTCGCATCCAGCCCCAGCACCAGCCGGTTCCGAAACCGCGCATCCAGCGTCATGGTCTGAAACCACGCCATGTCCGCCAGTGCCCGCGTCCCCAATATCAGCCGATGCGCCCCCATCGCCAGCACATACTCCATGGAGTCTTCACTTCGGATGCCGCCCCCCACCTCCACCTTCAGCTTCGTCGCCCGCACGATCTTTTCCACGATGGACAGATTCACCGGCCGCCCTTCCTTGGCGCCGTCCAGATCCACCACATGCAGCCACGTGCAGCCGGCGGCCTCAAACTTCTTCGCGATCTCCACCGGATCCACTTCATATGTTGTCTGCTCGTTGTAATCCCCCCGGCGCAGCCGCACCACTTGCCCGTTGCGCAGATCGATCGCAGGTATCATCTCCACGTTCACGCCGCTTCTCCCGTGTATTCCGCAAAATTCTTCAAAATCGCCGCCCCGATCTCCTGGCTCTTTTCCGGATGAAACTGCGTTGCCAGAATATTCCCCTGCCACAACGCCGCCACAAATGGCTCCCCATACGCCGCCGTCGCCGCAATCACACCCCTCTCCTGCGGAACCACATGATAAGAGTGCACAAAATACACATATGGCTCCGCCGGCAGCCCTCTGAACAGCGGCGACCGCTTCTCCCCTTCAAACCTCAGCGCATTCCATCCCATGTGCGGCACCTTCAACCCATGTGGCGGCCCATCCACCTCAAACCGCACGCACTCGCCCTTCACCAGCCCCAGTCCGCGGTGCGTCCCGTCTTCATGCCCCACTTCCATGATCAACTGCATCCCCAGGCAAATCCCCAGCATCGGCCGCCCACTCTGCACGTGCGCCGCAATCGCTTCTCCCATCCCCGTCCGGTTCATCAGCGCAATCGCGTCCCGAAATGCCCCGACCCCCGGTACCACCAGCCGGTCCGCGCGCTTCACATCCTCCGGTGAGGAAATAATCTCCGCCGCATGCCCGCAGCGCTCAAACGCTTTCTGCACGCTTCGCAGGTTCGCCATTCCATAATCCACAATCGCCAGCACGAGATTCCTTTGGGCCAAAAAAAGAGAAAGGGCGCGTCACCTGCAATTCCGCCCATTCGCCCGAAGACGACAGATGAAACGCGTGACGCGCCCTTTATTTTTAGCAATGCACCTTCATGTTTCCCTTCAGGAGTGATGAGGAGAACGACAGTTACCGCGCGTTCTTCACCACCACAATGTCCACACGCCGGTTCAGCGCCGGGTTCTTCGTGTTCTTCGGATTGTTCGCTGCCATCGACGCAATATACATGTTCTTCTGTGGCACACCCTTCGATGACAGATACAACAACACCGCCCGCGCCCGCGCCGCGCCCAGGTCCCAGTTGTCATCCCAGCCCGAGTTCTTTACCGGCGAGGCATCCGTATGCCCTTCAATCCGCAGCGTCTGACCCGAATAGCTCTTCTTGATCTGGGCCGCCAGGGTATCCAGCGTCTTCTTGGCCGTCGGCTTCACCGTCGCCTTGCCTGAATCAAACAGGACGTCGCCACGGATCTCCAACACTACTTCGCCCGCGGCGTTGATCGATGAGCCAATGTCCCCGCCCAGGTTCGGAGCCGCCGGCGTGCGGCCACCCCGCGCCCCGCCGGTTGTGCCCGAGCCTGTGAGATCCAGCGTCCCCCCACCCTCGCCCGCGCCCGTCCCGGGAGCGGCCGTCGTGTCCGTGCCCGGCGCCGTCAGCTGTCCGGTCGCCGCATTCGCGCGGGCGTCCGCCGCTTGGCGCGCCGCCTGCTCGCTCTGCAGTTGCTCCTGCAGTTTCTTGTTCTGATCCAACAAACTGTCGCGCTCCGCCGCCTGCTTGTTGTTGGCGCACCCGCCAAGTGCGACAAATGCCGCCGCTGCCACTGCCATCATGCCTAAACGTAAACTCATGGAAGATCTCCTTATCACGAACGGCCGCCGTGCGCTCTAATGTCTAAATCGCATCAGAAAGCGCTGCGCACCGCTCTCCATTCTCTGAATAACGCAAAATTGTACAGCCTGTGGTGGGCGATTCAAGCCTCCGCTCCACCCGCCGCGCCTTTCACATCTCTTAATAAAGGCCCATTAACGTCAAATAGGCATAAATAACCGGGTTTCCCACCACCAGCGACAAAATTGATGCCACCGACAGCCATGGCCCATACGGCAACACGTTCGGTTTCCCCATCAGCTTCAATACCACTGCCCACAAGATCGTCAGAAAGGGTGCCGTGAAAAATGCGAAGATCACCAGCGGCGCCCCAAAGACTGCTCCCACTCCCGCCATCAGGTGCGCGTCTCCCATCCCCATCGCTTCCTTGTTCAAGGCCAACGATCCACTTACCCTTATCACCCATACAATCCCCCCGCCTGCCAGAAAACCAAACACCGACCCCAATACCCGCGATGCCAACAGTGACTGCGGCACCACCCCCGGCAGCCAGTACGCAATCACTCCACACACCACCGGCACCGCCAGAAAGAGAACTTCTTTTGAAATTTCCCGCCGCACATGCGGCATCGATATCTCTTCCATCACTTCGTCCGTTACATCCATCTGCCCCGCATCTCGTGGCAGCACCCCGATCAAAAAAATCAAAACCCCCGCCCCCAGCATCGCCACCGTCGCGACGGCCATTGATACTGTCATCCACAACGCCGCCACCACCGCCACCACCGCCACCACCGCGACGACCGCCGGCCAATACCGCGTCAGTTTCGGCGGCGGTGCCATTGCCCCTTCCTCAGCCTCTCCTGTTGCTCCCTTTTTCTCGCCTTTGCCCGCCATTGCCCCCTCCTTATCCTCGACAACGTCCGCCTCCAGGTCGGCATAACTCCGCGGCAGTACCTTCAACCACATCAGCACATTCGCCAGCACCAACCCCGCACCCATCCCTATGATGGGCTTGGCCAGCCACCACCGCGCCGGCTCCAAGTGTGGCAAAATCGCAAACGATTTCGGCAGCACCGGCGGCCCGCCGAACACCGCCGCCAAAAGCCCCAGCCCCGCCAGAAACCACGTAATCGACAGCGGAATAATGAACAAATCCGCATCAATCGCCGACGCCGCCAGCAACGCCGATGCAAACAGCGCATGCACCACATACGGTAGCCAGTCCGCCTCAAGGGAATGAATTCCCACGGCCGCTGGATGCTGCCACGGGTACACCCGCCCTTGCCACCCCGCTGCAAAATACGCCAGAAACAACCCGCACCACACCAGCGCCGTCGCCAGCTCCACCAGTGGATACCGGATGGGTATCGACGCCGCGCACTTCGCGCACCGCCCACGCAGCATCACATAACTCACCACCGGAATATTCTGATACCACTGAATCGGCGCATCGCACATCGGACAGTGCGACGGCGGCCATGACAGCGTCATCCGCCCGCGCTTCTCCAGATACACCACCTCCCGCCCCCGGTACGGCAGCCGCCAGATCACCACGTTCAGAAAGCTCCCCACGCACGCCCCCACCAGGAAGAAAAACACCCCATATGCCATGATCTGCGCTACTGCCATCCCGCAATTATCGGCATATCCCTGCGCAAAGCGACACCCGCTCCCCGTCCTGCCCCCCCCTGTGGCAATCTTGCTCAATAATTGTGGCCCAACAGCCTGCTGCGCCTTAGGGGCTGATTATATCCAGTGCGCTCATTCGCTTACGGTACCATCGAAGTGCATGAATGGCATGTGAATACCCCCCCCATTCAAAGGATTCTTTTTTCTCCATTTCTTTGAGCAGCCACCGAGTGGCTAGGTGCGGCCATGCCTGTTGCGCAAGTTCATCATCTGTTAACCCCATACAAATCCATGTTAACATGTGGCCCTGATGTGACAGCATGGTTTGCCGATCTTTCGGCGCAGGTTGACGTGCGTTGCTCTGATCAAGAGGGAATGTTCCTACTTCCAAAGGAAATTGTCCTTCTTCGGTTAATGTCTGCCGGGCGGTTTTCAAAGCTGATCCGAGTTGTGTGGAAGCGGCGGTTCGAGTCTCCCGGCTGATTTGCTTTCCAGAAGAATTCAACGCGCACGCCAAACCAATCCAATAGTGAGTGCCAAAGCATGCAACTGAGTTTTGCCGGTTTGAAATGTGCCATTGAAACATCCGGTCCAGGGTAACCTCGTTCCCGAAGCGGTCAGCCCACCGCGATCTTCCCTCCCATCGAACGGCCACTGGCAGACTCCAGCTTAGGTCTGAATATGGAGTGCACAGAGACAACTCGTTTTGCATAAGTTGACGGAGCGTTAATGCTTGGTCAGACGACACCTGTACGCGAACATCATCGGGCGATAGACCGCATTCCGTCAGAACCCACAGAAATTGGCATAAATGCCCCTGAAAGACGCCAGCCTTGTCTTCCTCACGCACAGCGAATGTCGGCATCCCATGCGTAACGCGAACAAATGGCATGCCCTCGTAACGAGGTTTCCACGAAGCATCCTGCAATAGCCATGTGAGGCACGTCAGCTTCTTGCTGTCGTTCTGATCAGAAAGTTCAAAGTCCCGTGTTCTGCCAAGCAGGACATGGAATAGCGTCCAAGGCGTGTTGGCGGTAGTCAACTGCCGCTCGTCGAAGGCCTGTAACCGTGCGTCGATTTTACCCAGGTTTTCAACGCAAATGAGTTTGATATCCGGCGCCAGCGCGACGGGCTGCCTGCTCTGCCGGGGCTGGTTTAGAAATCCCAATGCGCATAACACCCCTGCCGCAATAACCCCCCCTAAAAGACCCCATCGCAGCGGCTTTAACTTGCGGCACGACATCACTGCTGCGCTACAATTAAATCCACCGGCAGGACGATCTGCAACCCCTGGGGTTGCTTGAGATGTATGGTGCAACTGCCTTTAATCGTCGTACTGGGCTGAGGAATACGGAATTGCAGTTCTAGATCTTTTGTATGATCCTTCGAATTGGGGCCCTCTGACCATTCCGGAGGATCGATGCCTTCCGACGTTATCTTGTCAATGGAAATGTCTTGTTTATCCATGGATTGCAAAGAGATGGAAACCTTCAATTGGTTTGGCAAAGAGTTGGCCAGTTGAAAAATGCGTTGCGGACGCGTCACAACTGTTTCAGTCGCGGTGCCCATTACGCCCAGATTAAAGGATAAGGGTTTTGTCCCGTTCTGTGCCTTTATGGTCATTTTTCCCATGAACGGGCCGGGCGGGACCGTTTGGGGATCCAAAGTCACGCTATAGCTGAACTCGTGCCGAAGGACATCTCCCGATATCTTTGTTACATTGGCAGCTTGGCGCTCGCTTATTTTGAGAAAAGGTTGATCTATGCTGATATCCACAATCTCAAAAGGCTCATCAGCTGCGCCGTGATGTGTGATTTCAAAGGGAAGGGATTTCTGCTTTGTCCCGCGCACTATGCGCGAAAAATCAATGAGACTTGTCGATATTCGGGTGTCGTCCTTGACAACAGCCCGCACAGCCAGCCGCACAGGATCTGGCTCGCCGGAAATAAACACGATAACGCCGTTGCTTCCCTCTCCCGGCTTGTCCGCATGAACCTTCACTGAAATTCGTGTTGTCGAACCCGGGGAAAGCCGGTTGGGGCCTTCCAGCTTCGCGCCAACGCAAGAACAGGAGACAGGCCCTAGCTTCACTTCTATCGGCTGGCTGCGGACATTCACCAACTCGAATGTATGATTCAGTTCCGTGCCGTGCGAGACAGTGCCTGCGTCATGCAGTGTCGAACTTTTCACGAAGGGGGAAGATGTGCCTGCGGCTGTGCTCGCTTGCCCCTTGACGATCTGTGCCTGCACTGCAAGGATCAACACAACTATGATGGTTCCGGAAGATGTAGGCGCTGGGATTCCACTTCTGCGTGACAAAGGATCGGTCCGAATGTGGCGGCGGACAAAAGCGATGATAAACGACAGCAAAAGTAAAATAACCCCTGTCACCACAAAAACTCCCCACATATTCCCCCAGCTCATTCTTGCCTGTCCTGGCTCAAAAGTGATCGGATATTTCGACAGAATTAATGCATTGCCCGTCATTTTTTCAGCCAGCATCGAGAGCAGAGAGGGACCCCTCCAGCCATTTTTCGCCAGCGGATCAAAAACATATACGGTTTGTTCATCCACCGGCCCGGCCACGGTGACAAAATGATAGTCCATTTCGTTTACTTCTTTAGGACTTATCTCGTTTGGATCTTTGCGGACTTCCAGTTGCAAAATGGCCACGTTCTTAAGTGATAATAAATCCGACGGGGATAGATGAACGTGCTTGACAGTGAGCCCTTTCTTAACCGCGTAGTTTGTCAAAGTTTCGAAATTGCTCTGGCCGTTTTTATCGGCGAGCCCCTTAAACTCGTCATCGACCACCGGAAGCCCAAGAACTTGAAAGGCGAACGCCATGGCCGCCGGACCACATGGAAAGGGTGCCGTGTTTGTCTCGCGCCATATTTCACTGGGTGCAGTCGCTGTCGCGGGCGCAAGAACCTGATTCGAGGTTTGCCCCTGAGCAAGCCCTTGAACAATCAAAACAACAACCCATGCTATTTTGAAAAGGGGGCTCTTGCACATGGCGCTTCCTTGGTTCCGCGGCGACTGTTTATGGACGGGATTGGTCATCGCTGGGTCTTCTCCGAAACAGATAAATGCCAATCACAACAGCCACCAGTAAAATAATCAGGGCGCCTATGGCCTGCGCTGCACGCCCCCATAGCACGTTTCTTCCCTGTCCGATCACCATGCTCGAACCCGCGGTGCTCCCCGTATTACCGCGTTGGCTGCCGGAAGAACGTTCCGGAACTGGCAGCGCTGCGCCCTGGAGAGAGCCCTCGAGTGCTTCCGCAAGCTCCCTAAACCCGTCTCCACCTACCGTCCAGCTTACCTTCACGTCGTGGTCGACAGCTTGGGTCCCTGGAGGCAGTCGCTTCCAAAGGTCAAAGAAATCATCTGCCACACCGCTGTTTACAGCTAATTCAGGTTTCCCCTCTGAAACCCCGTCAACCTCAAGTTCCGACTCCAACTGCCATGCCCCTGGGGCTGGCGCGGCTTTTGTTCTCTTCACGCCCCGCACGGCAAGCCACATCCCGGGCAAAACCTCACGGGCTTCTTGGATTTGAAATTCCATCGTGGGATGCTCTACATCGCCATCGCGGTAATAGCGATGAAGAACCGGCAGGAATCCCCGTTCGACGTCAATCCACACAGATGTCACCGCCTGATCACTGCCTGGACGAAGTAGATCCACCACATGGCACAAACGGCCGTCAACTATCTCACAGGTTGGCCGCAACCGGCTCTGCCCCGATCGCAAAATAGATGACAAGGATTGGTCGAGAAACGCGACCGCCGGCCGCTCAGGATTGAGCAGCATCATATCAAAATAGTCCCACCCTTGGGTAACGGTCTCATGTTCCCGTTTAGTGGCAATTCCGGCAAATCCAGTATGGACTTCGTGAATGATGCTTCTCGTGCCGTTAAATGCGGCACGGCGCTCAAAACGTCGTCCCTGGAACTCCGGCGCCGAACTATACTGATGTTCACGGTATGTTTTATCGCCTTTTACAACCGCTCGCTGATGCGTCCGTGCCCCCAGAAAATCAGGGGAAACCGCGCCGCGGGTTACATCAAATCTATATGCAATTGATAAATCACTTATCTGCGAACGCAGCGCATCGACCCCGGCCAACAGTTGCTCTTTGGTTAAGGCCGGCTTTTTTCCTGGACTGATTTCCTGCGCCCGGCTTTCACAGCTAAGAATAAATACCAGGAACACCAGGATCCATGGCAACCCTTTCCAGCACAGTGGGATCCGAAGCTTGGAATTCACGTGACTTGAAGTCGCGG
>JADMIO012825482.1_pt1 | contig 14524 bp, 1 predicted proteins | sample 8958161 | NCBI WGS metagenome assembly JADMIO01 (sample SAMN16585339, study PRJNA669376) | soil metagenome | isolation source: Crop rotation soil | place: USA: Cullars Rotation, Alabama | collected 2011 | reverse complement strand
GGGATGATCAGGTGAAGGTGAGGGGGCATCGGATCGAGTTGGGAGAGGTCGAAGCATCGCTCCGAGCATGTCGAGGTGTCCGTCAATGTGCGGTCGTGGCAAGAGCAGACGACGGCCTCAGCCAGCAATTAGTGGCTTACGTCGTGCCGGGAGAAGAAGAGACAGGCACGGGTGTTCACGAGTGGCGCACTCAGCTACAGCAGCAGTTGCCGGAGTACATGGTGCCGTCGGTGTTCGTGAAGATGGAGGAGCTGCCGTTGACGGCGAGTGGGAAGGTGGACAGGCGCAGGTTGCCTGAGGTGGAAGCGCGGCGACCGATGCTGGGGAGCGCCTATGTCGCTCCATGCACACCTGTTGAGGAGATGCTGGTGGGCATCTGGTCTGAGGTACTTAATGTCGAGCAACCGGGTGTGTTCGACAACTTCTTCGAGTTGGGCGGGGACTCGATTCGCAGCATTCAGATCTTTGCCAAAGCTCAACAGGCGGGACTGAAGTTCTCTCTTCAGCAGCTCTTCAAGCATCCGACGATCAGAGACCTGGCGCGCGCGACTGCTTCTCCCGATGCCGATTACCTGGAGACATCAGAGGTCAGCGAGTTCGGTCTCATCTCTGAGAATGATCGCCGTAGATTACCGCTGGATGTGGAAGACGCTTACCCTTTGACACAGCTTCAGGCTGGAATGATCTTTCACAGCGAATACAGACCGGCGGCGGCTATCTATCACGACATTTTTACTTTTCATATCAAGGCTCACTTCGATGCGTTGATTCTTCAGACGGTGTTGCGTCAGCTTCTGGCGCGCCATCCTATCTTGCGCACAGCCTTCGATTTGACCGGCTTCAGCGAGCCTCTACAACTCGTGCGCCGCACGGTCGCCGTGCCGCTTCAAGTGGATGATTTGAGTCGCGAGGGCTCTGAGCGGCAGGATGAACTGCTGGCCGCGTGGGTGGAGACTGAAAAGAGCAAGCACTTTGATTGGAGTCAAGCGCCGTTGGTACGCTTTTACGTTCACCTGCGCTCTGAGAACTCTTTTCAGTTCACGCTCAGTTTCCATCACAGCGTCTTGGACGGATGGAGCGTCGCTTCCATGCTCGCTGAAATCTTCCAACACTATTCCTCTCTGCTGAGCGCTGAATCCACCCCGTTTCAGCTCACACCGCCCGCCGCAAAGTTCCGGGACTTCGTGGCGCTGGAACGGGCGACTCTGGCATCTGAAGCGGGGCGAGCATTCTGGAAGGACAAGCTGAGCGATAGCGGGTTTATAAAGATTCCCCGTTGGCACTTTCTACATCAATCTTCCGACGCGAAGCAGGCCCATACACATGAAGTACAGATTCCTTCCGAGCTTTCCAGTAGGCTTCAGGAAGTGGCCCGTGAGGCTTCAGTCCCACTGAAGAGTGTTCTGCTGGCCGCGCACCTGCAAGTGATGAGACTGCTCGGCGGGCAGGCGGATGTGCTGACGGGGCTGGTCTCTAACGGCAGGCCGGAGATGGTTGATGGGGAACGTGTGCTGGGTCTCTTTCTCAACGCTCTGCCCCTGCGTCTTCAAATGAAAGGTGGCACGTGGATTGATCTGGCGCAGGAGACCTTTGAGGCCGAGCGCGAAATGCTGCCTTTCCGTCGCTATCCCATGCCGCAGATGCAAAGGGATCAAGGAGGGCGACTCCTCTTCGAGGCAGGATTTAACTTCAACCACTTTCATCTCTTTAAATCACTGCCGAAGTTTGCAGAGATAGAGCTGGTCGAAGGCGATTTCTTCGAGGCCACCAATTATGCGCTCACGGCAAACTTCGCGCTGGATATTGTCTCGTCACAAATTCAACTGACCTTGTCCTACAACGCAAACGAGTTGAGTGATGAGCAGATCACCGCCTTCGGCAATTACTACATCAGGGCACTCGACGCCATAGCCAGCAATCCATCCGCGCGATATGAACGCACAAATTTGTTGACCGCAGGCGAGCAGCATCAACTGCTCAAAGAGTGGAACGACACTCGACGAGAGTATCCCGTGCGATGCTTGCATGAACTGTTTGAGCAACAAGTCGAGTGCTCACCTGAAGCCATTGCGCTGGTCTTTGCCGATCAGGAGTTGAGCTATCGAGAGTTGAACGAGAGAGCCAACCAACTCGCCCACCATCTGCGAGGATTGGGAGTCAGAGCGGAGTCACTGGTCGGCATCATGATGGAACGCTCCGTTGAGATGGTCGTCAGCCTGCTCGCCGTGCTCAAGGCTGGTGGGGCTTACGTCCCACTCGATCCAGAGTATCCACAGGAACGACTCTCCTTCATGCTTTCGGATTCTGCGGTGAAAGTATTGCTGACGCAGGAGCGATTGCTCGGGGTGATGCCTGCCAGTCGAGCACGAGTGGTCTGCGTTGACACCGAGTGGGAAGTCATCGCAGAGCGGAGCGTAGAGAACCCTGAGAGCAATGTTGATGCTGACAACCTCGCCTATGTCATCTACACCAGTGGATCAACAGGTCAGCCTAACGGTGTCCTCATCCAACACCATAACATCTGCAATCTGATCCACCATGCCCGCTCCCTCTTCCAGATGGACGAACACTCTCGCCTGCTCCACGTCGCCTCCTTCAGCTTCGATGCTTCGCTCCTGGAACTGTTCCTTGCCTTCACGAGCGGAGCAAGGCTTTCTCTGAGCAGCCACGACGAGCGACTCTCGGCTGAGCGGTTGAGCACCCTCATCGAGCGAGAGCAGTTGACGAGGGCGGTCCTGACGCCGACGCTCTTGAAGGTTTTGGAGGAGGAGCGATGTCAGAGTCTGCGTCTCATCAGTAGTGGTGCGGAGCGGCTGACGGCGGAGGTGGCGCAGAGGTGGGTCAGAGGAGGGCGCAGGGTGTTGAACTGCTATGGGCCGACCGAAGCGACGGTCTTTGCGACCTCCGAGGAGTGGGAGAGAGAGGGGAGAGAGCAGGAGCGAGAGCCAGGAATCGGGAGAGGGGTAGCCAATGCTGAGGTGTACGTGTTGGATGAGGAGATGAGGTTAGTACCGACCGGGGTAGTCGGAGAGTTGTACATCGGTGGGGCGGGAGTGGGGCGCGGCTACCTGTCACGGCCAGGATTGACGGGTGAGCGATTCGTGCCTGACCCGTACAGCGAGCAGGTGGGAGCGAGGATGTACCGGACGGGGGACATGGTGAGATGGAGTAGCGCAGGCGAGTTGGAGTATGTGGGGAGGCGGGATGAGCAGGTCAAAATCAGAGGGCATCGAGTGGAATTAGGCGAGGTCGAGGCAGAAGTGAGGGGGTTGGAGGGGGTGAAGGAGTGTGTGGTGGTGGCGCGAGAGGGGAGGGACGGAGAGCAGACTCTCTTCGCTTATGTCGTCGCGGATAAACTGCCCTCGCCAGGCCACGCGGCGAAAGCCTCTGCGGAAAATAATGCAGATGGAACGAAGGACGAGAGCTACGCTTTCCTGAATGAGCGCGTAGAACTATGCCCGTCCGTTGCCGAATACTTCGTCTATGACGATTACCTGTATGGCACCCTGACACATGATTACAAGCGCAACGATAGCTACCGCGCTGTCATTAACCGCAGCGTCAGAAATAAGGTGGTGCTCGATCTGGGAACCGGGCCTGACGCTATTCTCGCGCGCCTGTGCGTCGAAGCCGGGGCGAAGAAAGTCTACGCCATAGAGCTAATGGAGCAGACCTACAGGCAAGCCTTAGCGAAGGTCAAGAGCCTGGGTCTGGAAGACAAGATCACTTTAATCCGGGGTGATTCGAGGCGCACAGAGTTGCCGGAAAAAGTGGATGTCTGTGTCTCGGAGATCGTCGGTTCGATTGGAGGGTCTGAAGGCGCGGCGCTCATCATCAACGACGCACAGCGCTTTCTGAAAGACGGGGGCTTGATGATACCGCAGCGCAGCCGCACGCTTGTGGCAGCAGCAAGCCTGCCGGACGAGTTGCTGTCGAATCCCGGCTTCTCTGAGATTTCTGCACACTACGCGAACAGGATTTTCGAACAGGTGGGGCATCGCTTCGACCTGCGGCTGTGCATCAGAAACTTCCCTCAGTCGCATTTAATCTCTGAGGCAGGAGTCTTTGAAGAGCTGAATTTCAGCGAGCAGGTTGCGACCACGTATCGCCGGAAGATCAAGCTGCGGGTCACGCGCAAAGCCAGGTGGGATGGGCTGCTTGTGTGGATGAACCTGCACGTCGGGGAGGGAGAAGTGATAGACATTCTCGAACCCGGCTACAGTTGGTTTCCCATCTACTTTCCGTTGTTTTATCCGGGGCTGGAGGTAGACTTTGGCGACGAGGTCCTGGCGGTGTGTAGCGGAGAGTTGAGCGCCAACGGGATCAATCCTGATTACAGGGTCGAAGGAAAGCTCTTGAGGAGGGACGGGAGCGAGGTAAGTTTCGAGTACGAGTCGGCGCATCATGAAGGGGGATACCGCCGGACGCCCTTTTACCGGCTGGTCTTCGGCGAAGACGGGGCTATCAGGAGAAGGGAAGAGCGAGAGGTCACGAGCAGAAGCTTGCGAGCGCAGCTCAGGCGGCGCTTGCCTGAGCATATGATCCCGCAATCTTTTCTGATACTGGATGAGTTGCCGTTGACGCCTTCGGGGAAGATAGACAGGCGAGCGCTGCCCGCTCCAGAAACAATTAAATCCGAGGCGTTGCGAGCCGTGGTCGCTCCGCGCACACCGCTGGAGCAAAGCCTTGCCAACATGTGGAGTCAACTGCTCGGCGTTGAGCCGGTGGGCATCCACGACAACTTCTTTGAGCTGGGGGGACACAGCCTGCTCTCCACACGGCTCATCTCTCACATCCGGCAGGCGTTCGCCGTCGAACTGCCCCTGCGCCGCTTCTTTGAGATACCGACGATTGCCATGCTCGCCGCAGAGATCGAGAGTCTCAGAGCAGGCGACCCGGCGCAGCAGCAGCAGACGGCCATTCAACCGCTCTCGCGTGAGTCTCGCCGTATGAAACGATCTGCGGTCGGGGCGCGCAAGGGTGAAGAGGATCAAGAAGCAGCACATCAACGGAGTTAATAAAACTATGCAAGATACTGCCGGAGCGGAACGCCGCGCGATGTTAATTGAAGAGACTGTGCCCGACACGTCGGAAGATTTGATCCTGGCCGACTGGGTGAAAGCGGTCGAGCGTTCGACCATGCGTGAGATGCTCTCGTTGGGAGCGCGCCCGGACGTGCTCTCCTTCGCCCTCGGCCTGCCGACGACCGCTGTGCTGCCGGCGGCAGCCTATTCCGAGGCGATGATTGAATCGCTGAAAAACGATCAGCTCTCGCTTCAGCTCGGCCCGCCTTTTCAACCCCTGAAGGAGCAGATCGTCCGTCTGATGGCCGAGCGCGGGGTGACCTGTCACGAAGACCAGGTGTTTCTCACAACGGGGGCGCAGCAGGGGCTCAACCTGCTCACACGCTTGCTGCTCAACGAGGGTGGGCAGGTCATCGTCGAAGAGACGGCTTACACGGGCGTGAAGATGGTTCTTCAGCCGCACAGGCCACAGGTCCTGACGGTCTCGACAGACCCACAGCACGGCATCAACCTGGACGAAGTCGAGCAACTGCTCCTCGGCGGAGCGCGCCCGGCTTTCATCTTCGCCATGAGCGACGGGCACAACCCTCTCGGCATCAGCCTCTCGCAGCAAAAACGCGAGCGGCTTGTGCAGCTCGCACGCCGCTATCGCGTGCCAGTCGTCGAAGATGATGTCTACGGCTTCCTTAATTACGAGCGCGCAGCCATCCCGCCGATGCGAGCCCTGGATGACCGTTGGGTCTTGCACGTCGGCTCATTCTCGAAAATCCTGGGGCCCGGGTTGCGCGCCGGATGGCTGGTTGTGCCGGAAGCTCTCATTCCGCGTTTATCAATCGTCAAAGACCTGAGTGATATAGACTCCTGCACCCTGACGCAGCGCACCATCAATACGTACTTGCAGTCCGACCAGCTTCCAGGCCATCTACGCCTCGTTCGCAGCGAGTTTCAGGAGAGGCGCGACCTGATGCTGGACGCATTGGAGAAGCACCTTCGCGGCGTCGCCAAGTGGGAGAAACCTTCGAGCGGGGTCTTCATCTGGCTGCGTCTTCCGGCGGGAGTGGATACGGCGTTGCTACTGAAAATCGCCGTCGAGCGAGAGCGTGTGGCTTTCATTCCGGGCAAGGCTTTTAGCTTCGACGAGAGCGACCGGCCAAGCGAATGCCTGCGCTTAAACTTCACCTATTGCCGGCGCGAACAGATCGAAGAAGGCGTAGCGCGGCTCGCCAGAGTTTTCAAAGATGCGATTTTTTAAACGCAAAGGACGCAGATTCTTTGCGCTACTCTGCGTCTTCTCCTCCGCGTCCTCTGCGTTTAATCGCCCCTTTAATGGAAAGCATAAGTTAAGACCATGACGACATATTACGATTCTCAGCTCAACGAAAACTCTGATTCGAGGATCAACGGCGATGACGATGTCATCGTTTTCCCTGTCTCGTTTGCGCAGCAGCGTTTGTGGTTTCTGGAGCAACTAACGCCCGGCACTTCCGCTTATAACATTCCCCTGGCCGTACGACTGACAGGCAACCTCGACATCCCCGTGCTGAAGCAAACGCTCGACGAGATCATCCGTCGCCACGAGTCGCTGTGCACCTCCTTCTCTGTCGTGGACTCGCAGCCCGTCCAACTGATCTCTCCCCCGCAACCTCTACACGTTGCGCTCACAGACCTCAGTCACCTGGATGCCGCTGAGCGCGAGCAGAGCGTCGAGCGCCTTGCTGCGGAAGAGGCCCAACAACCCTTCGACCTCACAGTTGCGCCGCTCTTGCGTGTCAGCCTGTTGAAGCTGAGCGGGCGGGAACATGTGCTGCTGTTGACGATGCATCACATCGTCAGCGATGGCTGGTCGATGGGCGTGCTGATCCGTGAGGTCGCGGCTGTGTATGGGGCCTACAGTCGAGGACAGGCTTCTCCGTTAAGCGAGCTGCCGATTCAATACGCTGACTATGCCGTATGGCAGCGAGAGCGACTGTCAGGTGCGGTCCTGGAAGAGCAGTTGAGTTATTGGAGAGAGCAACTTGGAGGAGCACCAGCGGTGCTCGAACTACCGACCGACAGGGTCAGACCCGCCGTGCGGAGCTATCGCGGAGGGGCAGTCAGAGTCGAGATTGGAGAAGAGGTAACGCAGAGGCTCAAAGAGTTGAGCCAGCGGGAAGGATGCACGTTGTTCATGCTGCTGTTGGCCGCCTTTGATGTGCTGCTGTGGCGTTGGAGCGGAGAAACAGACCTGGTGGTGGGAACACCGATTGCGAATCGAACGAGAGCGGAGGTGGAGGGGCTGATCGGCTTCTTCGTCAACACGCTGGCGTTGCGGGTGAGGGTAAGGGGGAATCCGAGCTTCCGAGAGTTGCTGGGTAGAGTGCGGGAGGTCTGTCTGGGAGCGTACGCGCATCAGGAGATGCCGTTTGAGAAACTGGTCGAGGAGTTACAGCCCGAAAGAGAGATGAGTCATACGCCTCTCTTTCAGGTGATGATGGTCTTGCAGAACGCGCCGGTAGAAGCCCTGGAATTACCGGAGCTGAAGCTGAGCCACGTCGAAGGCGAGGTTGAGACTGTTAAGTTTGATCTCACGTTGACGCTGAGTGAAACAGGGAAGCAACTGTACGGTGCGCTGGAATTCAACAGCGACCTGTTCGAGAGGTCGAGCATCGAGCGGATGGCTGGACACTTGCAGCGGGTGCTCGAAAGCGTGGCGGCGAATCCTGAGCAGAGAATTGCAGAGCTGCCGTTGCTGACCGCAGCCGAGCAGCATCAACTGCTCGATGATTGGAACGACACTCGACGTGAGTATCCATCGCAATGTTTACACGAACTGTTTGAGCAGCAAGTCGAGCGTACACCGGAGGCTACTGCCCTCATCTTTGAGGATGAGGAGTTGAGCTATCGAGAGTTGAACGAGAGAGCCAACCAACTCGCTCATCATCTGCAAGAGATAGGTGTCGGAGCGGAGTCGCTGGTCGGCATCATGATGGAACGCTCCGTTGAGATGGTCGTCAGCCTGCTCGCCGTGCTCAAGGCTGGTGGGGCTTATCTGCCGCTCGATCCGGAGTATCCACGAGAGCGGCTCTCCTTCATGCTTGAGGATGCCGCCGTCTCTGTGCTCATCACCATGGAGAGCTTGCTGGAAAGGGTCTCTCAGGAGAGGGCGCGGATTGTCTGTCTGGATACGGAATGGACGAGCATCGCCGCCGGGAGCGCAGAGAATCCGCGCAGCGATGTGTGTGCGGACAACCTGGCTTACGTCATCTACACCTCCGGCTCGACAGGCAAGCCGAAAGGCGTGATGGTGAGCCACGGCAACGTCGCGCGTCTGTTCAGCGCAACCGAGCAATGGTTCCGCTTCAACGCAGACGACGTGTGGACGTTGTTCCATTCTTACGCTTTCGACTTTTCGGTCTGGGAGTTGTGGGGAGCGCTCCTTTACGGGGGGCGTCTGGTGATTGTTCCTTACCTCGTCAGCCGCTCGCCCGATAGCTTCTACGAATTGTTGTGCCGCGAGCAGGTCACTGTGCTGAATCAGACGCCGTCTGCCTTTCGTCAACTGATGCGAGCCGGGGGTGGGGCTGAAGATGCAAGATCAATCGCTCTGCGTTTAGTCATCTTTGGCGGCGAGGCTTTAGAGTTGCAAAGCCTGCGTCCATGGTTCGAGCGCTACGGAGACGAGCGCCCGCAGCTTGTGAACATGTACGGGATCACGGAGACGACCGTACACGTTACTTATCGCCCTTTGCTGGCCGCAGATGCCGAACGGGGCGCAGGCAGCATGGTGGGCATCAAGATTCCAGACCTGGAGCTTTACGTCCTGGACGAGCACTTGCAGCTGGTGCCCGTCGGCGTCGCCGGAGAGATTTACGTCGGAGGCAATGGTCTGGCTCGCGGCTACCTGCAACACCCTGAGCTGACCGCCGCGCGCTTCCGTCCGCATCCTTTTAGCCGTGAAGCGGGAGCGCGACTCTATCGCACAGGGGATGTCGCACGCCTCTCGCCTGACGGAGACCTGGAATATCTGGGGCGCGCAGACCAGCAGGTGAAAGTCCGAGGGTTTCGCATCGAGCTGGGCGAGATCGAGACCGCGCTTCGGGAACATACGGCCATACGGGAAGTGGCCGTCACAGCCAGAGAGCAGCCTTCAGGAGATCAACGGCTGGTCGCATACGTCGTCGCCGAAGTGGAGTCCAGCCCTTCGCCCAATGAGCTACAGCAGTATCTGAGGCGCAGGCTGCCGGAATACATGGTTCCGGCGACGTTCGTCTTTCTGGATGCGTTGCCGCTGGGCAGCAGCGGAAAGGTTGACCGGCGCGCTCTGCCTGCTCCGGCGACGACGCGGCCTGCGTTGGAAGAGAGTTACGCAGCACCTCGCACGCCGACCGAAGAGGCGCTCGCCTGCGCCTGGGCAGAAGTGCTGGGGCTTGAGCGAGTCGGCATCCATGACAACTTCTTCAGCCTCGGTGGCGACTCGATCCGAACCATACAGGTCAGGGCCAGGGCACAGGAAAGCGGCATAGACTTTTCGATTCAGCAGCTTTTTCAATACCAGACTATCGCTGATCTGGCGCAGCAGATCAGCGGTGCGGAAACCTTCTCTCCTTCAGGAGGCGGGACGGAAAAGCTAAGCCTCATCTCCGATCATGATCGAGAGCTGCTGCCCGCAGAGGTTGAAGACGCGTATCCGGTCACAAGCCTTCAAATGGGTATGCTCTTCCATGGCGCCTATGACCCGAAGGCCACCGTTTACCACAACGTCAACAGCTTCGAGCTGCGTGCCCCATTTGAGCTGGAAAAATTGCAGGCGGCCTTGCGTCAATTGGCCGCGCGCCACGCCATCTTGCGCACCTCGTTCGAGCTGAGCAGGTTTAGCGAGCCGCTGCAACTCGTCCATCGAACAGGCGAGATTCCTTTGCAGGTGGATGACCTGCGCTCTTTATCTCATGGCGAGCAGGAGAGAAGGTTGCGCGAGTGGTTCGAGGCTGAGAGAAGCCGCCCTTTCAATATCAAGGAAGCGCCGCTCCTGCGCTTTCACGTTCACCGTCGAAGTGAAGAGAGCTTCCAGTTCAGCTTTACGGAGCACCACGCCATCCTCGACGGTTGGAGCGTCGCCTTAATGCTCGCCGAGCTGTTCCGAAGCTACAGCGATTTGCTCAGTGATCGAGAGCCTGTGATTGAGCCGCCCCTCAGTGCCTTCCGCGATTTTGTGGCAGCAGAGAAGAAGGCTCTGGAATCCGAAGAGTTCAGGCTGTACTGGGAGCGTAAACTGAGCGGGAGCACATGGACGACTTTGTCACGCTGGTCGTCCAGACGGCGCGGTGACGACCGGCGGCGCGGGCGCATTCGTCGCCACATGGTTTTGTCCCCGGAAGTTTCGGATGGATTGAAGCATTTGAGCCGTGCAGAGGGCATCCCCCTGAAAAGCCTTTTGCTGGCCGCGCATGTCAGGGTATTAAGCCTGCTGTGTGGTCAGAGTGATGTGGTCACGGGTCTGGTCTCCAACGGCAGACTGGAAGAAAGGGACGGCGACCGCGTGCTCGGACTGTTCCTCAATAACCTGCCTTTCCGGCTGGGGCTGTCAAGGGGGACATGGCTGGAACTTGTCCGCGCGACATTCGAGGCCGAGCGGGAGTTGTTACCATTCAGACATTATCCTCACTCCGAATTGCAAAAGGCGCACCCGGGCCAGCAGATGTTCGAGACGACGTTCAACTTCGTTCACTTCCACATCTACGAGAGCCTGACAGGCTTCGACGATTTTCAGTTGTTGGGAGCAAACACTTTCGGGGAAACAGAAGCGCCATTGGTCGCTGATTTCGGTATGCATTCCTCGTCCAGCCAGGTGGAGCTGCGCCTTTCGGGCAAAGCAAGTGAGTTCAGCGACGAGCAGCTTGAGCTGATCGCCAGCTATTACCTGAAGGCGCTGGCGGCGATAGCTCACAACCCTCACGGTAGCTCCGATTCGCAATGGTCACTCAACGAACGGGAAGCGCACCGGATGCTGGTCGAATGGAACGACACGAGGACGGATTATCCCTTCCGTCAAACGGCGCACGAACTGTTTGAGCAACAGGTAGAGCGCACACCTGAGACGGTCGCCCTCGTCTTTGCAGATCAGCAACTCACCTATCGAGAACTGAACGAGAGAGCCAACCAACTCGCTCATCATCTACAAGGGATGGGAGTCAGGCCAGAGTCACTGGTCGGCGTGATGATGGAACGCTCCATCGAGATGGTGGTCAGCTTGCTCGCCGTGCTCAAGGCCGGAGGCGCTTATCTGCCGCTCGATCCAGAGTATCCGCGAGAGCGTCTCTCCTTGATGCTCTCTGACTCTGCGGTCTCGATCTTGTTGACGCAGGAGCGATTACGAGACTTGGCCGCTGCGAGTGACGCGAAGGTGATCAGCGTTGATACCGAGTGGGATGCCATAGAAGAGCAGAGCCGGAAGAACCCAGCGAGCAGCATTGTCGCTGCCAACCTCGCTTATGTGATTTACACTTCAGGCTCGACGGGTCAGCCCAAAGGCGTCATGATTCCTCACTTCTCCCTCTGCAACCTCGCGCGCGCGCAGGCACACGCCTTTCATCTCTCTGCTCACGAGCGCGTCCTACAGTTTGCCTCCCTCAGCTTCGATGCCTCTGTCTCCGAGCTATTCAAGACCTTCACGTCAGGCGGCACGCTCTACCTGGCGCAGACTTCCTCTCTGCTGCCCGGTGCTGAGTTGATCGACCTGCTGCGCGACCAACAGATCACGACCGTGACGCTGCCGCCAACGGTGCTGCGTGCGCTGCCGGTCGCAGAACTGCCGCAGTTGCAGCGCCTGATCGTGGCCGGAGAAATGTGCCTTGGAGAAGAGATCGGGAGATGGGAGCGCGAAGGGCGGCGAATATTTAACGCCTACGGGCCGACGGAGGCGACCGTCTGTGCGACCGTTTACGAGTGTGAGCGCGGAGAAGAGAGGCCGCCGATAGGACGCGCGATAGGTAACGTGGAAGTGTACGTGCTGGACGAACATCTACAGCCTGTGCCGTTGGGAGTGGTGGGAGAGCTATACATTGGAGGCGTGGGAGTGGGGCGAGGCTACTGGCGTAGAGCAGCGCAGACGGCGGAGCGTTTCATCCCGCACCCTTACAGCCCGGACGCGGGGGCGCGGCTGTACAGGACTGGAGACTTCGCGCGCTATCTGGCGGACGGGAACATAGAGTATGTGGCGCGAGCGGACGATCAGGTGAAGGTCAGGGGCTTCCGCATAGAGCTTGGCGAAGTCGAGGCCGTGCTCGGACAACACCCCTCCGTTCGCCAGTGCGTAGTGCTGGCACGCGAAGATGAGGCTGGGGAGAAGCGTCTCCTGGCTTACGTTGTGGCGGAGACGTATGAAAGACTGAGCGTGAGCGCGCTGCGCCGTTACCTGCAAGAGAAGCTACCGGACTATATGATCCCGAGCAGCTTCCGTCTGCTGGAGGATATGCCAAGGACTCCGAGCGGAAAGATAGATCGCAACGCTTTGCCTTCCACAGACGGCGCGAGACCGGAGATAGACGAAGAGTATGTTGCGCCGCGCACAGAGTTGGAGCAGCGGCTGGCGCAGATGTGGGAGATGACCTTAGGGATTGAGCGGGTCGGAGTCCACGATAACTTCTTCGATGTCGGTGGCGATTCGATCAAGGGCGCTGTCTTAATCAATAGATTACAGGAGGCGTTGGGCGAATATGTCTACATCGTCGCCCTGTTCGATGCCCCTACTGTCGCTGCCCTCGCAGCCTACCTCCGCACGCACTACGCACAGGCAGTGTCGAGAATGTGCGGGGCAGATTCGCATGAGCCTGTCGAAACACCGGAGAGGGCACACGAAGAAGAGCAAGGCCGTGCTTTACTCGACGAAAGGGGGATGACGCAGATTGCACGTGCGCCGCGAGATCAAAACCTCCCGCTCTCCTTCGCACAGCAGCGCCTGTGGTTTCTGGATCAACTCGCTCCCGCAAGCGCCGTCTACAACATTCCTGTCGCCATACGCCTGACAGGACAGCTCGACCAACGCGCTTTGGAACAGACCTTAACCGAAATTCTGCGCCGTCACGAATCCCTTCGCACCTCCTTCTCCATCGTCGCCTCGCAACCCGTTCAACACATCAACGCTCCGCAGCCCTTCCACTTACCGCTCACAGATCTCTCTCATCTCGAACACGATGAACGCGAGCAGATGGTGCAGCGTCTCTCCGCAACGGAAGCCGAGCTGCCCTTCAACCTGGCGGTGAGCCCGTTGTTACGCGCTCGCCTGCTGCGTTTGAGTTCAGACGACCATGTTGTCCTCTTCACGATGCATCACATCGTCAGCGATGGCTGGTCAATGGGTGTCCTCATCCGTGAGGTGGCCGCTCTCTATACTGCTTTCTCTGAGGGTAAGCCCTCACCACTGCCGGAGTTGCCGATCCAGTACGCTGATTATGCAGTGTGGCAGCGAGAGCGACTGTCAGGTACTGTTCTGGAAGAGCAGTTGAGTTATTGGAGAGAGCAACTTGCAGGAGCACCAGCGGTGCTCGAACTACCGACCGACAGGGTGCGGCCAAGTGTCCAGAGCTATCGCGGAGGGGCAGTCAGAGTCGAGATTGGAGAAGAGGTAACCCAGAGGCTCAAAGAGTTGAGCCAGCGGGAAGGATGCACGTTGTTCATGCTGTTGTTGGCTGCCTTTGATGTGCTGCTGTGGCGGTGGAGCGGAGAAACAGACCTGGTGGTGGGGACACCGATTGCGAATCGAACGAGAGCGGAGGTGGAGGGGCTGATCGGCTTCTTCATCAATACGCTGGCGCTGCGCGTAAGCGTGCAAGCGGAGGAGAGTTTCAGGGAGTTAGTCAAGCGAGTGCGAGAGGTCTGTCTGGGAGCGTACGCGCATCAGGAGATGCCGTTTGAGAAGTTGGTGGAGGAGTTACAGCCCGCACGAGAGATGAGTCACTCTCCGGTGTTTCAAGTGATGATGGTCTTACAGAATGCGCCGCGTGCAGAGTTGCAGTTGCAGAGCTTGAAGCTGAACTCTTTAGCGACGAGCAATCAGACAACCAAGTTTGATCTGACCCTCTCGATGTGGGAGACGGAAGAGGGCATTGATGGCCGCCTGGAGTTCAACGGCGACCTGTTTGAGAGAGCGAGCATCGAGCGGATGGCCGGACACTTACAGATGCTGCTCGACGGCATCGTCACCAATCCTGAGCAACAGGTCGCAGAGCTACCCTTGCTGACCGAGGGAGAGCGTCATCAACTGCTCCATCAGTGGAACGACACACAGCGAGAGTATCCATCGCAGCCTTTGCCTCAATTCTTCGAGCAACAGGTCGAGCGCACACCTGAAGCCATCGCTCTCATCTTTGCAGATCAGCAACTCACCTATCGGGAGCTGAACGAGAGAGCCAATCAACTCGCTCATCATCTACAAGGGATGGGCGTCAGAGCAGAATCGCTGGTCGGCGTGATGATGGAACGCTCCGTTGAGATGGTCGTCAGCCTGCTCGCCGTGCTCAAGGCTG
>JADMIO011419601.1_pt1 | contig 14524 bp, 12 predicted proteins | sample 8958161 | NCBI WGS metagenome assembly JADMIO01 (sample SAMN16585339, study PRJNA669376) | soil metagenome | isolation source: Crop rotation soil | place: USA: Cullars Rotation, Alabama | collected 2011 | reverse complement strand
CCGCGACTTCAAGTCACGTGAATTCCAAGCTTCGGATCCCACTGTGCTGGAAAGCCTTCGCTATGCGGCCCGCACGAGCCGGCGGCTGGCCCGCGCGTTGTTTCATGCAATGGCGCGGAATGGCCCCAAACTTGAGCGGCAGCAACTCTTGTTGGGCCGCTTTGTCGAGATTGGGACTGAGTTGTTCGCGATCACCGCAACGTGCCTGCGCGCTCGAGCGCTCTTGCACGCTGATCCTCAGAATCCCGAATACGCTGCGCTGCCCGGGCTGGTTGATTTCTTCTGCCAAACCTCGCGCTTGCGCATCGAAGAGAAATTCCGCGCCGTCCGCAAGAATTCCGATAAGGCCGGCTACAAAGTTGCGCAGGCGGTGTTAGGCTCGTCTCTCAAAAAATCCTGAGTTCTCAGGCTGCCATCAATGCTGATGAGAACTTGAACTTGGATTCAGTTCGAGATATGTACTAGTTAATGGATGCGGTTATTGAGGAAGGCTCGGCGGTAGGTATTTGGAAGCGAGTCATCGAGCCAGAGAGCGGCACGCTCTTGGCTCCTGAAGCTCACGCGCTGCTGCGTCTCAAATTTACACCGGCCGATCTGGACCGTGCGGATGCCCTCGCCGGTAAAGCGCGCACCGGTCGGCTGACTGCTCAGGAAGAACGCCAACTGGATAACTATCTGACCATCGCCAGCACCCTCGAATTCCTGAAGGCTAAAGCCCGCCGATCCTTGGAAAGTCCTGCCGCCGATTAGCGCCAGAATGGACGCGCAGCTCAAGGCGGAACTGCGGCGACGCGCAGGTTTTCGTTGCGAGTATTGTCACTTCCCAGAGCAATATGCTGAACTTCGGTTCCAGACCGACCACATTATTGCCGAACAGCACGGGGGGCCAACGAGCCTCGACAACCTCGCCTGGTCATGTTTGCGTTGCAATAAATACAAAGGACCCAACCTCACCGGCATTGATCCGGAAAGTAGCCAAGTATCGCCTCTATTCAATCCTCGATGTCAGAAGTGGGACGAGCATTTCGCATGGAGTGGCTCAAGATTGATAGGATTAACGCCGCAGGGTCGCGCCACCGTTGCCGTTCTCCGATGCAACCATCCAGACGCTATGCTTGCTCGCGAGGCTCTTATGTCTGAGGGAATTGACTTTTCGTGACCGGCCCCGGTGGAACGCAAAGTGCTCGCTTTGCCAGAACATCGCCGTGCCCGCAGCCAATACCATTCAAGCGCGAACATGGATCTTTAACGATTCTCCAAGTCCTTTTGCTACGTCATCGTCGAGGTATGGCGAGTCGAAGCCGGCGGCTCTTTCAGGCGCTTCCACATCGGCTGCGTCCCCCAGCGGCGAAACTCGACCTGAATACATCAAGCTTTTGAGTGATCTTTCAATCCTAACGCGGAGTTTCGGCATCCATTTATCACATGCGTCACAATCGGATGCGGCAGCGCTAACGTTTTGTATTGAATGCGCCGATCGGGTCCTGGACGCGACATCTGATAGTACATCTCGCCGCGAGTTGGCCGAGCGCATCGTTGGGATGCTTCTTGGAAATTTCGAAGACAGAGCGAATTTGCATCCAGAGCTCGCTCGTAGGCTGACCTGGTTGGAAACAACTGCTCGGGCATACGGCGTCCACAGTCAGGTATGCGAGATTGTCGCACAATTGCTTCGCAACGCCGAATGCATGAGGAGTACGCGTCACATATCTGAATTCGCCAACTGCGCCGTCCTCGAAGGCCGATTGATGGTCGAGTTGCTCCTATTGTTGATCGGCCAGTGGACCACTGGTGAATTTGACCAGTTCATGAGACGGCTTGCGGCTCCGGCAAATCTCATCGATAAGCTTCGTGATGCGCGGCGGGACTTTCGGCGAGGGGAAATCGCAATCAAACCGACCGCGATCTTTCGGAGTTTCTTGTCCTGGCAAATGTCCTGGCGAATCCTGCGGTTAGCACCCTTTTGCTTCTGCAACTGGCGTCTTGCTTTGTGGGGGCTGCGTGCGTTATGCACGGAAGTTAATACACGGCTCTGAAAACAGGGTTTCCAGCAGCATGGTTCCTTTCGCGCAGCAAAAGACCAAATCCACTAAGGCGAAGAGTTGGGGAGCGAAGCAGGTGGAGACTGAGAGGGCAAACTGGGAAGATCGATTGTGGTGGAGAGTTTCCGAGAGCTCCTGATATCGCCGCCAGTCGCAAGGAAAAACCAGCCGTCCCTTGAGCCTGCGTCGATGTTTTCCTTCGATTCCCATTCCGCGTTCGATGCAGTGAATTTCGCATGAATGAGAGGCAGCCATGTTCCTTCATTGCTTTTGATCCAGCCATTGCCGAATCGCGCACGGTGCGTTTCATTGGCACTCTTGCGGTCGCGGCGGAAATCCTCGATGAAGGAGTAATACCCGCGTAGTACACCAGGACTGTGAGGGGCTCGAAATGTGGCCAGCTTTTTCCAATTCTGAAGCGTGGTTGACTTGAACCAATCCGTATAGGCTGTGGTTTTGTCCGCGGTATCTGCCTGAATCAGAAACTGGTTCGTTTCGCCGCTTTGCCAGCCGTGTTTCCATAGGCATTGAGCGCCTGTGCCCTCACCTCCGAATCTTTTGATCCGAACACCTTCACCTTGATAAAGCACCTCGACCCGATCTTCGGTTTTGACGTCGTTCGGATCATCACCCTTGGCGGCATCCCATACCGAGAAGAGCACGATCTTATCGTCAGGACTGCCAAGCTGTTGAATCCCGAAGTAACCATTGTTCCAACCGCAGGCCATGAAATAAGAGCCGTCCACCGATTTTTCGACAACGACCTCATTGTAGAACAAAGAGCCTGCTGGCGCAGGAAAGCTCAAGTGAACCGATCGAGCCGCCCGAAATTGTCGAGCCGGCTCTGCGGCGATTGAAAGAACTTCGCTGCTCAGCGTGAGCAGGATTACGCACGCCATGCAAAGAAGCTTGCAGGACTGATGTTTCACTTCTTTGTGTTCCCGTTCTTTTTCGCAGCGTTTCTCGCGTTTGGCAAAACTGCATTCATCGTCTTTCGCCAGGCCCGCATTTTTTCCCACTTGGACTGATCAGCTTTTGCCGGCTCGAATCGGCTGGCATCGACATCAACATAGAGCTCGCGAAACTTTGCTTCGTCGAAATCAGGATTCGGCCTGTTCGTCTGTGCACCGATCCTCTGTCGCCATGTGGCTAGCGCGGCCTGCATACTGACGGCCTGGTCCGGCTTTTGCGCTGCCAGGTCACGCCGCTCGCCGATATCATTGCTCAAATCGTAAAGCTCGACTTTCTCATCGTCGTAATACTCGACCAACATCCAGTTGCCTTCTCGCACGGCACCCGTTGGGCGGCTCCCCTGATTCGTATAATGGGGAAAATGCCAAAAAAAGCTGCGCTGCGGTACAGCACCGCGCCCGGTAAGCAGCGGCGCGAAGCTGATTCCATCCAAACCGGAGGGGACAGAAAGCCCAGCCAGTTCTGACAAAGTGGGAATCCAATCGGTATTGATGACTGGTGTATCGGAGACTTTTCCGGCGGAAATATGTCCTGGCCAACGCACGATGAGCGGAATGCGCAAGCCGCCTTCATAAACGAATCCCTTGCCGGCGCGATAAGGCGTGTTGTGGGTGATTTTGGCATGCGGTCCTTCGGGCACATGCAACCCACCGTTGTCAGACGTAAAGATAACGATCGTATTGTCAACGAGCTTGAGCGCTTCCAGTTTGGCCAGCAAACGGCCAACGGTGTCATCGATCGTTTCAATAACACCCGCGTACACCGGCTCAAACGCCTTCGAATTATGTTCGATCCGTGGCTGCTGCGCATCGTATGGAATGTGTGGAGCATTGTGCGCCAGATAGACGAGGAATGGCCGATCTCGATTCGTCTCCATGAAACGCTCGGCAAAGGCAGTAAGATCGTATTCCCCTTTGCCACCTTCCGTCGCAGATGGCTTGGTATTGGCTTGGCCGGGATGATAAACGTCGAAGCCATGTTCGAGCGGACCAAACCCCTCGCCGCCGACATGCCATTTGCCGATCGCAGCGGAAACGTAACCCGCCTCCTTGAAGTAATGGGGAAGCATTTTTTCTGAGAGCGACACCTGCATTTGAATTTCCGGGTGCAGCACTTTCTGCGAGATGCAATCCGGTCGTCCCGGCAAGTACGTGGTCAAGTGCAGCCGCGCGGGAGTCTTGCCGGTCAGGATCGCGGCCCGCGACGGCGAACAGATCGGTTGCGCGCAATAAGCCGATGTGAAGCGCATTCCTTGTTGCGCCAGTCGATCGAGATTCGGTGTGTGATGGTCCTGCCGGCCGTAGCAGTGCAGGTCGTTGATCCCGAGGTCGTCGCACAGAATGAACACGATGTTGGGTGGTTTGGATGTCTCCGCGCATTGCGTCGTGTAAACCAAGCACCCCAAAATCGCGGCAATCGCTGCCAGCGTTGCAAAATCGGACCTTCCGAATAAAGGAATGAGACGACGTGAGTTCATTGCGGCGGAGCAAACATCCAACATCCATCTTCCAACATCCAGAGAAATTGCCATCGGCCGAATAAACAAAAACATTGCTCATGCCGAGCTACTGATTGACTTTGCCGCAGATGCATACAGTGGGTCCTTTGTTCGTTCGAGGCTATGGCATCGCCCTGGCGGTGTGCCTGCTCGGTGGCATTGCCGGCTCTTGTGCTGATGCGAGGTTGCCTGGCGAGCAACCCCCGGCATCTCATATCATCGTAACTACCCCGAAGTACTGCAGCGAGATCTCCGGAAACACAACGATTCGCATTACGGCGCCAGAGTTCAAAAGCATTACTGCCCGTTGTTGGAAGCAGGGCCTGGGTTTCGGGGCGGATTCGACGGTGGCCGCGATCACGCTGGATGCACAGGGGAGCGGATCGTTCGTTTTTCCGGCCGATTCCTACCCACACGGCCCGATCACGATTCGCATCCGTGGCGACTATGACGGCGGCACGGACAATTGCTATTTGCAGCTCTACAATCGGAGCGGTGTTTCGTGGAACGAAGGCCTCCCGAAAGACCCCCCACCGCCCGCAGCAGGAATGTCTCTGGTATTTGCCGATGATTTTCGAGGTCCGCTCTCGATCTCGGGAACGAACCCGGCAGCCGTGTATTACGATCATAAGCCCGGCGGTGGCGATTTCAGCTCCCTGCCGTTCGCCGATTTTCATTCCGCGCGCAACCCTTTCGCGCAGGTTGATACTTATCTCCGAATCCGCGCCAGCGAACACACGCGCAGCTCGGGACTAATCTCGTCGCTCAAAAATGACGGCAGCGGAATCAAAGCGATGATGCCCTGTTACTTCGAATGCCGATTCATCGCCCCTAATGCCACCGGCACATGGCCCGCTTTCTGGCTTCTGACCGCTTGGGATCCTTCGATCGGCCACAAAGGTCCTTGTGATGAATTGGACATCATCGAGGCGTATGGCGGCGAAGGACCGCGGACGCCAAATTCGTTCGACCGTTACCAGGTCGTGCCCCATGCCTGGAACCAGGGCGCGGAAGGCAAATCGGCAGAAAAGAAAGCCCAAGCCCAAATTCACAATCCGATCTCTATGAAGAAGACCGGTATCCCTTCGACATGGTATGAAGCGTTTCATACCTACGGCTGCAAAATTACTGAGACCGACACGATTTACTATTGCGACAACATTGAAGTTGGCAGGCACAACACGTTAGACATTTCGCGAACGCGTCCATTTTACTTCCTAATCAATCTCGCGACCGGCAGCGGCTGGCCGGTCGATTTGTCCCGGTACGGTGGTATTGCCGATATGTATGTTGATTACGTGCGCGTGTACAGTGGCGCTGCTAACAGCAAAAGCGGCGGCTGAGACGCTGTCCAAACCACGTTCTCCTTTCAACTCGATGAGTATTGATCTATTGAAATCACCGGAGACTGATCCAACCGCTATTTACCGCTACCGTGATGGTCTTTATGCGGTTGACCTGCTCACGGCCGCCATCTCTCACCTCAATTTCTTCACATGGCTGCATGATCAGGGACGACCTATCGGTCTGGATGCAATCTGTCAGGGGCTGGGCCTGAAAGAGCGGCCCACGGACGTGATGTTGACGCTTTTTACAGCGATGGGATTGTTACAGCAATCTGAGCAACGATTCGCATTGACCGAATTGGGGCGAGAACACTTGGTGGAATCCTCGCCCTGGAACATCGGACCTTACTTTGATTCGACGAAAGAACGACCCGTCTGCCGTGATCTCGTGACCGTGCTGCGCACCGGCAAGCCGAGTAACTGGGCCAGCCTCAAGGATGAAAAGGAATGGGCCAAAGCCATGGAAACCGATGCCTTCGCGAATCAGTTCACCGCGGCAATGGATGCTCGCGGCGTGTACCTCGCGCCGGCCCTCGCGAAACGACTCGATTGCTCGCGACACAAACATGTGCTCGATATCGCTGGCGGCTCCGGCATCTATGCCTGCGCCATCGTCGCTCACCATCCGCATCTCAAAGCGACTGTCCTCGAAAAAGCACCAGTCGATCGAGTCACGCGCCGTTCCCTCGCCAATCGTGGCTTCGCAGACCGAATCGATATTCATGTGGCGGACATGTTTAGTGACCCGCTTCCTGAAGGGTGTGATATCCACCTATTTTCGAACGTGCTTCACGATTGGGATGTTGATCGCGTGGAATCGCTATTACAGAAATCGTTTGCCGCTCTTCCGCCGGGCGGGATGGTCGTTATACATGATGCTCACCTTAACGCCTCAAAGACCGGTCCATTGCCAGTAGCCGCTTATTCGGCGCTGTTAATGACGATCACTGAAGGACGTTGTTACTCGCAAAACGAAATCGCCAATTTTCTCACCCGGGCCGGTTTTTCAAAGATTGCCTTTTCCGAGACCGCCGCCGACCGTAGCGTAATTACCGCCAACAAATGAATCGCGCCAAAATTTCTCGACGTGAGTTTCTGCGCCGGACGCACTTTGCCAGTGCCGGCCTGGTTGCCGGACTTGCCCTTCCGCGTAGCGCCTCTGCCTGGCCATTCAAGCGTCGTCTCAAAGTAGCGGCAGTCGTCACGGAGTTCACTTACCGCAGTCATGCCCATGTCATTCTCGAAAACTTTGTCGTGCCGTACCTTTTCAATGGCAAATGGATCGATCCCGGCATGGATGTCGTGAGCTTGTACATGGACCAGGTGCCTGCTGGAGAGATTGGCCACGCGTTCGCAGAAAAATACGGCATTCCCATTTACAAAACGATCTCCGAAGCCTTGTCTTGCGGTGGAGACAAGCTGGCTGTCGATGCTGTCCTATCGATTGGCGAGCACGGGAAGTACCCAATCAACGAAAAAGGTCAGACCGAATACCCGCGCAAGCGCTTCTTCGATGAAATTGTCGCTGTGTTCCGCCGCAGCGGGAAAGTGGCCCCTGTCTTCAGCGACAAACATCTGTCCTATCGCTGGGATTGGGCAAAGGAAATGTACGATACCTCCCGACAGATGCATTTCCCTTTTATGGCCGGCAGTTCGGTGCCGCTGGCCCAGCGCCGTCCACCCCTGGAACTTCCACGCGGACGAATGATCCAGGAGGCTGTGTCGATACATGGCGGCGGCCTTGAGTCCTACGATTTTCACGGCTTGGAAGTTCTGCAATCCATGGTGGAAAGCCGGCATCGCCACGAAACCGGCGTCGCACGGGTCCAGTTCCTTCAGGGCGACGCTTTGTGGAATGCTGCTGACCACGGGCTTTGGTCAATCGAGCTCGCCCGGGCGGCTCTTGATGCCGAGCCAGGCTCAAAGCGTCCTTCTGCCAGAGAACTGATCCGCCGTCCGCCTTCAGGCCAAAGCGGTTCTCCTTTTGTTTCGCACGGTATTCTCCTGCACTACAAAGATGGTTTGCGCGCGACCGTCCTGGCCGCAGCGACCGGTGGCGGCATCAACTGGCACTTTGCGTGCAAGTTGGCAGCCGAAGAAAAAACGCAAGCCACGAGCTTTTATGTCGGTCCGTGGGACAATCGAAATCTCTTCAAAGCGCTTTCGCATGCTATTCAAACTCATTTCCGGGAGCATCGTGCTCCCTATCCCGTCGAGCGGACACTGCTGGTTACTGGCATTTTGGATGCGGAAATGGAATCGCGTCATCGCGGCGGCATTCCTGTGGATACACCTCATTTGCAGTTTGGATATAAGCCAATGGACTTCCGCAAAATGCGAGAGATGGGCGCGACCTGGAAAATTTTGCATGAAGGAATTGAGCAGCCGAAGGGCATTGAAATACGGAATGAACGAATGACGAAGCCCGAATGAAATCCGAAATTGAAAACCCGAGGAGCGTGTGCTCGTCCGGCCACAATCCAGGTGTCGAGGATGGTTTCGCGCACCATCGATTCAAGACTCCTAGACCTCGCGTTATTCGGATTTGCAGTTTCGGATTTCTTTCGGATTTCGCCATTCGTCATTCGGATTTTTCCCACCCAATCTCCTCCACCTTCGGCACGAGCAATAAGTAACACACCGCTCCCACCAGCAGCACCCCCGCCGCAACTGCAAATGCCAAAACAAATGAACCGGTTTTTTCGACCACGAAGCCAGCCACAATTGGGGAAACAACTCCGCCGAGATTTCCCACAAAGTTTTGAATGCCGGTCCATTTCCCAGCCGCGCGTCCGCCGGCCAATGTTTGCGTGATCGCCCAAACATTCGAAGTGAACAGACCCAATGAAATCGAGGCGGCGATGAGCAATCCCAAGGCCACCCGATTATCCCTGGCGGCTCCGGCGGGCAACAGAAGCGCTGCACATAAAAAAAGGCCGCTCAATGCCACCGTTTTTCGCACGAACGTTGCCGAACGCCCCCTCGCGATCCAGCGATCCGAAAGCCAGCCGCCAAGGAGGGAGGTCGCGGCCATACCCCAATACGGTAGCGAACCGAACACGGCCATCTCTTTGGTCGTGTAGCCGCGTTCGGTAACGAGGTACGACGGCAGCCACGTAATGAAGAAAATCCAGACATAACCAAGAGCGAACATCCCCAGTGAAGTCCCCCAGAGCTCGCGCCGCGACAGAATCGCCCCAAATCCCGGTTCGTGACCAACATTAGCGGCCTCGTCGCCCGTTTCCTTTCTGCCGATCTCCGCCGCTCCATTTTCGACCACGACCGAACCCGAAGGCATCCACTGAATCCAGGGCAGCAGCCAGAGCAAACTCCCGAGACCGAAACAAATGAACAGCGCCCTCCAGCCGTAACGCTCGATCAACAAACCGCCGATCAGAATGCTCAGCGCCGGCCCGGCTTTCGTGCCAACGTCAATCAGGGCGTTAGGCAGCCCGCGCCGTTCGGCAGGAAAGAGCCGAACTACAATTTTCGAAGCGGACGGAAGGAAAACGCTTTCGCCAATTCCCAGGAACAAACGCGCGGCGAATAACGCGTTGAAGCTATTTGCCAAACCAGTGGATGCCATCGCCACTGACCAGACCAGGAAGCCGCCGGCATAGACCCATTTCACATCCCACCGATGCACCAATGATCCCGCGACAAGCTGGCACAGCGTGTAACTCCAGAAAAAAGCGGCTAACAAATAGCCGAGTGTGACCTTCGATAAGGAGTATTCCTCAGAGAGCAATGGAGCGGCGACTGAGAGGCTGCCGCGATCGATGTAATTGATGCCTACCGAAAGCAGGAGCAGCGTGACTATGATCCACTGCCGGTTTGCGCGCCCAGCAGTCAAGTTAATGCGGCATTTGTTGGATCCATTCGCGGACCAATTTCACGGCGTCTTCATCAACTACCGAGGAAGCAACATGAGGCATGCGTCCCTGGCCGAGCTTCGCCATCCGGAAAGCAATGAGGGAGCGATCCGGATCACCGGGCGCAATCACGCGGGCATCCGTAACGCCAAGGTTCCCATTTTGGGGCAGTGCTCGCAGAATTCCCGTCTGCTCGATGGGCAGTGTGTAAAGCAGTTGGAACCGCGCGTTGCCGCCGCCATAATCCATGTGACAATGGGCGCAGTTCGCATGCAGATACGACCGCGCGCGCGCATCCATTGCAGCCGACTCATCATGCGGATTGACCAAATGAGGCATCTCCGAAATCCGATTCGTCAATGCGTCCGAGAAAATTCCAAGATGTTCCAGGGTGCGGATTTGGTTGTCGCGAACTTTCCCGTAATCATGTTCTTTATTCATCTGCAGCGTGTTCAGGCCGAGCACCCACTTCGCCGGGTACGTATGACACAGAATACACTCGGAGCGACTGGGAAAATGCCAGGTCTGTTCGCGCATACCCTTCGCCGCTTTTGAATCCCGGATTTCATAGGTTCGGTTCGTTCCCGCTGCCGGAAGCAGATCGGCATCAGTCTGTTCCTCGTTCCACAGATACGTGTAGCCGCGCCACAATCCTTGCTGCAGGGTGAGCAGTCGTGTCTCGAGCCGCCGCGCCGAGTTCGCATTCCCCAGTTCCATTTCCAAGGAAAACGTTTTCACGAGCACTGCTCCTTCGGGAAAATCCCAGCCGCCTTCCAGTTGAAAACCAATCTGCGTTGCGCCCGGTAAAGCGATGTAACGTTCCTTAAGCGCGTGATCCGACCACAGCGGCGCATTGACGTCGTAAGGAATCAAACCAGGCGCAGGCTGCAGCGTTTTAGTCGAGGTGAATAATCCGGTCTCGCTCAGTTTCCGGGGAAAATCGTGCGGTTGTTTGCGTTTCGGCGCCGGGACCATCCGATGGATTTCCCCTTCGTAAGCCACCAGGTACAGTTCGCCCTCATTATCCTCGCCGAACGCCGCAGTATGGAGCGGCGTTTGTAGCAACTCTCGATGTTCGATGACGCGGTCTCCTTCGCGGCGCAAAGCCCAGATTTTCCCGGTCTCGTAATCAGCATAAATGTAAGCGCCGCGCAATTCTTTGAGCCGTGGTCCACGATAAACGTACCCTCCCGTAAGCGAACGCGCCTCGTGGTGGCCATGCTCGATGATCGGCGCGGTGATCTGACTCGGCCCGCCGCGTTTGATTTTCGGGTTGTAACTGTGATTTCCCTCCATCACCGACCAGCCGTAATTTCCGCCTCGCTTTATCAGGAAAACGCTCTCCCACAGATCCTGGCCAACTTCGCCAAGCCAGAGGTCACCGGTCTCGCGGTCGAAGCTCATCTTCCACGGATTGCGCAGACCGTACGCCCAGATTTCAGGTCGCACACCAGGGAGATCAAAAAATGGATTATCAGGCGGAACCGCGTACGAATGACCAAGGTCAGAGCGATCCACGTTAATACGAAGCACCGAGCTAAGAAGATCGCCGAGAAATTGCCCGGTATTGAGTTCGTCTCCTATGCCAGCTCCGTCACCGGTCGAAACATAAAGAAACCCTTCCGGCCCAAACTTGATGCAGCCGCCGTTGTGCCCTCCGGTCACCCACTCGAGCACGATGTATTCGCTTTCCGCGACCGCGTGCACCGAATTGGTCGGATCGACGTAAAATCGCGATATTCGATTCCGGTCGGGTTTCGGTTTTTTATCGTTGTAGCAGACATACAGGAAACCGTTCGTGGTATAGCCGGGATGAAAAGCGAGCGACCAGATTTCGCGCCCGGGCACGGACAGATCGAGGAACAATTCCGCCTTCGCCACATCGCTCTGCCTGGGAAAGGAAAATATATGGCCGCTCATATGCTCCGCCACAAACAACCGGTCGCTGCCCGGTGCCGAAGCCAGATCAACCGCATGATCGAACCTCAGCTTCGGAAACGCCGGCTCTGTCACATAAGGCGGCGGCGGATCGGGCGACCCCACCACGCGCGAAGTGGTCCAGAGCGATCGCTTTTCGATCCCGAATGGTTTGTCCGCGGCTTGTAAGCAGCAGACGCCGGCGAACACGGCCATCGCCGCAATCCCTGTAACCTGGGAAAACTTCGGCATTCGTCGTCAATCTTATCGTAGAACGCACGTTGACGGAAGCCTGCAGCGAATTAAGTACTCGCCGCCTGGGGTGTTCTGCTAAGACGAACAAGGGAACAAAGTTCGGCCTCAGGCATCTCACGTTTTGCGGCTTTCCCACTGCCGCGGGCGAAAAGGTGGAGGGCCGTCAAACGAACACGACATAAACCAAGTAACACTATGAAGACAAATCATCTAAAAATCATCGCGTCCACGTTGCTGGCTCTGCTCGTCTTAACGGCGGCGCGCGGCGGCAGTGCAAACGGTTCCGCCAGCGTGATTCCTGCGTATTACGATCACGAACTGTTCAATATTCAGTTTGTGGAATTCTCGCCCGCCGCAGAGAAGGCGCTGCTTCAGCACAATCGCTCCCTCAACTTTATTTACCAATCGGACCCCGGCTTGCCAGGAGGGCAGCCATTCATCTCCGTGATCGACGCCATCCCCGGAGACGGCTTCAATCCAATATGGGAAGAGGTCCAAATCACATTTAGGCCGGGCCATACACCCAGGCAGCTTTTTTCAGATGACGAGATCGAGGCTGCGGCCGATGCCGGCGAAATCACGCTGACACTTACCGGCGAGGTTTATTGGTGCCCGGTTGTGGGCCGGAAGCATTAGCAATTAGAGCGGTTGGATAAATCCATATCACCGCGCAGTGACCGTCAGTGTCCCCAGGTCCACGCATTGGTCCGGTGACTCGGTGTCGGGAATGGTGACGTCCTGTCGTAACGAAGCGGAACCGGCGACCACGACCAGTTGATACGTTCCGGGCGGTACGCCTTCGACACGAAAGAGGCCGTTGGTCCCAACGTCCAGGCCGAAGCCGCGGTTGCGTTCGCTGTACTCGCGAGCAGCCGGCGATTGCCAGAAATCAACCGCCCACATTTCGGCTTCGTCCGGATTGACATTTTTGGGCGTAGGCAGGGACTCGCTTTTCTTCGTATTCAGCGCGGCATATGTGCCAGGTTTCTTCCAGAATTCTGGGGTCTGATCTGGGAACAACAACTTGCCGGTCACGGTCCGGCCTGTGCCGCCAACCGTCACTTCAGTTGTTTCGCCGGGCCGCACTTCTACGGCAGTTCGACAGGATAACGAAGTCCCGGTTTGTCGATTGATAAAGAGGGTGAAGGAGCCGGCCGGAGCCTGTTTGAAGAGGAAATGGCCTTCAGCGTCCGGTTTCGATTGAAAGGCGTTGATGTCCAGCGCAACCGCCCCGCGATAATTCCAGCTCGCCTCATCGGTCAAAGCCAACCATTCGATTGGACGCGCCCGCGCTGATTCAGCCACCGTTCCTTCGACTGTTCCCCAGGCTTGCAGTTTCAGCGTCAATGGCTCAGCAGGGCTCTTCACTCGCATTTTGACAAAGCCTGCTGAACTAACAGCGGCGACGGAATGAGCTCGCGGATTGGGCGCGAAAGCAAAGCGCCCGGCTGAATCGGTATTAGTCACATTGCCAACGCCCTGGTCACGAAATTTACCTGGCTGGAGGGTCGCACCGTAATCCAGCGTCAGCAGAGCCACGTTCGCACTTGCGGCCGGAGAGCCGTCCGGCAGCAGGACCATGCCGCGCACGGCACTGTTCGGGTCCGCGCGTTTTAGCGCTACTTCATAAGTGCCGGAATAATTTGGCGGGATCGGGCTGGCGACCCGCGGCTGATAGCCTTCGGCTTCCACGCGCAATTGCCAGGGCTGCTGGCTTTCACCGAAGACTAGCTTGAATTCTCCCTGCGTTCCCTGCCGCGCACTCAACCGTTCCCACACTTGTTCGCCGCGTCCTTCGCCAAAACCAGGTATGACCTTGAATCGCTCGACCGCGGCGCCGGTGTCCGCATCGGTCACCCGTCCAAACAATGTCAGCGCGGGCATCATGGTGATGACGTGCTCCTCTCCGTCAGCCGTGACCTGAATCGATCTCGTATAGCACCAGCCGTTTTTGCGAGCGCACAATTCCAACTGCTCACCGCGTGGCGCCGAGTGCCATTCGATGCGTCCATCGGATCCGCTTTCGGCGCTCCAGTTCAAGGCGTCGCGATGCTCCCCCCATTGCTCCATTAGGACCGTAGCACCAGAAATTTCAGTGCCGGCTTGATCCACCACGCGCAGTCGCAACAAGGCCCCGGGCTTAAGCACAACCAGGACTGGCTCGAGGCCAGTCTGGATTTCTGCCTGCACGCACTCGGGAGCGAAGCCTTCGGCGCTCACGGCGAATCGGAACGGTCCAGGTTTCAATTTCGGAATAAGGAACTCACCCTTGGCATCAGTTCGGAACAGCAGAGCGGCGTCTGACCCGGGCTTATGATCGATTCTCGCGTTGCTGATCGGGTTCCCCGCTTCATCGGTCACTCGTCCTCTCACCGCGAGCGAATCGTTGAAGACCGTGAGTAACCTTCCCGCCCACAGTTGTCGAACCGTTTCGCCGTCTTTCTCCTCGCCGCTAAGTCCCGGAGACCATGAGGCTATTTTCGTCGCAGAAAAATCAGGATGCCGGGCTTCCAGACTGTAGCCGGGGTTCTCCGCGGGGATCACTGAGCAACTCCAGTGCCCATCCCTTTCCAGCACATTGGGATCCTAAGCTTAGAATTCCACGTGGACAAGTTGTCGCGG
>JADMIO011711177.1_pt1 | contig 14526 bp, 12 predicted proteins | sample 8958161 | NCBI WGS metagenome assembly JADMIO01 (sample SAMN16585339, study PRJNA669376) | soil metagenome | isolation source: Crop rotation soil | place: USA: Cullars Rotation, Alabama | collected 2011 | reverse complement strand
ATGCCGGCTGAAGAATTCTCGAAAGATCTTCTTCCTTAACATTTCGTCCGCCCTTCTTCGCGGCGCCCGCCATTGTTAAGGTATGTCCAGCATTCTTAAAAAGGATCTTTGCCATGTGCTCCGCACTTCCTCTGAAACTTTTCCAACTACTAAAATCCTATGGCATTGTCGCTCGCGCAACAGGATAAATAGGGGCAACAATCGAGGGGGGTTCCATATGCGTTCAATCGCGTTTCTTTTGTCAATTCTGACTTTTTCAGGTCTCGCTTCTGCCCAACAAGCACACATTGCCACCCTTAACGAACTCGCGGCTGGCGACGTCGGCGTTGTTTCTTGCCCGGCCGTCAGCGAAGACTTCTCCAATCTTCTCACCCGTCTTGATGCCTTAAAGGCCTCAGTAAAAAAAGGCGCGAACTGTAAGGATGTGGACACGACAATCTCCACAAAATTCGATGGCATCGCCAAAACGCGCGATCGCTTTTTGGAACTGGCGAAGAAAAGTCAAACCGACACTCTTAGTGAGAGTGAAATTAAAGAAATCGGAAATTACGCCGATCAAGTGACAACAAAAGTTTCGTCGATCATCGATTTGATGACGAACGCCAACAGTTGCTTCGAAAGCGACGCCGACAAAAAAGCGCTCACCTCTCTCTCTGGATTCGTCAGTGAAGCCGCAACGATCCTATCGCAAGTGGCAGGGCCTTGGGGAGCTCCGGTCGCGATTGGCGGGCAAATCGTTTCAGGATTCATTACTGGATTGGATAAGATTTTGAAAACGCGCGCGGGTTACGATTTCAGCGACAACGCCCAGTGGGTCGCTTACTTGCAAAATCTTTGCACTTACCAAGCCATTCGCCAAAACGCGGAAGCACTCCTCCATCCTCAAGAGAAGATTTCGACGCTTCAAATGATTTCTTTCAAACTTCAGCAAAACATGGCCGTCATCGAAAATGTCTGCGCCGAGTGCGCGGAGATTCAAGCCATGCCGATGAGCCAGGTAAAAATAGATGCGAAAGTTCAATCTGTTGATTCCCATTATGTCTCGAATGTGGGATCCCTTGCCGCTCGCGTGCGTAACGCCCAATCTTGGGTCCAATCGGAAATCAAACGCGTTCGCAACGAATCCAATGCTTATTGGAACAATGTGACCGGCAAGAACGCTCTCTCCACCGCACAACGTGATCTCGAAGGTTTCTTGTTACAAAAAGAAGCGCCGAAATTTCTCGAATACCAATACACACAAAGTATTAAAGGATTCCAAGATCTCAAAAATTATCTCTTCTATGATGCGACAGACGTGCTCAATCTCGCCTTCAAAGCGAAGATGATCGATAAATTGCCTCCGACAGATGCTGGATTGCCAACTTGGGATTTCGCGATCATGCCTCGCCCTGCTACAAATCAAGCGGCCGTTTTCAAAGCACTCACCGCCACCGATTGGAAAGCGAAATTCAAAGCGACTGGCAAAGCTCCCGACGAGTTGGGATATCGTTTGATTAACACTCGTAAGACGGCTCTCGACAAATTTGACACAGCCGCGTGGGCGTATGGAGTTTCATACGTTCTTTGCGATTTTTTCCAACAAGCCGATCTTTACTCGTCGACTTTGCAGACCGTTTGCACGAATCCACGCGCAAAAGCTCTAAGTCAAAATGTCGCCGACCTCGCCATCTACGCCCCGGATTGGCAAGCCGCGCGGTCCGGCGTTCGTGCTTCCGATTGGACAAGTGCATTGGCGATCTGGGCGGATGAAGTTCAAGCTGTGATGAGCACTAGCCAAAGTCAGCTCCGTTAGGTAATCTCGGAGGGAGATGAACAAGAACTTTCTCCCTCCTGACATGCTTCGCGTAGGCAGCAAAAGACTTCTTTTACTCCTTGTCGGCTTTTTCATTTCTCGGCTCTTTTTTCTCGTTTGGAATTTCAATCTTTTTGACGACGACAGTTTCGGTGAAATCAGTCGCGCTTTCTTACACGGTGTAGTTTTTGATATTTCCGCCATTTGTTTTTCATGTGCAATCTTGATTTTGTTGTGGATGCTTCCTACTCGCATTTTGGCGAAGAGATCCGTTGCTATTTTAGATCGCGCGTTATTTGGGATTCTCAGTTTCATCACGATTGGCCTTAACTTCATTGATGTGGAGTTCGTTCGTTTTATCGGAAAACGATTTTCCTACGAGTACCTCGGACTTCATCAAGATGTGGAAGAACAAGCCGGCGGAATTTTTCTTGTCTACTGGAAGTTTTATGTTGGCCTTTTTATTTTAGTTGGCCTTCTTGTTTGGCTCTATCCCAAGTTCCAAGCGAAACCAAAAGAGTTTTGGTTGTCCGGACTTCTCTGGAGAATTGCGACAATTGGGTTAGTTGTGTTGGGAATGCGCGGCGGTTTTGGTTTCAAACCTTTGCACCCTATGGACGCTTATTTCTCCAACAAATCCGAACTTGGCCTATTAACGTTAAATACGTTCTTCAATGTCATCAAAACTCGTCGTGATGAAGAAATCGTCTCTCGAAAGTATTTCGCAACCGATGCTGAAGCGTTTTCAAAGGCGAAAGAAATGACGGAACCGACTCGACCTCCTCTTGGCGTGGCTAAAGGATTCAATGTCGTCATTCTAATCGTGGAAAGTCTTTCGACTGAAGATATGGGAGTTGCCAATTCCTACCCCGGATACACCCCGTTTTTAGATTCACTCACAAAGAAGAGTTATTACTTTCTCTACAACTTCGCCAATGCTCGTCGTTCGATCGACGGCGTACCTGCGGTTCTCTGCGGTCTTCCAACGCTTATGCCCGAGTCGATTGTGATGTCCGATTTTGTGAAAGACCGCCTCGACTGTTTTCCGAAGCTTCTCCATTCTCGCGGTTACGAAAGTTGGTTTCTGCACGGCGCACACAACGGCTCATTTCACTTCGATACTTTTTCAAACATCGCAGGATTTGACCACTTCGTCGGACGAAATGAATTTCCTCATCGAGCAGAAGAAAATTTCGATCCTTATTGGGGCGTAATGGATGAGCCGATGCTTCAGTACGCGGCGGAACTTCTCGACAAATCGACAAAACCAACTTTAGTCAGCGTCTTCACTCTCAGCTCGCACAATCCCTACTATGTTCCACCCAGACTCAAAGGCAAATTCCCGCTTGGCCACAACATGATTTATGAGAGTATCGGCTACGCCGATTTCTCAATTAAAAGATTTTTCGAAGTTGCCGAAAAGAAACCGTGGTTTTCAAAAACGATTTTTGTAATCACTGGCGACCACACTCATGCGACTGATATGAGCCAGTACTCCGGAGCCTTGGGACGCTACAGAGTTCCGCTTATAATTTATGTTCCTGGTTTAGATAAAAAATTACCTTACTCGCCCGATCGAATCACGCAGCACGCCGATATCTTGCCGACCGTTATGGATTTGATGGGTGTCGAGCGCCCTCAACGGTTGTTGATTGGTGCCAGCGTGTTTGACCAAGGCGTTCCCGGACGTGCCTACAACAGTCTTGAAAATAACTATTGGTATTTAGATCAAAAAGCATTCGCAACCTATGATCGCAACACCGATCACGCTGTTCTATATGACTACGTCCACGATCGTACTCTTAAGTTTTCAGACCGAAAAATATCGAATGAAGAAGCGCTGGCTTCTGAGCAAGTTCGTAATATCCTTGCAGTCGCGCAGTATTACAGCCAGGGATTGATCGATAACTCTCTTTACGATTGGTCACGTGTTGTTGGATCGACGAAGTAGAGTAAACAAATTCTGTACATTTAGGTAACTATTTCAAGCGCAATTGACGGGTCTCTCTGCCAAATGTATTCCTAAATTCAATTATTTAACGAGGCTTTGTGTTCCGCCGAATTGTTACAGCCACATTCTTGATTGCGCCTATCTTTGCTTTCGCAACGACAAAGCCGAGCTGCAACCCTGAACTGCAAGAGCAAGACAATTTTCTTTCGTGGACAACTCAGGTTTCAGCTTCCATTCTTAAACATTCGATCGAGAAGCGCGGATTCATCAAAGCTCCCTTGAATTGGGAAGATCCTGCATTCAGTAGACCAGTTAACGTTTTCTACAGACTAATCCCCGCCGAAAACGGAGACGTCAATGACAGCAGCAAACCGATCGTTGTGTATATCAACGGCGGACCTGGTTATCCGTCGCACCGATATCATGATCTCGATTTCGACTATTCGAACAAGGATCCAGAATATCAAGACAAACACTCGAAATTCACGTTGCTTCGAAAATCATTCCGTATCCTCCTTGTCGATCAACGCGGAACGGATGGAATGTCATGCCCAATGAATTTGGACTGCAGTGAAATTGATCCTCTGGTTGTCGCGAAATTTACGGGTCCTGAAGCGATCTCGATGGATTATGCCGCTGCGATTGCCAAAGTCGTTCCGAAAAAAGAGAAGTTTTATATTATCGCGCAAAGTTATGGGGGATATGCAGGCGTCTACTACATGGTGAATGCGCAAAAATTCCCAAAGCAAGTCAGAACCCCGGATGGAATCGTTTTTTCGTCTTCGGCTTTCCCGTTTCCGGATGCCGATCCTCTTGTGCAAACTCGCATCCGTCGACGCTCGCAACTCGATCTTAATCAACAACTCGCCAAAGCTTTCCCAGATATTCCCGATCGCATTCGAATCCTTCGTGCTCGAGTGGATATCGCGATTCCAGGTTCCACGTTTGTCGATTGTTTGTTTTTTATGTTGGGCAAAGGCGATCACTGGGAAAAGCAAATTTCCGACAAGGTCGATGAATTCCTTGTGGCGAGCGATACCGACCTTAAGAAATTAATCGAAGCTGACGAATTAGAGCCGCCTCCACCTATGAACTACATTTTGAGCCCCGCCACTTTCCAAAACGGTCTGTCGGATCGCGCGATGGCTCGTCAGATAATGGCTGAAATTCCCTTCGACAAAGGGATGATCAACGAAATGGCGATTTACGTGGCCCCCATTTTTGACACCAACCACATCATGAATCGCACCGACGCCAATCCTCCAAGACCGACCAACGTTCCTTCGACTGATAAGATCCGCGAGGCACTGACTCATACAAGTGTCATTTTCACGGGTGCCAACAATGATCCAATGGTTCCTCTCGAAGCGAGTCGCATGATGATCGCCCAAATCGCCCCTCCCAACGCTCAAATCGTCGAACTCAACGGCGGGCATTCTGCGATCATGTTCGCAGAGGGGTATGACTTACTTAAACGCAACTGGCTGCCAAAAAAGGGCCGCTGACAATTTACGGCGCGATTTCGCTACTCTCTTTGGCTTCGAATAGGCATACTTCTCGCTATTCATCTTAAGTAAACCCGCTCTGGAGCCAAGTCATGAGAAAACTCGCTATTGGGATTCTGTTATCGATGTCGACATCTGCCTTCGCGCAATCCTCTGGCACGATTTCAACAAAGATCGAAAAAACTCCTGTTTCGGGAGAAGAAATTTCTCGAGGAATTCGAGTGTCTGTGACGAAGTCGCTCATGCATGCGAATCTTTCAGAACCAGTCGGCTCAACCGCCGGCGATGCCAAACAGCAAGTGGGAGTCGGCATTGGTTATGCCTCGATTCGCACCCTCGACGTGGGCTTCATGGGCAACGTCATTTACGACACTTTCAAAGCCGATGGTGACAACGTCGGAATGGCTCGCATCGAAGGCAACGCAACTTACGGTCTTCAAAAAATTGGATACGGTTTTCTTGGTCTCAACGTCAGCCAAATTATTTCTGGCGTTGATAGCCGCCTCACAAAAAATCCCGGCATCGGTTGGCAATTTGGTATCGGCGCGAATGTGACTCGCCTTCTTGGCGTCGATGTCGCCTATGTCATGGAAGCCAACAAATTGAGCGGTCCTGCAGGCTCAGCCGATCTTTCTATGACTGGCGTTGAGCTTCGAGTGCACGCGACATTCTAACTGACGTTTTGCGGCGCTTATTTCATCGTTGTGGCATTTCTGGCCTAAGCCTCTCTATTTATTTCGATTCCAACGGGCACGGATCTCGCTAACCAAGGCCTCGGGAGAATCGGACACTTAACCTAATGGAGTTGCTAATGAAAAAGTTCATAATCGCGATGCTGGTGTTGATGTCGACGTCCGCTTTCGCCTCTCAAGGGTCATCTTCTTCAACTAAAATGGAAACGCCATCATCGCAAGGTGATGAGATTTCACAAGGCTTCCGCGTTTCGATAGTTAAGTCATTTATGAATTACAAGATTTCCACGAAAAACGATTCAGATTCCGGAGATGCGAAACAGAGTTATGGTATTGCACTCGGGTATGCCTCGATTCATGCAATGGAATTCGGTTTCAAAGGGGATATTCAATATGACTCATATACCGACAATAGCACTGTTGGATTCGCTCGTATCGAAGGCAACGCCACTTACGGATTTGAAAAAATTGGTTACGCATTTGGCGGACTCAATGTCAGTCAAAACGTGTCAGGTTGGAGTGGAGTATCTAAGAGTCCCGGACTTGGTATTCAGTTGGGCGTTGGCGCCAACGTGACACGAAATATTGGCCTTGATCTCGATTACGTCTTGGAACGAAATTCAGCGAGCGGCAATGGTGGCACAGCCGAAGTCGCCCTGTCGGGTCTTGAATTAAAACTTCACGCGACATTCTAGAGTCGTGGCAAGCCATGCTTAATCGCACCGCGCTCTTGCGCGGTCTTCTTTGCAAGGTCATATCCCGCATCAATATGCCTGAACAAACCCATACCAGGATCTGCAGTTAACACGCGCTCAAGGCGCAATGCTGCCGCTGCAGATCCGTCCGCTACAATCACCTGACCCGCATGCATGGAATATCCAATACCGACGCCGCCACCGTTATGGAAGCTGACCCATGAGGCTCCACAAGCCGTATTTACAAGTGCATTGAGAATCGGCCAATCAGCCACCATATCGGTTCCATCTTTCATCGCTTCGGTTTCGCGGTTAGGAGATGCCACACTTCCGCAATCCAAATGATCGCGGCCGATGACGATGGGCGCTTTTACTTTTCCGCTGGCGACAAGATCGTTGAAGAGTAGGCCTGCTTTCGCGCGCTCACCGTATTCTAACCAGCAAATGCGAGCAGGAAGTCCTTGGAACGCGATTCGCTCACCAGCCATGTTGAGCCAGTGAATCAGACTTTTCTTGTGCGGGAATAATTTCTTCATCGCTTCGTCGGTGACGCGAATGTCTTCTGGATCTCCACTCAAGGCCACCCAACGAAACGGTCCACTGCCTAAACAAAACAACGGACGAATATATTCGGGAACAAATCCAGGAATATCAAAAGCGTTCTTCACGCCTTCTTCTTTTGCAAACGCACGAATGTTATTGCCGTAGTCGAAAGTGATCGCGCCCTTCTTTTGCATCGCCAGCATCCCTTGAACGTGTTTGGCCATGCTTTTTTTGGCGAGCTTAATGTGCTTTTCAGGATCTTTTTGTCTGAGCGTCGCGGCTTCTTCGACGGAATATCCCTCAGGAATGTAACCACGAAGTGGATCGTGCGCACTCGTCTGGTCAGTGAGTAAGTCCGGTTGAAAACCTTTTTTGGCGAGTTTATGAATGACCTCGGCCATGTTGCCGAGAAGGGCGACCGATCGCGCTTTCTTTTCTCTTTTGTACGTTTCGATTCTCGCCATCGCATCGTCAATGTCTTCGGCGACTTCATCGACGTATCGAGTTTGAATTCTTTTTTCAATGCGCGAAGGATCCACGTCGACAGCGAGGACGCACGCGCCGGCAAAAACGCCCGCCAATGTTTGCGCGCCACCCATACCGCCAAGCCCGGCAGTGAGAATGACTTTTCCACCAAGATCTCCACCAAAATGTTGGCGACCAGCTTCTGCGAACGTTTCGTAAGTACCTTGCACAATTCCTTGCGTCCCTATGTAAATCCACGAGCCGGCGGTCATCTGCCCGTACATCATCAGACCCTGCTTTTCGAGTTCGTCGAAAACTTCCCAGTTCGACCAATGGCCAACCAGGTTGGAGTTCGCTAAAAGGACACGCGGTGCATCGGCGTGCGTGCGAATAATGCCCACCGGTTTTCCCGATTGCACGAGCAACGTTTCATCGTTTTCTAATTTTTTGAGTGCTTCCAAAATCCCGTCGAAACTTTCCCAATTGCGAGCCGCTTTGCCGCGACCGCCATACACGACCAGTTCTTCCGGTCGCTCGGCCACATTTGGATCCAAATTATTTTGAATCATGCGAAACGCGGCTTCTTGAACCCAACCTTTACAATTTAACTTGGAACCAGTCGGCGCCTTCACTGTCCTTACCATTCGAGTTCTCCAACGGTCTGCTCAATCACCTTCGCCAATTTTTCGGAGCGAATCATTTCGCGAATCTGATCGATGTCGTCAGCAAACACGCGATCTTCTGCGGCAAACGGAACCTTCTCGCGGACCGCTTGCCAAGCGGCTTTCACCGCCCCTGACGGTTCTAACGGCTTCAACATGTCGAGCGCTTGCGTGGCCGAAAGAATTTCCATCGCCACGACATTTTCCGCATTCTCGGTCACCTGACGGAATTTACGAGCCGCAATCGTTCCCATGCTCACATGATCTTCTTTGTCGGCCGAAGTAGGAATGCTGTCGACCGAAGCCGGATGCGTGAGAATTTTGTTTTCACTGACAAGTGCCGCCGCGGCCACTTGCACGATCATATGACCGCTGTTCAATCCGCCCTTTGGCGCCAAGAACGCGGGAAGGTCTGACATCGAGGGATTAATGAGTTTTTCAATTCGGCATTCACAGATACTCGCGGCCGCCGCGAGCGCAATGGCCATAAAGTCGAGAGCAAACGCGACGGGCTCACCGTGAAAATTTCCACAACTTAAAATTTTATCTTCTTTGACGAACACCAATGGATTGTCCGTGCTGGAGTTCGCTTCGATCTCCAAAGTCGCCAAATTGTTTCGAATCGCGTCTTTGGCGGCCCCATGAACGGCCGGCATACAACGAAGCGAGTAAGCATCTTGAACTTTTGTGCAATCCAAGTGACTTTCAGCAATCGGCGAAGTGCGACCTAACAATTTCAAAAGGTTGCGGGCCGTTTTGGCCTCGCCCGGATGCGGGCGAGTGGCAAAAATAATCGGATCAAAGGCCGAACGACTTCCCTTTAAAGCTTCGAGCGACATGGCGCCCGATAAGTCCATCATCCAGAGGAGTCGACGTGCGCGAATTCCGTTCAGCAAACCAACCGCCGTCATCACCTGACACCCGTTGATTAACGACAAACCTTCTTTTGCCTGCAGCTCGAGAGGTTGCACATTTTTCTTTTTTAAAATTTCAGCGGTGGGCTTGAAGTCGTCACCGTCCCAAACTTTTCCCTCACCAATGAGAGCGAGCGCCAAATGAGAAAGCGGCGCCAGATCACCACTCGCTCCCACACTTCCTTGCGAAGGAATAACCGGCAAGATGTCGTTGTTCATGAATTCCAAAATTTTCTCAACGACTTCAACACGAATACCGCTGTGACCTCGCGCCAAAGCATTCGCCCGCAAAATCATGATCGCGCGTGTTTCCGATTTCGTAAAAGGAACGCCGACGCCGCAAGAATGCGAACGAATCAAGTTCTGCTGTAGTCGAACGATATCAGCATCAGAAATGCGAACATTGCTGAAAGCTCCAAAACCGGTGTTGACCCCATAGATCGCATCACCCGATTTCAATTTTCCATTGATGAAATCGCGTGAACTCTTCATGTCGCGGACACTGACTTGCGACAAACTCACTTTCATGCGCTGTTGAGACGCATCCCAAAGTTTTTCGGCCGTTATACTTTTACCGTCTAATTCCATGATTTCCTTCAGAGTGGACGTTTGGCGTTCTTCAAAGCCTGAATGTTGGCTTCTGCGTCGCCGTTGAAAACGAAACTGCCGGCCACGAGCACGTCGGCCTCACGGCATTCAGCAGCGGTTTGTGGATTCACTCCACCATCGACCTCAATCAAAGCGGCGTGCCCCAGACGCGCCAACTCTTTTCGAATGGCCGAGATTTTAGCAACTTGATCTTTCATAAAACTTTGTCCACCAAATCCGGGCTCCACGGTCATAACCAAAACCAAATCGGCGAGCGGCAAGAAAGGGAAAATTCTCTCGACCGGTGTCGAAGGTCGCAAAGTAATTCCTGGCTGCACGTTCAAGGCACGAATCTGTTTTAAAACCGCGGCAGGATCGGTGGTCGCTTCCACATGAATTGTTAAAAAGTTAGCCCCCGCCCGCGCAAAATCCTGAATGTAGCGTTCAGGTCGCTCGATCATCAAATGCACATCCAGAGGTAAATGTGTGGTTGGCTTAAGACTCTTCACCACCGGTGCACCGATGGTGAGATTGGGAACGAAATTTCCATCCATCACATCCACGTGGATCCAATCGGCTCCGCCCATCTGAACTTTTTGAATTTCGTCAGCAAGGTGCCCGAAATCGGCCGATAAAATACTAGGAGCGACGAGGAATTGATCCGTCAGCTGTGTGTCTTGTTGATTCAAAAGCTTCCCCTTGTTTGGGCGGATATCCGCGCAAATAATCAGCCGCACTCATTGCCAATTTTGACTCAGGTTGAAGTTTTATAATCTCCAAGACACCTTGACCACACAAAACATGCAAAGTCGACGCACCTTGATCTACGAGCTCACCCGGCGTCCCCTTAGAACCCGAAGTTTCAACGACCCGCGTGGTGACAAGCTTCACCACTTTTCCGCTTCGTCGCGTAGCAGCCACGGGCCCCGCCGCGAGCCCTCGAACATGATTGTGAATCTTCTCGGCAGGCCAATCCCAATCGACGAAAGCCTCTTCTTTAGCAATCTTGGCAGCATGGGTGACTTTCGACTCATCTTGCGGAGTCGGCGTCAAATTCCCCCGCAAATAGTCCATTAGCTCGATTTCCAAAAGCTCAGAGCCGAGCTTGGCCACTTTCGAAAAAACGTCGACCGCGTTCACTTCCGGGGGTTGTGGAATTTTCCGAACACCCAATACAGCTCCTGCGTCCATTTTCTTAACAACGATCTGTAAACTGACGCCGCTTTCCGCGTCACCGGCCATAAGCGATCGCTGCACCGGAGCCGCCCCTCGCCACCGAGGAAGAAGACTGGCGTGTACGTTCACCACCCGATTTGGAAATAAATCTAAAAATTTTTGGGACAAGATTTGCCCATATGCGACGACAACCGCCACTTCGGCACGCCAACTCTTGATCTGCTCTAAAATTTCATCGGTGTTGATTTTTTCTGGCGTAATACATGGAATTCCCAGCGGCACGACCAAATCCTTCACCGGCGAAGGCGTGAGTGCGAGCTTTCGACCCGATGGACGATCCGGCTGAGAGACCACTCCCACCACTTCGAAATGTTCATCTTTGATCATGGATTCTAGGCAGGCGCGTGCAATTTCAGGCGTCCCTAGAAACACAGCTCGAATTCGACTCACAGGCGATTAGATTCCGCTTTCTCTAGTTCTTCTTCGGTCTCTGGGTGTCCATTCGTTGGATCCGGATAACCGAATTTTTTAATCTTCGATTTGATCCTAGCGGACTTGATAGGACTGAGTCGATCAATAAACAACTTTCCATCCAAATGATCGATTTCATGCTGGATGCAAATTGCCAATAGGCCGTCAGTTGTAAACTCAATTGGATTGCCGTCAATATCGAGAGCTTTGACAGTGATCTCATCAAAACGCTCAACGGTTTCATAGTACGTAGGAACGCTCAAGCAGCCTTCGTCGTACGTCGTTTTGCCTTTTTTGGCGACAATTTGAGGATTGAATAGCGTGAGAGGTTGCTGAACTTTTTGTTCCATCTCCGTCATGTCTTCGAGCTTGTAACGGCCGTTCTCACGAGGACGCGTGTCGCAAACGAGCAATCGAATTTGACGATCCACCTGCGCTGCTGCCAAACCAATGCCGTTAAACGAATACATCGTCTCAAGCATATCTTTAGCAAACTGAGTCAGCTCAGGCGTAACAGCGTCAACCGGCTTTCCCTTCTTGCGAAGGCGCGGATCAGGGAATTTCAAAATCTCTAATACCATATAGGGGTTATGTTACACTAAAAGGGCAGTCGTCGCAACAGATAGGCCGAAAGGCCGCCCATCGAAATGTTAGCCGCCCAAGCGGCTAAAATGGGCGGAACGGCGCCTTGTTGGCCAAGCGTAATGCACGAACTGTAAAGGGCCCAATAACCGAACGCCAACCCCAGACAAACGCCAATACTGATCATGGCGCCGCCCTGCCGACTCCTCGTGACACTGAACGGAATACCCAAAAACGCCATGATAATGGGCGTGAACGCGAAACCGAATTTCGATTGGTAGTCCACTTCGTAACGAACTGTATCCAACCCGGCCTCACGATTGCGATCGATAAACCGACTGAGTTCGTGCACCGACATAATTTCAGAAGAGTTCGATGAAGTCTGAATATCGCCCAAATTTTCGTTCATTGAGATTAACTTCGAGTCGAACGACTTAGTGAGAGGAAAACTCGACTCAGTTGCAAACAATGTCACGAAGCCGTCTTTCAAATTCCATTTTTCGCTCGCCAAATCCACGTCCTGCGCCGTAATCAGCTGAACCAAATTCCATTCATTGTCGAAATAATAGAGAGTGATGCCTTGAGCTTTCTTCGCTTCCGGATTGAGAGTTTTAATATTGAAGAGAATGTTTTCCGAGCGATACCAAATCCGATTTGTTTTAACCGTCGAGTAAAGCGCAGGCTTATTCTGAATTTCCACGTATTCAACGTAGTTCTTTTTTTGCGTAAACCGAGGAATCACTTGATCGCTCATGAAATAAAGAACCCCTGCCAAAAACGCCGCCAACATCATCACCGGCATCGACAAGCGAAATAGACTCATCCCCGCACTAAACAATGCGACCAATTCATTTGCCTTATGGAGATTCGAAAAAGTGAAAAGTGTGGCCATCAAACAAGCCACCGGCGTCAGTTGATAAATGATGGCGGGAAGCTGTAAAGCATAAAAGCGAACGAGCATCCCCGTGGTCGCCGTTGGATATTCAAGTGCTGACGTCAGAAACCGAACAGCTAAGAAGAGCGTCACAAAGACGATGACGCCGCCAAGCAGGTACCCAAGGAACAATTTTAAGATATAGCGATCAATTAACGACATGAATCCGACACTTCCTGGACTAGGTCTCAATTTACTGACTTGACTGGTCTTATCAAAACGATTTTACTGACTTCATGGCTCTTCGCGTCTTACTTGCCGATGAATCTAGCACAATCAAAAAAGTCTTCCAGCTTGCGCTGCAAGATTTCGCAGTGGAAGTCCGTCCCGTCAATATTGGCGTCGACGTCCTCCCCGTTGCCAAGAATTTTCAGCCCGACATCATCTTTGCGGATGTGTTGTTGCAAAAGAAAAATGGTTACGAAGTCAGCGCTGAACTCAAAACTGAAGGCGCTTTGGCCAACGTTCCGGTCGTTCTTATGTGGAGCGGCTTTATGGAACTCGATGAAGACAAATTCCAGGCATCCCACGCCAATGGCCGACTTGAAAAGCCGTTTGACGTGACAGCTCTTCGAAAATTGGTCGCGGACCTGGTTCCAAAGACTTCTTCGCAGCGCATGTCGCAGTTCCTGTCGTTTCCAAAAATGCCAGAAATGGAAGAGCCAGCAAAGACAGCTGCAGCTCCGAAAGCATCAGAGGAAGATTTCCAACAGGTTCCGATTTCTAAAAAGAAAACAGACACGGAACGTTTCCGTATTTCAACACAGGCAGAAGAAGATCCACAGGTCACTGGTTCATTGAAGATGTCTCATGACGCCATCGACGTGGCGAAGATTTTCAAAAATGCTGACGAACCTGAAGCCTTTGAAGTGCGTTCACCCATGCCGACACCTCCTCCCCTACCAAAAGAGGAACCGCCAGCTCCACCCACTCAAGCGCCAGTTCAAGCCGCCACTTTACCGACACTGAGCGAGGCGGACGTTGAGCGAATCGTGCGTGAACAAGCCCAGCAAATGATCGAATCCGTTGTCTGGAAAGTTCTGCCTGAACTAGCTCAGCAAATTATTGAGCGCGAAATCCAGAAGCTCTTGAAAGAGAAAGATGCTTCTCTCTATCGATGAGAGAATAAGGGTCGCCTTCCAAGAAGATCTTCCCAACGGCGATCTCACCACCGATACACTGTTTTCCGAAGGCAAATTGGGTCGAGCGCGCCTTGTCGCGAAAGAAGATCTCGTTTTGTCTCATCGAAATCTCTTTGAGCGCGCGATGCTCTATATGTGCCCCGATGCGACGTTCAAATGGGAATTTTCTGACGGCGATTTCATTCTGAACAAACAAACGATGTGTGTGATCCAAGGCGATCTCATCAAGATTTTAAAAGCCGAGCGCGTGAGCTTGAACTTTTTGGGTCATCTTTGCGGCATCGCCACCTTGACCCGCTGTTTCGTCAACCAAGTGAAACACACAAATACGAAAATTTTGGACACGCGCAAAACAATGCCGCTCTACCGCGACCTCGAAAAGGCGGCGGTCGTGAATGGCGGCGGCCAAAA
>JADMIO011430624.1_pt1 | contig 14531 bp, 13 predicted proteins | sample 8958161 | NCBI WGS metagenome assembly JADMIO01 (sample SAMN16585339, study PRJNA669376) | soil metagenome | isolation source: Crop rotation soil | place: USA: Cullars Rotation, Alabama | collected 2011 | reverse complement strand
GCCGAGCCCCTTCGAGCCGAGGTTCGTCAGGTGCGCGTCCGGCTCGTCGATCAGCTCGCTGACGATCTCGGGCACGTCGGCGATCGTCGGCAGCTTGTACGCGTCGAGGCTCGTCGTGAGGATCTGGCCCGTGCGCGGGTCGTGCAGCCGGTGCTCCGAGAGCGTGTGCCCGATCCCCTGGATGATCCCGCCCTCGATCTGGCTCGACGCGCCGAGCGGATTGATGACGCGGCCGACGTCGTGCACGGCCGCGATCCGTTCGACCGACACCTCGCCGGTCTCGACGTCCACGGAGACCTCCGCGACCTGCACGCCGAACGTGAGCACCTGCATGCCGGTGGGGTTCGGCCCGCGCGCCCCCTTGCCGAGGATCTGCGCGTCCTCCAGCACCGCGACGACGTCGGCGACGGGCGCGCCCGTCTTGCCCTGCTGCTCCGCGATGTCCTCGATCTGGCGCCGCGCGTCGGCGGCCGCCGCGCGCACGGCCGGGCCCATCGACGGGATCGTGGACGAGCCGGCGGAGATCGACGCGTACGGCCCGCGCGCCGAGTCACCGAGCGAGACGGTGACGTGCTCGAGCGGGATGCCGAGCTCCTCGGCGGCGATCTGCGCCATCGCGGTGCGCGAGCCCGTGCCGATGTCCTGCATCGCCGTGACGACGGTCGCGCGGCCGTCGGAGCCGACACGCACCCACGCGTAGCTCGGCGGCCCGCCGCCGCCGTACCAGATCTGCGACGCCATGCCGACCCCGCGCTTGACCGTGTCGGTCGATTGCGCGCGCACCTCGTGGCGGCGCTCCCAGTGTGGCTCCGCACGGCGGTAGCACTCCATCAGGTTCTTCCCGCTGAACGGGCGGTCGTCGGATGCGTCGTGCTCGGAGTAGTTCTTCCGGCGCAGCTCGAGCGGGTCGATGTCGAGCTTCGCGGCGAGGATGTCGAGCAGCGCCTCGACGCCGAACGTCCCCTCGACGAAGCCCGGCGCGCGGAACGCCTTCATGGGCGGTTGGTTGATCTTCGCGCCCCACGTCGTCGTCTTCACGTTGGGGCAGGCGTAGAGGAGCTGCATCGGGCCCTCGACCGGCGACGACCAGCCGTCCCAGCCGGTCGCGTTCACGTACTCGCCGCCCATCGCCGTCAGCGTGCCGTCGGCCTTCGCGCCGATCGTCAGCCGCTGGATCGTGGCGTTCCGATTGCCGGTTGCGAGGTTCTCCTCGCGCCGGGTCAGCGCGCACTTCACCGGCCGGCGCGTGCGCTTCGCCAGCTCGACCGCGACGAAGGTGTAGTCGTCGGGCGAGTTCTTCGAGCCGAAGCCGCCGCCCATGTAGTTGCAGACGACGCGGATCTTGTCGCCCGGCATGCCGAGCCCCTGCGCGAGACCGTCGCGGATGCCCCAGATGAACTGCGTCGAGATGTGCACCTCGAGCATGTCGCCCATCCAGTGCGCGACCGCCTGGTGCGTCTCCATCGAGTTGTGCAGCACCACCTGCGTCCGGTACTCGCCCTCGACGACGACGTCCGCCTCGGCGAGGCCACGCTCGTAGTCCCCCCGCTCGCGCTCGCGCGGCTCGCCGAGCAGCTGGCCGCGCGCGACCGCCTCGTCCGGGTCGAGCACGACTTCGAGCTGCTCCCACTCGACCTCGATCGCGCGAACGGCCGCGCGTGCCTGCGCGTACGTGTCGGCGCAGACCGCCGCGACGGGCGCGCCCTGGAAGCCGCACTCGTCGGTCAGCTGCTCGAGGTCGTCGGGGCCGATCGCGGCGTGCACGCCGGGCAGCGCGAGCGCGGGCGCCAGGTCGATGCTCGTCACCTTCGCGTGCGCGAACGGCGAGCGGAGCATGGCCGCGTGCAGCATCCCCGGCAGCTTCAGGTCGGCGGTGTAGATCGCCTCGCCGCGCGCGCGCTCCGGGCCGTCGGCGCGCGTCGCGGGCTGCCCGACGATCTCGCGCGGGCCGGCGGGCCACTGCTCGAGCGCGTCCTCCTCGACGACGAGCCAGACCTCCTCGTACCGGCCTTCGACTTCCTTCTCGGTGCGGATCAGTCTCGCCACGTGCGAATCGCCTCCTCGATCTTCGGATACGCGCCGCAGCGGCAGAGGTTGCCCGCCATGGCGTGTCGGATCTCTTCGGTCGTCGGCTCGGGCGTGCCCTCGACGAGCGCGACCGCGCTGACGATCTGCCCCGGCGTGCAGAAGCCGCACTGCAGCGCGTCCGTGCGCACGAACGCGTCGATCATCTTGTGCTCGCGCAGCCCTTCGATCGTCGTCACCTCGCCGTCGACGGTGTGCACGAGCGTGATGCACGACAGCGTCGGCACCCCGTCGACGAGGACCGTGCACGCGCCGCAATGACCTTCGGCGCACGCGACCTTCGTGCCCGTCAGGTCGAGCTCGTCGCGCAGGACCTCTGCGAGCGTCGTCCCGACCTCCGCGTGCACGGGATAGGTGTGCCCGTTGACGCGCAGCTCAGACAGCGGTGACCGCCTCGATCTGGGCGAGATGGACGAGGCGGTGCGCGAGGCGCATCGTCTGGCGCGCCTCGACCTCCTCCTCGATCTCGGGGATGGTCGCCCACAGGTCGCGCGCCGCCTCGAGCAGCTCGCGGATCCCGTCGACGGTGTCGCCGTGCCCGTCGCGCTCGGCGCACGTGTTGATCGCGAGCCCGAGCACGCCGACGTGGTCCGGCTGGCGCCCCCAGAGGAGCGGCGTCGCCATCGAGAGGTACTGGTGGATGCGCGCGAGCTGCAGCGGCATCGAGATCGCCTCGTCGCCGTGCGGCGTCGTCGGCTCCGGCAGCGGCTGCCCGTCCGCGAGCGCGTCCGCGTTCCCGGACAGCATCCCGCGCAGCTGCGCCTCGGTGTAGCCCGCGCGCAGCGCCGTCTTGATCGCGATCAGGAGCGACGAGGGCTGCTGGCCGTAGGGGTAGTCGCTCGCGTAGAGCACCTGCTCGGGCGGCACCTGGCGGTAGAAGTCGAGCAGGTCGATCGGGCTCCACGTCGAGGTGTCGAAGAAGACGCCCTTCCGGCCCGCCATCGCCTGCGCGAGCGCCGCCATGTCGGCGATGCCGGCGTGGGCGAGGATCAGCGTCGCCTCGGGATAGCGCTCGACGAGCGACGCCAGGCCGGCGGCGATCGGCGGCAGCCCACGGCCGGCGTGGATGAGGATGGGCACGCGGCGCTCCGCGGAGATCTCGAAGATCGGGGCGAGCCGCTCGTCCGTCGAGGTGAACCTCTGTGCGCGCGGGTGGAGCTTGATCCCGCGGGCGCCGGCGTCGAGGCAGCGGTTCGCCTCCTCGAGCGGCGACTCGTTCAGGTCGAGCCGGACGAACGGGATCAGGCGCCCGCCGCTCCGCTCGGCGAAGGCGAGCGTGCGGTCGTTCGCCGCGCGGAAGCCCGGGTGGCGGTCGGGCTCGTCGAGACAGAACATGAAGGCGCGCGCGATCCCGTACCGGGACATGATCTCGCGGAGCTGGTCGAAGTCGCCGACCATGCCGTCGATGTCGTGGCCCAGGTGCAGGTGCGCGTCGAAGACGTGGGCGCCCTCGGGCACGAGGCGGCGGAGCTCGCCGTCCCACTGCTCCACCAGCTCCCACGCCCTGGCCTGCGCGTCCATGCCGCCGCACTCTAGATAAGGTCCGGCGCATGCCAGACGTCCTCATGTACGCAGACACCTTCCGGTCCCCCGAGCTGCGGCACGAGGTGCCGCTCGGGGTACCCGACCCGTTCCTCTACGCGGAGAAGGACGGCGTCAAGCACATCGCGATCGGAGCGATGGAGATCCCGCGGCTGCAGGAGCTCGGCCTGTTCGAGCTGCACCCGAACGAGGAGTACGGCTCGGACGAGCTGATCGCCCAGGGCCTCTCGTACGCGGAGCTCAGACGCGAGGTCCCGGTGCGCGCCGTCAAGGCGCTCGGGATCACGAGCGCGGTCGTGCCGGAGGCCTTCCCGGTGTGGCTCGCCGACCGGCTCCGCGCCGAGGGCGTCGAGCTGACGGTCGACGGCGAGTTCTTCGACGAGCGCCGCCGCGTGAAGACCGAGCCGCAGCTCGCCGGCATGCGCCGCGCGCAGCACGCGGCCGAGGCGGGAATGGACGCGGCGCGCGACATGCTGCGCCGCGCCACGCCGAACGGCGACGGAACGCTGGAGCTCGAGGGCGAGCCGCTCACCGTCGAGCGCGTCAAGTCCGTGATGTCGCAGGTGTTCGCGGCGAACGGGGCGACCGCCGACGACTTCATCGTGGCGCCCGGCCCGCAGGGCGCGGTCGGCCACGACATGGGCTCCGGCCCGATCCGCGCCGGGATGCCGATCGTGATCGACATCTGGCCGCGCGACAACGAGACGTTCGTCTACTGCGACATGACGCGGACGTTCGTCGTCGGCGAGGTCCCCGACGAGGTCCGCGAGTGGCACCGGCTGACGAAGGAGGCGCTCGACCGCGCGATCTCGGAGATCCGCGACGGCGTCGACGGCCGCTCGGTCTACGACGGCACGTGCGAGATCTACGAGGCCGCGCGCCAGCCCACCGGCCGCACGAAGGAGGCGGGGAAGCCGCTCTCGAACGGTTTCTTCCACGGGCTCGGGCACGGCGTCGGGCTCGAGGTGCACGAGGCACCGGGCATGGGGCTCGCGTCGAAGAACGCGCTCCGCGCCGGCGACGTCGTCACCGTCGAGCCGGGCTGCTACCGCCAGGGATACGGCGGCGTCCGGCTCGAGGACCTCGTGCTCGTCACCGAGGACGGAGCGGAGAACCTCACGGACTACCCCTACGACCTCGAGCCATGACCCAGGACATCGAGACGTACTTCCTCGAGGAGCGGCGGTACGCGCCCTCCGAGGAGTTCGCCGCGCAGGCGAACGCACAGCCGTCGATCTACGACGAGGACTTCGATGCGTTCTGGGAGCGCGAGGCGAAGGAGCGCGTGGCGTGGTTCGAGCCGTTCACGAAGCTGTACGAGTGGGAGCCCCCGTACGCGAAGTGGTTCCTCGGCGGGAAGCTGAACGTCGCGTGGAACTGCCTCGACAAGCACGTCGAGGCGGGGCGCGGCGACAAGGTCGCCTACTACTGGGAGGGCGAGCCCGCGGATGAACGCCGCGAGCTGACGTACGCCGACCTCCTGCGCGAGGTGACGAAGCTCGCGAACGCGCTCAAGGCGCTCGGCGTGAAGAAGGGAACGCCCGTCGGGATCTACCTCGGCATGGTCCCGGAGGCGCCGGTCGCGATGCTCGCGTGTGCGCGGCTCGGCGCGCCGCACACCGTCGTCTTCGGCGGCTTCTCCGCGGACTCGCTGGCGGGGCGGCTGCAGGACATGGAGTGCGAGGTGCTGATCACGCAGGACGAGGCGTGGCGGCGCGGCACGACGGTACCGCTGAAGCGCACCGCCGACGACGCGGTCGCCGACGCGCCCTCGGTGCGCGACGTGATCGTGCTGCGGCGCACCGGCAACGACGTGCCGATGACGGAGGGTCGCGACCACTGGTGGCACGAGCTCGCGACCGACGAGTCGGACTGTCCGGCGGAGCCGATGGACCCGGAGGACCTGCTGTACCTCCTGTACACGTCCGGGACGACCGCGAAGCCGAAGGGGATCGCGCACACGACCGGCGGCTACCTCGTGGGGGCCGCCTCGACGCACCACTACGTCTTCGACCACAAGGCCGACACCGACGTCTACTGGTGCGCGGCCGACGTCGGCTGGGTGACCGGCCACAGCTACATCGTCTACGGGCCGCTCTGCAACGGGGCCACGTCGGTCATGTACGAAGGGACGCCCGACTTTCCCGACAAGGACCGCTGGTGGGACGTGGCCGAGCGGTACGGCGTGACGATCCTGTACACGGCCCCGACGGCCATCCGGTCGCACATGAAGTGGGGGCCGGAGCACGCGCAGAAGCACGACCTGTCGCAGCTTCGCGTGCTCGGGTCGGTCGGCGAGCCGATCAACCCGGAGGCGTGGGTCTGGTACCACGAGCACATCGGCGGCGGCCGCTGCCCGATCGTCGACACGTGGTGGCAGACGGAGACGGGGATGATCATGATCACGCCCCTCCCGGGGATCACGACGACGAAGCCGGGCTCGGCCACGCGGCCGTTCCCGGGTGTCGACGCGGCGGTCTACAACGAGGCCGGCGAGGAGGTGGGGCCGGGCGGCGGCGGCTACCTCGTGCTGCGCAGGCCGTGGCCCGCGATGCTGCGCGGGCTCTACAAGGAGCACGACCGGTACGTCGAGACGTACTGGTCGAAGTACCCCGGCGTCTACTTCGCGGGCGACGGCGCCCGGATCGACGAGGACGCCGACTTCTGGCTGCTCGGGCGCGTCGACGACGTGATGAACGTGTCGGGCCACCGCATCTCGACGATCGAGGTGGAGTCGGCGCTCGTCGACCACCACGACGTGGCCGAGGCCGCGGTCGCCGCGCGCAACGACGCGACGACCGGGCAGGCGATCGTCGCCTTCGTGACGCTGAAGGGCGGCGTCGAGGCCTCGACGGAGAAGCTCTCGGAGCTGCGCGACCACGTGGCGCAGAAGATCGGCCCGATCGCGAAGCCGGCGAACATCGTCTTCACGCCGGAGCTCCCGAAGACGCGCAGCGGCAAGATCATGCGGCGCCTGCTGCGCGACGTCGCGGAGAACCGCCCGCTCGGCGACACGACGACGCTCGCCGATCCGACGGTCGTCGACGAGCTGCGCACGCGCGGTCACGAAGAAGCCTCCAAGGAGGACTGACAACTCGTCCTGGCGGACGACGCGAATCGGCCTTCGGGCCGATTCGCGGCGGCGCGCGCGGTCGCATCCTCTCCTACGTCAACGCAAACGTAGGAGTGATCGCACATGGACAACGTCATGCAGCTCGCCGAGGTACGTGCGCCGCACGTGCAGGACGTGCGGGCGAACCTCGTCGGGGAGCTGGTTGTCCCCGGCGACCAGAACTGGGACGAGGCGCGCCGCGCCTGGCACCTCGCCGTCGACCAGCGGCCGGCCGCGGTCGCGATCCCCGAGAACGTCCACGACGTGATCGAGATCGTCCACTGGGCGCACGAGCAGGGCTTCCGCATCGCGCCGCAGGGGACCGGCCACAACGCGCCCGCGCTCGGCGACCTGCGCGGCACCGTGCTGATGAAGATGCACAAGCTGCGCGGCGTCACCATCGACCCGGCGACGCGGACCGCACGCGCCGGAGCCGGCTCGATCTGGATCGAGGTCGTCGAGGCCGCCGCAGCGCACGGCCTCGCCGCGCTGGCCGGCTCGTCCCCGGACGTCGGCGTGGTCGGCTACACGCTCGGCGGCGGCATCTCGTGGCTCGCGCGCAAGCACGGCCTCGGCGCCAACCAGGTGACGGCGATCGAGCTCGTCACCGCGGACGGCGAGCTCCGCCGCGTCGATCGCGAGAACGACCCGGACCTCTTCTGGGCGCTGCGCGGCGGCGGCGGCGCATTCGGCATCGTCACGGCGATCGAGCTCAATCTGTTCGAGCTCACGCACGTCTACGCAGGGCACCTCTTCTTCCCCGTCGAGCGGGCCGGCGAGGTGCTCCGCGCCTGGCGCGACTGGACCGAGACGGTGCCGGACGAGATCACGTCCGTCGGCCGCGTGCTGCAGCTCCCGCCGATCGAGGAGATCCCGGAGCCGTTCCGCGGCCGGTCGTGGGTCGTCGCGCAGGCGATCTACTCGGGCGACGACTTCGACGAGGCGAAGCGCCTGATCGAGCCGCTCCGCGCGCTCGGGGCCGAGGTCGACACGTTCGACGTGATGCCCGTGCCGGCGCTCGCCCGCCTGCACATGGATCCCGAGGAGCCGACCGCCGGCATCGCGGAAGGGCGCATGCTCGACCTGCTCACCGACGAGGCGATCGACGCCTTCGTCGAGGCCGTTGTCGGGACGCCGATCGTCGCGTCGGAGGTGCGCCACCTCGGCGGCGCGGTCGCCCGGCCGCGGGCCGAGCACGGCGCGGTGTCCGCCTTCGAGGCGCCGTACCTCGCCTTCGCCGTCGGGATGATCCCGTTCGAGGAGCTCCGCAAGCCGCTCGAAGCGGCGATCGAGGGCTTCGTCGAGGCGCTCGAGCCGTGGAAGTCGGGCCACACGTACATGAACTTCGTCGAGAGCCGCACGGACCCCAAGACGCTCTGGACGGAGGCTGCGCACCGGCGCCTGAAGCGCGTGAAGCAGCAGTACGACCCGGACAACCTCATCCGCTCGAACCACCCTCTGTAGGGAGATACCACCGATGTCGCCCGGCCCCGGCCGGGCGACACTCGGGGCATGCAAACCGCACTCGACATACGCATCATCGACGTGCCCGCGGTCACCTTCGCCTTCGTGGTGCGCCGCGTCGGGCAGGACGAGATCGGCGAGTTCATCGAGGGCGCGATCGAGCGGGTTCAGGCGTTCGCCGACCGTCACGGCGGCACGCTCGGGCCGCCGCTCGCGATCTGCAGCCACCCGGACGAGGAGGGCTCCATCGTCGTGGAGGCAGGCTGGCCGGTCGAGCCCGGGCTGAAGCCCGAGCCGCCGGTCGAGATCCGCCGTCTCCCGCGGACGCGCGCCATCTCCCACACCCACATGGGCGGCTACGACGAGCTCGGGCCGCGCTTCTACACGGCGTTGGCGAGCGCCGCGCGCGACCTCGGCGTGATGCCGATCGCGGCGCCGCGCGAGGTCTACCTCGCACCACGCGTCACCGACATCGTCTGGCCCGTCGCCTAGACCCCGGCTACCCTGCGGCGAGTGCTGACCGCGCTCGCCGCAGCCCTCCTGCTCGCCGTCTCACCGGGTGGGAACGCGACCGTCCGTGTCCCCGTAGCGAACGTCTGGGAGGCGCCGAACGCGGGCCACCTGCCGCTCGACCCGCACGTGTGGCCGACGCCGTCCGTGTCCTACGCGCAGCGGATCGCGCTCGTCGGGCACATGCCGACGCAGGTGCTCTACGGCGAGACCGTGCGCGTGCTGGCGCAGCGCGGCGGCTGGACGGAGATCGCGGTCCCCGACCAGCCCTCACCGCTCGACGGTCGCGGCTATCCCGGCTGGGTGCGCTCGTGGCAGCTCGGCCCGGCGTTCAAGGCGCCGCTCGTCGTCACCGTGAAGAGCGCGAAGTTCGCGAACGGCACCGAGGTCGGGTTCGGCACGCAGGTCCCTGCCGGCTCGACGCCGGCAGCTGCGACGCGGAAGCTGCCGCACACGCGCGCCGACCTCGTCCGCTCGGCGGAGATGTTCCTCGGGCTGCACTACCTGTGGGGCGGGCTCTCCGCGTGGGGCTACGACTGCTCGGGCCTGACGTGGGCGGTCTACCGCGCGCACGGGATCACGATCCCGCGCGACGCCGACGCGCAGTTCGCGGCCGGGACGCCGGTGGCGCTCGCGAAGATGCTCCCGGGTGACCTGCTCTTCTACGAGCACCCGGTCGTCGGGCACGTCGCGATGTACATCGGGGGCGGACGCATGATCGAGGCGCCGAACTCGCGGAGCGAGGTGCGCATCGTCCCGGTGAGGACGAGCGACTTCCGCGGCGTGCGCCGGTTCTTCCGCTGAGACTTGCGCTCGCGGGCACGATCGCGATCGTCGCGTTCGCGACGATCGGGCAGCTGAACCACGACGGCGGCGTGTCCGTCGGCGGCTACGCAGCGGACGTGCTGCCGCTCCTCGTCGCGTGGCTCGCGCTCGCGTTCACGACGCGTCGCTTCCTGCCGACGTGGCTCGGCGGCGTGACGCTCGGCGTCGCGGCGCGCATGGTGATCCTCGGCCACTACCGCTGGAGCGAGCTGTCGTTCCTCGTCGTGACGCTGGTCTTCGTCGGCGCGGTGGCCGGCCTCGTGTTGCTCTTCCGTCACCCTCCCCGGCGAAAGGGACGCGGCTCTCAGCGACCTGCCGCTTGAGGCCCCGTCCAGTCGTTTGGCGAAAGGGTGGGCGCGCGGGCACACGCGTCGCGCCTGGACTGGAGCGGTTTGCGGGCGCCGGGGGAAGATAGGCGCGCGTTTCGTCACCCTCGTTTGGCGCCGGGACGAGGCTCGGAGCGGCCTGTCCTTTCGCTACAGGAGCTGTTCGAACGCGGCCGCGTCGTCGAACGGGCCGATCACCGCGCAGCGCATGCCCTGCGAGCCGATCACGTCCTGGGCGACGCGCTGCACGTCCTCCGCGGTGACCGCGTCGAGCGCGGCGAGGATCTCCTCGGGCTCGGCGGCCTTCCCCTCGAGCACCTCGCGGCGCAGCCCGAAGAGGAGCAGCCCGTTCGGGCTCTCCGTCTGCAGCACGAACCTGCCCTTCGCGAGGGCGCGCGCCTTCTCGAGCTCCGCTGCCGGCACGACCTCGTCCGCGAGCTTGCGGAACTCCTGCGCGATCACCTCGACGGCCTCGGTCGCGCGGTTCAGGTCGACGCCCGCCTGCGCGAAGAGCGTGCCCGCGTCGGTGAACGACGAGTTGAACGCGTACACGTAGTACGCGAGGCCGCGCCGCTCGCGCACCTCGAGGAAGAGGCGCGACGACATGCCGGTGCCGAGGACGGTGCCGAGCAGCTGCAGCGCGTAGCGATCCGGATGGTCGAGCGGGTACGACGGGACACCGAGGCAGACGTTCGCCTGATCGGACTCCTTGCGGTGCACGCGCACCTGCGGCGTCGTGGACGACGCCATCTCCGCCGGCGCCGGATGCCCCGCGTCGGCGCCGCTCATGTCGCCGAGCAGCTCCTCGAGCTTCGGCAGCAGCCCCTCGCCGACCGCGCCCGCGACCCCGACGACCATGCGCTGCGGCGTGTACCACGTGCGCAGGTAGTCGAGGAACGTGTCGCGGTTCGCGGCGCGGATCGTCTCCTTGGTGCCGAGCGTCTCCCAGCCGAGCGGGTTCGACCCGAACAGCAGCTCCTCGTACACCGAGCCGACGTAGTCGCGCGGCGTGTCGAAGTACATGTTCATCTCCTCGATGATCACGCCCTTCTCGCGCTCGAGCTCCTCGGCGTCGAACTTCGAGTTGCGGATCATGTCGACGAGCACGTCGAGGGCCTGGTCGCGCTGCTCGCCCGCGCAGCGGATGTAGTAGCCCGTGTACTCCTTCGACGTGAACGCGTTGAACTCGCCGCCGATCGAGTCGACCTCCATCGCGATGTCGCGCGCGGTCGGCCGGCGCTCCGTCCCCTTGAAGAACATGTGCTCAGCGAAGTGCGCGATGCCGCGGTTCTCGGCATGCTCGTAGCGCGAGCCGGCGGCGAGCATGATGTAGCAGGCGACCGATTGCGCGTGCTCGAGCGGCGCGGTCAGGACCCGAAGGCCGTTCGACAGGGTCTGACGCTCGTACACGCTCATTCGGAAAGTCTCCTTCGCTGGTCCTCTGACAGGGGAACGGATGCGCCCGCCTCGTAGTCGTAGCCGACGAGCACGCTCTTCGCCTCCGCGACGAGCCGCTCCCCCGCCCAGATCTCGTGGTGGAGGTCGAAGCTCTTGGTGCCGATCCGCGGGCAGCTGCTGCGGATCTCGATCTCCTCGCCGGCGCGCAGCTCGGCGCGGAAATCGAGCTCGACGCGCGCGAGGATCATCTCGCCGAGCCCGCCCATGATCCCGATGCGGGCCTGCTCGAGGTAGGTCGAGTAGACGGCGTTGTTCACGTGTCCCATGGCGTCGCAGTCGCGGAAGCGGACGTGCTCGCGCTGCACCCAGGTCACGCCGCGATGGTATAGACACGCATATGGCAGACGAGACGCGCAAGGCGGTCTTCGCGCAGCCGGCCTGGCTGCGCGCGGTGCCGACCGACCGGCGGCTTCCCGCGGAGGCGTCGGTGGTGCACGTCGGCTGCGGCACGTCGTTCCACGCGGCGCAGGCCGGCGGTTGGGCGATGCAGGCGCTCGAGGCGGTGCTCCGCCCGCCGAGTGCCGACATCATGGTCTGCGTCTCGCACGAGGGCGGCACCGAGCTGACGATGGAGGCCGAGCGCGCGTTCGGCGGCGACGTCTGGCTCGTCACGGGCAAGCCCGACACGGAGCTCGCGGAGCTGGTCGACGAGGTGATCGTCTGCACGCCCGAGGTCGAGCGCTCGTGGTGCCACACCGCGAGCTACACGTGCGCGGTCGCCGCGATCGACGCGCTGCACGGCGAGGACATCTCGTGGCTTCCGGATGCCGTCGAGCAGGCGCTCGCGGGAGAGCCGGCCGTGCCGCAGCAGGAGCGGATCGTGATCGCCGGCGCCGGCCGTGACTGGGCGACCGCGCAGGAGGCGGCGCTCAAGCTGCGCGAGGGCGCGCGCCTTCCGGCTGAGGCGTACGAGACCGAGCAGCTCCTGCACGGGTACCTCGCCGCCTTCGACGAGTCGGTGCGCGTCTACGTGCTCGAGGGCGAGGGGCGCGCGGCGGAGCGGGCGGCGGATCTCGTCGAGACGCTCGAGCGGCTCGGCTGTGAGACGACACTCCTCCCGACCCGGCATCCCGTCGTCGACATCGTGCCGTTCCACCTCCTGACGCTCGCGCTCGCAGAGGTCCGCGGGGTCGACCCGGACACGATCGGCCGCGGGGCCGGCGAGCCGCTCGCCGAGGCGACGGGCTCTGCGTACCCCCACGCTTGACGTATCAAAATATTTTGATGTATTGTCGGAGGGGTGAGGCTCTTCGCACCCGTCGCCGAGCGCCCGCCCGCGCTCTTCCGCGTGGCCGGCCATCCCTACCGGTGGCGACTGCTTCGTGAGCTCGCCGCGGGTGACCGCCGTGTCTTCGAGCTGACCGCGGCGCTCGACCAGCCCCAGAGCCTCGTCTCCTACCACCTGCGTCTCCTGCGAGCGGACGAGCTCGTGCAGACGCACCGCAGCGCGTTCGATGCGCGCGACACGTACTACAGCCTCAACCTCGAGCGCTACGGGGCGTTCCTCACCGCGACCGGCGCGTTCGGTTCCGTGTCGGCCCCGCCGAAGCGCACGCTCAGCGCGCTCTTCCTCTGCACCGGGAACAGCGCGCGTTCGCAGATCGCCGAGGCGCTCGTCGAGCGGCTGTCCGGCGGCGCCGTCGTGGCGGTCAGTGCCGGCAGCCATCCGAAGACGCTGCATCCGAACGCCGTCGAGGTGCTGCGCCGTCGCGGGATCGACATCGCCGGCAACGAGACGAAGCCCCTCACGCAGTTCGAAGACCGGCGCTTCGACCTCGTCATCACGCTCTGCGACAAGGTTCGAGAGGTCTGCCCCGAGTTCCCTGCGCACCCCGAGACCGCGCACTGGAGCGTCGCCGATCCGGCCGCAGAGCCGGGCGATCGCCGCGCCACGCTCCCCGCCTTCGAGCGCACCGCCGTCGACGTCGAGGCACGCATCCGTTTCCTGCTCCACCGGCTCGGCATCGAGCCCGAAAGAAAGGACTCAGCATGAAGCTTCCGTACGAGGAGCCGCTCGTCCCGCTCGAGCCCGGTGAGCGCATCATCCCCGAGCCGCCGCGGCGCGGAGAGGCCGGAGGCCCGCCGTGCGGCATCTGCACCGGCCTGAGCACCGACGCGGTGTGGTCCGACGAGCACTGGACCCTTCACCCGCCGGTCGGCGGCAGCCTCGCGGGCGCCGTCTGGATGGCGAGCCGCCTGCATGCGGACGCGCTCTCCGACCTGCCGGAGGACGTGACGAGCACCTTCGGCCCCGTCGCGGCGCGCGTCGAGCGCGCCATCCTCTCGCGCGGCGATGTCGGCCGCGTTCACCTCTATCGCTGGGGCGACGGCGGGGCGCACTTCCACGTCTGGTTCCTCCCGCGCCCGCTCGGCATGCTCGAGGCCGCGGGGATGGCCTTGCCGCTCTGGGAGGACGTGCTCCCGAACGTGACGGACGAGGAGCTCGCCGGCGCGGCACGGGAGATCGCCGCCGCGATGTGACCGGCTCGGGGCGTCTGACGCGCCGGCTGGGAACCGGCGACGCGGTGGTGATCGGGCTCGGCTCGATGATCGGCGCGGGCGTGTTCTCGGCGTTCGGCCCCGCGGCCGCCGCGGCGGGGCCGGGGCTCTTGCTCGGCCTCGTCCTGGCTGCGGGGGTCGCGTACTGCAACGCGGTTGCGTCGGCGCAACTGGCGGTGCAGTACCCGACCTCGGGCGGGACATACGTCTACGGCCGCGAGCGCCTCGGGGAGTGGTGGGGGTTCATCGCGGGCTTCGGGTTCGTCGTGGGCAAGACCGCGTCGTGCGCGGCGATGGCGCTCACCTTCGCCTCGTACGTGGTTCCGGGCTCCGACTGGGGGAGACGCGCCGTCGCGGTTGGTGCGGTCGCGCTGTTGACCGCGGCGAACCTCCGCGGGATCACACGCACCGCGGCGCTCGCGCGCGTGCTCGTCGGGCTGACACTGATGGCGCTCGCGATCGTCGTCGTCGCGATCGCGACGAGCGGGCGCGCCGGCTCGTCGAACCTGCACGGGTGGCACGGGGGCGTGTACGGGGTGTTGCAGGCGGCGGGGCTTCTCTTCTTCGCGTTCGCGGGGTACGCGCGGATCGCGACGCTCGGCGAAGAGGTGCGCGACCCCGCGCGCACGATCCCTCGGGCGATCCCGCTGGCGCTCGGCATCGTCGTCGTCGTCTATTTCGTGGTTGCCGTTGCAGCGCTGGCGGTGGCA
>JADMIO010647591.1_pt1 | contig 14532 bp, 17 predicted proteins | sample 8958161 | NCBI WGS metagenome assembly JADMIO01 (sample SAMN16585339, study PRJNA669376) | soil metagenome | isolation source: Crop rotation soil | place: USA: Cullars Rotation, Alabama | collected 2011 | reverse complement strand
AGGGGGGATGTGGAGTTTACGTTTTTGGGTGGGGGGAGGGCGAGGTGTTTGGGGGAGGCGACGTTGAGGAATCGGGTGAAGAGTCATCCTGATGTGGGGGAGAGGTGGTATCCGGAGATTTTGAAGGAGATTCGGGAGGAGGAGGCTGAGGAGAGGAGGAAGAGGGAGGGGGGTTTGATCACTCCTCCTGTTGAGGTTGGGGTTTGAGTGTCTTGGTTCGTGTGAAGTGTTGTTATATAAATGTGGGTTACGGTGTGCATATGTATTAATTGCACGAATTCAAATGAGGAAAGTTATGAAAAAGAAGTGCCAGTTATTGAAATACTTTTCCATTCCCTGAACATAAATTCTAGATCCCTCGCTATCTATGCACATAACTCCATCTAACACCCACAACCCAATACCCCTTTCATTAATCCAACTAAGCCTTGACACGAATCGGCAATGGCGGACCCGAAACCAAATTTGCAACCTGGAAGAATAGTTCTTCCATCGGGGGCAGAGCGAACGATGGTCCAATATCGAAGATCTGAGTTAATTGCTGTTGAGTTATGACTGGATGTTCATCATCCTCATCCTCATCACTATCCTCTTCTGCTTTGCCTCCAAGGGTAGTAAGATCCTCTTCCTCGTCTTCCTCTTCGTCTTTGTCCTCGATTTGAGCAGTCTCGACTGGTTCTGGCTCATCTAGTTTCAAGGCAGTTGTAGATTGAGCGCCCATTGTAACTGCTTGTGTCCCTTTCTTCAATAGGGTTCTAATCTCAGCTTGTGAATCAAGAACGAGGTATCCCCCCTCACCCGCACCGATTAATGCAGTCACAATACACGAGAAGGCTTCTTGTAACACCGGTTCCCTCTTCTCTTGACTGAAAACCGCAACTTCAGAGAAGAACATATCGAGAGATTTCCGCTTCGCGTCAACTGGGAAATCAAACCTGCCCACAGAGCCCGGAACCGAGATTGCAAATGTGCGAGATGCGGGATCGGTGGCTAGGTGCATCATCTCCTGTTTCTGCGGGACGGAGAGAGTAGTTACTCTGGTTTGGAATTTAAGGCTATAGCGGAGATCGTCGAGAATTAGATCATAGACTTGGATGCGGTCGGAGAGGGTGATAAGATCTTGGCCGAGGAACGAGAGAGCGATTATGGGGCCGTCGTACATGCGCGTTCTGGTTTGGCGGATGGTGCCGAGTTCGGGGTCGAGGAGGTGGAGGAGGCCGTGGCTTGAGCCGGAGGCGGCGGCGAGGAGGGATCCGTCTTCTGAGAAGGAGATGGCGCCGCTGGGGACGTGTTTGTTGAGGTTTTCGGGGGCGGGTTTGGAGAGTGTGACTGCATGGTCGCATATCCAGTTTCGGAGGGGTGTATTATCTTGGGCTCGTACAATGACACCGTCACGTTTCCGGGTTCTAGTAGTCCAAGTCCGGACAACCCCATCTTCACCGATTGTGGAGAAGCGGAGGGAGAGAGGGTCAGAAGCTAGATCTAGAATTCGGGGAGCACCAGTTGAATCCTCGAAGGCGTGAGGATCATTGATTCGGGAGACAAGTTCCCAGGTTTTATGCTCTTCGCTCCACTGCCAAAATTTGAGATAGACCTCCCTTCTGTTTCGTCGTTCGTCCTCGAGATCTATTCCCTGATGACCGAGGAACTCGATATCATGTTTTGGAGGTGTCCATTCTTCTACTGTAGCTAGCCAGCTTCCATCGAAGGACAGTTTCATGTGAGTAACTCTTGGTTCTGCCACACCATGAGCATTTGGGGCTTGGTTGATTCCCGTGATATTTGTTCTTGTTAGAGCTTGGCGGGAAACGTTGTGACCAGAAGCTAGGTCAAAAGTTTGTAAGAAAGGTACACTGGTAATAATTGGCTTTGTATGATTAATCTCCTGCATTTGGCCAACCCCAAGTAGCAATTTGGAAGGATCTGTGGGAGAGAGGATGGCGGGAGTCCGTTGTAAAAGATGTATATCGAGAGGATCGTCTCCAACTCTGCGCACTGAATTTATTATTTCCTCATAACTCAATACAACGGACTGAATTCCGGCGATGTTCGTTGTTGGTTGTAAGTCCGCGACGGAGAGAACCATGGTTGAATTATCGGCAAGCTGAACTCCATAGGAGGTGCCTTTGGGAGATATGACAACATTTTGAATGGTCGAAGCCATGTGGGGAAGATACTGCATTTTCCCCGTATCAAGTTGCCATAGCACAAGAACCGTTTCGGTACCACCAGATATAATATAATTACCTGCATGAATTAGCTTTGCTACTTAATTGGGGAGAATTCAGCATACCATCCTTTGACCACTTCACCGTATGCACTGCTTGTCTATGCCAATGCAACTTTCGGGGAACAAGACTAATACCAGGAGCACCATTCTGAGAATTCGTGAGATTTGCCCAGAGATCAGAATGCAAAAATATGGCTCCTTTCACATCACCAACCACAACATCCACAACAGGTATCACCTTTCGCTTCTTCTCCGCTTTCTTCCCTTTTGGCTCTCCATCCGATCTTGCAGAAACTTTGACATCCAGTGAGGAAATGATATCCGCAGACTCGAATATCCTGAACTCGTATTTGATCTTGTCGACGGTATCATACTCAGTCGATTTTAAGGCTCCAACGATAACTCTATTCTCAGCAGCGGCCACCATAACAGCTCCCTCACTTGCAGTCTTAAGAAAGTGAATCCTCTTCGGCGAGGAATAAATCGTTCTGGCAACTGTCTTTATAGGGCTATTCGGAGGGTTTAGCTCATTTGCTGTTATTCTCCAACCTCCATCCTTTCGAAGTTCAGTGGTGAAGACTACATCCCTTCGTCGACCTGCAGATTTCATAGAAGCCACGGTCATATGAATGCATCCCGTAGATGAGATGCCCCAATATTGATCTGCTCCGGCTCCCGAAGTCCAGTCTATGCAGTAAATCACTCCATCTGAACATGCTACCCACAGCAGATTTTGATTCGTTGGCGATAGACAGTATGTGATGATCCGTGCCGTAGGTCGAGCTCTGGTATCGATTTGGGGTTTGATTGCTCGAGTAAGAAGGGAGGTGGAGGTGGAGTAAATATTTATCGTGGTGTTATTCGCAAGAATAAGGAATCTGTGAAGAATTAGCCTTCCTCCTCACAAAGCAGATTTGAACCCATACTGTTCATCTTTTGTGAAAACCGGGTCAACATTGAGCATACGCCCCCCAATCGGTTCAGATATCATCCAAGAAGCAGCTTTCCGCCTCAACAATTCCCTCCTCAGCGTAATATCTTCCTTGATGGCCTCTTTCCTCTTCCTCAGAAATTCCCTTCCTTCTCTGTAAAGTCTTCAAAGTCCTGAGCTTCTGGAGAACCCTCCTTAGGTTCCTTTGCCTCCTCCTCGTTAGTCCCATTCGCCTGGATCAGTTCCTTGATCTCCGGCGGCGGATTGAAGGCTGCATCCCAGCCTGATGGTGGATGTATAGGATCCGGTTCATTCTCCGTAGTAATTGTCTCGGATTTCGCCCGTTTGGGAGTATCCATGACCTCCACTAGACCTCTCTTGCGCTTCAATTGGGAAGCCATGGTTGTTGTCGGAGGTCTTGTCTTGTGCTTGAAAAAGTGAAGTTCGAACTTTTTATTTTTTTATTTGAAGGTCGAAAATTAATTTTTAGGCCACAATTTTTAGCGCCGTTTGCAATCGCAATGTGGGGTGAAATCGTGCATGTAATAAGATTACTGAGGGCTTTAGCCTTAGCTTTAAGGACATAACATGATGACTCAGCATCTTAGCAATTTAATACGTACCCGAGCTACCATCTTTGATATTATTATCACTTATATTTAATTATAACTCTTTTAAACGTTTATGTCACTCCTTTTTTAATTAATTTTTTTATCACGGGCCAAAATGTTACAGAGCTTATGAAATTGCAATGGGGGTTATCGCGTCTCCTGCTCCTGCAATGGAACAATGTCTACAGCAAACTGTGCAAGACTTTGCAAGGTCTGATACCACATCTAGAACTGTTTATGTTGTATGTTTGGCTAACAAAAGACTCGTATAGATTCTTTGCTTTGGCATGGATCAACAAACCTGCCCATACGTTAGAGCCGCCTCCTGGCTTACTTAGCGAGTACTCCAAAGTCTTAGAGGAAGTCTCTCCAGACCTGCCTCCCCAACTTCAAGCAAAGCTGGACGATGTCCGCCAAGAGCTTCCACGGCTCTTCCGGTCTAGCTATCCAATGGTTCTCCAACATGATGATCTCTTAGTAAACAATATTCATGTGGATCAGGCCACCGGCCATATCACAGGCAAGTGTTCATGCAGAATTTTCTTGTTTCTCTCACTTTAGTGCTCTCTAGAGTGATATCTAGGGAGATAAAGACTAATTGTCTTGTTGCAGGCATCGTCGATTGGGCCGATGCTAAGATTGCCCCGTTCGGCGTATCCCTTGCGAGTATGGAGGTCGTCCTTGGTATCCAGACCAGAACCAATTGGCACTTTCACCCCAAACATCATAGCCTTCGGGAATTATTTTGGGAAACTTTCTACCGGGTGACTGGCTATATCTCGGAAGATGATCGGCGTTCCATTGAAATCGCAAGGCTGTTTGGATTCTTCCGAGAGTATGGCCGTGAGGAAAAAGAACACGCAATCGCATACCTTTCCGCCTTATGTCTACTCTAAATGGGAAGGATTTTGTTGGGCCGGATATAATCTTTGGAAGAAGCCCTACATGCTTAAGTATAAATATAGCCGATAATGCAGCATCTGCATCACGTCTAAGTATACTGCTCTGTAGTCCCATCTCTTTCGTGATGATCTCTCCGCATTCTATGTTCCGTATAGTTGTCTTGGGGATCTGGCGCGTTTTCTTCCTGCTCAAATTTGATTCCTTCTTATTCAAAATTCAACGAGCGAGTTGAGTTCGGTGATGGTAACAAGAGGAGAAAAGAAGTACTCCCAATTTCACCTCAGCACATTTGCTGTATCAGAAACGGCTACAGCAAGAGCAAGGTTTGACCAATGTCAGTTATAACAGACCGTCGCTTAGCGAGACACGTATGTTTGCACTGTTTGCACATCATCGGACAAAATTTTCTCGCTTAGAAGTGCATTTACATTTGTGTCGCTTAGGAATGTTTTATTATTATTTAAAAATAATAGATTTAGAAATCATGTATTTGACTGTACTATTCCAATCCTCTGTTATTCCTTCTTCTCTCACAAAATAACAATGGCGAGGCCGGCGTATTCATATGAAGAACTTTATCAGCTCATCCCAATAATCACTACACACTCAACAACTCCTGTCGAGGCCGGAGACATTAATCCTCTTATTAAACAGGTTCTTGCAAAATGCCCTGGATCTTTTATCAAGAATCTCGGAGGCCACTCTGCCGTGCTCTTCGTCACCGACGGAATCGTGGCAAAAATCCCCTTCAAAGCTGGTGATTCACGCTTCGATCATGAACAGAATATTTTCAGCATGCTTGATCCATCACCATCCTTGCATATTGTTCGAACATTTCTCTGCCGTCCCGAAATCACGTTCATGCAATTCATCAGCAATGGAACGCTCAAGGACCGCATTGATGAAGGGGATACCAACCGCCCAGCCATTTCATGGATGCACCAACTCTCAAGCGCAGTAGGATACCTGGAATCCTTTGGCCTTGCACACGGGGATATGAAACCTGCAAACATTCTTGTCGATGACCAGGACCAGCTCAAGCTTGTTGACCTAGACCACGCAGAGCCAATCGAGAGCGACGTCCAGGTTGGTGACGATCCGTATGTTCGCGTTCATAAAGTCGGAGAACCCGGTGGCTGTTATGGTGTTGCTGGTCCCGAGACCGAACATTTTGCCCTGGGATCACTCTTTTGGTACATCACTCGAGGCGCTGAGTTCTATTCAGAACTCCAAGGGCATGAAGTTGTCAACCGTTTAGCGGACCGTCAATTTCCGAACACAGACCCCAACGATCCAATCGACAATATTATTCTCATGTGCTGGTTGACAAAGTTTGAGCGGACTGTAGACTTGCTGCATGAAATACAGCAGGTCGCTAAGAATATTAGCGGATCGGACAGCATTCGAGCAGTCAAGACAATGTCTGATGAGAACTATCTCGCTAAGAAAGAGCTTTGCGAAGGCTTTCACAGTCTACTTCTGGAAGATGCCTCCCACTAGGCCGTTAAAATCTCTGCTGTTACTTCTTTGGGCTCTGCAAACGAATCTGCACATCTTAGTCTGAGTGGGGGAGGGCCTCATGGAATTGAAAGATTACTGTATCTACAACCAGCTTAGATCCACCCTCACTCGTACTATTTATTATTTCTAGGGGCCCAGAAATGACTGCTGACTTATGCTCCGTCAATAGATGCCACAAGCAGAACTACGGCGATCAGCAAGGGTTTCATGTATCCCGCAGAGTGGCTATGCTCCCGTGTGAAGTGTACACGGTCTTCAATCAATGTTGCAGCATGATTATTTTCACAATCACCTGAAATTTTCAGAGGCGTTTAAGGAATCTCTCCAGTTCACTTTCTGGAATCACACAAGGCTGTCAGCATCGCCGGTCAGACCGGAGGTCCTTTTTGAGCGCCGCTGGGGCTGCTAACAGAGTCTTTGAATAAGCCTTCGGAAATATGTGTTTTACGTATTCTTTATGGGCTTTATGATTACTACCACTTCCGCGAGTCTGCATGCCGTTGATCCTTTGCTTGGTTACTTAACGAATAACCTTCGCAGCTCTTAATAGATTCCAGTCGGCTCCAGCTTGGATACGGACTTACACTGTCTCGAGAGTCCAGCTGTTTCCTTCAGGCTTTTTCCAGATCCTTTTGTAGTCTCAAACTCTTCGCTCCAACACGCGCGGATACCATCTCCAACTAGGAGTCCGTCTACATCTGGGAACAACACCTCACTGGCGTAGGTCTTCTCCGTCTGGCCTTCAGTCATTTCTGCAAACAGCATCTTCCACACCATAATCTCGTGGGTAGGACAGCCTAAAGCAAAGAGTATAATCTCGTGGTTGCCAAACCCTCCCACGGAGAGGGAGCTCATAGGGATCTTCTTCCGCGCCAAGCGGCTCTTGATCATCAATCTTAGAGCCAATAAAATCACCAATTTTAAATTACCAATCCTCGAAGACAAAACAATTACGGCAGCTAAAGTGGCGATGCAAAACGTTCTTAGAGTGTATATATGACATACCAGACGAGATCTGAACCGCGATTTTCAAGCAAATCTCTGGCAGGAGCAGCACGCTCGAGTATTGACCCTTGAACACTCCCCACAGCTCGCTCAGGCATTAGAGAAAATGTGTCTTTTGCAACTAACATCTGAATCTCATACTTCAAATATGAAGGTGAAATTCTAGATACTGATACATGGCATCCTCGATCGCAAGTGCCGCTCTGCTACCCTCGGTAGGTTGAAATCTCATCTCACAACGCCCATTGTGCCAAACTTCATAGCCTTCGAGGACAAAGCGAGTATTAGGCTCGTAGACAGACACGATCCCAAATGAGTCTATGTCGAGAATACAAGCTATTCGAGCAAGTGATCCTTGGTAGGGAGAGCTAGAGAGAATGTGCAGGTAATGCCAAAGATCCCAATCAGCCCGCAAAAGGAATGCAAAGAGCACAAGGGAAAGACTTTTGAAGGGGCGTAAGTGAAAAATTTCATAAGCTTAGAGCACTACAACTTACCAAGAGGTTTAAATTAGGGTTCGCCCAAGTTTCTGCAGAGACAGGTTGTTCGGATGGACCTTGAAAAGCTTGAAAAGCTCCGTACTGAGCGACCTAAAGACTTACCGGATAACGGCTGCGCGAAAGACAGGAACAGTTGTCGCATCTCGGCACTTGGTAATAAAAACAAAATAAGAAACCATGTAGATTGAAATAGTAATGGTTATGCACAGGACCCCTCACTAAATGAATCTCGTTATATATTAAAATATTATTTATTTTGGGGCAATTATTTTTAATAGTTTCGAAGCGTAAAATTAGCACTTAGGATATTCAAGTAAGTAGGGAAAAAAAAAATTGAGACATAGGTTATTCTAGAATTGAATAATGATTAAATACAAAAATCCACATTCCACACGATGGTGAAGTGAAGTTGAGTCGACGTTGAGCCGACGTTGAGCCGACGTTGAGCCGACGTTGAGCCGAGCTAGGCCTTGCTGATATAGTATGCCAAGACTGGCTAACCTATCTGGGTGTACGACCTTTTTTTTATTGAGCTTCACCAATTTTCTTGACGAGCGCGACAAGCTTTCCATACGACGAGCACGGAATCAAAATCCCTTCTCACGACTTGCACTGGGTGATTATTGCTGTCTCCATACATCAAGATGATTATTCCCGTCCGCTGCTTCTCCTGCGGAAAGGTAGAGCTCCCTCCTTCCCCCACCACGACTCGACAGCACTGATTGATTCCAGGTCGTTGGAGATCTCTGGGAACGTTATTTGAGGCTCATAGACGAGGGTGTACCGGATGGGTGAGTTCCTTCTTCTGCGAACGCATGAATGAGCTTAGGAGCTGATGATTTTCCCAACAGTGATGCCATGGACCAACTTGGTTGCAAAAGATACTGTTGCCGGCGTATGATCATGACCCACGTCGATCTCATCGAGAAGCTCCTCAAGTACGCTCACCCTCCGAACCAACACCCGCCACGCACATAAAATCCGATCCTGCGAGGCGTTTACCGTTACTAACAGTTTGTGATAGGTACAATCCCGCGGAACGCGACGCAAAGAAGGCGGCTCTGGGTTAGATGCGGTTGGGAGAGTTGGAGTCGAAGGCGTTTAGGAGGCAAAAATATCAGCGTTTGCATAATGGCGTTTATGAGGGAAAAGGAATTTGGTGCTACGCTACACAGATCGGGGAAGGAGGGGAGCTTGGGGCTTGGATGTCAGATATTTTCTCAATAAACAATATCGCCCAAAAGGCAAAGCCACCCAAGATTTTGAACCAATTCATTCCTCCGAGGCAGATTATGGCGATCCGCCAGAAGCGCAGCTCGTGTGCTTAATTCCAACTGTCACAGAGAAGTCTTTCCCCCGGTTCTCTGTGCCTCTGAAACGCATTGCCAACGAGCCACAAACCGTGCCATTCCCATGGTTCACCCTTCAACGGAATCATTACTTTATCGAGGATCGCTTTTCCGGCTTTCCTATCAGCCAAAATAACCCCGAGATGATGCTTGGGATGTTGGTTAAACTATGGATTTTTTAGTTAATGCCAACAAGAGATCTCGGTACCGCAATTTATTTTTGCTTCACGGTGATAGGGCTGTTGTTTTGACTCAAGCGCCTATGCAAGCGCACATGCATCCACCAAAGCCAGGGGCGGCGCAGATGGAAATTGAATGGACATTGCAAGGGACGTGCTACGAAAGAAGGGATGAAGTGGTTTCTGAAGAGCCTCTTTGAGGATGGATTAAAATTGTCCAGGGCTTGCTGAACGGTGAGCACTCATTGACAGGATATTTGTACGACATAACCAATAGGGATTTCAGGACCGAGAGAAAGGATGTTCTCGGGGGTTTTCAACTGGTTCTCGGATCATCCCCGTTTTCTTGTGATGAGATGCCGTGGAGGTAGGCTTTGGGGGCTGAAAAGCCGAGTGTGATTGACGACTTGCTCTCACCATCCATCAGCCAGTCAGTAGGGTCTTTCCAACAGAAGCAAAAAAAACGTGGCATTCTGACCGCCACAATCATGAGAATGTTGGAAAGGATCAACAAACCCATGCCTTTAGCCCTTTGGAGTCTAATATCAGGGTCCTATCAAAAGTGACCCGAGAAAGCCAACTGGTTGATCGGGTCGCTCCTAGTTTCTGAGATTGAGATGTGGTCTTAGTTTAGGTCTTAGTATCACAGCGTAAAAAAAACCTTATGGTTACGCTGAGAAATGGTTTGCTACCAGAAACGGTCCATCCCGCCGCTCAAACCGGGAGTTGTCTTTCTCTCTTCCGTGTGATATCGTCCAATTGGTTTCTCCGTACGATGGAAAAACTGCCACAACTAACATGCGGTGTAATAGGAACGCCCTTTTAATGTTTCAAATCCTATGATTTATGGACTGGGATAAATTAAGAGAGACCCAAGAAACCGAATGGTGGAGGCGTGGAGTACCATAATTCCCGTGAGGTGAGCAGGAGAGAAGAGGAGCAAAGTCCATCGCTAAGCGCCGACGAGGCCTGCAACCTCATGCAGCCTTCGATCAAGAGACGCGCATCTGCAATTACCATTGGACGACTTTGACTTTTGCTGCACTGTGTATGAGCTTGATGCCACATCGAGACCATACTGCATTTGTTCATGGTGCTTATTCGTTATCCGGATCGCTTCTCGATCTCCAAAAAGTAAGGTTGCTCCAAGCTCTCTCCCCGAGCAAGGGCCAGATTTATTACTGTATCCCAGCAGCCCAGCCAAGCGACAACCGTGGATGATTCTCGGTCGCGAAACTCGACTGTAGACCTACGGCACAGCGACCTCCAATCTACGATCTTCTGGATTTCTACCTATCTATCCATATACATCTTTGTCCAACCTGCCATGCATCTCTTTTGACAACATACCTCCAACCCATTCGTAACCAGACCCAGGAAGGAGGGGCGTACATATGCCGGTGTGTGTGTGTGTTGCGATTGATCCTCATCCCAAGCTGTGGTGCCAACAGCTCTGACAAGGCAACATCCATCCAGCTGCTGATTGCTGCTGAGAGCTGCTCCTCCATTCAGCCCTTCTGCTGACCCACACACACCAACTGCTTGTTCGCGCGGGGCACGACACCATTATATAGCCCAAGGTGGTATCATCGGCCTCCAGGCCGCAGCAACTTTAAAACTATTAAGGGTTCGCGGATGTGAGAGGCTTTCTTGATCTAGATCATGGCGTTGGAGAATCCTCTGATCTCCTCTTCACCAGGGAACATGATGTCCGCCTTATCCCCTTATACCGAGTTCTCCCTCTCTCCGGACTCTCCTGGCAATACGAACTCTCCGCGTTTCCAATCATTGTGAGTATTCTGGCATTCGACGTTCGGAATTGACACTGACCACTTGGAATAGACCTACACGAAATTTCGGAGAATCCTCCCTTCGACCCAATTCCTTCGATCGCCATCCATCTGCCTCACCGAGTAGCAATAATAATAATATGTTCAGCCCGAGCGATATGGTGGGGCCTTCGCCCGTCACCTCGAATGGAACGGATGCAACAGAAATCGAGGATGAGGTTTCGGAGGACATAAATGATGGGGAACTTTCGCCACCAAATACAAATGCTTCTCAGGATTCACATGCCACTGTAGGTTTCACATATGGAGGGGAGGAATTTTTGACTAATTGGCATTAGTTGAGGAGACTTAGTACCCTCTTGCCGGAACACCTACGGTCATCACTCGAGGATGAATCTATCTCGGTCATACATGCGCCGGAAGGCTACAAAAAATTTGTGAGTAGTTATGAAGCGAAAAAACAAAGGACAAGGCTGATGATATTTAGATGACTGCAAAAGACTTCCCACCGAAATCACCTCCGAGACTCTCCAACAATTCAACTCCCAGACATTCACCACCAGAAAGAAGTGTTGCTCGGATGCCTGATAGATCTACTCCGACACCATATCAACAAGAAGATGTTCATACATCTCCACCTGCCCTCAAAGTGGATCTACAGGTACCACAGGAGAAGGTATAATAGTTCCCCAAAAATTTACATTCAATACTAACAATCCCAGACCCAACCAAGCCCCATCTCACCCCCACCCATATCTACGGATATACCACCAACCAAATTCGGTATCGAAGCGCCAACACCACGTGCACAGACTCGCCAAGAAGTTGAAGCTTTACAAGCTCGATCATCTACCTTATCAAGTCTTGAAGGTGTGTCACGGCTTGGTAGGAATCATCCACATTACTCATGGTTTGCAGGTATACCTGAAGATCAACAGGAAGAAGATGAATTTGATCAAAGAACGGTGCACAATTCAGAGCAAGAAATCAATGCTCTGAAGACTGCACTCCATGAATGCTGGACATTATGCAATACTCTTGCAAGTCTAAGCTCCATTCATCGTGAAAGAATCTTCAGTTATTCTGGAACTGGAGATGCCCATGAAATGGCCTGGAAATGTTGCTGGAAGCTATGTCAGAAGCTATATGACAGTCGAGATGAAGACCACGACTCATACGTCAGACCAACACTTGATATGTGTCGAGACTTCTGTCAAGCTCTATTCGAGGTACGGACACGAAAGGACGAGATTGCCGATTCAGTACTTCGAGTCAGCTTCGAACTGAACAATCATCTTTACAACACACATGATCGAAATCTACCCGAGGCATTCCGGGAAAGAACTCTGGATTTCTACATCACTCTGTGCCATCGATTGATGAAACAACGGAATGAGTTGGCACAAGAAACAGATGCTCTTCTACGGGCTTGCTGGTCATTGGCTGAGATGCTTTTCAGTCTTCGGCAAAATAAGAAAGAGGGCAAGCCTGCTGATGATGAACTTCTTGGATCTGCTGTTCAAGCTTGCTGGGAGTTGTGTGATTTATTCCGGGAAGGATGGACCCAGGTTCGACCTGAAAGAGGGACACCTCGCGCTTCACAGACAACCTTCTCCCAAGTATCGGAACAAATGACTCGGTCGAGTTCAATCCATGCGAAACGAGATAGTCTACAAAGTCTGCCCACAGTATCCGAAACTTCTTCTATACATCAACCAGTATCACGAGCATCATCACGCACCGCTCGATATAGAGAACCCATCACACCAGGTTGGAATCCCGAAACTCCAACAACGGAATTTGAAGACACACCCATCTCACCAGGCGAAACATCGCCCCAAATCCCCAACATCTTAGTCCTGGGAACCGAACAATCCCGCGCCTCCAACGCCCGTTGGTCAAGCACATCCTCAGCCTACTCACAAGGTAGCAATCAGTCCTCTAGCACCGTAACATCCACCACCAACTCCCACGAAGACGTAAATCTAACACGTCTAAAAGTTCTCATTTTAAAAGCAGCCATGAATGTTGGTTTCTCCCGCACAACACCTACATCAGCCACACCCAACAAATCCGATCCCCCAGCCTTGCAAAACTTCGTCAAGAATCTTCCAACTGGTTCCTTCGGCTCTCTACCAGCCCATGCTACACTCCTCACTTCCTACCGTAATCTAGTCCTCAGCGACCCTACCTTCCGCAGCGCAAACGCCTTACCAGGGATAGGCAAAAAAGCCTCTGCAGTGGAAGTCGCAAAGAGTGTATCCTGGATGATGAGAAGTGGTCAATATGCTTTCCTGAAAGATTTATTCAAGCTTGTTTTTGGCTTCTCGTTGGATGAGGCGGATAAGAGGAAGAGTGTCGCTATTACGGTTTAATTCACTTCTCTTCTCACCACACCACACGTTATTTTCGAAAAATTGCACTTAGATCCAGGCAATATACCATACATATCACACGATGTTCACGATCGATCTCATTACGGAGCAGGAGGGGAGAACAGGACCCACCATGTTCATATTTACGGCTTGGTGCATCAAAACATTCTACATTCGTTTTATACCGGGTTATCATATATATCAGATCATTGGATAAGAAGGGAGGAGCATTTGATCCAATATGAGCAAAGGAAGGGAAAGGAGGGTCGGTACGTTTATTTGCTCTAGATACCCCGGCCGCCAGGCGTTTAAATGGTTCGGATTGGCGCTTCATATGATCATATGGAGTATGCTAAGTCGTTAAGTTGGATTTAAATTCAAATGGAGATTATTTTACGACTTTTGATCCATCTCCCATCTCCCATCTCCCTTCTTATTTTTTTATTTAATCCTTTTTTCCCAGCTTTGAGATCATTAGAACCTTAATTGAAACCCCACCTGTTCATGAATGAGATGGCTGTGAATAGAAACGAGCGAGAGTAATCATCAGACCCCAATTTTCTAATATAATAAATCCAGAAACCCCAGATCCAGAAAATCCAATTGAAGAAAAAGTAAGAAATGCAATTCCCCGCCGCCAGTCATCCATCCATCCTGACACATCAATCAACTGCATTATCCCTCTCTCTATAAGTAACACTCATCAAATCCCCAATTACAAATATCTATCTATCCTACTTACTTAATAATCTCAAGGCAGTAAATAAGGTAGGTAGGTAGTTAGCGATATAGTTGAGTGACCTTGACGGCCTCAGGCCTCGTGGAGTGAATATAGATAGGAAGGGCTGAGAAATGCGCATGAGAACGGAGAAGAATAGAGAACTGCGCGCGTTTTCATCATGCTATATTATTATCATAATTGTTTATTCTTTTACTTTTCTCTTCTCTTCTCTTCTTTTTAATGAATGAAAAATTACTGTTTGATTAGAGAGAGTAGGTAGATGGGGAGGCTATTTTTGGTGTTTTGTGGTTGGAGTCTCGGGTGTATGTGGGTGGGGTGGGGAGGGGAGGGGGAGCCGCTTGTTTGGGTGGGCGGGCGGTTAGATGTATGGATGGGTTTGAAATGTGCGGGAGATGG
>JADMIO011628008.1_pt1 | contig 14534 bp, 7 predicted proteins | sample 8958161 | NCBI WGS metagenome assembly JADMIO01 (sample SAMN16585339, study PRJNA669376) | soil metagenome | isolation source: Crop rotation soil | place: USA: Cullars Rotation, Alabama | collected 2011 | reverse complement strand
TTCCCGTCGGTGTTGCAGGCACTGGCGGAGATTGGCTACGCCGGCGGCGTGCACGTCGAGCTCAGCCGTCACAGTCACGATGCCGTGAACACGGCGCGCCAGGCGCTCGCATTTCTCCGCGCCATTCCCTCATGAACCCGTTCAGAAGCTGTACCTCAGCCGTGGTTCGGCGTGGATAACCACCGGGCACGGGGTTTGCTCCTGGGATCGGTATCCGTCCCAGGAGAGTAAGCGATGATGACCTCAAGATCCCTGGATCGCCGCTTGCCGCGTTCCGAGCGTGAACTGCACTGGGAAAACATCATCTCCGCGCTGAGGATGGGCGTAATCGGGGAAGAGGCGGCTTTCCGACTTCTGGGTCAGGTGGACGGCCGAATGGGCACAGCGCTGCGCGTCAGGTCGGCGCATGGTTTCCCGGACGCCGCCTACCGAAACTCAGTCCCTGAATCCTCGCTGCGTGGTGGACCGCCCAGCCGGGACTCTTCACCGCGGGACAACCTCGCTTGTTGATGGGTGAGTCGGCTGGTCGAGCGCTGCTTAGACAACGCCGATGAGCTCGCCGCGTCCATTCGCGTATTCCTCACATCGACAGACAAATCCCTCGAACCCCCCTTCCAGCAGCCGCGCGCAGCGGCTACCATTTTTGCTTGAACCCCCAGACGCGCAGCCGTGCGGGGCCCTCGCCCTGCCTGAGGAGATCGTTCGATGCAAGTGAAGTCCGCCAAGCGAGCGGGAGGCGCCAATCCCACGGTGCTGGCCATGCAGCACCCCATTACCACGCTGATGCTCGTCGTCGCCCTCGTCAGCGGCGGTTTGCTCGCCCGGGAAAAGATGCGCGTGGACATCTTCCCCTCGCTGCATGTGCCCAAGATCTACGTCTTCCTGGATTACATCGGCATGAGCCCGGACCAGGTCGAAGGGTTCATCGTTAACGAGCTGGAGCTCTATTTCCAGTACGTGGACGGCATCTCCGACATCAAGACGCGCAACATCCAGCAGGTGGCGCTGTGCGAGCTCTCCTTCGAAAACGGCACGGACATGGGGCAGGCGATGGCGCAGGTGGTCGCCATGTCGGACCGGGCCATGTCGTGGATGCCGAAGGGGACGCTGCCGCCGATGATCATGCGCATGGACGCCGGCAGCGTGCCGGTGGGCTACCTGGTGCTGGAAAGCAAGGTGACGACGCTGGGCGCCATGGGCGACCTGGCGCAGAACGTGATTCGGCCACTGGTGCAGAAGAACGTGCCCGGCACGGTCGCCATCTCGCCGTTCGGGCCCAACATGCGCTCCATCGTCATCAACGTGGATCCGCAAAAGCTGCTGGCCTACAACCTCAAGCCGCAGCAACTCGTGGAGGCGCTGGCCAAGGGCAACACGGTCGTCCCGGCCGGCAACATCTACCTCAAGCACCAGATGCCGATGGTGACCAACAATGCCACCGTCGTGGATATCCAGAAAATCGGCGAGATTCCTGTCAAACTCGGCGAAAACGTCTACTTGCGCGACGTCGCGACCATCAAGGATGGCGTGGACATCACGTACGGCTACGCGCTCGTCAACGGCAAGAAATCGGTCTATCTGCCGATCATCAAGAAGGACACGGGATCGACGCTTACGGTGGTCGCCAAGGTTCGCGAGAACTTGCAGTTGTTCCGAGACAACGTGCCGAAGGACGTGTCGATCACCTTTGAGTTCGATGAATCGCCGACGGTGGTGGAGGCGGTGAAGAGCGTGATCACGGAAGGCGCCATTGGTGCCTGCCTCACCGGTCTCATGATCTTGCTCTTCCTGCGCGATCCGCGCAGCGTGATCGTCGTCGTGACGAACATCCCGCTGGCCCTGCTCGGCTCGATGCTCGGTCTGTGGATCACGGGCAACACCATCAACATCATGTCGCTGGGCGGGATGGCCCTCGCCATCGGGATTCTGGTGGATGAAGCGACGGTGACCATTGAGAACGTGCACGTGCAGATGGGTCACACGCCGAACGTGGCGACGGCCGTGCTGCACGCCAGCAATGCGACCGCGGTGCCGCGCTTGCTCGCGCTGCTATGCATCCTGTCGGTGTTCATACCGGCGTTCATCATGGAAGATCCGCTGCGCTCGCTGTTCATGCCGCTGACGCTCGGCGTCGGCTTCGCGATGATCTCCTCTTACATGCTGTCCAGCACGTTCGTGCCGATCCTGTGCGTGTACCTGCTCAAGCACCATGGGCATCACGGGCAGATGGGCGACGAAAAGCCTGGCCTCTTCGATCGCATGCTGGCCAAGTACGAAGGGTTCGTCCGCCGCCTGGTGCAGGCCCGCTGGCTGGTGATCCCGATCTACCTGGCCGCCTGCATCGCTGTTTTGGCGGGGCTCGGTCTACAGGTCGGCACGGAGCTTTTCCCGCAGATCGACTCCGGTGAATTCGTGCTGCGTTTCCGCCCACCGGCTGGTTCGAACTTCGAGTTGACGCGTGAGATGGCCGTCAAATGCCTGGAGGAGATCGAGAAGGAGGCCGGCGGACCCGACAAGATCGAAATCAGCATGGGCTACGTCGGGCAGGTGGCGCCGAACTTCGGCATCAACAACATGGTTCTCTTCATGCGCGGGCCCGATGACGGCCAGATACGCGTCGCCCTTCGCGAGGATAGCGGCATCAAGCTCGATGACTTTCGGGAGAAGCTCCGCAAGATTCTTCCCGAAAAAGTGGGGGCCTGGATGTTCACCCGCCTCAAGAAGGAGGGCCTGAGCGATTCGGAGGCGCGAGCGCAGGCCGCGAGTTGCACGTATGGCTTCGAGCCCGGCGACATCGTCACCAGCGTCATGAGCTTTGGTTCCAGCACGCCGATTGCCGTGCGCGTCGTCGGCACGGACCTCAGCGAGGTCCGCAAACACTCCGAGAAGATCGCCGCAGAGATGCGCAAGAACACCTTCCTCCGGGACATTCACTTCGAGCAGACGCTCGACTATCCCACGGTCGAAGTGGACATCGACCGGGAGAAGGCGGGCCTGAGCGGCGCGACCGTGGAGGACGTTCGCAATGCCATCGTCATGTCCACGGCATCCACGCGTTTCAGCAACCTGAACTACTGGGTGGATGTGAAAACCGGGTTCGACTACCTGGTGCAGTTGCAGGTGCCGCCGCTGCGCATGGACAATCTGCAAACGGTCGAGACGCTGCCGCTGGAAACGATCAATCCGCTGGTGAACCTGATGATCCGGGACGTGGCCACGGTGCGCAAGGGGGTGCGGCCCGGCGAGTACGACCGCGACATGTCTCAACGTTATCTGACGGTGACGGCGAACGTGGAAGGAGAGGACATGGGCCGGGCGGCGCGGCAGGTGCTGAAGGCGATTGACGCGGCCGGCGAACCGCCTCGCGGCGTCCGCGTCGAGCCCCTGGGCCAGTTCCCCGCGATGATCGCCATGTTCGAGGCGCTCGGCATCGGCCTCGGTGTGGCGGTCTTCGTCATCCTCGTGTTGCTCACCGCCTACTTCCAGTCGCCGCGCCTGGCGATCATCTCGATCGGCGCCGTACCCGGCGTGCTCGCCGGCATTGCCACCATGCTTTACTTCACGAAGACCTCGCTCAACATCGAATCGTTCATGGGCTCCATCATGTGCCTGGGCGTATCGGTGTCGAACTCGGTCATGCTGGTGACGTTCATGAACGACCACTGGAAGGACGGCAAGACATCGATCGAGGCGGCCATCGTCGGCGCGGGCGAGCGCCTCCGGCCCATCCTCATGACGGCGTGCGCGATGACCGTCGGCATGGTGCCCATGGCGCTGGCGCTGGAGAAGGGGAGCCAGATGCAGGCGCCGCTGGGACGCGCGGTCATCGGCGGCCTGGTCATGTCCACGTTTGCCACGCTGCTGATCCTGCCGTCGCTCTTCGCGATCGTGATCGGCCGACGCGTGTCGGTATCGCCCTCCGTCTACCCGGACGACCCCGACAGCAAGCACTACGACCCGGACTGCTACAAGCACATGGACGAGTTCGACAAGAAAGTCGAGCCGAGCCAGGATTACGCGGTGTGGGAGGAGCCCAAGGAGAGCAAACCGGATGAGGGCAGCATCAAGAAGGTGCCCCCGCCGTCGCATGAACCGCCCAAGGGTTGATGCGACACCGCCTGGGCTGACCCCGAGGGCTCGAAGACTCGCCCTCGGGCTTGGTCCAGGAAATATTGACCTGCCAACGTGAGACCACGATCGCGACCCAAGCCCGAGGGCGAGTCTTCGAGCCCTCGGGGTCGCATGCAGCACGGCTCCAACTTTGCACCTGACCCCACACCATGGTCGTCGTTACCCGTGAGTTTGACTTGTCGCGCACGGCCTTCGGTCTGCTGTTGATCTTCAACGCCATCAACCTCAAGCTGTTCGTCTCGAACCTGTTCGTGGTGATCGTGGTGCTGCTGCCGGCGCAGAAGCCGGAGTGGGTGGGGCCGGGGCTCGTGCTGGCGTTCGTGCTCATGTTCCTTGAGGAGGCGCTGTCGATCCTGGGCATGGGCTGCTGCCTCAGCGCGCCGGTGGGAATTGGTTTTCGCGCCGTGGTTGGCGGTTCCTTCGTGCTGATGGCCGTCAGCATGGTTGTCACGCTCGGCTTCTTCCTGCCGCAGATGCTTCGGCAGACTTTGGGCGGTGACGCGCGCGATCCAGCTCCGGCCTGGACGCTGGCCCTGGTGCTGGGCACGATGGCGCACGTGCTCTTCTTCGTGTTTCTGTGGCGGCTCGCCCGTCTGACGCGTCGGCCGACGCTAGCCCTGTGGCCTTTCATGTTGCTGGTCGCCGCGTTGCTGGTCGGTGCGGGTGGGGCGGTGACGGCCGGGCTCAGCGGCGTTGCTCCCGCGCTGGCCGTGCTCTGGATCGGCTCATCGATGCTGCTCTGCGCCCACGGCTACTACCTGCTCATCCTGCGCGGCGCCGTGGTGGAGGTGGGAGGCGAAGCCAGTTAGCCCGCCGCGCCAGCGAGGAATGGGTCTTTCCTCGCTGGCGCGTCGGGCTAACGGTCGGTCGGGCTAACGGTGGCTAGCGAAAGAAGACCCGCAAGTCGGCCTGTAAGCCGGGTTCTGTCCCGCGCGTGAGCGCGGCGACGGCCATTTATCTAGCCGCCCGGTTACCCGGGCGATCGAGCAACCTACCCGAGAGTCATAACGGACCGGACCAGTCCTGCTCTCTTATTTGGTCTTGCTCCCGGTGGGGTTTGCCGAGCCAGCCTGTCGCCAGGCTGCTGGTGGGCTCTTACATTAAGGGGCCGAAGCCCCCCCACCTTTTCACCCTTACCTCGTTAGTCCGTAGTTAGTGATCCGTAGTCCGTAGCAGTTGGAGGAACCATATCTGCTACGGACTACGGATCACTAACTACGGACTAACGAGGCGGTATACTTTCTGTTGCACTTTCCCGGTCCTTGCGGACGGTGGGCGTTACCCACCACCGTGTCCTGTGGAGCCCGGACTTTCCTCTCCCGAACGCCGAAGCATTCGGCAGCGGCCGTCCGGCCGACTTGCGGGTCGCTGGTCATTATACGATGGGCGGCGGCGCAGATTCAGGATGTGCTAGACTGCGCAAATGGCATCGGGCGAACCGAATGATGATCTGAGCAGCGCCGGCACGACCACCGGCCTGTGGATTCCCATTTTTACGATCAAGCGACGCAAGACTCGCCGTGACTGGCTGTTTGCGCCGCTGACGATTCCGCTCGCGGTGCTTGTTTACGGGACCTATACGCTGGTTGCTGGCCCGTTCGTCGTGCCATATTTCTTGATTCTGAACGCTCTGCTTCGGCGGCGGGAGCGCCAACTTCAGGACCATTATCGGAGGCAGGGCCGATTCCTCACGTGGGATTCGCTGGAGTCGCGTCTGGAGCGGGGAGAAGGAATCTTTGTGATAGATGAAGGTGGCCCCTGCTGGTGGATCTCGGAGTACCCTGCTTGTGTCCAACCGGCATTGTGGCTTTCGCGTTTTCCCGATCAAGAGCACCCCGTCTATCTGCTTCACCCTGGTACGGAAACCGAGTTCCGGACGCGATACCTTGATCTTACTCGCGGGACCGCGCTCCACGTTTCGGACGAGGGGGTTGACGAATCTCGTCCCTGGCGGCGTTATCCTCTTACCCACCTTCGGCAGCGCTTTCCCCACGCGGCGATGATGTTGCTGCTGGTTCCTCGCCCCGTGGTTGCAACAGCGGGTGGCCACGTAGCACCGGTCGATACCACGGCGCTGGAGTGAGTCGGGGTGTCGCGCAGGCCGGTTTAGCGGTAATCCCGCAGGGATGCGTCGCGGAACCTGGCCAGCGATTGGCAACGGAGTCACCGACAGGATACTGCCGCGGATCCCTGCGGGATTGCGGCTAAATGGGCCTGGGTATTGAGTTTGTGGTTGCCTCTCTGTCGCTCTCGTCCCTTCGCGAATGTGCTTCCTTCGCGCAAACGTTCACCGGATCAGGTTGTTAAGCATGGCAGAACCCCGTGTGGGGGGACGTGCGTGACAGGGTCCACGTGGGTGGAAGAGATGGAACAGGCCGGCAAATGCGGGGTTGCGGCAGTTGCGGAGGGTGCCTTCGGCGCCTGTCCGGATGTCGCGGGGAGCCACGCAGCCCAGAGATTCTGGGCATTTTTTGCTGGCGATGCCTTTCACACCTGCGTAAGATTTGAAGAGTTCCACCTCGACAGGAACTTTCCCTTCTTTTGTCGCGCAAGTATCGCGCCATCACGGCGTTTTGCATTCTGACGAGTTCTAAACTGAGCGTCCGGGGCAAAAGACAACTCAGTTTCGCACTGCAAATCAGGGGGTCCGGAGAATGACCACGTTCCGCCGCTTGCAGGTTGTCGGTTCGGCGCTGACGCTGTCCGCCATCCTCACGCACTCAAGCCTTTTCGGCGACCCAGTCAAGGACCGTGACAACGGTCTGGGTGGTGCCCGCACCGTTCCCGCCAAGGCGGAACGGCCGGTGGCGCCCGCTGACGACTTCGAACGCACGAAGTTCGCCAAGCCCGGCGCCGTCACCTACACCACGCTCGACAATACCAACCTCTTCGGCATGCCGCTGAAGCCGAAGCTCGAGGCCGGCGACAAGCGCGGCACCGATATCCTGGTCATGATCGATACGTCGGCCAGCCAGGTCGGCGCACCGCTTCGGGCCGCCGCGGAAATCACCGAGCTGCTCGCGAAGCAGGCCGGCGAAGAGGACCGCATCGCCATCTGGACGGTGAACACGCCGGCTGCCACGCGCAAGCTGGTGGCCCGGTTCAAGGCCCTGAAGGGGGCTGAACTGGACAAGGCGCTCGCCGCTCTCCGCGAGGAAGTCCCCCTCGGCAACACGGACCTGCAGAACGGGCTCACTGAAGCGGTGAAGCTGTTCAAGGGCAGCCGCGAGGGGACCAACAAGGCCATCCTCTTCCTCGGCGACGGCTACAGCACCTACAACCCGATCACCGGTGCCGATCGCACCAAGCTCTGCAACGAGCTGGTTGCGGACAACATTCGCTTCTACCCGGTGCCCCTCGGCCCGGCGCTCGACTACCAAAACCTGCATGGGTTCACGAGCGGGACGGGCGGACTCCTCGTTCGCCTGATGCCGAACGAGAAGGCCGAAGGGTTGGTGAAGCGTCTGGGCGCCGCCTTCCAGGCTCCGGTCCTCTACCCGACCGAGTTCAAGATCGCCGGCGCGAAGGAAGTCTTCCCGAGCAAGCTGCCGCCCCTCCGCGGCGATGCTCCCACGCTGGTGGTCGGCAAGTTCGACGCGGCCAAGGAAATCACCTACGAAGTGACCGGCAAGGTCAACGGCAACAACGTGACGGTCAAGGGCGCCGAGACGGTGCTCGATGCCGAGCCGGATAACTTCTTCCTGGTCACGATGGTCGATCAGTGGAAGAAGGCTCCCGAGGAGCCGGCCCTGATGCGCGCGGACCGGGCCCTGGCCTTCGCCCAGCAGATCAACTTCGTCGCCCGCGACGAGCTCCTCGGCCAGGCGCAGATGGCGCTCATGCTCGACGAGCGTCCCGCGGCCCGCAAGCTCTTCGAGCAGGCCAAGAAGCTCGATCCGAGCGATGCCGAGGCCAAGGGCGGTCTGGCCCTCATCGACGCCCTGGATCAGGGCAAGGTCAATCGCGAAGGGCTCAAGAAGCAGCTCGACAAGAAAGACGGCAAGGGCCTGATGATCGAGAAGAACAAGGGCAAGCTTGAGTTCAAGCGTGACGAGATGCGGAACCTGGTGGCGTGGGCGCAGGCGGAGAAGGGTGAGAAGGGCGTCGAGCCCGCTCGCGTCGCCCCCGCCGGCAACGAGGATGCCCTCGAACGTCAGGTCAAGCAGAAGCAGGCCGTGGAGGAACAGCGCATTGAGCAGATCGTGAACGACGCGCTGCGTCAGGCTCGCCGACTCATCGCGACCGACCCGGATGCCGCCGTGGACCTGCTGAAGCGCACGCTGGCCGGCGTCCGCGACAACAACGACCTGCGTCCGGCTTTCCGCCAGGGACTGGTCGGCCGGCTGGAGCCCGCGCTCCGCAACGTCACCACCGACGCCATCAAGGCGAAGCAGGACATGGAAGAGCGTCTGGTTCTTCTCGCCCAGGCCGAGCAGCGATTCCTGCAGGAAGCGCAGGCGTTGCAGGACCAGGAGCGGACCCGCGAGCGGATGCGCCGCTATCGCAACCTCATGAACCAGGCCCGCTATGAAGACGCTTTCCAGGAAAGCCTGACGATGATCCAGGACACCGTCAACCAGGGCCGGCCTGTGTCCCCGGCGATGACGGCGGCCAATGACATCGCCCTGCTCACCTACCACCTCAAGGAAGAACAGGAACTCAAGCGTCTGCGTCAGGAGCGCTTCCTGGCCACGATGCTCCAGGTGGAGCGTTCACACATTCCGTTCCCCGATGAGCCGCCGATCCAGTTCCCGCCGACGGCGACCTGGAAGCAGCTCACGCAGCTTCGCAAGGACAAATATGAGTCGAGCGGCCTGGCCGACGACGATCCGACCACGCTGAAGAAGTTGAAGGAGCTCAAGACGAAGATCGAAGCTTCGGTCACGCTGGACGGCTTCGAGGCCAACACGCCCCTGAAGGAAGCCCTCGGGTTCCTCAGCGAACGTTATGGCATCACCATCTTGATGGACATCGAGGCGTTCAAGGAAACGGGCGTGATGGAGCCGGAGAACCAGCCGGTGAAGCTGCCAAAGATGGTCAATGTCCGCCTGGACACGGTGCTGCGTCTGCTCCTGGCACAGGCGAATGCGACCTTCATCATGCGTCGCGACTACATCGAGGTGACGACCCCGGCCCGTCAGGCGGCCGAGAAGACGATCCGCGTCTACCCCGTGGCCGATCTGGTCACGCCGATCCCGAACTCCGTCAACCAGAGCGCCGTCAATCAGACCCAGCAGAACTCGCTGATGGGCATCTACGGCGGCGGCATGATGATGGGCGCGATGGGTATGGGTGGATTCAACATGGGCATGATGGGCATGGGTGGATTCAACATGGGCATGGGCATGGGCGGCATGGCCATGGGTGGATTCAACATGGGTGGATTCAACATGGGCATGGGCATGGGCGGCATGGGCATGGGCGGCATGAACATGGGCATGGGCATGGGTGGCATGAACATGGGCGGCTTCGGCGGCGGCTTCGGCGGCGTCGGCTATGCCCAGGGTGGTGCCGGCGGTAACCTCGGTGGCCAGTTCGGCCTCCAGGGCGGCGACACCAGCCAACTCCTCATCCGCCTTATCACCCAGGTCGTCGGCAAGCCTGAAGACTGGATGCCCCTGCAGCAGAACATGGGCGGCCAACCCGGCTTCGCCGGCGGCGGCGCCATGGGCTTCGGCTTCGGCATGATGGGCATGTTCGGCGGCATGATGATGGGCATCCCGCCCGCAGACCCGAACGAAGGCTACGGCAACCCGAACGAAGCCGGTGCACTCGGCTACTACTCGCCGACCCGGGCCCTGATCGTGAAGGCCACTTCCCGCGTCCACACGCGGCTGGGCGGCGGTCTCCTCGCTCCGCGTCCGCCGGCTGGCGGCGCCGGTGCCGGAGCACTCCTCATCGAACCGGGCAAGAAGCCGGTCCAGGTTGCCGGCGCGGGCGACAAGAAGGAGCCGGTCAAGAAGCCCACACCTGCGGAAGTCAAGAAGCCGGCCGAACCGGTCGTCCAGGCCAAACCGATCGACGCCAAGAAGGATTGGCAGGATGCACTGGCCAAGGGCCGTTACGAGCCTGGCATGATCATCGCAACCGCGGACTACCTGGTTGAGCGCGGCCAGTTCACGCACGCCGCGGAGTTCCTCAAGGCCGACCTCCGCACCGCGACCGTCGTCCGGCCGTGGGTGTACGAGGCCCTCTCCCTCAGCCTCAAGCTGGGCAAGGGTTCGGTCGAGGACATCGAACGGGCGGAACTCTCGGCCGTGGACCTGATGCCATCGGATGCCCAGGGCTATCTCAAGGCCGGCCGCGCCATGGCGGACGCCAAGAAGTACGATCGGGCCCTGGCCTTCTGCAAGCAGGCCTCCCTGCTCAGCCCCGATGCACCCGAACCGTACGCTGAGGCTCTCGGCTATGCCCGGGAAGTCAAGGACGTGGACGGGATGGAATGGGCCTCCAGCAATCTGCTCAAGCACGATTGGCCGACCCAGAACCAGAAGTTCCACGGCAAGGCGCAGGACGAGCTCAAGACCCTCAAGGCTGTCCTGCAGAAGGAAAAGGACGTCGATCCGGCGAAGCTGAACAAGCTTGACGCCGCCAAGAAGAACCTGCAGCGCGACCTGGTCATCACGCTGGACTGGAAGGGCCAGGCCGACATGGACATCGAGGTTGAGGAACCGATCGGCACGGTGTGCAGCTTCCAGCAGCGGCAGACGCCGGGCGGCGGCACCCTGCTGGGCGATGCCCTCCTGGAGCCGAATCGCGAGACCTATGTTGCCTCCGAGGGCTTCTCCGGCGACTACAAGGTCACCGTCAAGCGGATGTGGGGCCGCCCGCAGGGCTCCAGCGTCACCCTCCAGGTGGTCGAGCACCAGGGCACGGCCGATGAACGGATCATCCTCCGCAAGACGATCGTGGCGGACTTCGAGAAGGCCCCGGCGACCGAGACGATCAACCTGAAGGTTGGCCGTCGCACGGCTGTGGCTTCGGTCTCCCCGACCCCGATGCTCTCTGCGACGGATGACCGCAAGGAGAAGATCGAGGGTGGCGACCAGGTTCTGAACAAGCTGCGTGCTCTGTCGGATCCGGACCTGATGGGTTCGGGCGGCGGCGTGCGTGGCGGCTCCGGGTATCTGCCGCCGATCTCGGCCAAGATGCCTTCGGGCCGCGGCTCCCTCCCGAGCCACAACTACCAGGGCAAGGCCGCCTCCGTCGTCGATAGCGGCGTGGAGATGACCTACAAGCCCGTGGTCTCCGTCGATCGCCGTGTGGAGGGCATGCAGCTCAACCCGGTCTTCAAGACGCTCGGCAACCGTAATGCCACCGTCCTGAACCCGGCCATCCCCGGCGGCAAGTAAGCAACCCTGAAACCGCAAAGCCCCGCGGGCCACAAACCCGCGGGGCTTCTTCGTTGATACACTCGATCCAATGCCGCCACGACAATCCGGCCAACGTGTTCAACTCCACCGCGCCCTATCGAAGCTCGGCCTGGGATCGCGCGGGCAGGCGTGGGAGTGGATCCGCGCCGGCCGCGTCCGTGTCGACGGCATTCGCGTCACGGAACCGCTCACCTGGGTTGAACTGGGGCGACAACGCATCACCTGCGACGATGCGACGCTGGAAAAACCGGCCACGCTGACGCTGGCCTTGCACAAGCCGAAGGGCGTGGTGACGACGCGTAGCGACGAGCGTGGCCGGCGCACCATCTATGACCTGCTGCCGGCGGCTGATCATCGCTGGGTGCATCCCGCCGGGCGTCTGGACGCGGATTCGGAGGGGCTCCTCATCCTTACCAGCGATTCGGCACTCTCGGCACGCCTGACCGATCCGGACCACCACGTGCCGAAGACGTATCACGTCACCATCAGTGGCGAGCCATCGGCGGGGACACTATGCCGGCTGCGCGAGGGAGTCGAGCTGCCCGACGGACGCACGCGACCCGCGCACGTTCGCGTTCTTAGGGGTGGCGACAAGCAAACCTGTTTGGAGATCGTGCTCACCGAGGGCAAGAATCGGCAGATCCGTCGGATGCTTGCCGCATGTGGGCATCGGGTCCGGCGGTTGGTTCGCGTCGCGATTGGGCAATACGAACTGGGATCGTTGGCGGCAGGCGCGGTGCGCGAGGTGAATACTGAAGAGGCGAAACTGCTCGTAAGGAAATGAATGCCGGACGGGCGAGCCGGTGGCGTAAGCCCCCGGAGGATCCATACGCCGGCGTCGCGTTCCTCCGGGGGCTTACGCCGCCCGGCTCGCCGATGGCTCCTTCTCACACGGCGTCCGGCACCACGAATGGCTTGCGATACTCGCGTGTCCGCAGTGCATCCGCCTCGCGGTCGTCCATGAAGGTCTCGGTCTTCGCATCGATAGTGAGCTTTCGACCCAGGCGAAATTGCATCTGCTCGGCCGGGAGTTTCATGCCGCGCAGGTGCTCTTCCAGGCGTGTAAGCGATTCCGCCGCGTCCTTGTCGGCGAAGGCGTCCTTCTTTTCGTCGAAGGGCTGCTCGCGGCCGAGGCGGTAGCTGATGTTGGCGACGTGGCAGAGCGCACTGGAGACGTGGCCTTCCTCGATGTCGGCGTTGAGCAGTTCGGGCTTGTTGGCTCGCACGGCCTGAATGAAGTTGCCGGCGTGATCGCCGGTCCCCTCGAACTTGCGAATGAGCTCGCCATCGGGGGTGTACGCGGCGGCCTTGTCGTAGCTGGGGCAGACCAGATAGCCCTCGGCACCATGGAAGATGTTGCCGATGGAGGCGCCGAGGATGGGTTTGGTAGGCAGGCCGCGCACCTCGAAGAGAAGGGTGCAATCGCCGTAATCGTAGAAGGAGAGCTGCGTGTTCGGTGTTTGCCCGTCATCGGCGGGGCCAAAACGGCCGCCCAGACTGATGACGGAGCGCGGTAGCGTGCTCTTGCCCAGGCCCCAGCGTGCCTTGTCCATCTCGTGGATGCCCTGGTTGCCCAGGTCGCCGTTGCCGAGGTCCCACTGCCAGTGCCAGTCGTAGTGGAGGTTAAGGCGACCGGGCGGCCGCTTCGGCGCCGGTCCGCACCACAGGTCGTAGTCCATCGTCCGGGGCGGCTTCAGCTCGCCCTCCGCCTTTCCGATGGGCAGACGGAGTTTGTAGCAGAGCCCGCGGGCGAGGCGGATCTTGCCAAGCTTGCCGGCGTGCAGAAAGGCCATCGCCTCGCGCATGCCGGGATTGCTGCGGCTCTGCGTACCGGCCTGGCACACGCGTTTGTACTTGCGCGCCGCCTCCACCATGCGCCGGCCTTCCAGCACGTTGTGGCTCACCGGCTTTTCCACGAACACGTGCTTGCCCGCCTGCATCGCCCAGATCGCGGCCAGCGCATGCCAGTGATTGGGCGTGGCGATGGTGACCACATCGATGCTGCCGTCGTCGAAGACGCGGCGCAGGTCGGGCTCGTAGCGCGGCACGATTCCCTGTGCCGTGGCGGCCGCCTTCAGGGCGCGATCGACGACCGCGCAGTCGGGATCGCAGATGGTGGTGACGACGCAGTTGTTCCGGCCGGCGAAGCCGGCGATGTGAGTCATGCCTCGGCCGTTGACACCCAGAACGGCGACGTTGAGGCGCTCCGCGGCGGCACCGCGTGCGGTGGCCGTTGCCAGCGGCGCGGCGAGCGCCGCCAGGGTCACGTCTTGAAGAAAGTCTCGCCGGCTCCGTTTGCGCATGCGCCACCTCCATGAATGATCCCTCAATCATGCGGATTTTGGTGGATCGGTCAACGCAGGAAGGACAGAGCCCGCGGCGTTTCTATCCCGAGGGCTCGAAGACTCGCCCTCGGGCGTGGGGAAACGGATCAGGTGGGTGGATGGTGGTACGGACTGGTTAGCGTTTCACCAGGCCGTAGGCCTTGATCTTGCGGTCGAGAGTCGAGCGCTCGATCTTGAGAATTCCCGCGGCCTGGCTTTTGTTCCAGTCCACGTATTCGAGCGTCTTGAGGATGTGTTGCTTCTCGATCTCCTCGAGATTGATCGGCGCGTAGGCGGGAGCGGCAGCTTCGCCGGAGCCGAGGACCGGGGCGCCGACATCGAGTTCGGAGAGCCAGACGTCCTTGGCGTCAATGCTGGGGCCGGTACTCAGGGCGACGGCTCGTTCGATGGCGTTGCGGAGTTCGCGGACATTACCCGGCCAGTCGTAGTCGGTCATCTTCTTGAGGCCGGCGGTGGTGAAGCCGTTCATCTTGCGGCCCGTCTCCGCGGCGAAGCGCTTGAGGAAGTGGTCCGCCAGCAGCGGCACGTCGGCTTTGCGCTGCCGCAAGGGCGGGATGCGAAGCTCGATCACTTGAAGACGGAAAAAGAGATCGCGGCGGAAGGTCCCGGCCTGGATCGCCTGTTCCAGCGGCTGATTGGTCGCCGCGATCACGCGGACGTTGACGCGGATCGGCGTGTGCCCGCC
>JADMIO010950815.1_pt1 | contig 14534 bp, 11 predicted proteins | sample 8958161 | NCBI WGS metagenome assembly JADMIO01 (sample SAMN16585339, study PRJNA669376) | soil metagenome | isolation source: Crop rotation soil | place: USA: Cullars Rotation, Alabama | collected 2011 | reverse complement strand
GTATTGCCGCGTAAGAATAGGAAGTATAGGGCAGCCGACAAGACGGCCAGTCCCGCGAACAGCGCGGCAACGACCACCCACCTTCGACCGCCCCTGTCAGACTTATGTGCGACACGCGTCTCTTCGGGGAGGGGGATAACTACCCGCCCGCCTGCTCCGTGTGGACGAACGGCATCGGCGGCGACCGCGTCCGCGCGCCCTGTGGGCAAACTCACCCTGGTTGTCTCGTCGGCGTCGGCCATCAGGACTGTGGAGGCCGCGCGCAGCGCCGTGTTATGCAGGTCACCGCGCATCTCTGACGCAGTGCGCGGCCGGTTGTCTATGTTGAGCGCCATCGCCCGCATCAGGGCCGCCGATACGGGAGCCGCGACTTCCGGGTTGAACTCGTGAGCGGGGCGAAGCGGATCGGGCTGCCCGTTCACGATGGCCGTCGCGCGCGAGAGCGCATCGGGCGGCTTAACGTCCGTGAGCAGGTGGTAGAGGGTCGCGCCCAGGCTATAGAGGTCGCTGCGCTCGTCTGTGCCAGTTCCCTGCATCTGTTCCAGCGGCGAATAATTCGGCGAGTAGCCGAGCAGGCTTTTACCTTCGGCGCGGGTCATCTGCCCGGCGCTCCCTTTAGCTAGGCCGAAGTCTAATAGGACGATGTGATTCTGAGAGATGAGCTTGAGGTTCGACGGCTTGATGTCCCTGTGAAGCACGGGCGGGTCCAGGCTGTGCAGGTATTCAAGCGCGTCAAGTAGTTGGTCGGCCCAACGCAACACTTCGGCGGGCGCGAACGGGCCTCCTCTTTGCCCGAGCATCACGCCGAAGTCGTCGCCGGGGATAAACTCCATTACCACAAACAACCCAGACTCTTCGCTGAAATGGTCCAGCACTTTCGGCAGCGCCGGGTGGCGCAAATTCGCCAGGAGCCGCGCCTCGCGCTCGAAGGCGCGCTTGAGTTCGTCCGTCTCTACGAGCGTCTCCTTCAAGGCCACGTTACGGCTCAGCCTCATGTCCGCGGCCTCGTAGACTGCGCCCATTCCGCCCCGGCCCAGAGGGCGCAGGATGCGGTATCGTCCCTGAAGAATAGTATCTGTCGTTAGCATGAATACCCTCGGATATAATTTAGCCGAAATGACTGCACGGAATTTTATACCAGCGCGACTTTTGAGCACCCTTTTTCTTGCACGATGATAGGTTACGCGGCAGAATGGGCAAAATCGCTGGCGGTGTAGGAGGATGCATGAACGTCAAAAGCATACTTTTAGTTATCGCGATGCAAGGCGAGGCCGACCCGATTCTTCAAGCTCTCGGTATTCACGGAGAAGGAACTCCTCTTGAGCCACCATTGCCGCCAAAATCTTATTCGACGACTTATAGTGGCCTGAATGTGCACCTGGCAGTTAATGGTCAAGACCCTATATATAAACTCGACAGCTTCGGCACTGATGCCGCAACCCTTTCAACCTATCTTGGCATTAAGAAGTTTTCGCCGGACCTCGTAATCAGTGCAGGCGTGTCTGGAGGCTTCAAGTCGCGGGCCGAGATTGGAGACGTGTATTTGAGCCAGGACTCCATGCGGTATTTTGATCGCCGCGTCTCAATCACCAGCCCGAATTACCAGGATTACGCGATAGGGTTCTATCCCGTGATTGATGCTTCAAAGATGGCTGCGGAGCTTGGGTTAAAAACAGGAATCGTAGTCACAGGAGGCTCATTCGAGAACTCTCTGATAGACGACAGACAGATTAGAAATCTGGACGGTTCAGCCGTGGAGATGGAGGCTGCCGCCGTCGGCAAGATGAGCATGCTGCTGAAGACACACTTTATGGCCGCCAAGGCTATTGTGGATTTTGATGACGCCGTCGGGTTTGCGGGACAGTTTGACAAAAACTTCGCACTCGCAACTACGAACCTGGCGAAACAGCTATTGAGGATATTCACATACCTGGCGAGCAATCCGGTGGACGAGCAAAAGCAGTAAGCTGAAAAGTTTTGAAATATCAACGCGCCGACTATCCAATGCCGCAACTTGAAACAAACTGACGACAAGCTTCGCCTGCCTCACAGTCTCATTTCTATCTAATCTCTTCACCGCGTCTAGCGACTCTTAACAGACGGGCCAAAGATTGAGAGTTAGCGTTGCCGTGCCTTGTGTCAGCGCAGGGGTAAAGCTCTGGTGCTGGCAAGCCGATTCGTAAGTTGGTAGAGTTTGGGGCATGAGACTCAAGGTGTGTATTGCCGGGGCGACCGGCTGGGTCGGAAAGCCGCTCTGCCTGGCCGTGTCCGAGGCGGACGACATGGGCCTCGTCGGCGCAGTTTCCCGAACTCATAAAGGTCGTAACCTGAGAGACGTTTTCGGCGTCTCTAACCTGGACCTGATAGTCAGCGGGTCGGTGGCGGAAGCCCTGGACGCCCCGACCGACGTGCTTGTTGATTACACGAAGGCCGACGTAGTGAAGGCCAACGTGATGACGGCAATCAACAGGGGCGTCCACGTCGTCATAGGCTCGTCGGGGCTGACGGACGAGGACTTTGTCGAAATCAACCATGCGGCTTTGCAGAACAAGGTCGGAGTCATAGCCGCCGGTAATTTCGCCATCACCGCCGTCCTGCTTCAGCGCTTCGCCTGCGAGGCGGCGAAGTACCTGTCGCATTGGGAGATTATTGATTACGCCTCGGACGCCAAGCAGGACGCGCCGAGCGGCACCACGCGCGAACTGGCTTTCAGACTGTCAGAGGTTAGAAAGCCAGAGGCCACTCACCCCGTCGAGGAGACGATTGGGGAGAAGGAGAGCCGTGGGACGACCCTGAACGGAACTCAGGTCCATTCGCTTCGTCTCCCCGGTTACGTGATCGGCGTCGAAGCCATCTTCGGCGCGAAGGACGAGCGCCTCTCAATCCGCCACGACGCGGGCAGCGGCGCGGAGCCTTACATCCAGGGCAGCCTCCTAGCCATCCGTAAGGTGAGAGATCACACGGGGCTCATCAGAGGTCTGGATAAGATTATGGAGTGACGGCTGCTCAGTCTTGCATGCCGACTGAAGAGCAGCGCTCAATCCACGAGGAAAGGTTTGGCGAGCTGAAGGGAGTTTTCAATGAAACGAAAATTTGTCATCGCCTGGCTGTGTTTGCTCGCGCTGCTTTCCGCCGGTTGGGTGTTGCTGCGCGGGGCAAAACAGCAGTCGCAAAAAACCGAAATCCAAACACGGGAGACTCCACTTACAAGTCAGGGCGCTACCCGCCGACGCAATGATGAACAGATTCGTAATTCACCGGCGAGCTAAGAGAGTCAACTCTTACTCCGCCAGAGCCACATGCAAGGAGAAAGAATGGAACGTAAAGAAGCATCCGATTATCCGCAAGAGTTGTTGGACCTGTTTCACGAATACCAGCACGGCGACATAGACCGCCGCACTTTCCTGGACCGCGCCGTCAAGTTCGCGGTCGGCGGCCTGACGGTCGCGGCGATTTACGAGAGCCTCAAACCCAACTACGCCTGGGCGCAGCAGGTCCAGCCGGATGATAAACGTCTACAAGTGGGCTACGAAGTTGTGCCGGCCCCAAACGGAAGCTTATTGATCAAGGGGTATATGGCTCGTCCGGTGACTCCGGCGAAAGTGAAAAACAAGCTGCCCGCCGTCCTCGTGATTCACGAAAACCGCGGACTCAATCCCTATATCGAAGACGTAACGCGGCGGCTGGCGCTCGCCAATTTCATGGCCTTCGCGCCCGACGGTTTGACTTCGGTCGGCGGCTATCCGGGCAACGACGAGAAGGGCGCGGCCCTCTTCCGCGAGGTGGACGGGAAGAAGATGACCGAAGATTTCGTCGCAGCGGCCAGGTGGCTCAAGGCCCAAAAGGATTCCACCGGCAAACTGGGCGCGGTAGGTTTCTGTTTCGGCGGCGGGATGGTCAATCAATTAGCCGTGCGGCTCGGCGCTGACCTGAATGCAGGGGTCGCGTTCTACGGCCGCCAGGCGGGCGCGGATGATGTGACAAAAATTTCCGCGCCGCTCCTCCTGCATTATGCGGGCAACGACCAGGGCGTCAACGCAGGCATCGCGGCCTACGAGGCGGCGCTCAAGGCCAACAAGAAGGTGTATCAACTTCACATGTACGAGGGCAAACAGCACGGCTTCCACAACGACACGACGCCGCGTTATGACGAAGCGGCCGCCAAACTGGCCTGGGCGCGCACGCTCGAATGGTTCAACAAGTACCTGCGGTAAGTGTTGAGCCATTCGAGCGTGCACGCATTCTCAAACAGCGCCTGAGTTCGCGCGCGCAAGGATCAAAGTGTGGGTCGCTTCAGGATTTCAGCCAGGGCCAGCAACCGGGCTGAGTCTGCCGCGCTCTTCGTCTGGCCGGCGCTCTTCTCTAACGACGGCGCGAGGCTTTTGAGTTTTCCGCGCTCTTTTCCATTCAGGTGTGAACTCTCTGCTTTTTGAATTGCCTGCCGTAGCTCAGCGATTCGGTCAGCAGGCAGAGCTTGCGAACGCTCAAGCTGATCGACGTAAGCCTTTGCTACGACTAGCTGTCGGGGCCACTCAATCTTCTCCTGGTTCTGCACGTTCAATTGAGCCACCCGAACCGCTTTCGCGGCGTCGATCTCGTTCTGCGTCAGGTGATCTGTCGGCGTTAGCTCAAAGATGTCCAGGCCGCGCGCGATCTCTGACGCGTAGATGTGCCCGTTGTACCAGTAGGCGGACCAGTCGCCGCCGAGCACGAGCATATTTGGATCAATCGGCCCACGGTCGAAATAAGCAATCTCAACCGGATGGTCCGCGTCGGTGAAGTCCATGACGGAGATGCCGCCCTGATACCAGGCTTGCACCTCTATGTCCCGGCCGGGAATCGGAATGAGCGAGCCGTTGTGCGCAACACAGTTCTCGCTGTCACCTTGCGCGGACGGCAACTTGTAGTAGCTCGCGAAGCTCAGCTTGTTATCCGTCAAGCGGAAAACCGCATTAGCGCCCCATTTGTTCGGGTCGTTCGCGCGGCAGCGCGCACCCAATCCGCCGCCCCACTCATCTGTAAACACGACCTTCTTCCCGTCATTGGAAAACGAGGCCGAGTGCCAGTACGAATAGTTCGGATCGTTGACCGCGTCCACGCGCTTCGGATGGACAGGGTCTTTGATGTCCAGCAGAATTCCATTGCCAGAGCAGGCTCCTGCCGCGAGTCCGATTGCTGCGTACACGGTGATGTCGTGGCACTGATTGGTGTCGGCGGGCTTTCCGCTCCCGTCGTGTGAGCCGCCGTTACTCAGGCCGTTCAGAGCACCTGTCCTCGGGTCCATAAACACTCTGGGACTCGACACTATCTGGGCAGTTTGCGGCGCGGCCAACGGCACCTTAATCACGTCAATGCGGAAGAGCGCAGTGTTGGGGTCTTTGTCCGGGGTCTCACCCGAGCACCCGGCCAACTCTTCGCTTTGACGGACAAAAGAGGTTCCAGAGACGTAGATGTAGACGTTGTTCTTATCGTTCGGATCGACCACCAGTGTATGCGTGTGCGAGCCGCGGCAGGTTTGCACCGCCGCCACCTGCTTCGGACTCTTAATGTCTGTGATATCGAAAATCCTTACTCCGCGGAAACGATCTTTTTGCGCTGCCGGTGGGTGCGGGACGTTCTCTTGGCCCGCGGCGGGCGGAGGCTCGGGCGGAAACCCTTGTGGACTGCAATCGAGTCTGCCGTTCGGCATCTCCACGGACATAAAGAGCAGGTTCTTGTAAACAGAAACGTCGCCCTGCCCGCCCGGACACACCATCGAAGTCAACAACGTGGTCTTCGCCGGATTGGAGATGTCATAGATGTTGACGCCGTAAAAGTTTCCTTGAAACAGGTGGTTGCCCTGGAACGCAAGGTCCGAGTTGGCAAAGGCGAGCCCTGCAATAACCAGTTGGAGAGGCTTCGGCATCTTCGAGGAGTCGCCTATGCCCAGGAGACTCAGCGCCTTTTGCACCTTCGGATTATTAGGGTCTTCGGAGCCGAGTTGAAACGCGTCCGGCTTTTTGAACAGCATGACGTGCTTCATGCCCATCGCCGCTTCACCCGCGTTCTCCATTCCCGGCGACAGTTTGGCGCGCGGGTCGTTGACATCCGAACCCGTCATCCCCGCCGGCAGCGGCGGCGCCGGTTCAGGAGCAAAAGGATTCCCATTCTCTTGCGCTGCGGGTTTGGCTTCCGGCGTTGGAGTGGGCGAAGCCTGCGGCGACGGCGAGGGCGTTTGTGCCAGCGTCCTGACCGCGAAACACGAGCACAAAACGAGGGAAGCTATTACAAAACGGAAAGCGACAGTGTTTACTCGACTCATCGTTTCTCCTCTACAAGTTTTTCACCCAGCATGGTCTGCATAATCCTAACCTCAGCACGTTGGCCGCTGTCAACATCCGTTGCGAAGTTGAACAGTTCAGCATCCTGCCCCGCGCCTGCCGTCTCAAACAAATCTTTTACCATAACCAACGCACCATTATGGTGCTGAATCATTCCGGTCAAAAACAGATGATCGAACTCCGCGCCCTTTGCTTTTCTCAAGGCGTCCATCTGCTTCGGGGTCAGCATCCCCGGCATGAGCATGTGATGGCCCGACATGTCGTGGCCCGGCATATCCATGCCTGCCATTCCAGGCATCGAAGGCTCTACCGGCTCTCCCCTGGCTTCGAGCCACCGTTTCATAAACTTCATTTCGTCCGACTGTGATTTGCTAATACGCGCCCCGAGCAATCGGAGTTCCTTGTTCTCCGTATGCGACTCGATGAGCGCCGTCATCTCGACCGCCTGCCCGTGGTGCATAATCATCCCCTGCATAAACTCCACGTCCTTCTGTGAACGCGGCGGCAGAGTCGCCCTCGTCGTTGGCGGCAGTGTTTGGGTCGGCTGTCCCGGCGCACCGGGCTGCACCACAACCGGCGACGCCTTAGAATCAGCCTCCTGTGCGCGGACTGGCAGCGATAAGGAATATGGTAAAGATTGAGCGGCAATAAAGACAAGAGATGGCACTATAAAAAATCTCGAAAGCAATCTCACCCACATCACCACCTTTCATTTATCCAAGTTTGCGAGACTCTACAAAAAAAATACGAGGTATATCGGGTATGTGTCTAGGCGCGGTGGGGAAGGGCCAGCGAGCGGCATCAACTTCTCCGGGCTGCGTCACCGCCACATTCCACCCAAACTGCTCCATGAATTTTTCAGGCTCGTCCATACCGAAGCGCCAGGGCGAGCCCAACTTTTTCAAGAACTGATGTTGCTTAGCCATCAGTGGAGAATCAAGCAAAGAGCGTCCAACAACATCGAAAAGCAGGATGCTATTCAAGACCGATAACGAATCTATTTTTTCAAAGAGAGTCAAAACGGCTGCTTCGTCCAGATAGATGAGTAGACCTTCCATAAGCCACAAGGTGCGCTCGGTCGGATTCATTCCGGCCTGAACCAGTTTGCTCTGCCATTCCTCTAGAAGATCAACTCCCACGGTGTGTCGTCTGCAATTAGGTAACGTCTCGCCAAGTTTCTCTTGCTTGTATCTTAGCACCTCGGGTCTATCCAACTCGAAAACCCTTGTGCCATCCGGGAACGACAAACGATACGCGCGGGTGTCCATGCCTGCCGCCAAGATCACAATTTGCCGGGTTCCCTGAGCAAGCCCTTGCATGACCCGATCATCAAAATAACGTGTCCGCAACACAATGCTGGGTTGCTCGCCCGCCTCTGCACGAACCTGCTCCAAAATAGAGAAGCCTTCGCTTCCCGCCAACACCTCTGCAAATGGGTCAGTGAATAAACGCCCCTCATTTTCGCTTCGATTAGTCTCTGCCGCGCGTATGGCTGCGGTCAGTAATGAAGTCTTAGCAACAGCATCAAAATTCATTTTACCTTCTCTGATTGCTTTCTGCTGATTCCGCTCTGGGTTCAATGAATCGTTGGGCGTGTCGCTATCTGTTCAAGGGGCTGCGATAAAATCCAGAAGGGACCGAAAGTATTTCTGGAATGAGTCTACCTGCGGGACGTGCCCTGCCTCTGGTATCTCGACCAGGCGCGCGCCGGGGATGCGCCGGGCGGCAGCCTTACCCAATGCCGGGTAGTCGCCCATGCGTGCGGCCACCTCTTTCGGCACGCGGTCTTTCCCGATGGCCGTGCGGTCGCGCTGCCCGATGATTAAGAGGGTGGGCGACTTCAATTGGTCGAACTCGTAGACGACGGGCTGCGTGAAGATCATGTCGGACGTGAGCGCCGCGTTCCAGGCGACTCGCTTATATTCAGGGTGTCGAGTCCACCCGGCGAGAATCTCTGTCAGCGCGTCGTACTCGGGCTTCCATACACCGCCGAAGTAGTTCCCTCTCTGGTACTCCTTGATAGACTCAGGCGTCGCGCGCAATTCCTGCGCGAAGTTCTCATCGACCGTGCGGTAGGGCGCGACCAGCTTCCAGTCCTCTAAACCGATGGGGTTGACGAGCGCCAAACGCTCGACCCTGTCCGGGTACATCAGCGCCATCCTCACGGCCAGCATCCCGCCCATCGAATGTCCGACGAGGACGAACTTCTCCACTCGTAGCGAGTCGAGTAGGCCACGCGTGTTGGCGGCCAGCGCCTGGAAGCTGAATTGGTAGGCGGCTGGCTTTGAGGACTTGCCGAAGCCTATCTGGTCGGGCGCGATGACGCGATAGCCTTCCGCCGCAAGCGCCTTGATAGTCGTGGCCCAGTAAGCGCCCGAAAAGTTCTTCCCATGCAGGAGCACGACCGTGCGCCCGTTCGGCTTCGCGGCGGCGATGTCCATATAGGCCATGCGCAGCTTCTGCCCTTGCGTGTCAGCTTCGTAGAACTGGACGGGGAAAGGGTACTGATAGTTAGTCAGCTCCGGGTCGAGCGCGGTCGCGGTAGCTTGTCTCTGTGTGGTGGGCTCTGCGCTGCGGTCCTGGCCCAACGCGGTGATTGTGCCGAGCAACAAGATGGTCAGCACTATCAGACTGTAAGCACGTTTCCTCACTCCGACCCTCCCGGTGAATATAACGAGAGTGTACGGCTTGAAGAACAATCGAACAAATGCTTACGTACTGGGGCGTTCTCTGAGTGTGCTGCCGGGCGAAGTCTGGGCGCGCGACCCCGTCAGACTCAGCGCGGGCGCGAGCAACTTCCCCGGCGTGGGCCTGTGTGCCAGATCAACAACTCAGAAAGTTTTCTCTAGTCATGGCGCAGCGCGCTCATAGGGTCAACGCGTGTCGCGCGCCGGGCCGGGATAGAGCAAGCCAGCAAGGCGACAGTGATTAAGAGAAGTGCGACGGAAGTCATCGTCGCGGGGTCTGTGCTGCTCACTCCGTAAAGCAGGCTCGCGAGATAGCGCGTCAGCATGAGAGATGCCGCCAACCCCAGGGCCACGCCGATCAGACTCAGGATTAATCCGTGGCCGACGACCATCCTGAAAATATCTCGCTTCTGAGCGCCGAGCGCGATGCGTATGCCGATCTCGCGCGTCCTTTGACTGACGGCGTAGGCAATCACGCCGTAAATCCCGACCGCCGCCAAAGTCAGTGCGACGATTGCGAAAATTCCCAGCAGCACTCCGCGATAACGCGACCGCCCCAGCGATTCCGACATCAACTGGTCCATCGTCCTGATGTCCGCGAGGGCCAGGTCGGGGTCTATGCTGTTCACTTCGCGGCGGACGGTCGCGACGAAACTCGCCGGGTCAGTCTCCGTGCGCAGCACCAGAGTCATCATGCGAATGTTCAGGGGGTCTTGAGTGAAGGGGGCGTACATGGCCGGGGCGATTTCAGCGTCTAGTCCTCCGGTCTTCACGTCTCCGACCACGCCGACGATAGTGGTCCAGTCGCACTCCGTGCAGCCTCCCGTTTTAAGGCGCATGCCGATGGGGTCTTCACCCTGGAAGTAGCGCCTTGCCATCGTCTCGGAGATGACGACCACCAGCGGGGCTTTCACATTGTCCTGTTCAGAGAGATAGCGTCCCTTGAGTAATGGGATGCCCAGCGTGCGGAAGTATTCGGGACTAACGGCCGAGTACTCTGCGACCTCCGCCGATTGGCCCGAAGGCGTCGGATGCAGCTCAAGCTCGAAATCATTCGTGTGCCCGCCCTCCAACGGGAGGTCCGTAGTGATGCTCGCGGATTTAACGCCCGGCAGCGCCTTTATCCTGCCAAGCATCTCCTCGTGAAAGTTGATGGCCTGCTCCTCCTCCTCCTGCTCTGGATACTTCGCGGCGGGAAGCGGGAGTTGCATGGTCAGTACGTGGTCCGGGTCGAAGCCGGGCTTGACCTGTTGCAATCGCATGAAGCTATTTATCATCAGCCCCGCCCCGACCAGCAGCGGAAGCGCCAGGGCGAACTCCGCGATGACCAGCAAGTCGCGCAAGCGCCGGCGGCCCGGAACCTCCGCGCTCCCACGGCCACCGCCTTTGAGCGGCTCGCCCAGGTCTGGATTAACGTTATAGAGGGCGGGGACCAGGCCGAAGACGAGGCAACTGAAAACTGTGCCAAGCGCGGCGAAGCCGAGCACCAAGCCATCCACCTTCACCTGGCTCATGCGCGGGATGGTCCCAGGGCTCAGCGCCAACAGTATGTCAACGCCCCACCACGCGAGCAGCAACCCTGCCGCGCCGCCGAGAATCGCTAACAGCAAGCTCTCCGTAAACAGTTGCCGCACCAACCGCAGGCGACCGGCCCCCAGGGCCGCGCGAATCGCGATCTCCTGCTGCCGCGTGCTGGCGCGGGCCAACAGTAGATTGGCGACGTTGACGGAGGCCAGCAGCAGCACGCAGATGACCGCGCCGAGCAGGACCAGCAACGTCGTCCCTATGTCGCCGACGACGGCCTGCTTGAGCGGCATCGAGACGTAAGTCGCATTATCGTCGGGGAAGGTATGCTCCCACTCGGTGAACACCACGCGCGCGATTCTCTGTAATTCCTCGCGGCCCTGCTGCTCGCTGACCCCCGTGTTGCGCCTGGCGATCACGCCCAGCGTGAAGGGGCCGCGCCGCTTCGGCGTCTGCAACTGTAAAATGGGCCAGAGGTCCGGGGACGTACCCGCCGGGGCGGTAAAGCCGGGCGGCATAATTCCGATTACGGTGTAGCCTACGCCGTCCAACGTCAGCCGCCGCCCGATTGCCTCAGCATTGCCGGCCAGGTGACGCTGCCAGAAACCGTGGCTGATGACCACCACATGGTCTTTGTCGGGCCGATCTTCGCCCGGCACGAAAGCGCGGCCACTCGCGGGTCCGACCCCCAGCGTCTTAAAGTATGCCGCGGTCGTGAAAGTGGCTTTTATCTGCTCGGGCTGCTCCCCTCCGGTGAACGTGACGGCGCGATGCGTGTAGGCCGCGATGCTGCCGGTCTTCGCGTACTCTTTTTCCAGCCCCTGGAAATCGGCGACGGAGATGCCGAAGCGGTTCGTAGGACTGTTCTGTTGGAACACTACGTCCAACTGGTCCGGCTCCGGGTAGGGCAAGGGGCTGAGCAGGACGCCGTTGACGATACTGAAAATGGCCGTGTTCGCGCCGATGCCCAGGGCGAGCGTGAGCACAGCCATGAAACTGAAGAGGGGGTGTTTGCGCAGCATCCGCGCCCCGTACCGAACGTCCTGCCAGAGCGTCCCCAACCACCCGCCGCCACGAACGTCCCAGCCCATGTCCTTGATGCGCCCCCGATTGCCGAAGCGCCGCTCAGCACTGCGGCGAGCGTCCTCCGGCGACATGCCGTGCGCGATGTTCTCCTGCGTGCGCATGCGGATGTGGATTTGCAACTCTTCGTCTATGTCTTGATGAACCGCGTCGCTATTCCACACGGCGCGCAGCCGCGCCCGCATTTTTTTGAGCCAGGTCATATCACACCCCCTCTAAGTGGTCGCCATGACTTTGAAGACCGCCCGCGCCAGCCGGCTCCAGTTTTCTTCTTCGATCTGAAGTTGCTTGCGACCCTTGCGTGTGAGTTTGTAGAACTTCGCCCGCTGGTTATTCTCCGACACTCCCCAATCAGACTCGATCCAACCTTGCTGCTCAATCCTGTAAAGCGCAGGGTAGAGCGATCCTTCTTCGACCTTGAGGATATCGTCTGATGTTTGCTGGATTCGCTGACCCACTCCGTAGCCGTGCATCGGCCCTAGAGAGAGCGCCTTGAGCACGAGCATGTCCAGCGTGCCTTGCAGCAGGTTGCTCTTTGTTTTGGTGACCATGTTCCTCCCGATAGCCCTAGACAATCTATGCCCAGGATGATGCCACCATCCCCCTAGACTGTCAAGGGCTTTATGGGTGAGGGGGAAGGGGACGTTGCCGTAACAGATATTTCATCAATCCCCGTGGCGTATTTGTCTGCGAGGGCTAATCCGCCACAAAATTCCGCCGCGCCGGGTGCGCCCGTTTGCTCCCAAATGCTCTGTATTCCGCAAATTTTTCCGGGCAATCAATCTGGCCCCTCGCTTGCAGTCGAAGTCCTCGCGCGGAGGGCTTGCAGCCTTTCGCTTCAAATCGGCAGCAGAAGATGGAAAGGTGAATTGATTATGAAAATGAGACTCAGCCTCGCGGCTATGACGATGGCGTTGGCCCTCTCCGTGACAGGGGCGGCGTCCCCCGCTAAGAATAAAGTGAAGTGGAGTGCGGCCCACAGGGAGGCCGTCGCGAAGTGCAACGAGGACTACAACGCGGCGCGCAAGGAGGCCAGGACGAAGAGGGGTAAAGAAAGAAAAGAGGCCGAAGCCTCCGCGAGACAGGCCCGCAAGCAGTGCCTCGCGGACGCGCCGAAATAGCGGGCGCGAGCGTCGTGGGTTTGCTCGCCAGGGGAGTGGCGTTGGCCTGAGCGGGAAAAGCGCGCGCTCGTCTGTCGCCCGTTGCCACGCGTGGGTGGCCCAGCATTCCCGCGTGACAGGGGAAGCGATTGCCGTCGCGGGTAGTCGCTTCCCCTTTGGCATGCGTGCGCGCGTGGTCACGCGAAAGCGCACGCTCCGGCGTGGGCTTCGGCGGCGACAAGATTTATACTTGAGGACGCGACCACGGCTCCCGTCTCCTCGCTCGACAGTCGCACCTGTTAAGGGTCTGTTAGATGCGTCCGCTCAAGCTTCATACCAAGACGACACTGCTGGCTTGCGCCATCACGCTCGCGGTCCTGGGCGTGGTGTTGGCGCTCGTCAGCATGCGCGTCGCCGAGCGCATACGCGAAGAGCAGAAGGCGCTGGCCGACATCCAGGCGCTCAATCTCGCCGAACACATCAGCGCGTTGCCTGAGCCGCGAGACCCGGCGGCGCTCGCGCGCGCGGCGACTCTGGTCCACGGCGGCCGCCCTGACGCCGTGACCGTGCGCGTCTGGGAGCGAGTCGGCGGCGTCTTCGTCCCCGTCGTCGCGTCGTCCGAGGCCGCGCCGGTCGAGGACATCCCCGAAGAAGTGACCGAAGCCCTGCGCGGCGGGCTCGCCGCACGAAGCGTCAGCGCGCGGCCCGCCGGGGCCAACGACTCACTCTACAGGGTCTTCGCGCCCGTGACCGAGGGCGGGCGTTTGAGCGGGGCCGTCGAGGTGATCGAAAAGCTGGACGATGCCCCGGCGATTGCCCTCCGCTACGGGCGCGGCGCTATCTTGATGGCGCTCGTCGCGGTCGCCTTAATCACGCTCGGCATCTACCTCCTCTTCCGCCACGTAGTCTATCGCCCCCTGGAACATTTGCTCGGTGCGATGACGCGCGCCAAGGCGGGCGACCTGAAGGCGCACGCGCCCATCTTGGCAGAGGACGAATTGGGGCTCTTGTCGCGCGAGTACAACGACTTGATAGCGCGTCTGGGCAAGGCCACTGAGGAACGCGAAGCGCAGAAGCGGCTTCTACAGGAGCGCGTCCATGAGGCGACTGCCGAACTCGCGGAACGCAACGCGCAGTTGGAAGAGACCAGCTTGGAGTTGTGGCAGACGGCCAGGCGCTTGACCGTGCAGGAACGGCTCGCGGCCGCCGGGCAGACCGCCGCGCAGTTCGCGCACGAGGTCGGGACACCACTCAATCTGATTAGCGGGCACGTCCAACTGCTGCGCATGAATCTGCGCCGCGACCCCGAGGCCGCCGAGGCGCGGCTTCAGACCATCACCGCGCAGATAGAGCGCATTGAGCGCATCGTGAGACGGATGCTGGACCGCACGCGGCCCGTCGCGCCCGCGCTCGTAGAGCTTGATCTCAACTCGCTCCTGCGTAGATTCTTCGACGCGACCGCCCCGGCGCTCGACGCGCGCGGCGTCCGCCTCGTCACATCTCTGGACCCGCAGCTCCCGCGCATCGAAGGAGACGCAGACCGTTTGCAGCAGGCTTTCATCAACCTCTTCAACAACGCGCTGGACGCGATGCCGGATGGCGGCGAATTGCGCGTGCGGACTTTCAGCGTGGAAGAAGACGGCGGCGTCGGCACGGCGGCGGTCGAATTCGCGGACACGGGTTGCGGGATGACGCCGGAGGTCCAGGCCAAAATCTTCGACCCGCTCTACACGACGAAGGAGCGCGGCCGTGGGACAGGGCTCGGGCTGGTGGTCGTCAGCCAGGTCGCAGGCGATCACGGCGGGCGCATAGAGGTCGAG
>JADMIO010879521.1_pt1 | contig 14534 bp, 12 predicted proteins | sample 8958161 | NCBI WGS metagenome assembly JADMIO01 (sample SAMN16585339, study PRJNA669376) | soil metagenome | isolation source: Crop rotation soil | place: USA: Cullars Rotation, Alabama | collected 2011 | reverse complement strand
CGCGACAACTTGTCCACGTGGAATTCTAAGCTTAGGATCCCAATGTGCTGGAAAGTGAGGTCGCTCAAGTCCTGGCCGGAATTACGGGTATCCGAATCGGTCGATCCATCCCCGGTGGAAATGTAAAGCATCCCGTCGTGCCCGAACACGATACCGCCCCCGTCGTGCCCTCCCGAGTTCCACTCGATGATGACGCGCTCCGAGAGCGGATCGCAACGGCGGGCCCCCTCGCGTCCGACAGTGAACCGGGAGATGCGATTCGTGTCTTTCAGATCGCCCGTGGAGCCATGGAGAAAAACAAAAAGCTGGCCGTTGGTGCGATATTCCGGATGAAACGCGATGCTGTAAATCAGCCGGTCGTTTATTTCAAAAACGGTCTCCGTCTGGACTGCGTTAGGATCATCGGGTACGCGCAGAATTCTGGCAGGCCGCTCCTTTTCCGCGCCGGCCAATACAATCAGCAGGCTGCCGGTGTCCGGCTCAGGCGTGAGGAAGACCGGCGACCGCCACGGGATGTTAATGAATGTCTTTTCGACCGTGAAGGGCAGGGGTGGATCGGGTGAGCCGGCCACGCGTGAGTTCGTCCAGGGAATCCGGTGGTCGATGCCGAAGGGTGGTTGTTCGTCGGCGGCGGGGAGGTGGGTGGACAGGCCAGCGCATATGACGAACAACAGGGTGGCCATTCCGGGCGGCTTCACGGCAGCCGGAGTGAGGAGGTTCCCGGCCCGGTGGTATGCACCGCCGTTTTGTTTAGGCGCGTTCGTTATCATCAGAGGTTGCGCCCCTACAGGGCTTGAGTTTTCCGTGTGATGGAATCCCGGGGCTTTCGCATGGTGCCCCGTTGGGGCACGTGCCCCCCGGGGCATGTGCGCGGTGGGGCGCGTGCCCGTTGAGGCATGTGCCATGCGAGCATTCATCATCATACGAACATTCATCATTGTTCCCTCCACTCCCGCATCGGTGGCGGGGGCGGTGGCTCTTTCCATCGCCAGAGGGGTTGATATCCAAGGGTGAGATACGGCGTCTCCACGCGGCGCTGGTCTTCTTTGAGCGAAACCAGGAGCGCGTGCAGCGTGCCGGACGTTAGGAGGGTTCGTTCCACGTTCCATGCGGGTTTACCCGTGAGCATCATTTCTTCGATTCCGTGCAGCATCCATGTGAAGTGCATCCCGGGCCGGCCCTCCTGCGTCCAAAACAGCGACGACTCGATGGGAGGAACCGGACTTTCCGGGCCATCGCTGGCGTAGCGCCAGGCGGCGGACCATTCGCCTGCGGCGCCATTTAACTCCAGCAGGTGGGCGCGCAAGCCATCGGCATATTCGACGCGATACAGTTTTGGCTCCGGCACGATCTCGCGCAGGGGACGCCCGCCGCCATAACGCTGCGACAGCCGTTTCCACGCCTCGTCGAACAATTCCGTATCGAAGCTCTTCTCCGCGAACGCCTTCCACACCGCCTCACCGGCGAAGCTTTGCACGGCCTTGATGCCGGTCTCTCCTCCCTGGCGCTGTTCGGCCAGGGCCTGGACGGCTTCGAGGGCGTGGAATCCGTAGTGCTCGGTGATGTGATAGGTGATGGCGACGATCTCTTTCAGGCGCGCCCCGCGTTTTACGTCGGCTGCGGGACGGCGCCATGTGCCGGGGACAGATGATCCGGCCATGAGAGGGATCTTCATCTCCTGCGCGCTGTCGTAGATGAATTTGGCATCCTGCCAGTTGTCGGCGAGATGTTTGTCGATGAAGACGGGCACCACGCGGCCGCTGGCTTTAAATACCTTGAGGGTCTCCTCCCAGAAGCGGCGTTTCGGATACTGCGTGTTGCCGACAGGAGATTTGGGATACTCGCCATGCTCGGCGATGAGCAGCACGCCATCCACGGCGAGTTTTCCTGTGCCCAGCGTTAGCGCGTCCTCCACCGTCTCACTCACTCGAAACCGGTGGGAGGCGGCGAGCAGGCGGCTGATGTCTTTCTCTGGTTTTTGATCTGTGTAGAGAGAGGCTAACTTGAGGGGGGAGTCCTTGCCTTTGCCATCGAGGGTGTCGGTTAGAAGCAAGCGGCTGACGATCATGTCCGCGTGCGAGTTGTGGTTATAGACCGTGACGATGGCGGCGACCTTTTTTGCGGGGGGCGCGCTGGCGGGGTCGGCAGCGTGAACCGGGATGATAGCGACAGCGGCCATGGCCGTGATCACGACACATTTAAACCGAAGCCATTCACTAACTCTGGTGCGCCACGTGACGCCGGGGAAACACTGATTCAATCGGCGCGCGGTTGGAGTCCCGCCTTTAGGCGGAATCACCAACCGGAGAAACCTGAAGCCAAGGTTGATGATTCCGCCTAAAGGCGGAACTCCAACGCTCCCTCGGCATTTACGCAGCGCTTCTCTAACGTATCGCTCAGGTCTCATCGTCCGTGCGTGGTTCATTTCGTTTTCGATGATTGAATTCGCACCACGCCATAGACCAAAAACTCCGGCACGTTAAAGCGAAGGCGACTGCCGGCCTGCTCGAATTGCAGGACACGTGGTTGCTCCGTTTCGGGCGTAAGAAATTCCACGCGGGACACGCGAAACTCCGGATCCAGTTTCATGTCGGTCTTGCCCGCCGCAGCGGCGATGGGCTTTTCATCCTTGATCCCGCTGCCACGATTCGTCTTATCGGCGGGCTCCTCCCGGTTGTAGTTCACGAAGTGCAGCGTGACCTCGTCGCCAGCCGCGGGACGCGATGCGGAGACACGCACCGTTGCCGGCATGTCGAACCGGCTGCGGTCAGCAGGCAGGCGCTCAGTGATCCCGCTGACCACCACTTTGGCATCAGCAGCATCAATGACTAACGCATAGCGTTTTCGCACAGCGTCTGCGGCGAGGTCATCGGGAAAAACATCGAAGAGGACGTGATCATTCAGCAACTGTTTGCCGAGCTCCTTGAACCTCGCGACGGCGGCCACGTCGCCTTCATGGACGCGGGTCCGGGGAAAGATCAGCAGCACTTCGGCGTGCGGACGGTTCGCTTTATACAGGGATTCATAGCGCCGCAGGAAGCCGTAGTAGCGTACGATCTCCCGGCGCGCCTCCGGGTCTTCAAAGGAAGTGTAGAAACCCATCGGCGCGCCCCCGTTGGCGGCCAGTTCGGCGATGGCGGCGCGAATGCGGACGCCCTCGTATTTGCCGAGAGTGAAGGGTTTGTCGTCGAAGGCGCCGCGAATGTAACGCGCCTGCAGGGTGCCCTCGCCAAACACTCCCGCCGCAAGGTCTGTGCGGCTGGCCATATCTCCTGTGCTGTACCACAGGTAGTCCTCGTCCCGTCCCCACATTTCGCCCGGCAACGAACAGCGCTCGTCGCCGCTGATCTGGCCGAAGTCGCCAAGGTGGTTCCACTGCGCGACCAGCAAATCCGGTTTCAGCGACCGTCCGTACTGCACAAACACCTCGTCGAATGCCTTTTTGTTAGCGACTTGCGAAAACCGCAGCATCTCTCGCCGCAGCGGCGTGGATTGCGCGGGATCGTGCCAGGACACAATTTCGTCGAATTGATGCGTGTCCACATTCGTGATGGAAAAACGCTTCGTGAGTTCGCCGCCGCTAAAGCGTTCGCGCAGAAACCGGCGGAATGCCGCCACGCAATGTTCGCAAAGACAATCGTGGCGGTAGAAGTAGTTGGCGATGAATCCGTCCACCCCGCGCGAAAGGCCGCACTTGATCCATGCCTTCAGCACCGCGCGCCAGTGCGGATTGTTCAGACAGGCCCAATACTCCTTCATGCCGCCGATGCCATAACTGTTATTCGAGATCGGCTTTCCGGCTTTATCCTTTTCGAGGAAATCAAGTGCGTCAGCGACGGGTTTCGGGCCGAGCAGCTTTTCGTCCCATTGATCGCGATAGAATTTGAAAAAGCCGCGTGGCCCCTCCGGACTTTCCGGGTCTCCGACGAGGAATTTCACGTTCATGTGACCAACGACTTTCACGCCACGGCGATGCAGCTCAGCATTGAGCCGGGTAAACCACTCGCCGCACTCCCGGTGCCCGCGCACCGGCAGATGCGCGGGATAACCATTCCCATGGGCCGTATCCGCAAGGCTCCAGAAGTGCGCCCCGTAAAAGCCTACCTGCACCACATCGGGCTTCACATCATCGACGAACGGCAGGTAGCCGGGGTCCGCGTATCCGGCCCAGTGGGCGATGAGACGGGTAAACTCAAACCGCGGCGGGCCCGGTGGAGGCTTCGCGCCTTCCGGCAAGGGTTGCACCGGCGGGTTGCCAGGATCGAGCGCGCGGGCCTCGGCGCAAGGCAGGCACCAGGCGGCAAGCCCCGTCGCGCCGTTGATTATCAAATGCCGGCGCGTGATCGGCCTGGTTGCGGAGAGCCTGACGAATTGGTTCATCGATTCAGTAAGTTGATCAGGCGATGATATGGAGCCGGTGTGGGGCGGCAAGACTTTTGGGTCCCGGTCAACCAATACGGCGATGCGGTCCCGGGTGATGAGAGACGCGTTCAGACGAATAAAGCTCTTTCACTCATCGCCTCGCGCTCCTTTCCGGTACGCCATGAGCTTCGACCTCGCCGGAAAACGCTGTGCCGTTTAAGGCTTGACAGATTATGCATCATCATTCACTTTGCGACACAAAGCTTGAACACCCATGAACCCCAACATGCACGCGAACAAGACGGTGGCAGAAAGGACGAGCGACGGCGGTGGACGGCACCGGAGCCTCTGGAAGGGCCCGGCATTCATCACCGCGCTCATTCTGCTGATCCCCTTGCTGGGAAACCATTTCGTGGAGGGATGGAACTGGCCTCCCAAGGCCTTTGTTTTGCTCGGCACTCTCCTCTTCGGCATTGGTCTAACATACGAGCTGGTCACCCGAAACAGGAACGCCATCGCCTACAGAGCCGCCGTCGGCATGGCGTGTGCGGCGGCGTTCCTCCTCACCTGGGGGAACTTCGTCCAAATGGCTGACGTCAATCCTGCCGCCGCAATGTATTTCGGGGTGCCTATTATGGGGGTCATTGGTGCCGCCGTGGCGCGCCTGCGGCCAAATGGAATGGCACGCGCCTTGGTCGCCACCGCGCTCGCTCAAGCCCTGGTCCTGGCGGTCGCGCTGATGATGCTGATTAAACGAAATCCCGAGGTTACCTCGTGGACACCGCCTGAATTGAGAGGGTTTGGTGGGAATGCGTTTTTCGTCATGTTGTTTACCGGGTCGGCGTTGTTGTTTCGGAAAGCCGGGCACGGGGAGTCCGCAGCGGGCGTCCGTACTCACCGCTGCTGACATCAAGGCATGATATGTCGCGTCAGCGACCCGGGAGCCGTTGCAACCCGCCGCCGATCCGGAGAAACCTGTCACCGCCGCAGTGGAGAAAAATTCGCTGCTGAAAATATCGCGCGCAGGGCAACTCATCGCCGTCATGCCCCTGGCTTTCGCGCGCCCGGCCCTGCGTGGCCGCGGCTCGTGGACCGTGCTCGATGTCATCCCGCAGCCGCGCCTGACCACCAAACGGGAGCCGCGCGAAGCGCCGAAATTCCCGCCTGCGGACACGCCGCCGCCGTCCCTAACAATCCCGCCGGCATTCTCTGGATCCAGCTCGCCAAGGCCAAAACCATCGAGCCTTTGCCCTGGAGTAAATCAGACGGCGGTCTTTTCTCTGTAGGCGCGATAACGTTCGCGCTGTTCCCGGGTGAGATGGGCGGGATTCGCGCGGGGATCGGGAATGTGGTTGATGCGGCTGCGGATCACATTCGCCATGTCGGCGGCGCAGTTTTTGATGTGTTCGGCGTGTTCACCCGCGAAGAGTTCATCGACAGTGCTGCGGAAGAGCGAGAGCCAGCGGTCGAATTGCGGACGGCCCATTTCGGTTAGGGAGGTGAGCTTCGCGTGGACTGCCAGCGGATTGCCCGTGTAGCCGCCGCTGCGGAAGAGAACCGTTTCCCAGAAGGCGTACATCCTCGGAAGGTGCGTCGTCCAGTCCACCTGCGCGATGTCGTTGAAAATAAAACCCAGCACTTCGTCCTCGCGAATGCGCTCGTAGAAGCGGTTGACCAGTTGTTCGATTTCAGGGCGGCCTTTGAGGTCGGGTCGGGGGACAGGATTCATGGCGGAACGGGAAGGGGAATATCAATGAAGCAGGGAACCGGTTTCAGGGGCTTTGTCAGGGGAAGCCGGCGCCGCTTTCCCCGCAGCCGGATTTGCGGCAACAGGTACGGAGATTTCCAGCGCCGCAAACCGGTCCTCCAGACCTTTGCGATTGGGGACGTGACATTTCTGGCATTCGTTCTGGAGCGTGACGGCTCCGGCAAAACGGAGGGTGCCGTTTTCCACGGCCACGACTTCCTTTTCGCCTGCGGTGATGGACTTCAGGGCCTTTTTTCCAAACTCGTCCCGGGAGAGGTTGTCGCGATTCATCGCCGTCTCGTCCGTGGCGAGCCAGCGCATGGTGATGCCCTGTTCTTCGCCGATGGTTTTGAAGACGTCCTTCAGGGATTCCGAGGGAATGGCCTTGCCGGCGCCTTTGCGGAAAAAGTCGCGGTGCATGACCTGGAGCGAGCCTGAAATGGCGGCATGGAGCAGTTGCGCCCGCACGGTGGCCTCGGGCACTCCCGGAAGGACCTGACCCCGCTCCGCAGGAGCGGGAGCCGGCCCTTCACCGGCGATGCCGGGGGAAAAGCAGACACCGCCCGTGGATAGAAGGGTTGCAACCGCCGCAGCCGCGCAGAGCAACTGTCGGGAAAACCTTTTACCTGTCGTCATACCGGACATGTTGTTAGGGGAGTGCGGGGTGTCTCGAGCGCCTGACGGGGACCGAAGAATTCAAAGTGAGCCTGGGATGCCGGGATGCCCCATGCGAGCAGTTGGTGATAAATATTCACCATGAAGGGCTTGGGCCCGCAAAAATAGTAATCGGCATCCCGTCCCGGGACGAGCGATTCGATTAACCCGGCATCGATTTGCCCCTCGCTGACGGGCCCGCCATTCATGTGCTGCCGGTCGATTTCGGAGGGATCATCGTAGCGGTAGCGAACAGTCAGGTTCCGATGCGCTTTGGCGAGGTCGTCGACGCGCTGCCGGAAGGCATGCACGCGGCTGCTGAGGCAGCCGTGCAGAAAGAGGATTTGCCGCTCCGGTGTTTGCTCCAGAGCACTGAGCAGCATGCTCATGACGGGTGTGATTCCCACGCCGGCGGACAGCAGAACCAGCGGACGCCGGTGCTCTTCGGCGGGATCGAGGAAAAACTCTCCGCACGGCGGCCCCACTTCGATTTTATCCCCCGGGCGGACGTGCTGGTGCAGGAAGTTTGACACAAATCCGTCCGGCTTGCTTTCCCCGGCGCCGGTCTCCCGCTTGACGGATATCCGGTACCATGGATTTCCAGGTTTGTCGGACAGGCTGTAATTTCGCATGGTGCTGTGCCCGCAGGGACTGGGCACACGCAGGGTGATGTATTGCCCTGGTTTGAAATCCGGCACGCTGCCGCCATCGGCAGGTTCCAAATAGAACGAGGTGATGGTTTCGCTTTCCGGTTCCTTTCTTGTGGCGGAAAAGGTTTTGAATCCCTCCCAGCCGTTCGGGACCGTGCGGTGGGCCTGATAAATCTGCTCTTCCCGCCCGATCAGAATGGCCGCGAGAAATTGATAGGCCTCGCCCCACGCGTTGATGACCGCCTCCGTGGCTCCCGCTCCCAGGACCTCCTGGATGGAGGCCAGCAGGTTGGCCCCCACGATCGGATAGTGCTCCGGCTTGATTTGCAGCGAGGCGTGCTTTTGAGCGATGAGTTCCACGGCGCCGCCGAGCACTTCCAGATTGTCGATGTTGGCGGCATAGGCGCAAATGGCGGCGGCGAGCGCCTTCTGCTGGAGACCGGCGCCCTGGTTCGCCTGATTGAAGAAGGGCGCCACCTCCGGGTTATGCTGAAACATCCGCTGGTAAAAATGGCGCGTCAGCAGCTCCCCGTGTTCCTCGAGAATGGGGGCGGTGGATTTGACGATGGCGATGGTGGAGGCACTGAGTTCCGGAAGCATGATGTAAATAGGTATTTGACATACCTGTTTGGAACGGGCATTCTTGCAAGCGGTTTCGATTCTTTTTCCGAACGCGCCATTACCCCGTCCCGTGCAACTGACCACCTACACTGATTATGCGCTGAGGATGCTCATCCACCTCGTACCGCGGCCCGGCGAAACGGTGAGCACGCGGGAAATTGCAGATCACTACGGCATCTCGCTGAATCACCTCGTCAAAGTGGCGAAGTTCCTCACGCAGAAAGGCTGGCTGGTTTCCACCCGGGGCATCGGCGGAGGCGTCTCGCTGGCACCGCATACGGCCGCAGCGAAAGTGGGGGACATCGTTCGATGCACAGAAAACACCGACCTTGTGGAGTGTTTCCACATGGCCACCAACACCTGCCCCATCCATCGCGCGTGCCGGCTGAAACCGATCCTGCATCAAGCGAGACAAGCCTTCTTCGATGTGCTGGATTCCTACTCGGTGCGAGATCTCGCCCGCAGCGCAGGTGAGTTGAAGGCATTGCGCCCGCCGCGGAGGGCGGGAATTAGCTGATCCGCATTTGTTAATGTCAGAGGTGGATAAGTGCCCGGCCCTGCGCCCGGGCATGCACGCGCCTGGCAATCCGTGACTGGAAGCGGTGCGCCCTCCCGTCCGCACTGCCTCGCACCGCGCAAATCCCGTTGACATCAAAATATCATTATGATATCACCGCGATGTCACACCCAATCCTGCCATGGCCCACACACCCGCATTCACAACGTCCACAGAGCATACTCCGGAGAAAATCGGCACCGCCGCCAGCGGCTGGGGGATGCTCCTGCTCAATCTGACGCTCCTCTTCGGAGGCTTCGCCCTGCTCGTTCTCGGAATTATCCAGGCCGAGCAGAATCACCGGTTCTCATGGCTGATCCCCCTGGGTCCACTGGTCTCCCTGCTCGGCTTTCTTTTGCTTTTCGGCCTGTTCACCCTCCAGCCCAATATTGCCAGGGTCATGATTCTCTTCGGCGACTACCGCGGCACGATTCGAAAAAGCGGCTTTTTCTGGGCCAATCCCTTCTACGCCCGGAATCGTGGTCGCGTGGAATTGCCAGGCGCGTCGTCGAAGAATCCCCAAACGGGAAGGACGGAGACGCCGCACCGCACGCTCGACTCCAGGATCTCGCTGCGGACGCGCAACTTCATGAGCGAAAAGATCAAAGTAAACGACAAAGGCGGGAACCCTATCGAGATCGCCGCAGTGGTCGTCTGGCGTGTCGCCGACACCGCGCGCGCCGCCTTCGATGTGGATGACTTTGAGACCTATGTGCATATCCAGAGCGAGTCTGCGCTCCGCCACATCGCCAGCCTCTACAGCTACGACCACGCGGAGGAAAACCAGCCGACCCTGCGCGACAGCGCGGATGAAGTCGCCATGGCACTCCGGAGCGAACTCAAAACGCGGCTGGAGAATGCCGGCGTGACCGTGGATGAGGCTCGCCTCACACACCTCGCTTACGCACCGGAGATCGCCCAGACTATGCTCCGCCGCCAGCAGGCCGAAGCGGTCATCGCCGCCCGGCAAAAGATCGTCCACGGCGCTGTGAGCATGGTCGAGATGGCCTTGCGTGAGTTGTCGGAAAAGAGCGTCGTCCACCTCGATGAAGAACGAAAGGCGTCCATGGTCAGCAATCTGCTCGTGGTCCTCTGTTCCGAAAGCCAGGCCACCCCCGTCGTCAACACCGGCACCCTTTACAGCTAAACTGAAACAGAATGGCAGCCCCGGAGCGAAAACCTTTTCTTTTGCGGATTCCTCCCGAGTTGTGGCAGGAACTCGAAAAGTGGGCCGCCGACGACCTTCGCAGCGTCAATGGCCAGATTGAGTTCATCCTCCGCCAGGCGGTGGCCAGGCGAAAGTCGCAAGCGGGCAGGGAACCGGGCGAGGCTGCGCCGCCCACTCAGGGATAGAATTCGGCGGCCGCTGCCCGGCGCGGCGCTCCCCGCATGTGCGAGGTTCGTGAATATTCGCTGAGGTTGCCTCAAGGAGTATCTTAGGTTAAGCAACCCGCGCAAAAAAGATGACTGCTGCTGACATAATCGGAACATGGGCAAAGCCCGGGAAGGCGGGCGAATTCGCCGTCATGATCACTGCATTTTATCTGCACAACAGTGGCAGAGCAGTGCGCGCTTCATTCATGTACAAGCCTTTCACAAATCTCAGGCCGGGGTATCTTAGTCTCGGAGCATGGAGCGGTGAAGGAGGCAAAATCTTCGTGAGATTTAACCATGATTCCAATCCTTACATTTTGACCTGCATTCCGCCGGATCAGATGGTCGTTGATTACGACGGCCACAAACATGTTTACAAGAAACTCACCGAAGCTGAGGCCTCGCTGAAAATCTTCAACCTTGAGGACGATCCGGATTCGGTCATTCAACGGTATCTCGAAACCGGCGAAACCCCGAAACCACAGGGCGAATAACACGCAGCTGGCAGACGGGTCGCTTTGAATAATCGATCAGGTTCGAAGAGGTCATGACTTGGAAACGCATCATCCTCCCCGCGGCGTTTCTAAAGGTCGCGAATGTCGCGGTCATTGCGTGCGGCGAAAATTTCCATATTGAGCTCCGGGCATCCTCATCATCAGAAGGCGGCGGCTTGGTTACAGGCTATCAGCGGTCTTTTCGCCACGTGCTCCGTCACCCAGGGCACGGTGGCACGGGAACATGCGAAACACGCGTCCGGGTTTCCGTCCCCATTCCCGCCTTGAGGCGTCTCAAGGCAGGATACTCTCGCGCCCATGATCCCGCTCGAAACGCAATCCTCCGAACCTCGCGCCGCGCGGGAAGAGCACCCGGTTAGTGGAATGGCAGTCGTTAGACGTTCACGGATACCGGCATGGTGCCGGGTCATTCTTGCGGGCACAGTCCTCTGCTCGTCTGCTTCGGCTGCGGATGCTGCGGCCGCCAGGTTCAGCATTACGTTGAACGGTCAGCCTAATGCGGAGATTGTGGTGGAGACGAAGCAGGCGGAGCCGCCGCTCGCCTTTGCGGCTCACGAACTGCAACGATACGTGAAGGAGATGAGTGGTGCGGAGTTGCCGGTGGTGCAGGTGGCATCCGGGAAACCGGCCATCGTGCTGGTCTGCCGGCCGCTCCAGCAGGACCAGCAGGCGCTGGAAGATCCCCGGGAGGAGGACCACTATCGTCTGAGCATTGAGGCGACGAAGCTGCAAATCGAGGGTGCCAGTCCGCGGGCGGTGCTTTTCGGCGCGTATGATGTGCTGGAAAGACTGGGCTGCGGCTGGTGTGTGCCGGGGGAGGATACGATTCCTAAACGCGGCACGCTGGAGATGGCGCCTCTGCAGGCGGACCTGCGGCCGGCGTTTCAATATCGGATCATGCTCGATTTTCCGCTGCTGACCGTCGCGCAGTCGATCGCCATCTCCGATTGGATCGCCAAGAACCGGATGAACTGGATGCACCCGTGCCCGAATGCGCACGGCGAACCGACTGCCTGGCATGAGCGTCGCGATAAGGTGTTGCCGGAATTGAAGCAACGCGGACTGCGTTTGCTCATCGGCGGCCACACCATGCACACGTGGATTCCGGAAGCCCATTTTGGGGCGCATCCGGAATGGTTTGCGCTGGACGGTGGCGCGCGGAAGGCGCCGACACTCTGCGTGACCAATGCGGAGATGACGGCAGAGTGTATCAAGAACATGCAGCGCTTTCTTGATCGTGCCCCTGAGACGGACGTCATCGATCTCTGGCACCAGGACACCGAGGCGTTTTGTCATTGCGCGAAGTGCACGCGTGGAGTGTTAGCAGAGACGAAGGATCAACAGCCGCCGCCCGTGCCGAAGGATGCGGTGCAGTCCGCTTACGTCATCAGTTATGTCGAATTCGTGAACCGGGTCGCGGCGGCACTCGCCAGGAGTCATCCGAAGGTCATGGTCGGGCCGCTCATCTACGGCCAGACTGATCGAGCCATGCCTGACGATTGCCCGGCGCTGCCGGACAATGTGTTGCTCGGCCTGGCTCACATCGGCCGGGACAGCTATCGTCCTCTCACCGGCGAGCCTAAATCGGCGGTCAACATGCGCTTTCTGGGGAATGACCTGACTTGGATCGCGAAAGCAAAACACTCCTACATTTACGAATACTACCACGGTTGGATAGTGCCGTACGTTTATCCGGGAGCGCAGATCATCGTGCGCGACCTGCAGACGTTGCACGGACTGGAGGTGCAAGGCGTCTCCTCGGATATGTACGGTTATTCGCCTATTAATATGTACGTGGCGGCGCGGGCGATGTGGGCACCTGGCCTCGACTGGAAGGCCGCGGTCCGCGAATTTTGCGTGCGTTACTATGGCGATGTGGCGGAGGAAATGGCGGAGAACGAGATCCGTCTGGAGACCGGCATCTTCGGATTAAACGGCTATCAGGCGAATGGGGCGCGGGATCCGGAGAGCGCGACTCGTCCGGCTGCCGGCCGTTATCTGGAACAACAGCGTCCCGGACAGATCGCGTTTTTGGAAGGGCTGATCAAAAAGGCGAAGGACCCGCAAGTTAGGGTGCGTTTGGAACGTGCGCTTAAACCTTGGGCGCAGTGGAACAAGGAGCCGCGGTTTTGGGCCTTTCCTGAATTCAAGGATTCCAAATGAGCATGAACCCAAGAGCGCATGGGATAACCGTCCGTGGTCGCTATGCGACCGGTGCCCGTCCTGTTTTGAAAAGGCCCGGAGGGCCGTCAGAAATTAGCCGGGGGTGCAGCGAGGCACGAGCGGAACCCCCGGGACAGGCCCCAATAATATTGGCGATGTGCGCCCCGGCAGGGGCGACAGAACCACGGTGCATTACGCGCGCAAATTTTTCTACCGCCCCGCCGGGGCTCTCATCGCCGATATTTTTTTTGTTTTCCCGGTGGTTCCGCTCGTGCCTCGCTGCACCACCGGCTAATTTCTTGCTGCGCCTCCGGCGCGCATTTAGCTGCGGCTCTGCCGCGCCGTTAGCGCGAATGGTCGCGATCATCTGCCCGATGTTCGCCGCACTTCTCCCGGCAGGGGCGGCAGAGGCGCCCATCGTAGTCGATACCCGCAAACAATTATTCCTCGACGATTACCTGATTGCTTCGATGACGAAGGTGAAGCGAACGGTGGAGCAGGTGCAAAAGTTTTCCGGCAATCCTGTTCTCGCCAGGACGGAAACCTGGGAGTCGCCCATGGCGTTGATTTATGGCTCGGTGATTCGCGACGGGAACGGATTCAAGATGTGGTACATGAGCCGTAACAAGTCGGGTTATGGTGTTAGTTACGCGACGAGCGACGACGGGATTCGATGGAACAAACCACGCCTGAACCTGACTCTGGTCGATGGAGAAACTTCGAACATTCTCTTCAACAAGGAAACCATTTGGACGGGGTCCAAAGAACTTCCCTACTTCCAGGAATTGTTCGGCGTGCATCGCGACGACCGCGAACCCGACGCCGCTCGCCGCTATAAGATGGCGGTGCTGGGCATCGACTGGAAATACAACGGGCCGGACAACCTGCCGTGGCACCACGGTCAGCGACGCGGCCTCGGCATCGCCGGCAGTCCGGATGGCATCCACTGGAAACTGATCGACAGTTGGGCCAGCGTGGCCATCTCGGACGGGGCCACGCACTGGATGTTCGATCCGGCGCGCGGAAAATACGTGCTCTATGGCCGCACGCTTTTGGAGAAGCCCGAAGTCAAGGCGGCCTGGTCCACCAACGAGAAGTTCAAGGACTGGTATTCCGGACGCGCTGTCGCCCGCATTGAATCAGACGACTTTGTGAAATGGGATTTTACCAGGCCCCTCTCCGCGCCTGTCGTGATGACGGCGGATCTCCAGGACAAGCCCATTACGGAAATCTATTCGCTGAAAGTCTTCCCGTATGAAGGCATCTATATTGGCCTGGTGCAGGTGCTTCATTCCGCGCCGGAGGAGGGGACGCTGGATGTGCAACTGGCGGTGAGCCGCGACAGCGTGCACTTCACCCGCGTGGGAGACCGCGGCACATTCATCCCGCTGGGACCGGTGGGCAGTTGGGACCGCTTCAATCTGTCGCTGGCCAACAACGACCCTATCGTCGCGGGCGACGATCTGCGCTTCTACTACAGCGGGCGGTTGTACCGGCACGAGCCCTATTCCGGGCCGGACAAAGGCGTGGATAAAAGCAGTATTGGCTTCGCCACCATCAAACGCGATCGCTTCGTCGCGCTCGAAGCGTCCTTTGACGGCGGGGAAATCACGACCAGGCCATTGCAACTGAAAGGCAAGACGCTTCATCTCAACGCAAAATCCGACTTCGGCGACATCGTCGTCGAAGTCCTGGACGTGAATGACAAATTGCTCGCACGTTCCGCCTCCATGCAACGCGACAGCCTGGATATCCCGGTAGAGTGGACGACTGGAGATACCGGGAAACCCGATGAGTTAGTCAAACTGCGCATCAAACTCAACAATGCGCGCCTCTTCGCGCTGTGGTGCAGCCAGTGACCTGCGGCGGGGCGGGCATCACTTCGTATCCAC
>JADMIO011204706.1_pt1 | contig 14535 bp, 5 predicted proteins | sample 8958161 | NCBI WGS metagenome assembly JADMIO01 (sample SAMN16585339, study PRJNA669376) | soil metagenome | isolation source: Crop rotation soil | place: USA: Cullars Rotation, Alabama | collected 2011 | reverse complement strand
GCCGCGACTTCAAGTCACGTGAATTCCAAGCTTCGGATCCCACTGTGCTGGAAAGAATCACCGTCGCCGCGCGTACGGGCGGCGGCGATCCGGACGCCAACGCGCGTCTGCGCAAGGCCATTCTCGATGCCAAGGGCGGCAATATGCCGAACGACACGATCGAACGTGCGATTCGTCGTGGCACCGGTGAAGAAGAGGGCGTGAACTACGAAGAGATCACGTACGAGGGTTATGGTCCGGGTGGTGTCGCGTTGCTGATCAACTCCCTGACGGACAATCGCAATCGCACTGTGGCTGAGATCCGGCATCTCTTCTCCAAGAACGGCGGGAACCTTGGCGAAAGCGGCTCGGTCGGTTGGATGTTTGAGAAGAAGGGTTACATCATCGTCGACAAAGCCGCGAAGTCCGAAGATGAACTGTTTGAACTCGCGATCGACGCGGGCGCCGACGATCTGCGCGACGATGAAGATACTTTCGAGATCCTTACTTCACCCGATGCTTTTGAAGGTGTGTTGACGGCGATCAAAGGCGCGGGCATCGAACCGCAGGCAGCGGAAGTCGAGATGGTCCCGCAGAACTACATTCGCCTCGAAGGCGCTGACGCACGACAGATGTTGAAACTAATGGAAGCACTCGAAGATCACGACGACGTGCAGAAAGTCTCCGCCAACTTCGACATCAGCGAAGCCGACATGGCGGCCGTTTAAGCGACGGATTTGTCAGACGTGTCGGTTGCCAATTCTTCTGCTTCCGGCTTCGCGGCCTCGCCCATCACTATCCGCACATTGTGAGTCTTTTCGCCGTCGGTGAGTTCGATGGCGCCGTCGGCTTGTAACTCGCCGTCGACTTCGACACTGACAACGCCACGACTCACGCCTACCGGGTTCTCGACTCTGATGCGGTAAACAGCGCTTTTGCGACGGTAAGTGATCTCGAAGTCGCGCCACCAGCGCGGCACACACGGATCGATCCGCAGATGCGTGTTCTCGAGTTTGAAGCCGAGTATTGATTCGAGACCCGCGCGATACATCCAACCCGCCGAACCCGTGTACCACGTCCAACCACCGCGACCCGTGTGTGGCGGCACCGCGTAAACATCAGCTACGGCGACGTACGGCTCGACCTTGTACTTGTGTAGCCCAGCCCGCGTCGAAGAGTGATTGATTGGGTTCAGTAACGCGAACAGTTCGCCCGCGCGTTCCCCATCGCCGAGCAGCGAATATGCGATCAGCGTCCAGATCGCGGCGTGTGTGTATTGGCCACCGTTCTCGCGCACACCCGGAACGTAGCCCTTGATGTAACCCGGATCGAGACTGCCTTTGTCGAACGGCGGGGTGAACAGGATCACGAGTCCGTCGCCGCGTCTGATCAGGTACTCTTCGACGGCGGCCATCGCGCGTCCCATGCGATACGGATCGGACGCGCCCGAGATTACGGACCACGACTGCGCGATCGAATCGATGCGACACTCTTCGTTGCGTGCGGAACCGAGCGGCGTTCCATCGTCGAAGTAAGCCCGGCGATACCAATCGCCGTCCCACGCCTTTTCCTCGAGTGACTTCTTGAGGTTGTCGAGATGCTTGCGATAGCGATTGACGCGCACACGCTGCTTGCGCGCCTCGACGTGCGGCGTGAACGCGGCGAGCGCGGTGTAGAGAAACCAGCCGAGCCAAACGCTTTCGCCTTTGCCGCCTTGTCCGACGCGGTTCATGCCGTCGTTCCAATCGCCGCCGCCCATCAACGGCAAGCCGTGTTTGCCAACCGGAAGACTGCGATCGAGCGCTCGCGCGCAGTGTTCGAATATTGACGCTGACTCCTGCGAGACCGTCGGTTGCATGTACGCCTCGTGCTGGTCAGGCTTTAGCTGCTCCTGCTCGAGGAAGGGAACGATTTCGTCCAGCACAGCCGCATCGCCCGTCACCTCGATGTAGAACGCAGTGACGAACGGCAGCCAAATGAGGTCGTCCGAAATTCGCGTGCGAACGCCGCGTCCACTCGGTGGATGCCACCAGTGCTGAACGTCGCCCTCCTTGAACTGATGCGCACTGGCGAGCACGATCTGCCGGCGCGCAACGTCGGGGTGGCTGTAGACCAGCGCCATCACGTCCTGCAACTGATCGCGAAAACCGTAAGCGCCGCCCGATTGATAAAACGCGGTGCGCGCCCAAACGCGACACGACAGCGTTTGATACAGCAGCCAGCGATTCAGCATCGTGTCTAAGGCCTGATCGGGTGTGCGCACTTCGACTGCGCCGAGTATCTCGTCCCAATGGCCCAACACTTTCTCGAAAGCGGCGTTGACGTTTCCGCTCTGACGAAACTGCGCGACCAGCGTTTGCGCTGCTTCTTTCGACTCCGCCTCGCCGAGAAGAAACACGACCTCGCGCGCGGTCTGCGGCGGCAGTTCGATGTTCACCTGCAGCGCGGCGCATGGATCCAGCCCCGCGCCGTCACGTCCCGATAAACCAACGCGCCGCAATGCCGCCGGTGTTTCGAGCGAACGATTGCGGCCGATGAACTCCTTGCGATCGCAAGTGGCGCTTGCCAGTTCTTCGCTGGTCGCCACGAACGCGACGCGATCGGCAAACTCGTTATTGAACGGATTGCGCGCAAAGATCGTCGCCGCCTTTTCGTCGATCTCCGTGATGATGTACGGCGCGGTTGACTGGTGAGAGACGCCGAGGACCAGTTCATTGAAGTGGATCACGGAAAGTCGTCGCTTGCGCGGCGTGCGATTGCGCAAACGCAGCAGAAAGACTTTGACGGACGCGTCCAGCGGCGCAAACATCAGCAGCTCCTGCGAGATGCCGTGACTCGTGTGTTCGAAGACGCTGTAACCCTGGCCGTGACGGATGATGTACGGCTCTCGTTCGCGAATCGGCAAAGGCGTCGCCGACCAGACCGTACCGGTGTCCTCGTCGCGCAGGTAGATCACTTCGCCCGGCGGATCGCTCACTGCGTCGTTGGACCACGGCGTCAGACGATTCTCGCGGCTGTTCACCGACCACGTGTAGCCGCCGCCGGTTTCTGTGACCTGGAAACCAAAATCAACCGCGTTGCCGACGACGTTGGACCACGGCGCCGGCGTCCATTGTTCCGCGCCGAGCGTAGTTACGTATTCTCGTCCACCCTGATGAAATCCGCCGAGGCCGTTGAAAAATGTGAGCTCCGGCAGTTGCACCTGCGGTTCGGGATAGATCTGCGACGACGCACGTGGTACGAGCAGCGGCGGCAATGGTTCTTCGATGTGCGGCCGTTCGATCTGGTCTTCAAAAGTGCCGCGATCCGCGACGATCACGACGCGCGCGACGGCGTGCAGCAGAATGCGGTCCTGTTCGGGCAGTTGATCCGATCGACGCAAGTAAACTCCGCCGGGCTTGTCTTGCAGGTGTTGCAGTCCGCTGGTGCGAACGATTCGCTCCAGTTCGCCATGCAGCAACTGCATGTAATCGGTTGGCGTGTCGTTGAGGATTACGAGGTCGACGGTCAGTCCTTTGTAATGGAGGTATTCGTGAGCGCGCACCAACTTCTTCACGGTGCGCATATCGTCAGCCCTGCTGATGCGCACGACGACGACCGGCAAGTCGCCGCTGATGCCGTACGCCCACAGCGCCGACTGCGATTTCGTGTTGAGCGCGAGCACGTGCGGGCTCGGTCGCAACGATGGATCGGAGTAGATGATGCGCGCTGCGAGTCGTTGGAACAGGTGCGCCTCTTCCGAGTCGATACCGAGGTGCGTCATCTCGACTTGCGCCTTGGTCCAGGCGAGGCGTAGTTCGCGTTCGAAAATGTTTGGATCGTGATACTTGTCGGCGAGCGCCATCGCTTCCTCACGCGAACGCGTGACCGCGGTGCTGAACGAGCACCGCACGGTCTGGTTCGCCGGAATCCTGACGCGGCGTCGCAAACTGAACACCGGATCGAGCACGGCGCCCGTCGTGTTTGAAAGCGGACGATCCTCCATCACGGCGATCGGATTACCCGGCGTCCGGCCGCGACCCAGGAACCGGCCGCGATCCGTTTCGTACTGCACGGCGCCAATCGTTTCGCCTTCGACAACGACTACGTGAATGCCCCAGATCGGGCGGTCTTCAGACGATCGCTGCCGCCGATGGGCCATGATCGCGTTCTCCGCGTGCACAAACTCCGTTTCGATGAACAGATTGCTGAACGCCTGATGCGCGGCATCGGCGTTGGGACTCGCCAGCACGACTTCCGCATAGCTCGTGAGTTCGATCTCGCGCGTGCGCGTGGAGTTGTTGGTCAGCGTGATGCGTCGCACTTCGGCGTTGTCTTCGGCTGACACAACAACCTCCATACGCGTAGAGATGCCGGCGTCGGTGCGACGAAAGTCGGCTTTGTCTTCCGAGAAGGCGACCTGATAAGCGTTCGGTTTACTGCGCACTGGTTGATGTCCGGCGGACCAGATGGCGCCGCTGCGCACGTCGCGCAGGTAGATAAACGCACCCCAGTTGTCGCGCGTCACGTCTTCGCGCCAGCGCGTGACGGCGTCGCCTTCGCAGATCGAATAACCGGAACCGGCGGTAGTGAGCATCACGCTGTACGCGCCGTTCGAAAGCAGTTGCGTGCGCGGTGTGTCGAGGTTTGCCGTCTCGTAAACACGCGTGACCATGCCGGGCATCGCCTGGAGTACGCGGCCCGTCAGCACTTCTTCGGCGCGCGGATGAGCGGCCGGCACACCGACCGGGATGCGCTCCTGCAACAACAACTCTGTCGCTTGCACCGACGGGTCCGCGTGGAAATGTCGTTCGCACACCGCGCTGTTGAGCACGTTGGCGAGTGCCACCAGACTCATCCCCTGGTGATGGGCCATGAAAGCGCGAATCAAAACGGACTTCTGATCTTCAGGCAGTCGTTCAGGCGTGTAGTCGATCGATTCGTAGTAGCCGTACGGTCCAAACGCACCCTCGTTGCGCAACCGGCGCAGGTTTTCCATGGCCACGGACGGATGGACCAAAGCGGCAAGCAGGCTCGCGTACGGCGCGACGACTAGGTTTTCGATCAGTCCGCGTTTCAAACCGAGACCGGGAACTCCAAATGGTCCGTACTGGTAGTTCAGATGAAGATCGCGGACGTTGTAAGCGGCTTCGGAAATGCCCCACGGTACGCCGCGCTCTTCGCCGTACTCGATCTGACGTTTGACGATCGTTCGATAAGTTTCGTCGAGCAGGGTGTTCGGGTAATTACGCATGACGAGCAGCGGCATCAGGTATTCGAACATCGTGCCGGTCCACGAGATGAGTGCGCGTCCGCCGTCCACTTTCGTGAGCGCTCGGCCCATGCGGAACCAGTGTTGTTGCGGCACGTCTCCTTTGGCGATGCCGACGAAGCTCGCCAGCCGCGCTTCGGAAGCCAGCAGATCGTAGTAAGAGTCGTCAGGACGCGAAGCAGTCACGTTGTAGCCGATGGTGAACAGCTTGCGCTCGAGGTCGAAGAGAAACGAGAAGTCCATGTCGTCGACGATCTCGTCGCATCGGCGGGCGAGGCGAGTGAGTCGTGCGAGCATATCCGCAGAGGCGTGAGCACATTGCTCGAGTGCTTTCGTAAGACGAGCCGTGTTCGCCGTGGCCGTCGGGTTTTCGAGCGCCGCGAGATGGACCAGCACGCGGTCGCAAAGCTGTGGTACTTCGGCGAGTGTCGGTACGACGTCGAGTGTTTGAATCAACTGCGTCCATTCGTCGCCGGTGGCGCCAGTTTCGTCACGCAGTGTTGGCAGCAAACGACCCCAGGCCGTCAGCGTTTCCACGTCGCGGCGATGCGAGGCCACCTGATGCTTCAAAGAGCCGACCCACCAGCGCATTTCTTTGAAGCTGACGTCGCCGTGCTCGTGCGCGAGCGCATTGACGATGTCTTCGATTTCAGACGCGCGGCGGGTGAGGGAATCCAGCAGCACAAACCACGATTGCAGACTGTCGTTTTCGATCTTGAGCAGTTTTCGACATTCCCCAATCTCGTCCTGCAAGTGGCGCACAGTCACGACTTCAGTTCGTTGACGAACGCTTCCGAGAGACGTGGCCTCGACTGCGATCGCCTCGACTGTGTCTGACAGTCCGTCGATAATCCGCCGATCGAAAAGCTTCTGCTCGGGGAACGCGATGCACGCCTGTTTGACCGCGATGAGATGTCCGGCGAGATTGCCGCTGTCGACTGTCGAGATGTATTGCGGCAGGAGGGGTTCGAGAGTCTTCGTGTCGTACCAGTTGAAAAAGTGACCGTGGAGCCGCCCGAGACGCGACATCGTCGCGAACGTCAGTTCTTCGCGTTCAATGAATTCGATCGAACTTATGTAACCGAGATCGTAGGCTGACGACGTCGACAACAACAACAGACCCATGTTTGTCGGCGAGGTGCGATGAGCGGTGATTGGCGCCGGGTCTTCCTGAAAATTGTCAGGCGGCAACCAGTTGTCTTCGGGGCCGACGAACGTTTCGAAGAACCGCCACGTGCGACGCGCCACCAGCCGCGCGAACTCGGCGTCCTCAGGACTCAAAACCTCGCGTACCATGGCGCGTGGTTTGCTGACCCAGTAAGCAATGAGGGGCGACAGTAACCAGATCGCAGAAAGCACGGCGATGACCGGCAACGCGGAAGGTCGTAGCAACAGCGTCGACCCGAGCGCCAGCAACGTTAAAACCTCGGCGGACAGCATGAACGAAAGAAACGCTCCGAAGTCGCCGCGCGTCTGTCCCTCCGTTTCCGCCGCTGACACCCATTCAAGCAATCGCTTTCGCGAGAACAGCTTTCTGTACAGCGTGCGCAGGATCGCGTCGCACATCAAATAGGCTTGATGAGCAAGAAAGACGAATGAGAGTGCGATCTGCAACGTGTTGGTACGGAAGTCGCCCCACAGACTCCAGAAGTGACTGGTCCAGGGGATGCCTCGCGGATGGATCAGCAGACCCGTCGTGACGTGCAGGTAAACCGGAAACGCGATCGTCAGAAAGACAAAGAGGCTCCACAGCAACGGCGAACCGGCGAAGATCGTGCACGAAGCGACCAGCCACAGAAACAAGGCCGGCGCGACGAGACTGCGTCGCAGGTTATCCAAAATCTTCCAGCGCGCGATCGCCGGCAGCACGTTGCGCATCGGGTGGCGATCGTCGTCAGGCACTCGCGGCAACAACCAGCGGGCGATCTGCCAGTCGCCGCGCGTCCAGCGATGCGAGCGCTTGGCGTATGCAAGATACGACGCGGGATAGTCGTCGAGCAGTTCGATGTCGGTGGTCAACGCGCAACGCGCGAACAGTCCTTCAAACAGGTCGTGACTGAGGAGCGAATTTTCGGGCACGCGATGTTCGAGCGTGCGTTGAAATGCGTCGACGTCGTAGAGACCTTTGCCGGTGAAATTGCCCTCGCCGAAGAAGTCCTGATAGACGTCAGACACGGCGGTCGTGTAGGGATCGATACCGGTGTAGCCTGAAAAGATCTGCACAAACTTCGAACGCGACGCGCTCGAGAGTGCGATGCTGACGCGTGGTTGCAGGATTCCGTAACCGCGCGTCACGCGATTGTCGTGTTCGTCGATGTGCGGTTTATTCAGGGGATGAATCGCGGCGCCGACCAGTTTGCGTGCGACGTCACGCGGGAGTTGCGTGTCGGAGTCGAGCGTTATGACGTAGCGAACGGAGCCGAGTAACGCGTCGTCGGCGGTGGTGATGACGAAACTGGTGTCGTGCGCGCCACGCAGGAGCCGGTTGAACTCTTCGAGCTTACCTCGTTTGCGTTCCCAGCCCATCCACTTCTGTTCGCCGGGGTTCCAGAGTCGTTTGCGATGAAAGAGGTGAAACCGCACCCCGCCATGGTTGCGGTTTAGCGCTTCGATTCCGCTTTGCGCGACCGCGAGGAGCGCTGCGTCGTTCGGTGTCTCTTCTGATTGAGCATCGGGGAAGTCGCCGAGCAGTGCGAAGTAAATGTTCGGATCCTGGTTGGCGAGGAAGTGGACCTCGAGCCGCTCGACGAGTTCATGCACCTGCGCTTCGTTCATGAAAATCGTCGGCACGACGACGAACGTGCGCGCGTCCTCGGGAATGCCGTCTGCGGTTTTCATGCGCGGCAGCAAACGTGGCGGAAAGAAGTGCGTGAGGTCCCAGTTCAAGACTGTCAGTGCGAGATCGCTCGCCGGAATGAGTGCGAGTATGGCCGTGACCACCAGCATGGGCCAACCCATACCGTTACGCCGCATCGCCATCAGGATCAGAATCATTACGAGGGAAGTCATGAGCGTGAGGATGCCGAGATATGAAGCAGTCGCGTGTCGCAACAGAAAGCGCCGCAGACGTTCGATGGTTTGTGCTTGATAATGAAACGTCGTTTCGAGTGTCGGCAGTCCGGTATCGATGAGGTAGTAACCGACGTGTTTTTCCGGTTCTTCTTTTCCTTGCGCAGCGAAATCGAGCGCTGCCTGTGCGACTTCGAGTTCGGTGTGGCGCGTCCGTTTGCTGATTCGCTCGATTACGTGCCGGTAACGATCGCGCGAGGCAAACTCCATCCGTGAATAGACGCCGGCTGGATCTTTCCCGAGCAGCGATTCGATCAAACTGACTTTTTCGAAGAAGTCGTTCCAGTCGAGCGTCGAAAGCAGACGCATGCTGGTGATGATGTTTCCGACGGTGACCTGCGCCGCCGCCTGCCGTTGGTGTTCCCCGTGGATCAGTTGCTCGATGGTGGAACTCTCGGTTTCCAGACGTTTTTCAATCCAGTCCATCACCGGCATGACTGCGGGATGCTGTTCGCGCAGGCGTTGCACGATTTGGACCAGGAAGGTTTGTGGGAGTTCTTCCGGTTTACCTAAGCGTTCATTGAATGCGGGGATGACACTCGCCGGTTGCCGTGATGCGAGTTCGAGCAAGCGATCGGCGAGTTTGTCAGCGTCTTCGCGTTCTTCACGCGCGCGCGCCATCGTGATTGCCAGCCGTCGGAGGTTTTCGACCAGGGCGACACGAAGGGTGATTGCGACAGCCCAGAGTTCGCCAATCGAGAGCGGTGCGTTTTGTTGATAGGCGATGATGAATCGTCGCAGCGTGTTTGTGTCGAGACGCGAATCGGTATGCGCGATGAGCGCGAGCGCGACGGCGTAGATGCGTGGATAGCCGGCGAGTTCACCTGACGCGAGCTTTGGCAGTTCGTGGTAGTAACTCTTGGGCAGGTCCTCGCGGATCTCGCGCAGTTGTTCTTCGACGATGTGATAGTTGTCGACGAGCCATTCGGCGGCGGGCGAGATGGCGCGGCCGTTGCGAATTGCTTCGACGAGCGACTTGTAAACGGCTTCGAGTTTGCGGCCGTTGTCTTCGAGTCGCGGGAGAAGCTGTGCGCGGCCTTTGCGGGTTACGGTTTTGTGTTCGGCGGCGAGAGTTTGCGCGTACTGTTCGAGGCGCTCGACGCTGAAGAACTCGGCTTGAAAGGGCTTCTCGTTGTCGTCGCCCGCCGGTTTGCTGAATAAAGACAGAATCGTATCGACCACTGACATCGCGCAAAGTTAATCAACGGTAACCGTTCGAGGGGGAACTTCAGAATAGCATTTTGTGCTTGGTACTTGGTACTTGGTGCTTTGTTTTAACCACAAAGTACAAAGCGCAAAGGACAAAGATCCATGTATACTTTCGCGCGATGCGTGTTTTGGGAATCGATCCCGGAAGCCAAACTATGGGGTGGGGAGTTGTCGAAGGCGACAGCCGTCGCTATTCGCTGGTTGCGTTTGGAGCAGTGCGTGCCGCGTCTTCATTGAGCTTTCCGGCGCGGTTGTTGCGAATGTGCACGGGGCTTGAAGAAGTGATCGCGGAGCACCGGCCTGATGCGTGTGTGCTGGAAGATGCGTTTCTGGCGACGAACGTGAAGGTCAGTATGAAACTCGGGCAAGTGCGTGGCGTGGTCCTGTTGGTTGCGGAGCGGGCTGGTTTGGAGATTGTTGAATACTCGCCGCGGCTGATCAAGCAGACGATTGTTGGCTACGGGAATGCTGAGAAGCACCAGGTGCAGGAGATGGTGCGGTTATTATTGAAGCTTCGGAGTGTTCCGTCGCCGCATGACGCAGCGGATGCGTTGGCGGCCGCGATCTGTCATTTCCATCACGCGCAGTTTAAAGAACGAATCGTTGCGGCGATTGGGCAGTAGCCTGTTGCGCAGCAGCGATTCAAGTTGGATTTGATTTAATTCTTTCCTCACTGGAGAAACAAAATGCGTCCTCACAGAATCACAGTACAAGTCTCACTATTCCTCTTTCTTCTTTTCTCAACCAACGCTGCACTGGCACAGCAACGAAAACCGCCAACGGGTGGGCGAATCGCCGTCGTCGTGGACGAGCGACTGGCGGCACTCCGCTCAACACCTGCGTTGACTGGTAATCTCGTGCGACGTCTAGGTCGCGGTCGACTCGTGGCGATCCGATCTGTGAAAACTGATCGTGATGGGGTCACTTTCTTCTTCGTCAACGTCACGACTCGCACACGCGGCTGGATCCAACGTGAATCCGTGGTCTCACCGTCGCGCATCGGCGAGGACCAACGTTTATTGAATCTGATCGGAACCTCAACCGGCTTTGACCGCATCGTTCGCTGTCGCATTTTCCTCGATCACTTCCGTCGCTCACCGCTACGCCCACGAGTCCTATTAATACTCGGCGACACCGCGGAAACTCTCGCTGGGGATCTATCAAATCAAGCCCAACGCCGGTTGACCACGGATCCAGCCGAAGCTCCCGAGTTCAGTTACTTCCTGAACTACACCGGCCTGGACCGCTACAACCGCCAAGGTGTTCACTTCACCTTCGATTCCTCCACCAAACGCCTCCACTACGACGGCTCCGCCTGGCGCGAACTCCTTCGTCGCCACCCGAACTCCCCCGAAGCATCCGAAGCCCGTGAGCGCCTGATCACGCTTCAGAAACACGCTCCGTAAGCTTAGTTGCTACTCACAACAGCCTATGCTTTAATGCTCGCATGAGCTTTAGACGAGTACCTCATAAAGGAGTCAACTACATGGGCCTCACGCATGTACCAGTTACCATAAAAAACCTCAACACGGGTGATGCATTTACCTTGAAGTTTCTCATTGACACAGGCGCCACTGAGTCGATGGTCCCGGCATCGGAACTTAGAAAGATCGGGATCACGCCAGCAATGAGGCGTCCTTACGAGTTGGCAAACGGCCAACTTCAAGACTTCGACATTGCGGTTGCCGAGATGTCTTTTCTGGATGAAACAATCTTCGGAGAATTACTCTTCGGCCCGGAAAATGCCGAACCACTCCTGGGCGCGCTGGCTCTCCAGTCTGCCGGAATGCTGGTGGACGTCAGAAACGAAACGATAACCAAGCTTCCAGCACGCCCGTTGAAGTAGCGCAGTCAAGGGTTCACAACCCACCCACCATTCTCTATATTCTTCCCGATCTACCCGCGTTTGTGCGCGCGGAGCGTGAAATTTCGCCCGTTGCGGTGTTAATAATTCCCAAAACTCCCCGTCTATCAGGGTGGACGAAGGAGAAACACCGTGCAGGCAGCACTAAAAACCTTGCGATTAGTCAATAACGACGCGGTTGCCGGACATAACGACACCCGCAACAAAGGCAATCGAGACCCTGTCGGCGTGAATTCACAACAGGTTAATACACAACCCGCCAGCGAGCTGGAGTCCCTCTTCGAGGCGCACCACGGACGCGTTTATCGCACTGCCCACCGCATCACGGGCAGCTCCGCCGATGCCGAGGACGTCCTGCAGACCGTCTTTCTGCGCCTGATTAAACGCCAGGAGGACTACGACTTGTCTCGCAACCCGGAAGCGTACCTGTCCCGCGCCGCTATCAACGCATCGCTCGACCTGCTCCGCAGCCGTACGCGGTCAAAGGTCGTCGCGCTCGACGACGTCCACGCGGACACGCTCGCCAGCGGCTTTCGCAATCCCGAAATGGCTCATGCCGATCGCGAATTGCAAACCCTGCTGCGACAAGCTGTCGCGCGGCTCGGCAAGACCGCAGGCGAGATGTTTGTCCTGCGCTATTACGAAGGTTTTGACAACAAAGAAATCGCGGTCCTGCTAAACACCTCGCCATTGGTGGTAGGCGTCGTCCTCCATCGCGCTCGCACAAAACTGAGAAAAGAGATTGGGCACTATCTGGAGAAGCATCATGAAAAGCAATCGTGAAGACAAGATTCTCGACCAAATTACTGCTGACATCCGCAACGAAAAGATAGACGAGGCGGCGATGTCATCGGCGGCAGACCGCGTTTGGGCACGTGTCTCCGCTGCCGCAGGCGAGAGTGAACGTCATCTGCCGTCGATAGATCGCATCGAAGGCTGCGCAGATTTTCAGTCACTGATTCCTGCTTATCTCGCGGGGAAACTTTCGGAAGCCCGTTCGTTGCTGCTCGTCGATCACACGCACGAGTGCATCCCTTGCCGCAAGGCGATGAACGAAGCGCGCCGTCCGGCGATCCGCCCAGCGCCCGCCAAGCCGGGTCGTTACACGATGCAGCCGATGATGCGTTGGGCCATCGCTGCCGCGCTCGTGATCGGCGTCGGCCTGTTGGCCATTCCGTTTGCGCAACGCTTCTGGCCGTTCGGCGAATTCGACGCGACGGTCCAGGCCGCGGAAGGACAGGTCTTTCAAATTGCCGACACCGAAACTGCGGCAGTCGCCGCCGGAGCAAAGCTCCAGAAAGGCGAAAGAGTCCGCACGGCGAAAGACGCGCACGCTGTTGTTCGTCTCGGTGATGGTTCGACGATCGAAATGCGTGATCGTTCGGAGCTCTATCTGACGAAGAGCGGCAAAGAAACAACGATTCACCTGAGCCGTGGCAGCATCGTCGTCGAAGCCGCCAAGCAGAAAGACGGCAAGCTGTACGTCGAAAGCGGCGATTCACTCGTGTCGGTTACGGGAACTGTGTTCTCGGTCAATAACGGCACGAAAGGATCGCGCGTGTCGGTGATCGAAGGCGAAGTAAACCTTAATCACGCGGGCAAAGATCGCTCGCTGCGCGCCGGCGAACAGGTAACGACGAACCCGTCGATTTCGCTGATTCCAGTGAGAGACGAAGTCTCATGGAGTCGCAACGCCGGCCGTTACCGGGAAGTGCTTTCGGCGTTGGCTTCGGTGAACACCGATTTGCGGTCAGTCGAACAACCCGGTGTCCGCAACTCGACGCATCTGCTCGATATGATGCCGGAGAGCACGGTGGTCTATGCCGCCTTGCCGAACCTGGCGAACACAATCGCCGAATCGCATCGCATCATTCAGGAACGCATGAGTCACAACGAAGCGCTCCGTGAATGGTGGCAGAAAGAGCAGGCTGGTCGCGGACAGAACATGGACCAGGTCGTGGAAACGATTCGTCAGTTTGGTTCCTACCTCGGCGATGAGATCGCGGTGTCGGTATCGATGGACGAAAAGGGCGAACCCGGCGAACCGCTGGTGCTGGCTGAGTTGAAGAACTCAACGGGCTTCCGCGAATTTATCGAACAGCAGATCGCGAAGTATTCCAACGATCCGAAAGCCAGTGCGAAGCTGGTGTTTGTCGAGGATCCCAAGACCGCCGTGGCCGACGGCAGCAGCGAGCGACTCTACGTTTGGATCCAGAACAACCAGTTCGCCGCGAGTCCTAAGCTGCAACAGCTTCAGACGCTGGAAAACGTGATCGCGGGCGGTGGCCAGAGCAGTTTCACGGCCACTCCGTTTCGCAATCGCATCGCGCAGGTTTATCAGGACGGCGCCGGTGTGCTCGTAGCGGCGAACCTCGAAAAGGTTGTCACCGAGACGAAAGCCGAGCGCATGAAGAGCGGTGGCGCGGACGCCGCGAAGCAGGAAAGTGCGTTGCAGCAGTTGGGCATCCTGAGTGTGAAGTATTTCGTATTCAACCAGAAAGATGCTAACGGCAAGACCAACACGGAAGCGTCGCTCTCGTTCAGCGACACGCAACGCGGCATTCCGTCGTGGCTGGCTGCGCCTGGACCAATGGGATCGCTCGAGTACATCTCGCCGGACGCGAACGTCGTCGCCGGATTCGTGGTGAAGAATCCCGCTTCGATGGTCGACGATCTACTTGGAGTGCTGGAGACAGTCTCGCCTGACTTGCGCAAGACACTCGATCAGCAAGCGTCAGCTCGCGGACTCAACATTCGCAACGATATCGCGACGCCTTTGGGTGGTGAGTTTGCATTCGCTATCGATGGCCCACTTCTGCCGACACCGTCGTGGAAGCTGGTGTTTGAAGTGAACGAACCGGCGCACCTGCAAAACACGCTCGAGCGCGTTGTCGACGAGGTGAACAAAGAAGCGGCGAAGTTTGGCAAGAAGGGGTTGGCCTGGGAACAGGCGGATCTCGGCGGCCGCAAGTACTACACGCTGAAGTCGCCGGAATTCGGACTCGTCGAAGTGAACTACACCTACGCCAACGGTTACATGATCGTTGCCGGAAGCCGCGCGCTGGTCGAGCGTTCGTTGACGACGCACGACAGCGGTTCGTCGCTGTTGCATTCGGCCAAGTTCACCGCAGGTTTACCGGCGGATGGAAATGCGAACTTCTCG
>JADMIO010866732.1_pt1 | contig 14536 bp, 6 predicted proteins | sample 8958161 | NCBI WGS metagenome assembly JADMIO01 (sample SAMN16585339, study PRJNA669376) | soil metagenome | isolation source: Crop rotation soil | place: USA: Cullars Rotation, Alabama | collected 2011 | reverse complement strand
TGAGTTATCGCCGCAGACAATTGTTAGCACGTTTGCGCAGCCTCGGATCAAATATTTTGTTCTTGATGCGAGTTTTCTCAAAAATGCCGGTTTCAAGCAGATTGGCGATGGAGCCCTTGCCTCCTTTGAGAAGAACGATTGGGAATTTCGCTCGCTTATCTCGATGTTCAATGAGTACGGTCTCTCTGCAAGTTCATTTGAGAAAGTGGAACCTTATTTGCCGTCTGATCAAGTTTTCACGGCGACTGTTGGCGATGCGCGCTTGCGGATACTTGTCCTTAAGGGGAACGGAATTCGCCCAGATTCAAAAATCAATATTCGGATATGGTCTACCAACGTGCTCTATTCTCACCCAATGGGTCGTTCTGTCGAGGATTTTCTTCTTGAGAACAATTTTACATATTCGAATGGCCTATTGAGTCGCCGAGGCATCAAATGTGATGAGCTTATTAAATTTGTAGAGGTTAAATTATCGGAGTTTGCGGCAATTCCAAATGCGCCGCAAAAATTTGTTGCCTATTCTGGTTCGCTAGTTATTGAGATCGATAATAAACTGCCGGGAGATCTGCGTGAAGATTCAATTGTTGACGCGAAAATAGACTTGACTAATCACAATCAGAAACTTGCCACTCGAAAGGAGGTGGCTCTTAACACGGATTCGCTAGTCCGAGAGGGTTTCAAGCCTTGGAAGGAAAGCAAAAATATTTTCATACGAGATCAAATTCTTCAGCAGGAATTATTTAAATTGCTAAACATATACGAATGGCAGTTTGTAACGTATGTTCGAACACCTGATTTGTTGCCTGACTCAACTATTTCGGAGTCTGTCGCGTCTCTTGAAGACAAATATTGTATAATTAGGAAATGGCCGCGAACAAAGGGTAATACAACCAGTGGAGATCAGCTCCTTCAAGCCATTATCGTTCTCAAAGATACAAAATAGCTTTTTGAGCTAGACGGGTTTTGCATGAATGGTGTGTGGAAAGTAGATATTCGCGCGGAGATCTGGGGACACCATACTCAACTTTCCACAAACTAATTGCGTATTGTGTCCCCCGATCTTTAAACACAATTACCGTAAGCTCTCAATGAGGAACTCATGTATATGTTAATGAAAACTGTCTTTCTGGCGTGTTTTGTCACCTTCGCAAACGCGGTTTTTGCGAATGAGGTGGCGGAGGCGTTCAAGTCCGGCAATGCGACTGACGAAACATTCTTGCGATTGGCAAAGGAGCGTGGCGAAATTGTATCAGCTATCGAAGCGTTCATTCGAAAGAAAGAATCATGGACAGAAGATGCCCGCGGAGTCCAGGCTGGGCTGAGCGCGCTTGACCTGCTGCATGCTGTGGAAAGCGTCGGTTCGCTCATTGTCGCGTGGGAATTTGAGGGTCCAGAGGGGCATAACGATGGAATAAAGACACGAAACAAACCGATTAGGATTGTTCACATCCTGATTGGATTTGGCAACACGATTTTGCCAGATTTGCTTAACGCGGTGAAAGCCGGTAAACTGAAAACTCATGAGGACGATGTTGCAAAGATATTCTCTGTTCTTTTTCACGGCAAAAAACGTGCGCTGGATTTCGTGGATGAAGAATTATCTAAACTTAGTGCGCCGGAACGTGACTCCTTGGCCAAATCAACATTTTATAAATCACTTATGGCTAATTAAATACCGGTGACAGACCACGGGGCGATCGGGGGACACCATACCGAATTTATTTGCAATTGACTAAAGGAGTAATCAAACATAGATTACGTGTATGGCCCGACTTGCACGCGTGGTAGTGCCTCAGTATCCTCATCATGAACTCGGGGACAGACGGCGCATTTTTTTAAACAATTCGCCGTCTGTCCCGGTATTTCAATTCGCCGCCTGTCCCCGTATTTCGCGGTATCAAGGGGTCTCGGCGGGTATCGAGTAATTTATAATTGCGCACTCAAGAGGTTTCTTTAAAATATTCGAGCCGTCGCTTTACTCAACGTCAAGCGGGGTCAACAATTCAATTCAGTATTTTGGCCAAAGGCACTTTGAAACGGCTCGCGCGCACTTTTAGAATGGCTTTCGATAAGCGATGAAGTTTATCCAAAGTCCGTGCGCTGATAACCACCCGAATCTACGATGATTGCTCCCCCTCCCCCGAACGAGCGCGAACGATTGGAATCGCTGCGGGGTCATTCCATTCTTGACACGCCTCCGGAGCTGGCCTTTGACCGAATCACACGGCTGGTGGCAAAGTTGTTGAAAGTGCCGATCTCGACGGTGACGCTGGTTGACGAGTCCCGGCAATGGTTCAAATCGGTATACGGACTTGAAAGCCGCGAATCAAGTCGCGACGTATCGTTTTGCGCCCATGCAATTTTGGATGACAAGATGTTCGTCATCCCTGACGCCAGCGGCGACGCGCGTTTTATGGACAACCCCCTGGTCACCGGCGATCCCCGAATTCGCTTTTATGCGGGAATGCCGTTGAAGTCCGAAGAAGGCCTGAACCTGGGTACTTTATGCGCTATCGACACGCGTCCTCGGCAGTTGAGCGAAGACGAGATGACAATTCTGCGCGACTTGGCGGGAATTGTCAGCGACGAATTGAATTTGCGGCTGGCCATGCGGGTGCGCAGCCAACAGGGCACGGCCATCTCGCATCTCAAGTCCGGGGTGCTTGAAACTGACCCAAATCTGCCCGACAACCCAATTATTTTTGGCAATCCGGGATTCTGGGCGATGACCGGCTACGGACCCGAGGAAGTGCTCGGCCGGAATTGCCGCTTTCTGCAGGGTCCCGGGACTGATCCCGCCGCCCGGGATGCAATTCGCGCGGCCATCTCCACAAGCCGTGTTTTCCAGGGAGAAGTCTTAAACTATCGCAAGGACGGCACACCGTTCTGGAACGAATTGACCATAAGTCCTGTATACGACCAAAACGGCGCCCTGATCAACTTTGTCGGCCTTCAGTCGGATGTCACGGAGCGCAAGCGAATCTCCGATGAACTGCAGCAAAGTTTTCAAAGGCTACAGGAGTTGGAGAAATTGCGCGACAATCTGACGCACATGATCATCCATGATCTGCGCTCGCCTTTGACTTCTGTGCTGGGCGGCATCGATCTGCTGGCGATGACAGCTGCCGACAAGCTCAGCGCCAAACAGAAGCAGTATATTGAGCTGGCCAGGAGTGGCGTGGCCAACCTGCAAGAACTGATTACATCGCTGCTGGTTATCAACCGACTGGAGGCGGGCGAGATGCCCCTTCATCGTCGGGACGCCGATCTCCGGGATGTCATTCTGGAGGCCACCAATCATTTTCTGCCAATTGCCGGCACCCGCTCCATTCTGCGCGAGATGCCCGCGCATGCGATTCAAGCCCATTGCGATACTGACCTGGTGAAACGCATTGTCGCAAATCTGGTGAGCAACGCGCTCAAATTTACTCCGGACAAAGGCACGATAACCGTTGCGCTTTCCCTGGAAAACGGTGTCCCGAGAGTATCCGTCACCGATTCAGGGATCGGCATCCCCGCGGGTTACCTCTCGAAAATATTTGAGAAATTCGGCCAGGTTGACTCAAGGGGTAATCGTCATTCCACCGGGCTGGGACTGACGTTCTGTAAACTGGCCGTGGAAACCCATGGAGGTCAGATTGCAGTCAAGAGCGAGATGGGAAAAGGGACAACGTTTTGGTTCACGCTGCCCGCGCAACCGTTAGAGTAGCGGCGTTGTTTCTCGATAACTTGTCGAGTACGGCTGGAAAATCCCATTATGAGTGCTCTGTCTCGTATTTCCCTGCTCTGGAAAAGTGAGTGCTCTGTCCCGGAATTCCCTGATACAATAATGAGATATAGGATCCCCACTCTTATCGCATCTGTAACTATGGTTAGCTCTTTAATAGCAATCGGAATGAATCGTGCTATATGGCAGTTGGAAGAGGTAATCGCCGCTCGATCGGGGGCTCGATCGGGGGACAGGCGTCAGCAAACGTTCTTTTGTGAAGGGATACTGAGGCACTACCACGCGTGCAAGTCGGGCCATACACGGACTCTATGTTGGATTACTCCTTTAGTCTTCATACGACAGCTGAAGTTCGTCTTCACCGTAAGTTGATCCCGCAGAAGCCAGGCCCGAAAGCTACGGCCATAGACCGGTCGACCATGGAACTGTTTGAAAATTGAGTATGGTGTCCCCCGATCCCGCCGGCCAGACCAACAGGTGAACGTGCTCCGGCATACAGACAAATCCGGAGAGTTGAAAATCATGAGTGACTAATGCCGCATCCAGCGCCCGTGAAAGCCACGTCCTGAAAAGGTCATTTGTCAGCAGCGGCAACTGTCGATAACATGAAAATGTCATGAAATGCAGATGCCCGGGTTCGTTGAAATGTTGGAGAAGCTTGCGATGAGGCATGTGGGCTAAGTATGGCGTGCGAAGGCCAGGCGTCAAGTTGCCGACGTAAGACAACGGCAATTCGAACGCCCGTCCCCGATCCGCACCGGTAGCAAACGGCCGCTACCGGTGGCACCCCAATTTGCCCAAGCCGCGACCAGAGGTACATCGTTAACTATGGCTATCGGTGCCACCCGCCGAAGCGACAAGAAGCCCCTCCCGTGACGCACGATCTCAATTAAATCGTTAGGCATGGGAGGGATTTCTTGTGCCTTCGGCACCCACCCCTATCGGGGTGGGCCACCCGCCGGTACTTTCGCTAAAGAGGTCTATTTTGAGTGGAAGATTTTCCAAATTGCTCCCGTCAGCAATAAAATAATTCCTGCTGCGATGGCAAATAAAGGCAAGGAGGTCGCCCAGGCCTTTGTGACCATAATGTAAAGAACCCAAGACAGTCCAAAAATAAGCAGTATGGAGCCGACAATGATGAAATGCATATGAGAGCCCTATTCGTCGTCATAGTCAGGTTCATCGCAGCATTTGCAGGGTCCGCCACCAGTCACCGAAGTTTTGATTCTGTCCTTAACTCCATTTTCGCCAAACATGGAGAATGCCGCAGGCGGATTTCGGATGCATCAACTGCTATGGCGTTTAATGGAGCGATTAACTCCTCCATTGTGCGTGACATCTCAAACGGTCCTAGGTGCCAAAGCTCAACTGGTAACTTGCACCCCACTTTGCGCAAAATGTTTATGCACACCCAAGCACATGAGAAGTATTTTGCGCCACCGCCGCAAATAACGACTCCTCGGCCGTCGCAATGCTCTTTTGCTGGACTTTGATCGGAGAGTATCAGCTCAAGTCTTTCATTAAGCTCTTCAAAAATACTTTGATGTTTAGGTCTTAAGGCAATCGTCATGTTGCACATCCGCTCTTATTGAGATTCGTGGCTGTCTCTTTGGTCCTTAGATTTACGAGAATTGAAGTAGCTTGTTACCGATTCTCAAAATCCATTAGCGTTCATTCTTCATGTCAGTGGAGCGGCGAAAAAGCGCCTCAGTCACAACTCCGGCGAGTACCAAGAATAGTCCGCAGATAAAAATATCTATGAGAAGATATTTATATTCCATTTTTGTGATGCTGCCCCAAAATTCATAGCGCCTGATGTACGTGAAGGGCCATCCTCTGGATACGATTCGAACCAATTTGCCGTAAGAAACGCCATATGGAAGCGGGATTCCCGCGTTCACAGCATCGTCTGGACGCATGGCAATCGATACCTCACGCGTATTCAGATAGACAAAGCATGACGCAAGCAATAGAGTCAATACAATAGTCAACAATGAGTACTGAACGCGCATAATAACATCCATGTAGACTAAACTGACATTTTAAATCCTATAGCGGCGTCAAGCCACCAATTGTTCTTGAGTTTGCTTCGTCGATATTTTTCCCAGCGATACCGCTGCTAAAGGAAATATACTCGGCGGCACTAAAAAGAATACCTGCGCCAGGAGGATAACGTTGATTGCATGGGCAGCATCCTGGCGTAAATCTCTTATACCAATAGGTAAAGCTGTAATTTATCAGTGGGAAGTCAAATTTTGTTTTTGAATTTTCAACAGCAGCTTCATTACCAGCATTTCCATCCTCGCTGGTATTTCTAACATTATTAACCCAGAATGCACCTAATAGGCCTCCTCTAGCAGGATTTCCCTTTACGACATAAGCTTCATACAGCTCCAACTCGCGATGCTCTACGTAAATACATTTATTCGTAGTCGCATCGATCAGTGCTTGGTTATCAAGAATCTCTGTGCCTGAGTTAGCAGGTAAAGTGGTGGAAGGCTCAAACCCAGGTGGAATTATTATATCTTGATCTTGGCCTACTTTCTCTGTAGGCCAATAGTCGAATATATATCTTGCAGGTTTCTGGGTGATTGTACATTTCCCGGGAGTGAATGCTGAATCCCCTTCCCAAGAGGTAATTTTAACACGCTGAACGTATACGTTACCAGGTGTGAGGCCTGAGACCCGCACTACAAATCGGTAGTCAATGTTTCTGTTGTCTAAAAGAGTTGGTCCCGCAGCCAAGCTGTACGTTGGATCCATACCAGTGTACCCCCTGCGAAATGAACTACGCGATGTGCTGTTTAAATGGCAGAGTAAACCTCCCTTTCCGGAACGTAAGATAACCGTGCTTAACCAGAGCACGGCTGATGGCCGCTCGGAGGCAGGACGCATTGTCCTTCTTGCCGAGCGGAAAGCCTGGCAGCAAGAGCTGCTGTTTGTCATGACGAAGTTGGGAGAGGAACTCCTGCACGGATTGCTGGAAAGCGTTGCGGGTTTGGGTGTCGATGGGGTTTCGTTCGATCCAGCGGATGTCTGGAGATTCCTGGTTGAAGCCCCAGGGTTTGGATTGTTCGTTGGCCTGAAGGCGCGCGGCCTCCAGGTCATCGCAGTTCCATTCGCAAGGGTGGCCATGGCGAGCGGCCTCAAGGTGAGCGCGTGTTTTGATGCTGCCGATGCCGGATTCAACGGCGCCATTATAACGCGGGAAAGAAGCAGGCGAGAGCAGAAGTGTGATGTGGTGTTGATCGAGGAAGGCTGTGAAGGGGACGGGGGAGTCGAAGGCATTGTCAGCTTTCAAAACTAATGGCGGGCCGTGTTGTTTGAAGAGCACAGCGAGCGCGTCAACAGCATGGCGCAGTTCCTTGGTTGGAGTAGGCAAAGCGAGCAGGATTTTGCCGGAAGCGAGATCACGGACGACGAGGAAGAACGGGTACTGGTTGTCGATGGGGAGCGGTGGCTGGAAGAAGTCGATGGCCCAGACGGAACCTGGGGTGTGCCAGCGCAGGACATTGAGTGCGACTTTGTTTTTGCGGAAGTGAGCGCGGCGCAGACGTGCGAGCATGTCTTCGAGATGGCTGCGCGAGCGCTCTGGAAAAAAGTCACGGAGCGTGGGCAGTCCGATGCCGGGGCCGAGGAGGTTGAAGAGCGCGATCAGAAGACTGCGCTCTTCTTTGTTGCCGTTGTCGGCGGGCCTGCCGCGTGGAACAGGGCGGAGTTTGTCGAGCAGCCAGAGTTTGCGCCAGGATCTGAGCGTGGTGGTTTGACGCCGATCATGTGAGCTCTCATTTCCTAAATGTACATCGAAAATGAGGAAATACCCTAAGTTCCACGTGGAACATTCACAATGTGCAACTTCGGGAGGTCCTTTTCTTGAATTCTGCACGCTTTGAGCGGGAAAATACTGCACAGATGTGCATGTTTGAAGGGCGACCGTGCGCGAATGTTCCACGTGGAACATTCGTGCAGACAAGGGCGGCTTACCGGCGTGCGCGGGTTTGACACCGACGCGGGTCCGGGAACGGGAAAATACTGCACAGATGTGCATGTTTGAAGCGTGGGCGACTGGAAAGTCGCCCCACCGGGATTTTTCGAAAATGTGTAGCCGGCGGTGTATGGAGAGTCACCAAATCTGACAAGGGGTTGAGGCAGCATTCGGCAGGGGACGATGCGCAGCAACACAAGCACCGACTTTTCATGGGTTTGCGTTGCGGCGCTGGCGCTTTGGGGGGCGCAGGCGCTCGCGGCGACGGTCACGCGCGGACCTTACCTTCAGATTGGGACTCAGACCAGCATCATTGTTCGCTGGCGAACGGATGTGGCCACCGACAGCCGGGTGCGGTACAGCACCGTTCAGGGGGCGCTGACGTCTCAGACCGACGACGCCACTTCGACGACCGAGCATATCGTCATGCTGTCGGGGCTCACGGCGGATACGAAGTATTACTATTCAATCGGCTCGACGACGGCGGTGCTGGCGGGCGATGACCCGACGTACTTCTTTGTGACGTCTCCGGCGACGCAGAAGCCGACGCGGGTTTGGGTGCTGGGCGATGCCGGGACTTCCGGGCCGCTGCCGGCGGGCTCGCCCAATGCAAACCAAGTGGCGGTGCGTGATGCGTACTATAATTTCACGGGCACGCGGCACACGGATATTGTCGTGGCGCTGGGCGACAACGTCTACGACGGCGGGTTGGACAGCGAATTTCAGAAAGGGCTGTTCAATTTTTATCCGGAGATGCTGCGCAAGTCGGTCTACTGGGCGTGCGTGGGCAACCACGATCTGAACAATTACACGAGCGCGACGCCGCAGCCGGGGAATCCGTATAACTCAAACACTTACCCTTACTTCGACCAGCACACTTTTCCGACGAGCGGCGAGGCGGGTGGCACCCCTTCGGGGACGGAGTTCTACTTCTCGTTCGACTATGGGAACATGCACTTCATCAGTCTCGATTCGCAAGTCAATTCGCGCGCGGTGAACGGCGCGATGGCGCAGTGGCTTCAGACAGACATCATGGCGACCAACAAGACCTGGATCATCGCGATCTTCCATCACCCCTGCTATTCGAAAGGGCCGCTCAACAGCGACACCGACACCCAATGCACGGAGATGCGCCGGAACATCCTGCCGATTCTGGAGACTGGCGGCGTCGACTTGGTCATGGTGGGGCACACGCACGACTACGAGCGCTCCTACCTTATTAATGGGTACACGACGTACACGGGGGATTCGGTCAACACGCCGCCCACCGCCGCGCAGATCAAAGACGGCGGCGACGGACGCCCGGACGGCGACGGCGCGTACGACAAACCACTCGCGCCGCGCGCGAACCAGGGCACGATTCAGATTGTCACCGGCAGCGCGGGGCAGGTGGCGGGCGGGACGCAGAATCATCCGGTGATGAAAGTCGGCTTCCTGCGTGTGGGTTCGGTGGTGCTCGACGTGGACGGCAACCGGCTGGATGCGAAGTTCATCGACGGCAGCGGCGCCATCGCCGATTACTTCACGATTCTCAAGGGCGCCGACACGGTCACGCCGCCGAACGCGCCCACGAATCTTCAGACCGTCGCGAAGACGGCATCCACCATTTCGCTGAGCTGGACGGCGCCCGCGCCGATCGCCGGGATCGACATCGGCGCCTACAAGCTCTACCGCAACGGTAGCCCGACGCCGATTGCGTCGCTCGGCCCGACGACCACCAGCTTCGTCGACAGTGGCCTGACGCAGAACACGACCTACACGTACGTCGTCAAAGCTCAAAGCGTCTCCGGCACACAATCTGCCGCGAGCAACCAGCTCAGCGAAACGACCACGACGCCCGTGCCGCAGACCGTGCTGGTGCCGCTGGGCTCGACCTGGAAATATTACAACAGCGCGGCGGCGCCGCCGGCGGCGTGGATGAATCAGGGTTTCGACGACAGCGCGTGGCTGAGCGGCACGGCGGAATTCGGCTATGGCGACGGTGATGAGATCACCACGCTCGCGACCGGCCAGACCACGATGTACTTCCGCAAAACTTTCAGCGTGGCGACGCCTTCGGCGCTGACGCCGATCATCCTCTCGCTGCTGCGCGACGACGGCGCGGTGGTCTACATTAATGGGAGCGTGGCGTTCAGCTCCAACATGCCGGCCTCGCCCACCCACACGACTTCCGCCTCGCAAGCCGTGACGAGTGTCGAGGCCACGCAATATTTCCAGCAGATCGTCAGCAACACGATGCTGGTGAGCGGCACGAACACGATCGCGGTCGAAGTCCATCAAGCCTCCGGCGCAACGACGAAGGCCAGCTTCAACCTGACCATGATCGCCGGCGACAGCGTGCCGTTCACGTGGAGTGCCGGCGGCGGAAACGCGAACTGGAACACCAACGCGAATTGGGACCAGAACCTGCCGGTGCTGAGCACCATCAGTACCGCGCTGATTTTTCCGACGATCGGCGCCTCGCCCTACAGCACCACGAACAACATCGCCGCCGCGAACACGGGCAATTCGTTCACGCTCAATTCGCTGACGTTCAACAACAGCGTCGCCGGAAATTTGCTCGGCGGCCAACGGCTGGCGTTCAACGGGACCAATCCGGTTCTCACGCAAAGCGGCGCCGGATCGTATTCAATTTCAAACGCGATCCAGCTACCCGTCTCATTGACGATGACGGGAAATGGAACAGGCGCCCTGACGCTCAGCGGCGCATTGACCGGCGCGGGGGGACTGACAAAGAACAATGCCTCGCCGCTGACGCTCAGCAATACGAACACGTTCACCGGCACGACGACGGTGAACCTCGGCACGATGACGGTCACCGGCTCGCTGAGCGCCAGCGGCAATGTCGTGCTTTCTCCCGGCACAACGCTGAGCGGCAACGGCAGCGTCGGCAACATCGAAGTGGAGGGAACCATCGCTCCTGGCGTGCCGGGAATTCCGGGGAAGCTCAACGCCGCGTCCGCTGATTTTTACGGCGGCGGTTTTCTGCTGATTCGCATTCCCAACAGCTCGTCGTCCGATCAGCTCGCCGTGAGCGGCCAGGCGACGCTCGGCGGGAATTCAGAATTGGTGCTCGACCTGACGGGCTACTCCGCCGCGATGCAGAATTCAGTGTTCACGATCCTGACGGCGGGCTCGATCTCAGGGATTTTCCCGGACATCGATGTCAACAACAACACGAGCGGCAAAACCGTGACCGTGAGCCACGCGCCCAACGCGGTCTACGTCGGCGTCGGCACTGTGCCTTCGACGTACACGAACCTGATTCCGAAAGGCGACACGTGGAAGTACCTCGACAACGGCACAGACTTGAACACTGCGGGGCAGTGGGTCACGCTCGCCTATGACGATACGGCTTGGGAATCCGGGCCGGCAAAACTCGGCTATGGAAACGGCGATGAAGCGACAACCGTAGGCTACGGGCCGAATCCCAACAACCGCTACATCACGACGTATTTCCGCCGCGTCTTCAACGTGCCCGATCCGAGCCTGTACGACATCATCCGCGCCCTCATTCAGCGAGACGACGGCGCGGTTGTCTTCTTGAACGGCCAGCAGCTTTTCCGCGACAACATGGACCCGACCGCGCCCATCGGCTACCAGACGCTCGCATCGTCGAATCTTTCCGGCAACCCGACGGCGTTCAATTCGTATGACTTCCCCGCGTCGCTGCTGCAGACTGGCAACAACATTCTCGCCGTCGAAATTCATCAAGGGCTCGTCAACAGCATCGACATCGGCTTCGATTTTCAGCTCGTCGGCATCAACGACGGCCTCGCCCCGGCCGCGCCGACATCATTGAGTTTCATCTCCAAAACCGACACGACCGCGTCCTTCTCCTGGACCGCTTCGACCGACGACATCGCCGTCAAGCGCTACGGCGTGTTCCGCAACGGCGCGTTCGTCGCCTACACGAACGCCACGAGCTTCGCCGATTCCGGCCTCACCGCCGGCGTGACATACACCTACACAGTTCAGGCAGAGGACGTCGGCGCGAACCTGTCGCCGTTCAGCAACCCGCTGGCGATCACCACCAACCCGCCGACGACGATGTGGGTCGGCCCGGCGACGGGCGGGAGCTGGAACGATCCGCTGAACTGGAGCTGCAACCCGCTCGTCCCGCCGCCGGGCAGCGACGTGATTTTTCCGAACACGATGACCACCGCCATCGTGACGCTCAACGCCAACCAATCCGTCAGCAGCGTGACGCTCGACAGCGTCCCCGGCGGCTCGCTGACGATCAACGCCGGCGGTGCGTTCAAACTCACGCTCACCGGAACGTCCCTCAAGCAGCAAGCCGGCAGCGCAACGATCAACGCTGAAGTCGTGCTGAGCGCCGCGGGCACCTTCACGGTGAACGCGATCAATGACTTGAGTCTGACCAGCATCATCTCAGGCGCGGGTGCATTCACGAAGACCGGCGCCGGCGTGTTGACTCTCGGCGGCGCGAACACGTTCGCTGGCACCCCCGTGACGCTCTCCGCGGGAACACTGAGCGTCTCGTCGAATGCGAATTTCGGCGCGGCGGCGAACACCATCGCCTGCAACGGCGGCACGCTGAAAGCCACCGCGTCGTTCACGCTGTCGCGCGGCATCACACTGAATTCGATGACGACTTTCGACTGCGACAGCGGCGTGACTTTGACCGTGCCGAACGTCATCAGCGGATCGGGCGGAATTATTAAGAGTGGCATTGGAATTTTGTACTTGGCGCCAGCGGCGACCAGTACGTACACGTTCACGGGCGCGATCACAGTCAACGCGGGCATATTCAGAATGAAGGGCGATACATGCCTGCTGGCCACTGCGTCGCCGGGAGAAATCTTCATCAATTCAGGCGCGACATTCGACATCGACGCGGGCACTTCCACCGCCGATCCAAATTCAATTTCGGGCGGAATCACATTCGGCGGCGGCACGTACACGCAGTCGACAAATCCGACAGGCACCACGGCTCGGGTCGAACAGATCACGCTCGCCACATTCGCCAGCGGCCACAGTCAGATCATTCTCAATCAAATAAACTCCGCCACGGGAAATCATTTCACTTCCGCGGCAAATCTCTCGCGGCCCGCCGGCGGCGGCACGTTCAACCTCACTCGCCCTGCAAGCGGCCAGTTCAACATGTTCATCACGCCCACCGCTGCAAATACATTCGTTCCGTATGCGACAGTGAACGGCAAACCCGCCGTTTATTCCGGCGGCACGAACGGCCTCATCTCAGTCACCCCAAAAGTCACCGCTCAGGCCGGCGCATGGAACGCGACTTCGACCTGGGTCGGCGGGGTCGTGCCCGCGACCACTGATGACGTCAGCCTGCTGCACGCCGTCACGCTTGCCGATGCGGCCAACACCAGCGACGTCAACGCGATCGTGCGCTCGCTGAGCCTCGATTCGAGCAGCGCGAAGCTCGATTTCAAATCCGCCGCCACGCGCGGCACGCTCACCGTCAGCAGCGGTGTCATCGCCGTCAGCGGCAACTTCACGTGCAGCATCGCGACGCACGTCAATTTCGCCACTGCCGAAGGCATCGTCTCCAACCAGGGCACCGGCACGCTGACAATCAGCGGCGGCATCACGAACACCGGCAGTCTTGGCATGACGACCGCCGGAGCCGGCACGATTCTGTTGAGCGGAAGCTCCATTTATTCCGGCGCGACGACCATCAACGGCGGCACCCTGCTCGTCTCCGGTGCGCTTCCGGCGTCGAGCGCCGTGACCGTCGCTCCCGGCGCGAGGCTCGGCGGAACTGGCAGCGTCGGCTCCGTCACCGTGAAAGGCACGCTCGCGCCCGGCCTGAGCGCCGGCGTCGGCACGCTGAGCTGCGCGGGTCTCACCTTCAACACCGGCTCGACGCTGCTGCTTCAAATCCCGTCCGTCTCCGCCGGAGCATTCGACACGTTCAACGCGAGCGGCGCGCTCTCCATTCAGAGCGGTGCGAATCTGGTCCTCGATCTGCAAAACCTGGCCGCCGGAACCAACGCGGAAATTACCGTCGGCCAATACGCATCCGGCTCCGGGCAACCGTTCGTTGTGTCGAAACTGAACGGTGCAAGCATCTCGCCCGTGCGTGCGTCGTATTCGAACACCGGTTCGCCGCGGCTGATGTACGTCGAACTCGGCGCCGTCGGCGTCACCGCCGCGCGCATCGACGCATTCGGCGCCACCCCGCAAGGCTGCGGCGTGAGTCTCGAATGGGTCACGAATCTGGAAGTTGAAAACCGCGGCTTCAACCTCTGGCGCCGCGAAATTCTCGCACATGGAACGAGCGCATGGACGCAGATCAATTCAGAGCTTATTCCCGGGCACATGTCTTCGCTGCAAACTCACCGCTACGCCTGGCACGACCTGCCCGCGCCGGGGCGTTACGACTATCGTCTCGAAACAGTGAGCCTCTCAGGCGAGCGTGAGCGCTTCGATGCGCTTGCGCCGGTGAGCATCGACGTAGATCAAGCGACTATGCTGACCGAGCATGCCTTTGACGGCGTGCAGCGCATGTTCGCTCATCTCCTTGTTAAGGAGCGCGCGGCTATTCTGCGCTCCATCGCTTCATCTGAAGTCGGAACCGTGCTTCAATCCTGTCCGTGCGCCCCGCGCGGTCCTGTGTCCCCGGCACCGGCGTTTGCCACGGAGCGCGATCCGTCCTTGCTAGACAGACCCGCGTGCGCATGTCGCGCGGAGCGCGGTCCGTCCTTGCTGGGAAGGCCCGCATGCGCGTGTGCCAGGGGCGGCACTCCATCCGTGCTGGCATTCAGCGCCAACGGCGCGACCTATGATAGCCCAGGCCGAAGCCGGTACTCCGGCGCAGGCCTGGGTCCGGACCG
>JADMIO011227348.1_pt1 | contig 14537 bp, 10 predicted proteins | sample 8958161 | NCBI WGS metagenome assembly JADMIO01 (sample SAMN16585339, study PRJNA669376) | soil metagenome | isolation source: Crop rotation soil | place: USA: Cullars Rotation, Alabama | collected 2011 | reverse complement strand
CGCGACAACTTGTCCACGTGGAATTCTAAGCTTAGGATCCCAATGTGCTGGAAAGAACCTACGGCGTGTTGAGTTACGCGGTCGCACAAAGGACGCGTGAGATCGGCATTCGCATGGCGCTCGGTGCGCGACGCGAGCAGGTCGGAGCGCAATTCCTCTCGTTAGGCCTGCGCCTGCTCGCGGTTGGAACCATCGTCGGTTTGATCGGCGCCGGGCTGGCCGGAAGAGCAATGCACAGCGTTCTCTTCGGCGTCCCCACGCTGCCCATCGCCACTCTTCTGGGCACGGCGCTGGTCGTGAGCATCGTGTCACTGATTGCCTGCCTCATCCCGGCGCGACGCGCCTCACGAGTTGATCCCATGGTTGCCATGCGCACCGAATGAAATCGTCGGTACTATGAAGCTGACTTGTGAAGGAAGAACGGTGATGGGTCAACCCGCCGACGAGGCGCGCTAGCCTGCGGCGACGATCTAGCTGGGGAGGCCGATCTGGCGCGGACTACGATTCAAGGAGCCGGCGCTGAGCCCGAAGGTAGCTGACACCAAGTAGTACCGCCGCCGCCGCAACGCCCGCCGTCGCCAGAACTGGGATCAGTTCAACGACCCCACCGGCCTGGAGTCCCACCGCGAGAAGTAGGGGGATCTGAACACCACAAAGGAAGATCGCGAATACAACAAGCCCGCGCCTACGGGAGAAAAGCAGAGCGATAGCCAATGTCAGGATCACAATGGCAGGGCAAAGAATTGCCACGCCAGAAACAATGCTTAAGCCCTCGATGGCCCACCATTCTGAATCCGAGACGCGGCCGGATTCGTAGAGAACAGTCCACAACGCAGCAAACGTCACCCACATCCAACCGACGCATGTCGCAGCGACAACGATGGCTAATAAGCGGCGGCGTGCGTGAGGTTCGCGCGTTTTGACACCCTTCTCTTTTCTATCAGTTGGGTACCTCGATCGTCCGTTCACGTCAAAAGGTATGTTGCGTGATTCCGTGAGCGGGTGAGATCGCGCCCGCAACTAGCGACTGGTCACTTCGGCGGCGCGCTTCGCGAACCCCAGGTCGAGATTCACCGTCCGCACCGAGACAAGTCCCGCGGGCGCGACGAAAGTGAAGATGTGTTGGCCGTCAGGTGCGACGCCGTACGTCGAAACGTTCACCGCCCGCCCCACGCCTTCGAAGATCCGTTCGGGCCGGCCCGCCTTCAGACCGTGCGCAGTGTCGATCGGGACACGGAACATGATGCCGTCGGCCCGGTAGAAGATCGCGTCTCCGCTCGGAGCCCAATGCGGCTCCGTGCCGCCCCCGATCGAGATCTGCCATCGCTCGGTTCCCGAGGGATAGGGCCGAACGTAGACCGCGTAGCTTCCGCCTTCGTCTGAACAGTACGCGAGCCAACGGCCGTCGGGCGAGATCGTGCCCATCGACTTACGGAAGGGACCGCCGAGAATCGTCGTCGGCACTCCGTTGCCGGCCGTCGACACGAGACGGATGTCACGGCGGGTCAGATCTCCGTCAAACGAGTCGAACAGCACGGCACGTCCGTCGGGAGTGAAGGCGCTCGGCATCTGCGCGCGCTCGCCTTCGTAGAGTGTCGTCTCGTCCTGCGCGGAGTCGGCCCCTTTGAGGACGACCTGCCACGTGTTCGACTGCGACTTGGGGCCTTGCATGCGCGTGCCGAACGCGAGCTTCGTGCCGTCGGGCGACCACACCGGGCGCGAGACGAACTTCCCGATGGTCAGACGCGAGATCGAGTCGCGTTCGAAGTCGTGGATCCAGAGATCCGCGACGCCGCCCTGGCCACCGATCAGCGCGACACGCTTTCCGTCGGGAGACACCGCGAGCTCGTTGTACGGCGCGGGCGCGATCTCGGCAGATGACGCAACGCCTTCGCGACTGACCCAGCGCTGATTCCAGTTGAGGTTGGTGTCGCCGGCGATCCACACGGCACTTCCGTTCTCGGCAATCGAGAACTGCGCGGCGCCCGTGCTGACGTCCGTCGCCACGCCTTGGTAGATCGGGACCGGGCCGCCGATGATCTTGAGCACCTTCGGATCGAACTTCACCGCGAACAGCGATCCGCCTCGGGCGAAGATCAACCGGTCCCCCGGTGCGTAGCGCGCCATGCTGGCGCCTTCGACGACGATCGTTCGCTTGCCGGTCGAGGGGACGACGGCTTCGATCCGCGCATCGTCGTAATACTCGCTCGACGACTGATCGTCGCAGGTGAAAAGCACCGCGCTCCCGTCCGGCAGAACCGAGGGCCAGCGGTGGGTCCGCTCGCCGCGCCCGCCGTCGAGCTTCGTGACCTCCTCGACCTTGCCTCCGTCTTCGCTCACCCGCGAAAGCGGCGACGCTGCGTCACTGGAGAAGTAGATGTAGCCGTCGCGGCTCCACGTCCCGCCGCGAGTCTGTCCAATGAGCGTTGTCAGCTTGAACGGCGGTCCGCCGGACACGGGAATCTTGTAGAGGGTCGTCCCCTGCGAGAAAGCGATCCAGCGGCCGTCCGGCGAGAAGAACGGAGAGGTCGCTCGCTCCGTGTCGGGAATGATGCGCGGCGCGAGCTGGTCCGCGGTTCGCAGCATGAGCCGCTGCCCGGAAGTCTTGTCGAGCACCACAGCGACCTGCTGTTCGCCGTCGGCGGAAATCGCGATCTGGATCTGCTCGAGGGTCGAGAGCGAGTACCCCTCCGGAACCGCGAGCATCCACTGCTGAGTATTGGGCGCTTCGGCCGGCGGTCGGTGCAGAAACCAGCCGGCGCCGAGCGCCAGGATCGCGACGATGGGGATCGCTGCGAAGAGGGCTTTCGACGATTGTCTCGGAGCGATCGCCGGCGCGTCGGTGGTCGTCGCGTGCGTCGACGCGAGCGCGATGCGCGCCTCGCCGATGTCGCGAAGGCGCAGCTTCGAGTCGCGCTCGAGGCACCGCTGCAGGAGAGCGCGTAGCGCCGAAGGAATGGTTCCCGCCGCCGCCACATTCACCGGCTTCGTCAGCACCGCGGCGATCGTGTCCGAGATGGTCTCACCGTCGAATAGACGACGGCCGGTCAACATCTCGTGGAGGACGACGCCGAAAGCCCAGATGTCTGCGCGCTTGTCCACGGGCTTGCCGCGCGCTTGCTCGGGGCTCATGTACGCGGCGGTACCGAGGATCATTCCAATCGCCGTGCCGGCGCTGGTCACGGTGGGCAGGATCGTCGGTGTCGAGGCCGAGCCCGCCCCCGAGATCTCACCGGTGACGGCCTTCGCCAAACCGAAGTCGAGGATCTTCACCTCGCCGTCGGGAGTCAGCTTGATGTTGGCGGGCTTCAGATCCCGGTGGACGATGCCGCGTTCGTGCGCGAACTCCAACCCTTCGGCGATCTTCTTCGCGATAACAATGGCGTCGTCGAGCGGGAGCGGACCCTTCTCGATACGCTCTCCGAGTGTTTCTCCCGGCACCAGCTCCATCGCGAGGAAGCGCACGCCGTCTGCCTCGTGGAATCCGTAGATCGCGGCGATATTCGGATGATTGAGCTGGGCGAGCACCTGGGCTTCGCGCGCGAAGCGGCCGAGGCGCTCGGGGTCGGAGGCAAAGGCTGCGGGGAGCAACTTGATGGCGACGTCGCGCTTCAGCGAAGGATCGGTCGCCCGATACACCTCGCCCATGCCGCCCTCGCCGAGCTTGCCGGAGATCTCGTATGCGCCGAGCCGCTGGCCGGGAGTGGGCGACATGCGGCGCGATTGTATGTGGAATGCTGCGTCAGCGCCGAACGCGGCAGCGTCCTGCCACTCTGTGAACGACAAATCTCATCGAATCGTTGTATGCCGAAGCCCCTCGACGTAAAAAGGAACCAAGGGAGCGGTCATGAGCAAGCGGATGGGCTTCGTCCTCGTGGTCCTCGTCCTCGGCATGTATCAACCCGGCACGGCATCGACCGCTGGCCCCGGCTCATTCACCGCGGGCGCTGCAGCGAGCAGAATCACACATTCCTTTCGTGTAGAGTTCCGTCGCGCGACACGGTCACGCCTGTCGCTGAGGATCGCGATGTCTTCACCAAGACCGCCAACGGTGCATTCACACTTCGTCGATTGTGCCCCCTCGGTTCGCGCGGTCTACGACGCGATACTGAAGGCGGCAAGGGCGCTCGGAACGGTCAAGGAAGACCCGAAGAAGACCTCGATCCATCTCACGCGGTCGACCGCGTTCGCGGGTGTGGCGACGCGAAGGAATGGTCTGACCCTTACTCTGAAGTCGCCGCATGCCGCAAAGAACGCACGCATCCACAAGCAGGAGCAAACCTCGGCGAACCGCTGGCATCTCGAGATCAAGCTGACGGACCCGAGAGAAGTCGATGACGAGCTTCGCGGCTGGCTTGCAGTCGCTTACGACCTTTCGTAAGGCCGGAATAGGGCTGCTCACCAGCCTGGGGGACGCAATCATCACCAAGTCATACGTCCCTATCATCGTCACGGGCTTATTGTTCGGAGCTTGCGCCGGGGTGATCACAGGCCGCTGGGGCGCTAAGCCTTAGGACGGGCGTCATTACAGCGACGGCGATTCCCGCAACTTCCACCGTTCGACTCGCGCTGCCGCGCTCGCTTACGGCAGGCCATTGAACGCGAGTACCATCCAGCGTTTTCGACGATAGAAGAGATGGTCCACCGAGGCGACGAGACGACGGACAAGAGCAAGAGAATGACTCAGCGAGCGCAATACCACGCGGAGGTCGACGCTAATCCGACGCCATCGACTGCGCGGAACGCGCGACGGTGGCCCGCGGCGCCGCTGGCGCTCACCACAGTGTTTCTCGGCTTCTTGCTTGTTCCGCCTGTCCGCGATCATCCGACGTTGCGGTGGACCTTCGCGGCTATTGGATCGCTCCTCTATCTCTGGAGCGCCGCGCTTTGGTGGGTCGCGCGGCGAAAGGGTCGCGCGTTCCCAACGGAGTTCGTCCCGGTCAAGTCGCACTGGGTCCAAGCGTGTGTGCAGTTCAGCATCATGCTCTATTGGGGATGGTTCTGGCCGCGCGTCTATTCGGAGCTGCCACTCATCGCAGCTCAGTTGATCTTTCTCTACTCGCTTGACGCGCTGGTCTCGTGGTCGCGCGGGCGCACGTGGCGATTCGGCTTCGGACCGTTTCCCATCGTCATCAGCACGAACCTACTCCTCTGGTTCAAGGCCGACGCCTACTACCTGCAGTTCGTGATGCTGACGATCGGTCTCTTGGGCAAGCAGTTCATCACCTGGACTCGCGAGGGCAAGCGCACTCACATCTTCAATCCCTCGGCATTCGGTCAATCGGTGGTGGCGCTGGTTCTCATCGCGGCTGGCCTGACGAACGAGCTGACGTGGGGTCAGGAGATCGCGGCGTCGTTCGAGCCGCGTCACATCCTGATCGTCATCTTCCTCGGCGGCCTCGTCGTTCAGTACTTCTTCCAGGTCACGCTGATGACCGTCGCGTCGGTGGCGACGTTGGTACTGTTCGGGATCGTCTATCAACAGGTGACCGGTCTCTACTTCTTCGTCAACATCAACGTTGCCGGGCCTATCTTCCTCGGCATGCACTTGCTGGTCACGGATCCCGCGACATCGCCCCGAACGAACTCTGGACGCGTCCTTTTCGGCGGTCTCTACGCGCTGGGCTACATCGCGCTCTTTCGAATCTTCGATCTCGCGGAGATCCCGCTCTTCTGGGATAAGTTGCTTCCTGTTCCGGTGCTGAACCTCTGCGTCCCGCTCATCGATCGCGTGATGCGTGACGGTGCGCTGGGCAAGCTGAACCTCGCATGGCAAAGCGCGCTGCGTCCGGCGCGCATGAACCTCATCCACATGGGCGCATGGATCGCGTTCTTCACCACGATGCTGGTGACGGGGTTCATTGACGCGCCGCATCCGGGCGACTCGATTCCGTTTTGGAAACAGGCTGTGGTCGACGGAAGGCCGCACGCCGGGCACAGCCTTGTCATGGCTGCCGGCTCCCAAGCGCTGGGTGGCAACTCCGGTTCGGCCTACAACGAGCTCGGCCTCATCTGCATGCAAGGCAAGCTCGTGAACGAGAATCACGGCACCGCTGCGAAGCACTTCTCGAAGGCATGCGAGCTGAAGGACGAACACGGCTGTGTCAACGTGGCGATCCAGTATCTCTTCATGCGCGAGTACGTCGACAACGAGAGCGTCGAGCAGGCGCTCGATCTGTTGGAGACCGATTGCGGGGCAAACGGCAGCACGCACAGCTGCTACCTGCTGGGCGTCGCCTACGAAAAGGGTCGCGGTCGACCGATGGACAAAGCGCGCGCCCTCGAGCTCTACCAGCGATGCGGACCGGCGAACGCCTATGCGGCCAAGGGAATCGCGCGGATCCTGATCTCCGGCGTCAAAGCGCCATTCGACATCCGAATGTTCGTACGGGCACTGGCGGCAATGGCGAGCAAGGGCGACGCCGAGAGCTGTTGGTATCTGGCGTACCTGTCTCGCGATGGGATCGGCCTTCGACAGGACCCGGAGAAGGCGTTCGAGATGATGCGGCGCGCCTGCACCGCTGGATCTGAGGCGGCCTGCTCCGCACTGAACGTGTCAGGCCTGCCCCCGTACACGAATCCCGTCATGGCTGCGCCGGGCTGGGTTTCGGCGTATCCGGTCGAGATTCCGATCGACGCGTCGAAGGCTCGGGCTGATTGAGGCCGTCCATCCTCAAGTCGCGGTCGCGATCCCGCATCACGAGCGCCCCGTCGCTTCGCTCGGTTGACACGTCGGACACCAATACGTCACGCGCGCACTCGTCGTGCGGTCGACGCGGATGATCGTGCCGCAGCGCCAGCACGGTCGGCCGCCGCGGCGAAAGACCCAGTGCTTGGTGTCCCACGAGGTCCTTTCCTCACCCGTTTCGAGCGGGCGCGTCCGCCCGCCGTACAGATAGCCGAAGCGGAGGAGTCGCGGGATCTCCGCTAACAGCGCGCGCCGCTCAGTACTTGTGAGTGAGTCCGCGCGGCGAAACGGCTGCAATCCAGTGAGAAAAAGTATGTCGGACTTGTACTTGTTGCCCACTCCGGCGACAAACGTCTGATCAAGAAGTAAGTCGGCGAGCGTTTTCGCGCCGCGCGCAGAGAGCCGGCGACTTACGGCAGGGAGCGGGAACCGCTCGACGAGAGCATCCGGCCCCAGACGCGCGATCGCATCCTCCGCCGCAGGGTCGGTGCGTGAGAAGCGCAACAGGGGGCCGTTGAACTGCACGGCGACATGAGTTTCCGTCGCGAGAACGAGCCGCACGCGCGTGTCCTCGCGCACGTCGGCAACGTCCGGGACCTCGCTACGGGTGGCGTCCGCAGCGCGCCGCCAGCGCACCCGCCGCGGCGGCTTCGCCACACCCGCCTCGTACGCAGCCCGCGAGTACGTGCGCCACTTGCCCCACATCATCATGTGATTGTGCAGGTACAAGCTTCGGGTGAAGACGATCACGATGTGCTTGCCGTGAGTTCGCACCTCCTTCACTCGCGTGCCCACGAGCCTATCGACCAGGTCGTCGCCCGGCCCTCGCGTTCGCTTGCGCAGCACCACGGCCTCGATCCTTCGGCCGACGAGGACCTCCGCGATTCGATCCGCCGTGCGTCGCACTTCCGGCCCTTCCGACACTGCCAGGCCTCCTGCTGCGCCGTTCGAACATTACGCACCGCCTCGGCCGTCCCATCGCTACTCGTTCCACGCGCGGGCGGTTGTGACGAGTGGTGGTCGATAAGGAACGGGTCTCTCCCGAAGGGAGCCGGCGGCGAGCGCTGGCTCTAGAAGAGGCCCTCTTCGCTCAACGTCTGGCAACGGACGCAGCGGCGGATACCGGGAATGGCCTTTTGTCGCGCGGCGGGGATTTGCTCGTCACAGACCTCGCAGCACGCGAGGCTCTGGCCTCGCGGTGCCGCGCGGCGCACGCGGTCGAGTGCTTCCTCAACCGTGCTATCGATCTGGTCCTGCACCTCGCCGTCCTTCGACCAACCCACCGCCATGACAACCTCCTTCGCGAGCTGGGCGCGCCTCACAACATCATCATGGATAAGCGCGACTCGCGCGAATTTCGGCACCCAGTCGCTCGATCGCCGAGAACCGGGGGCCCCGGCTCCGCGCGTTTCCGCGCGCGGCGATCTGTGTGGCAAAATGCGCGCATGAATCGGGGAATCTGCGCTGGGGTGGCCGTCCTGACGGGGTTTCTCGGCGGATGCGCCGAGGCGGCCATGGACCAGGGGGAAAGAACATGTCCTTGACCCGTCGCGCCGTCGGCCGCTGGAGTGTGGTTGGCCTGACGATCGGCATTCTCGGATCCGCGATTCCGGCGCGGGCGCAGTGGGTACGCTTCAACGACGAGACCGCCACCCGACTCCAGTCCAACGCGAACGTCGGCGTCAGCGACGTCGAGGAGAAGGATTACGCCTGGGCTGACGTCGACAGGGACGGCGACGTCGACCTCGTGGTCGTACGCAAGCAACCGTTCACTTCGCCAGGCAAGCGCACCAACGTGCTGTTCATAAATCAGAACGGCGTGCTCGTCGATCGCACAAGCGACTTCGCCGTGGATTCCGACGTCGCGGGCGACCTTGGCTTCCTCACCCCGACGAACGACCGTGACGTCGTGCTCGCGGACGTCACGGGCGACGGCTGGCTCGACATCGTCACCGCCGTGACGATCTCGGACGGCGATCCCAAGCACATCGGTCATCCACGGGTCTATCGCAACAAGGGGCGAGACGGCTCGGGCAATTGGCTCGGCTTCCGCTTCGAGGACTTCCGCATTCCGGCGATGAGAAGCCTTTCCGGACAGTCCGGCTTCAACCCTCGCTTCTGCACGGTCGCCGCGGGCGATGTCACCGGCGATGGGGCGATAGACCTTTGGTTCGGCGACTACGACTCCAGCGGAGCAGGTGGCAACACAGAACCGGCCGGCGCGGACTTCGACGACCGCCTGCTGATCAACCGTGGCAACGGGATCTTCGTGGACGAGTCGCCCCAGCGTTTCTCGGGGTTGGTCACGATTCCCGGGCAGGCAAGCGCCCCCTTCGTCAAGTCCGCCTTCGGTGCCGCGGGCGCAATCGCCGACATGAACGGCGACGGTGTGAACGACATCGTCAAACAGACCTCGCTAAACCAACCTCTATACGTGGGAATTGCCTACAACGAGACGGCGACTCAGGGATTCTTCGACACCTACGACGTGGTGAACCAGCAGTCGCCCTATTTCATCTCGGTTGGCGATCTGAATAACGACGCCAAACTCGACATTGTCATCACGGACGACGGGGCGGACCGGTTCCTGCTCAATCAGGGCAATGGCACCGATGGCCTGGCTGATTTCCTCTCGCGGCCGTTCTCGTTCGATGCGGCGAGCGATGACGGGTTCGGCAGCGACAGCGTGATCGCCGACCTGAACAATGACGGCTGGAACGACGTCCTGATCACCGACGTGGACGTGGACATCGGCAGCTGCACCCGCCGGATGCACATCTATCGCAACCTCGGCGGCCAACCCGGGGGCACCATCACGCTGCAGGAGCAGACGGCTGGGACAGGGTGTCAGACCAGCGCCGGCAACCCGGCCTCGTGCGTCATCACGAACATTCCGAGCGACATGCTGGAGGGGGTCCACGACGTCGCGGTTTTCGACATCAACGGCGACGGCTGGCTCGACTTGGTGGTCGGCCGGTGCACCGGAACGCAGGTCTACATCAACCAGCCGCCGGTCGGCCTGACCTTCAGCTATCCGCAGGGCATTCCGTTCTTCGTCAGCCCGGGTGCCCCGTTCAACTTCCGGATCCAGGTCACGGGCGTCGGCGGTGCGACCGAGGTCGTCGGTTCGACGCGGCTGTTCGCCTCGCTCGACAACGGTCCTTTCGTCGAGCACGTCCCCACATCGCTCGGTGGCGGCCTGTACCAGGCCACATTGCCGGCAGAGCCGGACTGTACCGAAACGATTCGTTTCTACGTCACCGCGCAAGCCACCGGGGGGACCTCCTTTGCTGATCCCGCCGCCGCACCCGGGGATTTCTTCAGGGCGATGGCTGCCACGGGCACGACGGTCTCCTACGAAAATGGCATGGAAGACGACGTGTCCGGATGGACTGTGACCAACGCGCCCTCATTGACGAGCGGGGCCTGGAGCGTCGCGGTTCCGGTGGGGACGGTGAACGCCGGCGCGCAGGCCGCGCCGAGTGAGGACGCCGAGTCCGCGACCTCGAACACGAAAGCCTGGGTGACCCAGAATGGTGTGCCTGGCGGCTCGGCCGCCGCAGCCGACGTGGACGGCGGGCCGACCGATCTGCTCTCTCGGCCGATCGACCTGCTCGGCACCGACGCGAACATCACCTACAGCCGCTGGTTCTACACCAGCGGCTCGGACACGCTGGAGGTTTCTGTCAGCTCCGACGGAACGACCTGGGTGCCGGTCGAGACCGTGACTGGAACGCAAAGCTCCTGGCAAGTGAGCACGTTCCAGGTCGGACGGTTCGTCACACCGTCCTCGAGCGTCCGAGTGCGCTTCCGCACCAGCGACACCCCGAACAACTCGGTTACCGAGGCCGGGATCGATTTGTTCCGGGTCGAGCGGTTCGCCTGCGACCAGTGCGTTGAGTCTGGCGCTTGCAGCGACGGAAACTTTTGTAATGGAGCCGAAGCCTGCGTCGGCGGCGCGTGCGTTGCAGGCTCATCCCCATGCTCCGGCCAGCAGTGCGACGAGGCGACGGATAGCTGCGTGCAGTGTCTCGACGCGACGCACTGTGACGACGGCAATTTTTGCAACGGTATCGAGAGCTGTGTGAGCCATGCCTGCGTTGCCGGCGCCGCACCCTGTTCAGGCCAAGTGTGTAACGAGTCGACCGACAGCTGTGTGGACTGTTTGACCAACGCTAATTGCGACGATGGGCTCTTCTGCAATGGCGCCGAAACGTGCAACGGCGGAACTTGCTTCTCGCCCGCGGAAGCCTGCCCCGGACAACTCTGCGACGAGGACAACAACCTCTGCATCGGGACGGTGCAACTCCAGCCGCGGATGGGCCAGCCGCTGCTCGGTCTGACCGGGCCGCAGCGCACCCGCTTCGAGGCCGGCAAGATCGCCTTCGACACGACACTCACTGCGCCCGAGGGGCTCGGACCGACGTTCAACCAGGACAGTTGTTCGAGTTGCCACAACACGCCCAGCGGCGGTTCGGGTTCGATCACGGTCACTCGCTTCGGCTTCAGTGATCCCAAGGGCGTCGGCTTCGATCCGCTGGCCAACCTGGGTGGCTCGCTGCTTCAGGCGCAGGCGATCAGCGCGCAGTGCCAAGAATCCGTTCCCGCAGAGGCCAATGTGACTTCGCTCCGCGCCACTCCGTCGACCCTGGGATTCGGGTTGATCGAGGCAATTCCCGACGCGGCGATTCAGGCCAACGCGACGAGGCCGCCGCCGCTGGTCTCCGGGCGCGTGCATATGGCGCCGGTGCTCGAAGCCCCGCCGCTGGTACGGGCGGGTCGCTTCGGCTGGAAAGCGCAGTTGGCAACGGTGCTGTCGTTCTCCGGCGATGCGGCGCTGAACGAGATGGGCCTGACCAACCGGATCGTCGGTCAAGAGAACAAGCCCAACGGCGACGCGGACCTGCTCGCGCTGTGCGACACGGTCGCCGACCCCGAGGACCATCCCGACATCCATGGCGTCGAATTCGTCGACCGCGTGACCGACTTCCAGCGTTTTCTCGCGCCGCCCCCGCAGACACCGCGTTCGGGGATGACCGGGGAGAGCGTGTTCAACGCGGTCGGCTGCGCCAACTGTCACGTCCGTGCGTTCACCACCGCGACGACCGTGGGGCTCGAGGAGGCGATCCGCGGTAAGGGCTTGCGTCCCTATTCGGACTTCCTGTTGCACGACATGGGCCTCAACGCCGACTTCATCGCCCAGGGCGACGCCGAGGAAGGCGAACTGCGGACGCCGCCGCTGTGGGGGCTGCGCGTTCGAGATCCGCTGTGGCACGACGGACGCGTGGCCGGCGGTACGTTCGCATCGCGCGTGCTTGAGGCGATCGCGCTGCACGACGCGCTGAACAGCGAAGCGCGTCCCGCGGCCCAGGCGTTCGCCGTGCTTGACCAGGCTGACCGGGACCGCGTCGTGGCGTTCCTCGATTCGTTGGGGCGCGCGGAATTCGACCACGACGGTGACATCGACGTCGACGGCGCGGACTATCTCGCGTTCCGGGCGTGTCGCAACGGATCCCAGAACATCAGCGCTGACGACGCGTGCGCGATCTCCGATGTGGACCAGGACGGCGACGTAGACGATGACGATTTCGATCTCTTCGTCGCCGCGGCCGATGGGGCGGCGGGTCAGCTCACCGCCGGTGGCCCTCTGCTCGTCGGCAAGGGAGATGGGCTCGAGTTGAATCTGTCCTGGGGCCCCTCGTGCGCCGCGGGGGATCTCGACTTCGCAGTCTACGAGGGCGCTCTTGGATTCTTCACCAGCCATGCATCGCGGCTTTGCTCTACCGGCGGAGCCATGAGCGTGCCGCTCATGCCGGCACCGGGGAACTCGTACTACCTGATCGTACCGACGAACGGATTCCGCGAGGGATCCTACGGACGCAACGGCGCGGGCCTCGAGCGGCCGAAGAGCGTTGCCGAGTGCCTGCCGCAGTCACTTGGCGCATGCCCGTGATCGAGTGCAAGGCTTGAGTGGCCACGAAGCTCATCCCGGTCTGCCTTCCGCCTGACTTGCGGCCTTGCCCGTGCGAATCGGGAGTCGCCAATGCGGCCGGACGAAATGGCAGGTGTACCCGTCCGGATATCGTTGGAGATAGTCCTGATGCTCCGGTTCGGCCTCCCAGAAATCGCCCGCTGGAGTGAGTTCCGTTACGACTCTTCCCGGCCACAACCCTGATGCATCGACGTCGGCGATCGTGTCTTCGGCAATCCGCTTCTGTCCTTCACTGGTGTAGAAGATCGCAGATCGGTAGCTGCTCCCGACGTCGTTGCCCTGGCGATTGCGGGTGCTCGGGTCGTGAATCTGGAAGAAGAATTCGAGAAGCTGCCGATAGCTGACCCGGGCCGGATCAAAGATGATCTCGACGGCTTCGGCATGGGTGCCGTGATTGCGATATGTCGCGTGGGGCACGTCGCCGCCGGTGTAGCCGGCCCGTGTCGACAGCACGCCGTCATAGCGGCGAATGAGATCCTGCACGCCCCAGAAGCAACCGCCGGCAAGAACAGCACGTTCCTCAGTCATTGGACGCCCTCCATATGGTCGCCTCAACCGGCCTTTCTTTCGTAACAAGCAGCATAGCCAGATGCAAGAGAGGTTATCGGCGCGTGAAGCGACACGACACGCGCGTTCCTACAGGTTACGACCTGCGTTTTTCTGTAGGTGGGACGCTGCGGAGACCAATGGAGGGGGAGGGCGAGTGGGCGATGAGGTGGTGTCGCGCTCGCGATCGTTGGGAGTTCCAACCGAGCAGGCAAGCCGCGGATGCTTCCGCGGGGGCCGGGGGATCAGACCATCGCCTTCATGAGCGTCTTCACGATCTCCTTCAATGGCATGACGGTCATCACCAAGGGAAGCATCGGCAGTGCTGCGGCGACCGCAAAAGCGATCGCGGTGCGCTTGTCGAGGGGACTGGTCCGCATCGCGTGCAGGCGTTCGTAGGCACCGCCGAGATCGGCCAACGACTGGAAGTCCCCCGAGCCCAACAGCTCCGAGTCGTCCGGGGCACCACTCATCCACTTCGTCTCGAACGACTGTGAGTAGCGCGTCGAGAGCTTGCCGTATTCAACGAGCGCGGCGCGCTTCGCCCGCGCGAGCGGGCCCAAAAAGATCGCGAATGGAGCATAGCCGGCGACAACGGATGCGACGACGAACGCGATGAGCGCGTTCTTGAAGTTTGCGAGCGAGTCACCGGCCTGAAGTATCTCGGTGCCAACGGCCGCCGCGACGACGCAGCTCGCGGCGAGCGGGATCGCCGCGAACGAGTTCTGCCCGAGCGTCACGAACCCCAGGCCTCCGGCGCGATCGGCGTGCGTCGCGACGAGGTGCAAGTCGAGGCCCGAGACCTTCCTCAGAAACCAGCACCAGGTCAGGTAGCGCCAGACCCAGCGCAGGAAGAGGAAGCCGAGCAGCGGGGTCATGATGAAGTACCAGTATCCGGCGAGCGATAGGTGCTCGTCGCCGGGCGTGCCCTGTTCGAACCAAAAAATAACGCCGTCGCCTCCGACGTGACGCGCCATGCCGATCACGCTCAGCACCGCCAACACGAGGATGACGACCTCGACGAGTGTCGAGTCGAGGCGCCGGAGGGCCTTCGCGACGATGTCGTGGAATCGGCCGCGATCTTCGGCGCGCACGAGACCCGAGCTCAGAAACGTCCGCGCCACGGTGCGCGTGCGCTCGCCGATCGCGCGCTCCGCCATGATGAGGAGCGGCACCACGAGGAGAAAGCGGACGTGCACGGCGATGTCGTGGAAGAAGCTGACGCGAGGCTCGGAACCGGCGCGCTGCGAGAGGAGCTTTCCAGCACAGTGGGATCCGAAGCTTGGAATTCACGTGACTTGAAGTCGCGGC